>ERZ1026882.3-NODE-3-length-332764-cov-50.320722_pt1 | contig 332764 bp, 298 predicted proteins | sample MGYA00380171_ERZ1026882 | MGnify/ENA primary metagenome ERZ1026882 (study PRJEB33269, sample SAMEA4719807) | human gut metagenome | biome: human-associated habitat; feature: organic feature; material: feces | place: Cameroon | collected 2013-10 ...
ACTGCTTAAATCTTCTCATTTCTCTAAACATGGTTCTTCTCCTTTTAATGTTATACTATATTAACATTATCTATTATAATAAATAACACCTCAAAAAACAATAGAAAATTCAAATTTCACAGCCAGATTGTCTTAACAATCAGCCATATAATCAATAACCAAATTAGTACATTGGGAATTGCATAATACCATTTCTTTGGTTTCCCATTATCCCATAACCCATCAGCCTCAGCCTTACTTAGTTCCCAGACCTCTTTGGGTATCAGTTTAACTGTTAATGTAACAAGCATCGGAAGAACAATCAAATCATCCAAATACCCAAGCACTGGTACAAAATCAGGGATCAAATCTATTGGTGATAATGCATATCCAACCGTTATTCCTGCAAATATCTTCGCTAAAAATGGAGTTTCTTTTTTCTTTAAAGCAATAAAAACTGCTGGAATATCTCTTTTTAACTTTTTCACATTATCTTTTAAACTCATCTTTAATCACCGTTAGCTTCTAATTTTTATCTGACTGTTATCAGCCTTTTTCTACAAAAAAATAAATAAAAACTGCTATTGTTTCAGCAAATAATGCTCCTACTGGTAAAGAATATAATACTGAACTAAAAATATGTTCCCTATTCCAATAGTACAGAATAAATGCTGCTATTGCACAAGCGATTGACCAAACAGTAAACAATATGAATAGCCCAAAGCGGAATCCGCCGGAAAACATAGGTATAAACATTCCTAATATTGCTTGTAAAGCATAAAAACTTAATGTCATTCCAAACATATACAAGAACGAACTAATTCCTGCACAAATATTTGAGGTGCTTAACATAACGATGATAGTATTGGTAATAATCCAAAAACCAAACAATGTTTGAGGTGATGAAAAACTCCATAGTGTATCTGCGGGAAAATAATCTAACAGTCTACATATACACCCTACTAATATACCAATTACAAATATCGCTGTATAAGACTTATATGTATTTCTTAGTTTTATATTTGACACAATAGTTTTCCTCCTAAGTTCAAATTCATATTTGTCGTTTTCTTCATATCCATATTATATCACTCACATATTAGCACTACAATAAAATTTTATGCACCGATAATCTTGTTGAACAGCTCTAACAGTACATCTTTCACACCGCCGGCATTGAATACCAAGCCGACAGCAATCAAGGCAACTACCAAGAAGCCAATGAGCTTTGAAAACTCACGCTTGAACCCTAAGTAGATACCGATAACCACAATCGCCATAAGCACTAAGCTCTGTGCGTTTGATAAAAACCATTGATATAAATTTTGTCCGAAATTCATTTAATTGTCCTCGCTTTCTTTTAATTGTTCCATTTCATAGTCAGCTTCTTTGCCGACATTCAAAATACACATCAAGACTACGCCGATACCCATTCCCATAGATACCAGCAGGAAGTCTTTTAATAATACCCACATTTTTTATCACTCCTAACTTTCTACTAAATCTTTTGCAGGGGTCGTCTGCTGTTTGATTATCATTTCATGCTTTTCTGTGAGCTTTGCCTGCTGTTCGATTGTTTCCATGTAGTCTGTACCGTTTCCCTTATCAATCTTTTTCAGCATTTTTAAGGTCGGTGCTACCTGCCGTTGTACCCACCGCAATGTGCGGTCTAAGGTGTAAGGCTCTGGTTTTGTCGTCAGCTTCAAGCTCTGTCTGTTATCGCCGATAAACCAAGCCCAGCGGTCATTGAGCTTCCAGTCATTTTTTCGCTTGTCGGGTTCTTCATCAACAAACCGCACATACTGATTGATGATAGAAAAAGCGGTCTGTTCTGCGTCATAATAGGTCAGTAAATCTCGTACCGCATAATAGGCTCGTTCATTGCGAAGCCGTATTTCAAAACGGTTGATAATGTCGGCTTCTTCCAGAGGTGTCCCTAACTTGACGTACTGCTCATAGTCCTTTTCATAGATACAGAAATACACATCTGATTTCAGCGACCCAAGATAAAGGGTACGCCCCATATATTCTCTGTCGTCCTCTCTGTGCTTGATAAGCTCGCCCGACTGGTAAAACTTATAGCTTCTGGACTTTCCGATATATTCCCGTTTCCTGCATTTTTCCGCAAGCTCTGGAATATCCAAAATGCCCGTATGGTCGTTGATAGCAAGGTCGATACGCTTCATCACGCCACCGTCTATAAGTGCGTCCATAAGAAAGTCATACCAGCTTCTTTGCTGTGCCAGCAGGTAACTTTCAAACTGCCTGCAACCACGCCCCTTTAACTCTAAAAGGACACCTTTTTCTTCGTCAGCCGACGTATAGATAAAGATGTCCCCTAAAGAGTAATGCTCCGTATAACTGTAACGCCCGTAATTTTCATGGAGCATATAGTTGATATTCAGTTTTAATATATCTTTGATGATGTGCTGTATATCCAGCGTGGGAAAACGAATTTTCACATAATCAAACAGCATGGTAAGCGGTGCTTCTGGATTGAACTTTGCCAGTTCTTTATGCAGAGTATTCAGAAGTTCCTTTGACGGCTTCATTTTTCCGCTTTCTATCTTGTTGAGATATTCTCTTGTGATACCAGACGCCACCGCCAGCCTGCCTTGTGAGATACCGTAAGCAATCCGTTTTTCCCGTAATTCTTTTATCCATTGTTCTTCATTCAGAACCATACCCCCAATCTGTCAAGTGTGAAGTTTTTTAAGGCGACTTCACAGCCGATTTTTGCTAGGAAACCATGCGATAAGCCTTATGTTTCCTGTGTTTTTCGTCTATTGTCTATTTGCAAACGTACCCCTCTGTTAGATACCGAGGGGTTTTACCTGCTGGCGTGGCTTACGCCACACCAGCAACGGCTAGTCCGTGCCGTCGCCTTTCGCTTCGCACGTCGCCGTCCCGTCCTTCCTTGCTTGTGCAAGAGAGCAGATAGTCTGTAAAAAATCATGTCCTTTCGGGACTAAAGGCGTGTAAAATTCACTGATAACACTTGTTCCCACATCACAATAGCCACGCCCCTTGATACGCTTCTGGAAAAATTGCTTTTTCACATCTGAACCGAACAGCATACCGTAACCTAATTCGCTGATACGCCCAAGTCCCACACGGAAATTGAAGTTATCTCTGATACCGTCCGAGAAATACTTTGCGTCTGGACGCTGGCAGGCAACGATAAGGAAATAACCTGCTTGTCGTCCTAACATAACGATTTTCTTTAACTGGCTAAGTAAGCCCACGCTTTCTTTCGTCCCCAGCATTTCAAAAAATGCCACATATTCATCAAAGATAAGAAAGCAGGGAGGCAGTCCAAGATAGGCGTAGTTTTCGCCCGTCTTATAGTTCGGGTGTCGTTTCATTTCCTCGCTTCGTCGTACCATGCCCTCATAAAAGGCATTGACGCAATCTATCATTTCTTTTTTGGTGTGGTACACATTTCCCATAACTGTCCCTAAGTCTGCAAGGTCAGCGTTCTTTGGGTCTAAAATGTAAAGGACAGCGTTTGTATGCAGTAAGGCTTCAATGAGCGTCAGCAGAAAATAGGTTTTACCGCCACCAGTCCCACCAGCAATCAGAGCGTGAGGGAGTGCGTCATATTCCCAGACAAGATTTTTCATCAGTCTAAGACAGCCATTTTCTGCCCGTACTTCATCAATGGTAATGCGGTTCGCTATCATATCATAAAGCAGGGTATATTCAATATAGCCGTCATGCAGGGTCTTGTCAGTCAGCTCGCAATACAAGCCACTTTCCAGCTTATCCTCTAACCGTAAAAGCTGGTCTTGATATTTTCCCAGCGTGATTTCACAGCGGATATGAAGCAAGCCTTTTTCCATTTGATAATAAATCTTTGGAAACCAGACGATTTTTTCCCTTGATCTGCTTTGCAGGTCAGTAAAAAAACCGCTGTCTTGTACGGTATCGGCTTCATACCACTTGTTTTCCAGTACCATTCTTGCCAGCTTTTGACGGTGCAGGAGCTTCTTGAAACTGTCGTAACAGAAGCGGTAATACCCAAAAGCGACCAATGCACAAACACCAGTCGCTATCAGTATAGTTATGAAGTTGTAAGGGCAAAGCGTCAAGCCGTTCTCTAACAAGCTGAAATGCTCCCAATCGGTACGCATGAGCTGTTTACTATTCAGTAGCAGGAGAACCGCCACGAATACAAACAGAAGCGTTCCTATGGAAAAGTGGTAAACAAGGTGCTTGTCGCTGGCTCTGATACGGTGTCCTTTATTCCAAATCTTACGCATAAAACAATCTCTCCTTTCTGTGTACGAAAAAAGCAGTCAATCCTAAGACTAACTGCTTTAAACTGTCTTTATTCAAAAATAAATATATCTTCTATCGGAGCTTTTACAGCTCTTGAAATATCTATTGCCAATTTAAGTGACGGATTATATTGTGCTTTTTCTAATCTCATAATAGTTTCACGACGAACACCTACAATGTCAGCGAGTTGTTCTTGTGTTAATTCTTGTGCTACACGATATTTTTTTAAATTACATACAAACTTTGCTTCCATAATTTATTCCCTTTTTTCATAACGATATAATAAATAGTTGCTAAGAAAAAGAACAAGAGCATAGATAAGTGAAACAGAAATCAGCATAAACATTGCACACCACTCAACATTACGGGAAAACATACCTATTGCCATAAGCCAGATAACTACAAATAATAGTTTAAAACCTATCTTGTAAGCTTCTAATTGTGCCTTACGTTTATTTTCTTGAAAAAGCTCATCTTCTAAGATATGAGAAAGTTTACCTTCAAAGAAAAAACTGAAAAAACCAAAAAATATGAAAAAAGCAAAAGGAAATATTTCTCCAAATTTATAGTATGTCCAAAATCCGCCAAACCCCAGAAAACCAAACATTCCACAAAATCCCCAGTAAGGAGAAATTGTTCTTGAATATCGTTTTTCCCTGCTGTTTTTTGAAAAGACATTTTTAAAGCAGATAATTACTATATAGATAGCATATAGTGCTATTAAAGCTCCAATTACTAACATAGGAATATCCTTGTAAGAAAATACATATTCCGACATATCCATATTTTTGACCCAGCGTCCATTATTGTATAATAGGGAGTAGATTGTACCAACAATAAGCAATAAAGCACACCCTACCCCCATAAAAATAATTTTTTTAATTTGTTTCTTTGACATATTTATCTCTCCTTTCAAATGAGATGTTTTTGTATCTTTATGAGATAAATATATCACTCCGCATTGTTTGTGTCAATCAAAATTGGTCAATCAAAATTAAGACAAATACATCACTTTTATTTCTTCGGCTGTCCCTGCGTTGTAGGGTTCTGTGGACTGCCTGCGTTCTGGTTGCCTTTATTCTTCAATACAATATCCTCTGCCTTTACATACCAGTCCACATCTGCACCCGTATAAGTCTTTCTTGATACCGTATCGGCTACGGGATTGACAAGCTCCACAACTGCATTGTACGGAAATTCCCTTAACGGTACTTCTGGCGGTACGGACACGGGGATAATTCCACCATGCAGACTGCACTTCAAATCATAGATACGCTTTTTAAGCTGGGTACTCGGTGTCCCGTCCTCATTCTGTAAGAACACATCACGCACCGCTGTAAATTTTAATTCTCCAAATGTTTTCTCTTTGTCAATAACAAACCCGTTTGATAATCTCATAAATTCTTCACTCCTTTACTTTTCTTCAACTGCTACAATATCATCAGCAACTAACACATAATCGGTATGTCCCATATCCCCGATTGCGTAACCTCTGCCGTATAACTTCGGATTGACAAGTTTTACTTTCTGTTCATACTTGAACTTCTTTTCGCCAGCCTGCACGGGAATTTCCACCACAACATTTTCGCCTTTTTGTACGTCAGAATAAAGGTTATAGCTTCGTCTGGCTAAGACCCTGCGGTTATTTTTATCTCTTTCAAAGACTGGCTCACTTTCGCCTGCAAATTCAAGAGTTCCAAAAGACTGTGCCATATCTGGCACGACATATTTCATTTCCATATTGTTTTACCTCGTTTCTTTCTATTTTTGATAAATTGATTGTGATTTCTTATTCTGGCGGTTTGGGAAGTACCAGCAATCCCACCGATAGTAAAGGGTAAAATCAATGCTTACGCACCCTTGACTATCCGTGTTCTTGCAGGTAAGTAGCAGACAAGCCAGAATAAGCGGAAGTCTGCCGTTTGACAGCTTCGGCGGAGAGCGTGATTTTTCTTTCCTCATACCGTTACCGCCTTATGATTTCTTCATTTTACGGCGTTTGTAGAAGAAGATACCTGCCAGCCCAGCACCAGAAGTTAAAAGAAGTGCAAGCAGTCCGTAAAGGTTTGTGTTATCGCCCGTTTTGGGACTGTCGCTAGGTCGGTGTGGCTTCTCTGGTGTCGGCGGTGTTTCGGGTTTCTCTGGTTCTTCTGGGACTTCTGGTTTTTCCTTAAAGGTAATCGTCTGTCCCTCGTCCTCAATGTCTTTATGCTCGGTAACTTTCTTCGGCTCGTCTGGATTGCTTAAATCGTACAATTCTTCAAAAGTTACAAGCTGTTTGCCATCAAGAGAAGTAGCGTCAAAGGTAAAGGCAACTTCCACTTTCATAGTTTCGCTGTCAGCGGTAAATGTATAATCACTTTCCACACGTTTTCCGTCGATAAGAAGCTCTGCATTTTCTTCTTTCAACATCTGCCAGCCTACAAGTTTGTACTGTGTACCGACTTCTAAGCCCTCTAAGGTTACGGTATCAATGATTGTTACCTCTTTTCCAGCTTCAAGTTCTTTGTTGCCGTCCTTATCCGTAGCAGTCGTATGAATTTTGATGATACGTTCTGTAATAAGTACCGTCTGCCCGTCGTCCTCAATGTCTTTGTGTTCCGCAACTTTTACAGGTTCTTTTGGATTGCTCAAATCATACAATTCTTCAAAGGTAACAAGGTTCTTGCCACCTAAAGCAGACGCATTGAATGTATAAGAAATTTCCACTTTCATTTCTTCATCATCAGCGATAAAGGTATAATCGTTTTCTACACGTTTCCCGTCAATGACAAGCTCGGCGTTTTCTTCCTTTAACATCTGCCAGCCTTTGAGCTGATATTTTGTGCCTTTGGTAAGTCCGTCTAATTTGACAGTATCAACGATTGTAACCTCTTTTCCTGCAAGGATTGTCTTTTCGCCGTCCTTGCTGGTCGCTGTGGTATGGATAGAGATTTCTTTTTCGTATTCATCAGTCAAAGTCCCTAAATCAACCACAAGGTTATTTCTTGATACCACGATTTCAAAAGGTGGGATAAGTTCAAAGCCCTTGTTGCTTTCAGAGCGTAATTCTTCAATGATGTAGGTATCATAAAGTAACGCACCCTTGCTGTCGTCTGGTTCAGAAGTTCCAAACCACACACCGTCCTCGCTGGTCTTGCCTGCGTTTGTATTGTGCTTATGAGAAGACCAGTCAGCAGAAGTGGAGAATTGCCCGTTATCATCAGTTACCACGACATGATTTTCGCCCGTTGTCTTGCTTGTGATCCTAAAGGGAACATCAGCAAGACGCTTGTGTGTGCCTGCACCGATTTTTACGCCCTCAATATCCCCACGCTTAATCTGATTATAGATAGAATGGGCTTCGTCGGTTAAGTCCACGATTTTTCCATTTTCTGTGATTGTAAAATCAATCGGTTTTGCACCGTCAGTTAAGTAACCGTCGGGAGCTTCACTTTCAACGATACGGAATTTTCCATAAGGTAAAAGGTCAGCAGAAGTAGAAGCGATACCCTCAATATATGTACGGATTGTCTTTACCACTTCATTTTTCTTGTATAGCTTGCCCTCAACCAATACTGCATTATCATTTAAAGAAATGATGTCAAAGGCAGTATCTTTCAAAGTGGCACTTCCTTGTGGCTTCGTATCGCCCGTTTCTAAATCTCGTTTCTGAATTTTCACACCGCCACGGATAACCTTGTCTGATACGGAAAACTGGTTACTTCCAGATAGTACAGCAAGGTCGCCGTCCTCGGTAATCTGTGTTACATATAAGCCCTTAATCTGTTCGGACTTATCGCCAGCCTGCATATATGCACCGTCTAACAAGTAACCGTTTGGAGCTTTTGTTTCTTCTATGGTTAGCGTCCCAAGTGGAAGAACCGCCTTGCCGTCCTGCATATAGAAACTGTCGCCAGATACCTTGTATGCGTCCGCTAATTTTGTGATGTAGTGGGTTGTTCCGTCGCTGTCTGTTTCAGCGATTGTCTTTGTAACCCATGTACGAGTAGCTTCGGCAGGGAGATTGTCTTTGTTATAGAAGCCAGCATAATACTTCCATGTAAATTCCGCACCTGCTAAAGAAGCGTTTCCCTGCGGATTGTCTTTCTGTGTTTCCATATCAATCTTGAAAAGCTCAATCAAAGTGTCTGTTACTTTGGGTGTATCTGATACTTTCAAGGTCGCTGTTTCGCCAGCTTTGATTGTTAATGGATAGATTGTTTTATCCACTTTATATCCTGCTGGTGCGGATAATTCCTTGATATAGACTGTGCCTGCTTTTACCTCTGCAACATCTGTATTTCCGTTTTCATCAGTCGTAAGGGTGGCAAGCTGTTTTGTGCAGTCCTTATCAGCAAAGACACCGTATGTCGCACCAGCGATAGCGTAATTCCCGTTACCGTCGGTAATACTGGTATTACTGGAAGTCTTTTGAAGTTTTGCATTTCCAACATTCAGTTTCGCCCAGAATTGTCCCAATTCCTGCCCCTCGCCAGAGTAGATATAACCGCCACATTCATAGCGTCCTTTATTCTCTTTGACAAAGGCTCTTGCACCAGAGAAAACTTCGTCCTGCGTAGCCTTTGAAATTTCATCATAAGAAGCTCGCACGTTATCACATTGCCAGCCAAGATGTACGCTCAATCTCTGCCAGACTACACATTGTTCCAACAGATAGACTTGTTTGTAGTTCAGTTCCTTGTGAGCTTCGCTATACTGTTTGACATACTCTAAGGATAACGCCACATCTGAAATCTGGTCGGCACTCATGCGTGAGCTTGCGTCAGCTCTGGTCTTGTAGCCATTCTTAAAATCTGTGTTAATGTCAATACAATAGGCAGTTTCGCCCTCAACTTTCATCATGCCCTCATTAAATGTAGAACCGATAGAACCGTCATTCATTACTTTTTCAATGATACCGACACGCTCTGCACTTTCCGTCCAGTATTGCTTGCTTTCTGCATGAACGGGTGTAGTCGGTAAAGCAGTAACGACAGTTGCAAGAGCTAAGAAGCCCGTACACAATCGTTTCAATGTCTTTTTCATAAATCTAATGCTCCTTTCATTTTGGGTAATAAAAAAGCCGTCCAATAAGAACGGCTGAAAATAGAAAAGGAACGTCATTTTAGGCGTTCCATAATCTATGAGTTATTCAATTTTTTCTTGTTTCAATACTGATATGCTGTACCATATCTTTGCATATCTAGGAAAACTTGCGTATCAAGGCTCATTCGTTAGTAGTAAATAAGTAGTAAATTGATGTGTTTGTTTCCTTGAAAATGCTGATAGATACTGTGTTTTAGCGGATAATCAGATTTTTATTGTGTTTTTATTCTAAAAACATTATTATTTTGTCACTTTATCTGCATTTTGACAAACAAAATAATATTAAAAGAAAAACTATTGAATATCTTTCGATTTTTATTTTCTGCGATTTATATCTTGTTATTGATGTAATTAAAAAATTAAAATCAAAGAGCCGTACCACGCAAAAAGCACTTATTATAGTTCTAACGGTATTGCTGATTGCTAATTCTGCGGCAGGTTCTGTTAATGCCATATATAATAAATTAAGTGATATTAATTCTTCCTCTAACGAAACGGTATCAAAATACTATGACCGAAAGGGTATTGAGTACAACGAATTGGAAGACGTGGTATACTATACCGAAGATGGTGCGGAATTTAAGTATGACGCTAAGAAATCCGAATATATTTGTATTGTCAATACAAAGGAAAATAAATATAATCCACGGTATGACAGTTTGTTTACATATATCGACAAAAACGGCTGGATAGTCTTTTCCGACAATATACTTGATTTTGATAAAAGCAAGGGAGATTTTGGTTTTTACGATAAAAATACAGATAAATATTATGCCGATATTCACGCAATACGTTGGAACAAAAACGGAACGGTTTATTGGGACTATTAAATAAAAAACTCTAACTCATAAAATCAAACGAATCATTTAAACAATATCATTAAATGTTAATCGATGTTATAAAAGTAAAACTATGGCAAGGGAAATTCTCTTGCCATAGTTTATTTTCATCTATACGTCTTTTACCGCCATATCATTTTTCACGTTTTTATAATAAAATTCTTGTATTACAATATAAAATAAGATATAATAAATACGAATTATATCTTTTACTTGGTGGTGATGTTATGTTTCTCGGCAAAACAGCCCAAGGAAGAGTTGTTAAAACTATTAATTCTGTCGATGAGAACGGTTATGTATATCCATTAAACTTAGTTCAAATCAAGGGATACAAAAACCGTTACGCTTTTGTTATGGGAGTGACTCACACGGTTTGCAATTTCGACGGACGGATTATAGCGGCACTCGTTCCTAAAGACCCGGAGAACACGGATTTAAAAACTATTTGGATTATGGCGTCAAGAAGTTCACGCTACATTAATCAAGACATTTATCAATACATTGATGTTAAAAACGATTTTCCCGAATATGAACTTGTCTGCTACTACGAATCAAGCGCAGGCGCAGTAGTATACAGGAGTATTAAAGGCAAGCTTCGCTTTTTGCTTATAAAAAATAAGCGCTCGGCGAATTGGGGCTTTCCGAAAGGTCACCTCGAAATGGGTGAAACAAAATACGACGCAGCAAGAAGAGAAGTTCTTGAAGAAACGGGGCTTCACATTAAAATTCATCTCGGCTACGAGGGTATATCGAAATATACGCTTCGCAATAATATTGACAAAAAAGTTTCTATATTCGTTGCAACGACAGACGATTTAAAAACAACAATGCAAGAGGAGGAAATTGACGATTACAGATGGCTTGCATACGACCAGGCTATGGGCCACCTCTCATTTGAAAATGATAAAAAAATACTGAGGGAAGCCGTTGATTTTCTCATTAAGCAAAAGCTTATTGTAAATAAAAACACTCCCACTGCGCAAGCTATTGACAGAGAAATTGAACTTAAAGAGCAAGAGCGCAAGGAAAGAATAGCCGAATACAGGCGCCAAAAATGGATTGAACAGCAAAACAAAATCAGGGCTCAACGCTATTATGAAAAGCACAAAGAGGAAATTGTGCGCCAAAAAATAATAAAAAAGAGAAAAAGAAATCAGGAAAAAAAGCGACTTCAAAATGCGGCAAACAATAACGTTAATGCTCAAAACAAAAATAACGAGTCGCAATCAAATGCAGATAAAAAGCAAAATACAACAACCGACAAAAAGGAGAACTGATATATGGTACAGGAATTTTGCAGAAACTTACAAGAGTTTTTAACAGCACACGGAATACCCGATTGGCTTGTAGTGTTTATTATTTCAGTCTGCCCTATCTTGGAATGCAGGCTCGGAATGTTTACAGCCATTGTGCTTTTGCAAATGAATCCTTTTGTAGGATTTATTATCAGCTTTTTAGGTAACATTTTACCTATACCGTTCATACTTTTATTAATCAATTGGATTTTCGATTTATTAAAAAAAGTTCCCGGAATAAACAAGTTTGTTTATTGGCTTGAGGACAAAACACTTAAAAAGCGAGATAAAATTGATAAATACGGAATTTGGGGGCTTTTGATTTTCGTTGCCATACCGCTTCCGGGTACAGGTGGCTGGACAGGTGCACTTCTTGCATCTCTTCTCCATCTTGATAGGAAAAAGAGCTTTTTTGTGATTTCGCTCGGTGTATTTATTGCCGGACTTATTATGACTGTTTTAAGTCTTGTAGTCGGCAACGCAGTTTTCAACTGATATGGATAAGGAATATGAGGTTTTAATTGACATTTGCCGCCACTATTTAAACAGCGACAAATTTATTTTCGATACAGACGTTAATTATAAAAAATTATTTTTATATGCAAAGGGGCATAACCTTTTGGGCATATTGCACTGTGCACTTTTAAATGCAAAAAATAAAAGCGATTTGCCCGAAAGCTTCTTAAATGCGCTTGAAAATAAATTTTTTGATTTAATTTTCCTTTCAAACGCTCAGATTAATATACTGGAAGATGTTAAAACGCTTTTTGCGTCGGCTCAGTGCCCGTATATCACGTTTAAAGGCGCAACACTCAGAGAATACTACCCCGTGCCTGAAAGCCGTGCTATGGGCGATATAGACGTTCTAATCAAGGCTGAGGACAGGGACAAGATTAAAAAATTACTTATATCTAACGGTTTTGACTGTGTTAAGGAAAACGGGCCGGTTTATAACTATGTCAAAAACGGTGTTCTGATTGAGGTGCACACAAAGCTTATAAGCTGTTATGATACCGAGCCGTTTTGCAGTGCTTTTGATTATGCAGAATTTGACGGCTTTGACGGAAGATTTGACGACAGCTTTCATTTTGCATATTTGATTGCCCACATGGCACACCATTTCAAATTCTACGGAGCGGGAATTAAGCTTATACTTGATTTAGCCGTAATGCTTAAAACTGCAAGTATTGATATTCAAAAGGTGTTTGAATATTTAAGCGCAGTTAAACTTGAAAAATTCGGTAAAACCGTTTTGACCGTTTGCCACAACTTTTTCGGCGAAGGTTATGACTACGCAATTGATACGAAAAATGTTGAAAAATACCTTTGCGACTGCGGTGCATTCGGCAATGAGAATGAAAACAAGGGCGTTACCGTTGCAAGGAGAGAGCTTGAAGAAGGGAAAAAATATTCGCCCTTTATGGCGAAACTCAGGCTTCTCTTTCCGCCTTACAAAAAGCTTAAAGAAATTGATTATATCAAATTTATCGACGGAAGACCTTGGCTTATTTTATATGCTTGGATTTATCGAATAATTTACAATTTTAAAAACAGAAAAGAATTTACGTTAAATGCAGTAAATTCACTTGATGATGAAAATACACAGGCTTTGGCTCAAAAGGAGTTGGAGCTTTTTAAGGAGATTGGTTTATAATGAAATATCTTGCTATAATTTTAGTTGCCGTTTTGGCAATATTGATTGTTGTGTTCATTTCTTGGTTTTTAAATATGAAAGCAAACGGCAAGTGCCCGCTTTGCGCCTTGAAAAAAATATTTATCCCGACTAAGCTTACAATTGATATAAGCGAGGACGAAGAATATTCTGAAAATAAGGTTGCTCAAACTCCGCCTATGGGCTGGTCAAGCTGGAATACCTTTAGGAACAATATTGACCAGGATATTATTATGCAAACTGCCCACGCTATGAAAGACAGCGGACTTGCAAATGCAGGATATGAATTTATTAACCTTGACGATTGCTGGCAAAGCTCCCTTCGTGACAGTGACGGAAAGCTTCAGGGCGATCTCGGCACATTCAGCCGTGGTATCCCTAAGCTTATTAAGGATATTAACGCACTCGGCTTAAAAGTTGGTCTTTATTCTTCTAACGGTACACTCACCTGTGAGGACCTCCCTGCCTCTCTCGGCAACGAAAGGCTTGACGCTAAAACAATTGCGTCTTGGGGCTGTGAATTTTTTAAATACGATTTTTGCCATCATAACAGAATCAGCGGTGACTGCCCTGCAATTGAGCATATTGTAATTACCAAGCCAAAAAGCGCTTTTGAAATTGATTTAAGGCCGGAAGACGCAGAGTTTACCGGAAGAGCAAAGATTATCAAAATGTCTGACGTGCCAAGCAAAAAAGCAATCGGATTTATCAGCCACGGCTCAGGCTCTGCAAGCTTTAATTTTGACGCAGATGAAAAGGGTGAATACGTATTAACCTTTGTTTTTCACAAGTCAATGGCTAAAAAGAAGCAGTATATGCAAATTCATATTAACGGCAAAATGTATGAAATTTTCTTCCCTGAAACTAAGGGCTTCAGTCCTTTAGGCAGGCAACAAATTATTGTTGAGCTTAAAGAGGGTATCAACAATATGACAATCAAAAACCCTGTAGCAACTGCGATTGACTCGTCATATATTCAGTATAAGCGTATGGGTAACGCTCTTAAGGAAGCAAGCTCAATGTGGGCTAAGGTTACACATTCAGAAGAAAAGCCAATCACATATTCCATTTGCGAATGGGGCATGGCTCGCCCTTATCTTTGGGGTGCTAAAGCTGGCTCAATGTGGCGCACAACGCCCGATATAACTCCAAATTGGAGAAGCATAACTATGATATATAACCGCACCTTGAAGCTTTATAAGCACTCAGGACCGGGCCATTGGAACGACCCTGATATGCTTGAGGTCGGCAACGGAAAGCTTGACGATAACGAAAACAGAGCGCATTTCTCGCTTTGGTGTATGCTTGCCGCTCCGCTTATGCTTGGCAACGATATCAGAAGCTTTGTATCAAACGGTATGCCCGATAAGGATAATGAAACGCTTAAAATTGTTACCAACAAACACATGATTGCAGTTGACCAGGATTCACTCGGCAAGAGTGCTAAGAGAATCAAAAAGGAAAGCGGTATTGACATTATTGCCCGTCCGCTTTCAAACGGCGATGTTGCGCTTTGTTTATTCAATACTGCTTCTTCCACAAAAAGCGTCAACTTCAAGCTTGAGGACCTTACTAAGGACCCATACTTAGGCATTGAGGAGTCTCCGTCCGGTTATGAACTTCACGATTTGTGGACAGATGAACGTTCAACAGGAACTACCATTAATGCAACAATTCCTAAACATTCGACTGTAGTATACAGAGTTAAGCCGACAATATAACAATATATACATAAATATAAGATAAAAAAATAAGGATTAGATATGCGTAAATTAATACGAATATCTAATCCTTTTATTATTGTATTTACTTATTTAATAAGTGATACACCTGTCATTTCAGCAGGCTTGTCAAGTCCGAGCATTTGAAGCATTGTAGGAGCAATGTCGCAAAGCTTGCCGCCGTCACGAAGTTCAACGCCCTCGCCGCAGTTTACTGCAACAAACGGAACAGGGTTAGTTGTGTGAGCTGTGAACGGCTCGCCGTTTTCGTCAAGCATCTTATCAGCATTACCATGGTCGGCAGTGATAAAGAGGTTACCGTTCATTTCTATAACAGCCTTTGCAAGTGAGCCGACACAAGCGTCAACAGTTTCAACAGCCTTGATTGCCGCAGGGATAATACCTGTATGGCCAACCATATCGCAGTTAGCAAAGTTTACGATAATAGCGTCATACTTGCCGCTTCTTACTGCCGCATTAAGCTTTTCCGATACCTCGGGAGCGCTCATTTCAGGCATAAGGTCAAATGTGGAAATCTTAGGAGAAGCAACAAGGATTCTGTCCTCACCCTCATACTGCTTTTCCTCGCCGCCGTTGAAAAAGAAAGTTACGTGAGCATACTTTTGAGTTTCGGCAATACGAAGCTGAGTCATACCGTGCTTTGAAATATATTCACCAAAGGTATTAACAAGAGTTTCAGGGCCGAATGCAACCTCAACGTTTGGCATCTCGGCATCATACTGAGTCATACATACATAGTAAAGCTTGAAAAAGCCGTTCTTTCTCTCAAAGCCGTCAAAATCAGGGTCAACAAATGTACGTGTAATCTCTCTTGCACGGTCAGGGCGGAAGTTAAAGAAGATAACGCTGTCGTCAGCCTTAACTCTGCCCTCGTTGCCGCCGATAACGGTAGGAAGCACAAATTCATCCGTAAGGTGCTTGCCGTCCTCGTCAACAGTTTCATAAGAAGCCTTAACCGCCTCAACTGCATTGTCAGCCTGAATGCCCTCGCCATAAACGATAGCGGCATAAGCCTTTTCAACTCTGTCCCAAATATTGTCACGGTCCATAGCGTAAAATCTGCCCATTACGGAAGCGATTTTACCTACGCCGATTTCCTTCATTTTATCCTCAAGTTCATCAAGATATTCAACGGCAGATGAAGGTGGAACGTCACGGCCGTCAAGAAGAGCGTGAACGTAAACATTCTCTACACCGTTATTTTTAGCCATTTGAAGAAGATGATAAAGATGCTCTGAATGAGAATGAACACCACCGGGTGAAACAAGACCGATAAGGTGAAGAGCCTTGCCCTTAGCATTATCCATAGCGCCCTTAAGAGCAGGATTTTTTTCAGCATCGCCGTCCTCAAATGCCTTTGTAATTCTTGTGAGCGGCTGATATACAACTCTACCGGCACCGATATTTGTGTGGCCTACTTCAGAGTTGCCCATCTGACCGTCAGGAAGACCTACATCAAGTCCGCTTGCTCCGATATAAGTCATTGGATATTCAGCCATAAGCTTATCAAGGTTAGGCTTTTTTGCCATAGCGATTGCATTGCCGTAATCGCTGTCATTCTTGCCGTAACCGTCCATTATACATAATACAACAGGTTTTTTCATTAGTATTCCTCCATATTGTTTTTCACAAAAAGTGGGTATGCCGAAACACACCCACCCAAAATTTGTTTAATTATTTGCTTGCAGCCTTAACGATAATTGAGAAGTCCTCAGCCTTAAGTGAAGCGCCGCCGATAAGTCCGCCGTCAACGTTTACTTTTGAAGTAAGCTCATCAGCATTCTTAGCGTTCATTGAGCCGCCGTACTGAATTGTTACTGTTTCTGCAACATCAGCACCGTAAGCCTCTGCAATAGCTGCACGAACATATCCGTTACCCTCGTCAGCCTGGTCAGCAGTAGCAGTCTTGCCTGTACCGATTGCCCAAATTGGCTCGTAAGCGATTACAACATTTTTAAGCTGGTCAGCTGTTACATTTGTAAGTGCCATCTTTGTTTGATACTTAAGAAGTGTTTCTGTATAACCAAGCTCTCTCTGCTCAAGAGTTTCGCCAACGCAGATGATTGGCTTCAAGCCTTTTTCAAGAGCCTTAAGAGTTCTGAGATTTACTGTTTGGTCTGTTTCGCCGAAGTATGTTCTTCTCTCGCTGTGGCCGATTACAACGTATTCAACGCCAAGCTCAACAAGCATATCAGCCGAAACCTCGCCTGTGAAAGCACCGCTGTCCTTAAAGTGAACATTCTCTGCACCGATTTTAATGTTTGAGCCTTTAGCAGCCTCAACTGCGGCAGGAACATCTACGAAAGGAACGCAAAGAACAACCTCGCAATCAGCATCGGCAACAAGCGGCTTCATCTCATTGATGAGAGCAGTTGTCTGTGAAGGAGTATTGTTCATTTTCCAGTTACCGGCAATAATTGCCTTACGAAGAGTCTTATTCATAATAGTTACCTCTTTAAAATATTTTTGGTATAAGGCGACCAATGGTCGCCCCTACGATTATTGATAAATTATTTGTCTTGGAGTGCGCAGATACCCGGAAGGTCCTTACCCTCAAGGAATTCAAGTGATGCACCGCCGCCGGTTGAAATGTGGCTCATCTTGTCTGCAAAACCAAGCTTTGTTACAGCTGCAACCGAGTCACCGCCACCGATGATTGAAATAGCGCCTGAATCAGCAACTGCCTTAGCAACGCTGATTGTACCTGCTGCAAAGTTATCCCATTCTGAAACGCCCATAGGACCGTTCCAAATTACTGTGCCTGCGCCCTTAATAGCGTCTGCAAAAACTTCCTGAGTCTTAGGGCCGATATCAAGACCCATCCAACCGTCAGGAATATCGTCACTGCTTACTACCTTAGCCTCAGTATTCTCGTCATATTCCTTACCAACCTTGTTATCAACAGGAATAAGGAACTTAACACCCTTATCCTCAGCCTTCTTCATCATTTCGCCTGCTTTTTCAACCCAGTCAGCCTCAAGAAGAGAAGTACCGATGTTATGGCCGAGATACTTCATAAAGGTATAAGCCATACCGCCGCCGATAATGATTGTGTCACACTTATCAATAAGGTTTTCAATTACACCGATCTTATCTGAAACCTTAGCACCGCCGAGAATTGCAACAAGAGGTCTCTTTGGATTAGCAAGAGCGCCACCCATAAACTTGATTTCCTTTTGGATAAGGTAACCGCAAACAGCAGGTAAATAAGAAGCAACACCTGTTGTTGAACAATGCGCTCTATGAGCAGTACCGAATGCGTCGTTTACGAAAATATCAGCAAGAGAAGCAAGTTCCTTAGAGAAATTCTCCTCGTTCTTTGTTTCTTCTGCTCTGTATCTAACGTTTTCAAGAAGCATAACCTCGCCGTCCTTAAGCTCGGCTGCCATAGCCTTGGCATTAGGGCCTACAACCTCAGCGTCTTCGGCAAGCTTAACCTCAACACCGAGATACTCCGAAAGTCTTTTTGCAACGGGAGCAAGGCTGAATTCAGGCTTATATTCTCCCTTAGGTCTGCCGAGGTGTGAGCAAAGTATAACCTTTGCACCGTGCTCCATCAAATACTTGATAGTAGGAAGAGCGGCAACAATTCTCTTGTCATTAGTGATTTCGCCGTCTTTAAGCGGAACGTTAAAGTCGCAACGAGCAAGAACTTTTTTGCCTTTTACATCAATGTCTTCAATAGTTTTTTTGTTTAATGCGTCCATTGTTTTTACCTCTCATATATTAATTATGATTATAAATATTTTTAACCGATAATAATTATATATTATTTTGACTTATAATGCAAGATTTTATTACCATTTTGGCAATATATACAAGATTGTTTATTTTTTAACAATGTTTATGGACAAAATTGCGAAAAAACAGAAAAAAGCCTCCCTTTTAAAGCAGGCAAAAAGGTTTATTTAATTCGGGGAAAAGGAGGAGCAGCGGCATGAGTGCCGTGGCGATTTTTAAAAAGAATATAAAAAAACCGCCACAAGCGATATATAGCTTGTGACGACGTGGTGGAAGAGGGTGGATTTTATCGCAGGTGCTTTGCACCTTTGGACTAATGTCGAAACAGTCCACCGGACTGTTTCTCTGTCGCTCCTTGCCTCGCAGGCTTCGGCGTTCGCTCCCATTAGTGGTCCGAATCCACATTGATTATAAAAAAATAAAAACCAATCACAAAAGTGATTGGTTTTTATTTGGTGGAAGAGGGTGGATTCGAACCACCGAAGCTGAATAGCGACAGATTTACAGTCTGTTCCCTTTGGCCGCTCGGGAACTCTTCCATATTGGAGCTGGTGAACGGACTCGAACCCCTGACCTGCTGATTACAAATCAGCTGCTCTACCAACTGAGCTACACCAGCGTATCTCCAACGCCTAATTAATATATCATAAGTCAGAACAATAGTCAAGACCTTTTTTGCTTTTTTTGAAAAAAATTATTTGCCCCAATCGGCTATAACTTTCTTAATCATTTCGGGGTCTTTGGTCGTAATATTATCAGGCTTAATGACAAGCATTTTTTTTGCGTTACGCTCGGTATCAACAGTCCAAACAGAAAGTTTATATCCCTTTTTATGAAGAAGATTTGAAAGCTGAGAGCCGGCAAATTTATAGTTACAGTTAATGCCGATTGCGCCCGTATCTTCCAAAAGCTTAATAATTTTTTGCCTGTAATCATCAGAAAAGGCTTTGAATTTTGACGGCTTATAATTAAGATAATAATCCATATTTGCGCAATTAGAATCCTTAACCGCCTTTACGTTAATAACCTCAATTCCGGTCAAGAACGAACGGTCAAGCAAATTATAATCAACCAAAAGCGCATGAAGAGAATTAAGAACACGGGTTTCCTTGATATCAAAATTAATCTGCATATCGGGTGTGTCCTTAATAAGCGCAAGGGCATCCTCAAGCGGTGCGCCGTCATTATTTGTTACAACTATATCGTGGCTCATAACAAGCGTTTTATTGGGGCGCTGGCGAATATCAAGTTCAATAATCTCAGCCTTATTCTTAATAGCCGCTTTGACTGCCTCTAAAGTATTCATTTCGGTATCATAAGCGCCCGTGTGCGCAGTAATAGTAAAATCATCCATAAAAGAAAGCTTCCTTTCGTCATAAGACTTGGTGACGGCATAATCAGCTACGCCGACTATCATTGCAACACTTGTAAGAAGAGCAAAAACCTGATAGGAAAAATGCCTTGCCCAAGTGGGTGTCATATTTCGTTTTAAAAATCTTTTAAACTTCTTCCATTTAGAGATTTTTTTAGCCATATGATTACCTGCTTAAAATTGATATAAAACAGTATGGGCGGAAAAGCAAAAATGCCGAAATCCGCCCGTAAAGTTAATAGATTTAATTATCTGATTGAGCCTGAGTAGTTAGGCGCTTCCTTAGTGATAGAAATATCGTGAGGGTGAGATTCAATAAGACCTGCGCTTGTAATCTTGATAAACTTAGCGTTATTTCTAAGCTCTTCAATAGTATGACAACCGCAGTAACCCATACCTGAACGAAGGCCGCCCATCATCTGATAAATCGTATCGCCCAAAGCTCCCTTATAAGGCACACGACCCTCAACACCTTCAGGAACAAATTTCTTTGAACCCTTTTGGAAATATCTGTCTGCACTGCCGTGGTTCATAGCGCCGAGTGAGCCCATACCACGATAAACCTTAAACTGCCTGCCCTGATAAATTTCAGTTTCGCCCGGTGATTCCTCACATCCGGCAACAAGCGAACCCATCATTACGCAAGAGCCGCCTGCTGCAATAGCCTTAACGATTTCACCGCTGTACTTAATACCACCGTCTGCAATAACAGGAACGCCGTACTTATCTGCACGCTCGGCAGAATCGTAAATAGCGGTAATTTGCGGAACACCGATACCTGCAACAACACGGGTAGTACAGATTGAACCGGGGCCGATACCGACCTTAACTGCGTCTGCACCTGCTTTAATAAGTGCTTCTGTTGCATCTGCGGTAGCAACATTACCTGCAATAAGAGAAATTTGGGGAAAAGCATTCTTAACTATTTCAACACTCTTCATAATATTGTGGCTGTGACCGTGAGCAGAGTCAAGAACGAATGCATCAACACCTGCATCAGCAAGAGCCTTTGCACGGACAAGAACATCATCTGTTACACCCAAAGCGGCTGCGCAAAGAAGCCTGCCGTCCTTATCCCTTGCAGTGTTTGGATACTTAACGCTCTTTTCAATATCTTTAATTGTAACAAGGCCCGAAAGCTTGCCGTTTTCATCAATAAGAGGAAGCTTTTCAACCTTTGAGCCCATAAGAACTTTTTTAGCCTCTTCAAGAGTAGTACCCTTTGGTGCTGTAACAAGTTGTGACTTTGGGGTCATAACTTCGGAAATTTTAACATTAAAATCTGTCATAAAGCGCATATCACGGTTAGTGAGAATGCCTACAAGAGTGCCGTCTTCTTCACAGATAGGCACACCGCTGATACGATACTTATTCATAAGCTCCTCAGCATCGCTTGCAAGATGGTTTGGTGAAAGGAAGAAAGGATTGGTAATAACACCGTTTTCGCTTCTTTTTACCTTATCAACCTCATCAGCCTGCTCCTCGATAGTCATATTCTTATGAATAACGCCGATGCCGCCCTCTCTCGCAATGGCAATTGCCATTCTTGATTCCGTAACGGTATCCATTGCAGCAGTCATAACAGGAATATTAAGTGTAATATCCTTTGTAAGCTTGGTTTTGAGGTCTACCTTGTCAGGTGTTACGTCACTCTCAGCCGGAATGAGAAGCACGTCATCAAAGGTCAAGCCCTCTTTTACAAATTTTGCGCCGTATTCGCTCATTAAAATTCCCTCCGTTTACAAGTATTAAATTATATTCTTAAATATATAAAAATATTTTTACTATAATATCACTTTTTTATAATATGTTCAAGTATTCAAATTGCACAAATTATAAAAAAATGATAATGCCTTATTTGTCACTTGCTTGCTCTTACAATTGCCCTTGCCGTTTGCTCAACCGTATTTTGACCGCAATTGATTACCGCCTGCGCCCATTTATTATAAAGCGGAAGCCTCTCGTTATACATATCCTCAAGCGTTTCGCCGTTTTGAAAAACTATGCCACGAGTTTCAAGATTGCTTATTCTTTTGCACATATCCTCGTAGCTTAAATGAAGATAAATAATTTTGCCAAGGCTTTTTAAATGCTCCATCGCCTTATCGGAATAAACCACCGAGCCGCCCGTCGCAATAACGGTGCCCTTAATATCCAAGGACAAAATAGCCCTTTCCTCAGCCTTTGCAAAATATTCAACACCGTTTTTATCTATAATTTCCTGCAGACTTTTTCCCTCAAGATTTTGAATTAGCAAATCGGTGTCATAAAAATTTTTAAGTAACATTTTTGCCGAAACAACACCGCAGGTTGATTTTCCGCTGCCGGGCATTCCGATAAGTATAATATTTGAATTCATTTAGCTTTTACTCCTACTTTTTTACAATAATCTGCCAACGGACAAGAAGAACAAAGCGGCTTTCTTGCCGAGCAGGTATCACGACCGAAAAGAACTATTCTGTGGCAAAAATCAGAGCCTTCATCACTTGGAACAAGCTTTTTCAGTTCAAATTCTATCTTCTTCGGGTCCTTTGTATCAACAAGCCCCAAACGATTTGAAATTCTAATCATATGAGTGTCAACAACAATGCTTTCCTTGCCGTAAACATCGCCTACTATCAAATTAGCCGTCTTTCTGCCGACACCGGGAAGTTTGATTAAATCATCAATATTATCTGGCACTCTGCCGTCAAAATCATCTCGTATCATTTTTGCCATACCGATAATTGACGTTGCCTTATTTTTATAAAAACCGCAGGACTTAATATAATTTTCAATATCATTAACATCGGCATTTGCATAATCGTCAAGCGTTTTATACCTTTCAAAAAGCGACGGCGTTACAAGATTAACCCTTGCGTCCGTACACTGAGCTGACAGTCTGACAGCCACCAAAAGCTCAAACGCATTTGACGAATTAAGAGAGCAAATTGCGTTTGGATATTCTTTTTTTAGTAGTTCTATAACGTTTAATACTCTCTGCTTTTTCGTCATTTTTTATTTTTAACCTTATCCCAATAGGATTTGAACGCCTGTTCATTCTTATTAGAGCCAAATTCGTAATATTTCTTATTTTTAATCTTATCCGGCAAATATTGCTGATAAGTCCAATGATTCGGATAATCGTGGGGATAGATATAAAACTGCCCCTTAACTTCTGCGTCCTCGCCGTCATAATGCTTATTTTGAAGTTGACGTGGAATAGGACCGTAATTACCGTTTTTAACGTCAGCCATCGCTTTATTTATAGCCGCATAGCCCGAATTACTCTTAGGCGCTGTCGCAACAAGAATAACAGCATCGGCAAGCGGTATACGAGCCTCAGGCATACCGACTGCCATTGCAATATCAACCGCCGATTTAACTATCGGGATAATCTGCGGATAAGCAAGCCCGACATCCTCGCAGGCACAAACCATAAGACGTCTGCAAGCCGACGGCAAATCCCCGGCTTCAAGAAGCCTTGCAAGATAGTGAAGCGCTGCGTCGGGGTCTGAGCCACGCATACTCTTTTGATAAGCGGAAACTATATCGTAATGCTCGTCGCCCTCTTTATCATAACGAACTGCACTTTTTTGAACAAGCTGCTTTGCAAGGTCAAGTTCAATATGCTTTTTACCGTCAACGGTAGGTGTTGCAAAAAAGCAATTTTCAACGCTGTTGAGCGACTTTCTCACATCACCGCCGCAACCGATTGAAATGCGCTTTAACACTTCTTCGTCAATGTCAAGTTCAACCTGATATTCTTCACTTAAAATATTAAATCCACGTTTTACGGCAGGGATAATATCCTCGCTTTCAACCGCCTTAAATTCAAAAACGGTTGAACGGGAAAGAATAGCGGGATAAATGTAAAAATACGGATTTTCCGTAGTAGACGCAATAAGCGTTATCTTTCCGTTTTCGATAAATTCAAGAAGCGATTGCTGTTGCCTTTTATTAAAATACTGAATTTCATCAAGATAAAGCAAAATTCCGTTAGGCGCAGAAAAAGTATCAAGTTCGCTGACAATATCCTTGATATCCTGAGTCGAAGCGGTAGTGCCGTTTAATCTGCGCAGGCTTCTGTTTGTTTTACTTGCGATAATAGAAGCAACCGTGGTTTTACCTACTCCGCTCGGGCCGTAAAATATTAAATTTGGAATATCGCCCGAATCAATAAGGCTTCTGAGTGCCTTACCCTTTTCGAGCAAGTGCCTTTGACCGACAACATCGTCAAGCTCAGTCGGACGGATACGGTCTGCAAGAGGTTTATTCATATCTACTCCAAAAAATCATTTATTAATGTGTTTATTATAATTAATTCACTCTTTATTTTCAATACTTTCCGCCTTAGAAAATGCACAGCCGCAAAAATTTTGGCGATAAAGATTATATTCCTTGGAAAGCACAATTGAGCGCTTGTAGCCCTCTTTTTTCTTAAAATCTGACGGCAGCCATTTAATGCCGTATTTTTTTTCAAGTTCAAAGCCTATCTCATTAATCTTTTGCGAATTTTTAAGCGGACTGATTGAAAGAGTGGTGCAAAAAAAGTCAAAAGCGTTATTCTTTGCAAGGGCCGCCGTTCTTTCAAGCCTTAAGCGGTAGCACCTAAAGCAACGCTCACCGCCCTCCTTGCAAGCTTCATATCCTTTTGCAATATTCAAAAATTCATCATAATCATAATCGCAGTCAATAAAAGATACGGGATATTTTGTTTTCATCTCGTCAATAAGCCTAAGCTGTTCACTTTTGCGCTTTTCATATTCCGATTTTGGAGAAATATTTGGATTATAGTATAAAACAGTTATTTTAAAATACTGCGACAAATATTCAATAGTATAGCTTGAACAAGGAGCGCAACAGCTATGTAGCAAAAGAGAGGGCACTCGGTCCTCTCTTACATTTTGCTCTATTATTTTGTCTAATTCTTTTTGATAATTAATCTTATTCATTAGCTTAAATAATTTTTAGGGTTTACACGTGAACCGTTAAGTCGAACCTCAAAATGACTGTGAGGACCTGTTGAATTGCCTGTTGAGCCGCTCTTTGCAATAGCTTCGCCTTTTTTAACCATTTGACCGGGAGATACAAGTATTCTTGAATTATGAGCATAAAGGGTAACAACACTTCTGCCCTGAGCGTCCGTTCCGTGATAAATCATAACATAGTAGCCGTAGCTGTAATTAAGCCTTTTAACGGTGATAACAATACCCTTTTGCGCCGCAACAACCTTTGAACCTATTGAGCAAGGAAAATCAATACCGCCGTGATACTTGCCCGATGAATAATTCGGAAAGCCTGCCGATACACCGTGATGACCGGGAACGGGATACGTCATATTCAAAACGGCATTGCTTTTTGAATAAACATCACTGCCTTTTTGGTCAATCTTGTCGATTTTAGATGAATTTTTGCCTGCAACAGCAGTTGTTGCCTCTTCCGGCGGCTTAACACCTGAAATGACAGCCTGAATTTCATTTTCAACCTGTTCAATTAAAGAGCTGTCCTCATTTCTAAACTCGGTATACTGCTTATTCTGCGCCGTAAGTTCAGCCAAAAGTTTATCACTTTCAGCCCTGTCAGTTGCAAGAGAAGCCTTTTTATTTGCTATTGAATTACTGTTTTTTTCAATACTCTTTTGCTTTGATGAAAGCTGTTTTTTCTGAGAATCAAGCTCAGACTTTTTCTTATCATACGCCGCTTTTTTATCTGCAAGGCCGTTCTTTTTATTGGTAACCTCCGCCATTTTGGAGTTCACCTTTTTAAGCAAGGCAGAATCGCTTTTTGAAACGGTTTTAATCATTTCATATCTTGTCAAAAAGCTCGAAATATCCTTGCAAGTCAAAAGTGCAGTGAAAATATTGCAGCTTCCGCTCATATACATAGCCTTAAGCCTAAAGCAATATGCATTATAAACCGTTTGAAATTCGCTGTAAAGCACGTCATATTCAGCCTGTGCCTTGTCAACTTCCGCCTGAAGAGCATCAACTTGCTTTTGATTTGATTTAATCTTCTTTTCAAGTGCATTTTTTTCTTCCTGAATTTTTTGATTTTTGTTTTCAAGAAGAGTAAGCTGCTCATTTATGTAGCCTATTTTTTGGTCAAGGGTGTCAATATACTCCTCTGTAACCTTAGAACTTTTTTCAAGTTCCTTAAGCTTAGCGTCTGTTTTTTTAAGATTTTTTTCAAGCTCTGCCTGCTGCTCTTTAAGCTTTTTTTCAGCCTCCTTGGCACTCATTGTTGTGCCGCTTGTGGAGGTTGAATTTTCATTATGAGCCGCCGTTGTCTGCGCCTGCGCTTGCACAGCCTGTGTAGTTGCCTGTGCGGCAAATGCCGTTGTACCAGACATATTGCAAACAAGCATTACACCTGCCAAAGCTAATGATAATATTTTTTTATTCACGTTTCACATTCCCTTAAAATAAATATATATCTATTATATACCATTATCACGGTAAATAAAAGGTTGGATTTACACAATCATCATAATTTGCGCTCGGAGTTCTTACCTCAAAGTGGCAATGCGGACCTGTTGAATTGCCCGTCGAGCCACTCCAAGCTATTTGCTGTCCCTTTTTAACCTTTTGCCCTGCGCTTACAAGCCTTGAATTATTATGAGCATACAAAGTGTAAACATAATTTCCGGCAGAATCGGTTTTATCATGCATAATTACGATATATCTGCCGTAGCTTCTGTATGTTCCGTCGGAATTGGTCAAGTCTTTTGAAATAATAACAATTCCCGATTCAGCCGCAACAACTTTTGAATCTGCCGCACAGGAGAAATCAACCCCCGTATGACCCGCATAGCCGTGATAACCGCATGTAATTCTTGTTTGGCTCGGAACAGGATATGTCATCCTAAGCCTGCCGCTGTTATCTTCTTGTGCAGTTGTCGTATGCTTCGTAGTAGAAGTTTCACCGCCGTTACTGCCCTCGTCCGATTTTTTAGTAGTCGTGGTAGTGGCTTTTGTGGTTGTTGTCTTTTTCTTTTCAGCCTCAAGCTTCTTTTTATAAGCTTCTGCCGCCTTTGCAATCTCTGCATTAACTGCGTTAAGCTCCGCCTGGTCCTGATTTCTGTATTCGCTGAAAGTCTGCTTTTGCTCGTCAAGCTGTTTCAAAAGCTTGTCCGACTCACTTTTTTGACTTTGATAAGCGTCCTGCTTTTGGGAATAATCCTGCTGCTGAGTTTCAAGAGTTGAAATAGAAGTCGTCAAATTCTGCTGTGTTGTTTTAAGCACAACTTGGTCATTTTGAAGTGTAGATTGCTTATCCTGCATTTCAAGTTTCGTTTTTGAAAGCTCACTTGCCTGCGACTGAACAGACTGCAAAAGCTCCTTATCACACTTTGACACACGTTTAATCATTTCATATCTCGTAAGAAGAGTTGAAATATCGGGTGAGGTGAGAAGCATTGCTATTGTGCTTGTTTCGCCGCTGACATAAATTGCACGGATACGCTGATAATAAAGTGTTAAGCTTTGGCTGAACGTTTGCTCAAGCTGTGCATTTTTTACCTCTAAATTTGCAACATCAGTTGTAAGTTCGGCAATTTGTGCCTCGTTATCCTTATACTGCTGCTGCAAATCATTAATTTTTTTCTTTGAGGAATCAATCTTATTTTCAGAATATTCAAGCTGTTTTTTCAAATAAGAAATTTTTTCATCAAGCGCATTAATATATTCCTCGGTTTCCTTTGATTCCTTACCGAGAGAAGAAAGCTTTGAATCAAGTTCCTTGATTTTTTGCTCGATTGCCGCCTGCTTTTCCTCTGCCGTCATACCGGCATATTCATCGGATTGAGAATTGCCTGTTGCAAGCGCAACAATATGAGCGGGGCAAGCCGCAAAAAAGGCAGCAGCCAACAAAACAGCTAAAATTTTAGTTAAAAAACTCTTCTGTTTCATTGGCTACACCCCTTAGTATAAAAAATATTAAAATTATAAGTAGTTATTAGGATTAACTCTGCTACCGTTTACACGAACTTCAAAATGGCAGTGCGGACCTGTTGAATTACCTGTTGATCCGCTGTGAGCAATAACCTGACCTCTCGACACCTTTTCTCCTACACTTACTTCAATGCTTGAATTATGAGCATAAAGCGTTGAAAGTCCGTTGCCGTGGTCAATAATTATGTATCTGCCGTAGCTGTAATTAAGATATTTAACAAGAATAACTTTACCCGAAGCCGCAGCATATACGTTTGAGCCTGTTCCTACCGGGAAGTCAATACCGCCGTGGTATCCGCCCGATGAATAGTTAGGATAACCTGCCGATATTCTTCTCGAATCCGTCGGATAACCAAGCTCGCCCGAGCCGTTACCCGTTGAGCCTGAAATTGAACCGCTTCCCCTTGAAGCGGAAGCAATTGCCGCACGAATTTCGCTTTCAACCTGTTCAAGCTGCGCCTGATTGGTTTCAATAAGCTCCTTATATTCGCTCGACTGGCTTGAAAGGCTTTTCATAACCTCGTTACACTCTGCAACCTCGGCATCAAGTTCGCTTTTTGATGAATCAATTTCATCAATACTTGACTGAAGCTCCTTCTTGTTAGATTCAAGCTGCTGCTTATCGTTAGTTAATTCGTTTCGTTTTTCTTCAAGCTTTTTCTTTTCTTTCTCGATTTCCTGCATCTTTGTCATAAGCTCGTCAAGAATTGCGCTGTCTTGCTGAGATACCGACTTAACCATTTGCGCACGTGTAAGCATTGAACTTACATCCTTGCAAGTTAAAAGCACCTCAAGAGTAGATGCAGAGCCTGATATATACATTGCACGAAGCCTTTGGCAATAAACCTGATAGGTCTGGTCAAATTCAGCCTGCTTTTGGTCAATTTTTGCCTGAGCGTCTGCAATATCCTGTTCTGTTTGCGTGATTTTTACCTGAATTGCATCAATTTCCGCTTGCAATGCGGCTTTATCATCTTCAAGAGAATCAATCTTGTCTTGCATCAAGTTTATTTTTGACCTGAGCGTTGCAAGATATTCCTCATTTTTTTGCTTTTGGGCAGAAAGCTTATTCAGCTTGCTTTGAGCACTGTCTATCTGCTGTTGAATTTTTTGCTTTTCACTTCTAAGCTGTGAAGTTGATTTAGCCTGAGCCGAAACAGCACTGCCAAAGCTTGATATAAAAAATGCAAAGCTTAAAATCAATGACAATGTTCGTTTCATACTAAATGCCACTTATTTCACTGCCTTCCTTATTTAAATATTTACTCATTGTAATAATTGAGCCTCCGACACCGGTCAACACGCCGATAGCAACAAATATTCCGAGCATCGGAAGTGCATAATCGGTAAATTTAAGGAAGCCTAAGCCGTTAAACGAACTGAGGATATCGGAAAATTCTTTAACCGCAAGTTCGTAAAGTCCCCACACAAAGCCTAAACTGATAACGCCCGATGTGATACCGAGGATTATACCTTCAACCACAAACGGCAAACGGACAAACGAATTCGTTGCCCCGACCGATTTCATAATGCTTATCTCTAAACGGCGGCTGTAAACCGTAAGTTTAATTGTGTTTGAAATAATGAAAAGAGAAATAACAAACAATACTGCGATAATAACAAAGGAAATAACCGTAATTCCCTGCCTTAACGCAACAAGCTTTTTAGCAAGATTTTTGTTTTCTCTGATAGTATCAACGTGCTGTATTTTTTTAAGCTTATTAACCGTTTCGTCAAATTTGTCAAGATTTTCAACCGTTACCTTATAGGCATTCGGAAGCGGAATATCGGAGCTTATCTGAGTAAAGAATTCTGCTTGAGCCTTCTCCATAGTGTTGAGCTGTTCCTGCCAAGCGCTTTCCTTTGAAATAAATTCAACGCTTTTAATATTTCCGCAAGCAGTAATCTCGTTTTGCATATTTGTAATATCATCGGGTGTTGCGTCATCCGTGATATAAACCATAATTACATTTTCCTCTTCAATTTTGCCGAGAAGAGAATCAATATTAAGGAATATCATTGAAGCAGAGCCGATAAGAACAAGGCAACTCATAAGAACGCAAATTGATGCGATAGACATCATTCTGTTTGTCCAAGTATTTCTAAAGCCCTCTTTAATTAAATATTTTAAACTTGCACCTGTCATTACTGCTCACCTCCCTGTTCTTCCTCTGCGCTCTCGTCGCTTACAACGCTTTCGAGGTTATCAAAAATATCCTCTTCGTTTTCGTCCTTAGGCAAAACGTCAACATTATCAATCTCAACGTCCTCGTCAAAAAAGAACATATCGGTGTCCGCTTTAGGGTTTTCGCCTGTGAACTGAGCATGGGTAGGGTCGGGAGTATCGGATACAACCTCTCCGTTTTTAATAACAATAACACGTCTTTGGAACGAACGCACCAAATCGTGCTCGTGAGTAACCATAATAACAGTTGTGCCGGCATTGTTAATCTTAGTCAAAAGACCTACAATCTCGTGGCTCATTTCAGGGTCAACGTTACCCGTAGGCTCGTCCGCAATAATAACCTTAGGATTATTAACAAGCGCCCTTGCAAGAGAAACTCTCTGTTGCTCACCGCCCGAAAGCTCATTAGGCATCGAACGTGCCTTTTGAGAAAGACCTACAAGCTGAAGAATATATGGCACTCTCTTGCGGATTTCCTTTTCCTTAGCGCCGATAACACGCATTGCAAACGCAACATTATCATAAACCGACATTTTAGGAATAAGGCGGAAGTCCTGGAAAACTATGCCCATTTCTCTTCTGTAATAAGGAACCTGCTTTTTCTTAAGAGTGGCAGATGAATATTCGTTAAAAATAATTTCACCCTCAGTTGGCTTTTCCTCATGCATAATGAGTTTTAAAAATGTACTTTTACCTGCACCCGAAGAGCCTACAACGAAAACAAACTCTCCGTCCTCAATTTTGATATTAACATTTGAAAGGGCGTGGGTACCGTTGCTGTCGTAAACCTTTGATACATTTCTGAATTCTATCACGATTTTTTCCCCTTGTATTTCATTATAAATTTACGCCTTAGCGCACTTATTCATTATTATTAATAATATAATATATCAACTTATAAGATAAATCAAGATTTTTTTGTTACTCTTTTGTAAACATCAGGTTACAATTATTAAAAAATCCGCCAAAACAGGCAATTTTGACGGATAAAAAAATATCAAATTTTTTCGCAAATTACGATTTCGTTGTAATATGCGCCGTGAATATGTGCCGGTATACCGACATTTGCCATAAACGCACCGCTTTTAACATATTCCTTATTTTGGAAGATAAACCTATATTTTGCATCTTTTTCAAGACCGTCAAAAAGAACATTAATTCTCTTTTTAAAAAATCTTGTTCCTCTGCTTGCAATAAATATAACTGCTTTTGACTTATTCTTTTCTACGTATGAATTAATCAAAACCTCGTTATCATCGGGGTTTGATACACGATACAAATCGCCAAACTGAACAATATTCCTGATTTTTTTATAAAGAGCAATGTTTTTCTTGGAAATTTCCTTGTCGTCATCGGTGTATTTAAGCAAATTACCGCCGAGACCGAGTGTGCCCTGCATGGCGATATTAAAACGAAAGTCCAAAGTACAAGGCTTGTTAATACCTGCAATGTCCGTTACCCAGGCACGCATTGCCTTAATCGGTCGCAAAAGTGAATATCCGTGCTGAATAGTCATTCGGTCAATTGCATCTGTATTGTCACTCGTCCAGCATTGGTCAAAATGTGAAAGCGCACCCAAATCTGCTCTGCCGCCGCCCGATGCACAGGCTTCAAACTGAACATCGCAATGCTTTGCTTTTAATCTGTCAACAATGTCATAAACCGCCTTGGTATGAAGGTAATATAGCATTTTAGGGCAGTCCAAATTTTCCGCTCCCGTTTCTGAAAACGGACGGTTCATATCCCACTTTATGTATTTGATATTATGCTCGCTCAAAAGCTTATCAATGCAGCCAAAAACATACTCCTGCACATCTGTTCTTGTCATATTAAGCACAAGCTGATGCCTAAGCTCACTTTTAACTCTCGTATCATAATGATAAGCCCAGTCGGGATGGCGGCGATAAAGGTCTGAATCGGGATTTACCATTTCAGGCTCAATCCAAATGCCGAAATCCATTTTGAGTGCATTAACCCCGTCAATCAATTCATCCAAACCGTTGGGGAATTTGTCTTTATTTACAACCCAATCGCCGAGTCCGGCTCTGTCATTATTGCGCTTGCCAAACCAACCGTCATCCATAACGAAAAGTTCAACGCCCAAATCGGCGGCAATTTTGGCAAGTTCAAGCTGTTGCGACACATTGATATTAAATTCGGTTGCCTCCCACGAATTATATAAAACAGGAAGTGCCTTATCATTAAACTGACGAGGCAAAAGATAATTAATCGCAAAGGTGTTCATCTGCCTTGACATTTCGCCAAAGCCTTCGGTGTGCCCCGCATAAACGCAAGGTGTTGTGAAGCTTTTTCCGCTTTTTAAAAGATATGAAAAATCAAAATCGTTCATACCCAAAATCACTCTTGTGTTTGAATACAAATCCTGATTTGCAATCACCTTGAAATTGCCCGAATAAGCAAGCGAGGCAAAATAAACATCACCGCTTTTCTCGTCTGCATTTTGATATGCAATAAAATACGGAGAGTTGTTATGACAGCTTGCTCCTTTTTTATTATCAAAAATCAAGCTGCCTGCCGTCAGTGTGTCATTAGTTTCAATAAATTCTCCGCCCCAAGCACCGTTTGTGTTTGAAAATGTATATGCTTGCTTTAACGGCAAAGAAAACTCCGCACTGAAAAGCCTTTCAAATTCAATATCATTTTTGCTTTCATTTTTTACGGTTATACTCTTTTCAACAATATCGCAATCGGGAAAAATTCTATAATTAATTGAATATACAAAGCCGTAATACTCATCCTTAAAATTAAGAGTCAGCCTGTCTTTTTCAACATTTGCGCCGATAAAGCCTGCATTAATTTCCCTGCACGAGTCATAGAAATTCGCCTTGAGCACACATTCACGATACATCGTTTTGCCGAAAACCGTACACTCCTGCTTAATCTCGTCAAGCGAAGTATGGTTTGAATTTTCATCGCCGAAGGTGAAAATTTCATAATCGTCAACGTCGCATTTTTTACCCCAATAAATCAGCCTATCCGTGCCGAATTTGTCAACACCGACAACGTAATGCGTATTTTTCATATCAAGAACAAATATATTGTTTTTACATTCAATGATTTTCATATCCACACTCCAAATTAAGATTGAGTTTATTATACCATTTTGAAATGTCAGTGTCTATTAAAAATCGCTTATAATTTCAAATCCACCTTTTTCGTTTAAAAATATAAATAAGTGAAAAAACGACTGCAACATTTAAAAAAATCACATACGGATATCCAAAGCGGGAGGAAAGCTCAGGCATATATTTAAAATTCATTCCGTACCAGCCGACTATAACGGTCATAGGCAAAAAAACAGAAGTCACGACGGTAAAAAGCTTCATTATTTCATTTTGCCTTGCGTCAATGCTTGTTTGATATGCGTCCCAAAGATGAGTTACGCTTTCTCTCAAAATATCCGTATTTTCCTTATATCTTACAGCCTTATCCCGAAAGAGCCTGAAAAGCTTATATGATTTTTCATCCAAAAGCTCGTTTTCATTTTCAATATATATCTCAGTTGCATCAATAAGCTGTTCATAAAAAGCACGAAGGCGCAAAAGCTCTCTTTTCTTTTCAATCAGCAACTCAGCAAAATTTTTGCAAACATTTTTATCAATAACCTCTTTTTCAAGCGCCGCTATCTCCTCTTGCACATCAAACTGAGCCGAACACTGTCTTGCAATCGTTTCAAGAAACGAACAAATAAGCTTTTCAAGCGTTGCGCTTTCGCAGGCGGCATTTGAAAGAGCGTTTGAAAAGCACTTTTGATTAAATGAAAAATCATCGCAAATATTAACAATTATCATCATATTTTTAGAAATTATAATTGCCAGCTCGTTGTTGCCGTCTTTTTTATTACATATTATATTTATGCGAATAAAGCTAAAATCATCGTTAATAAATTTTGTTAAAAAGCTGCTGTCTGATTTTTTCCTGCAAAGTTCAACGATATTTTTAGGCAAAGAAAAAACGGCGGCAAGCCTTTCAAGCTCGCCAACCGTTATAAATCCGAGTGTAAGCATATTTTTGCCGATTTCATCAGCATCAATGCTTTTCACCTCATCATCAAAAACGTAAAACACTCATTATCACCGATAATAGTATTTGAATATTTTTAAAATATATTATAGGCATTGAGAAAATGAGCTAAATTTCGTTTTCTTGCGAATGGGTGCTGTACGGTGGTACTGCCCCTGAGCAAAAAACGGAAAGCGCCAAAAACGGCAAGGACTCGATGTCCTTGCCGTTTTTCCAATCCTTCCGAGTGCAACAAGTTGCACCCACCGTCTCGCCTCCCGGCTCGGTCGGTGCTTCTGCACTAAAGTGCAGAGGTCTCCACCGGAGACCCGCACCCTTTGCAAGGGAGGCAAAAATGTTTATTCATATTACTCGGCGCAGTTTAGCCATTTTTATCAATGCCTATTCTTTTTGACTTTGTTTAGCATTGCGTTTATCTCAAGAATTTGCTCCTTGGTGAATTTGCCGCCGAGCATCATAAGTCCACGCTTAACTGTAAAGCCCTTGAGCATATCAATCATAGTCTTGTTGATATCACTAAGCTTAAAGCCCATAACCTCGGCGCCTTTTTTCTTGCCCTTTTGCTTAGGGCCGTCAGGTGTAAGCGCCTTTTTCATTTTAAGAAGAAGCTTAACTGCGCAAATTTTTCCCCTAAAGGTTGAAAGAATATCGCCCAAAGTATCGTTTACGCTGTAATAACCGGCAGGAGTTTCAATCTCAAACCAATTGATTACCGCACCCTCTTCTTTAAGCCTGTAATCTTCGTTAAACTTGTCAACTTTTCTGATTTGAGCCTCGTCTGTTAAATCGCCTGCTTTTGCAACAAGGGTGGTTTCACCCTCATTTTTAACTTCAAAGTGGAAGAAAGGAAATTCGCCCTTTTTCTGTTTGCCGACGCTTTCTCCGTTTGCAAAAAGCTCAACCTCGTCAAGATTTGTATAAACAGTAACCTTGGTCACGTCCTCAACCCTGTCAACATACCTCTTTGCGCAGATATGAAGCATAGGCTTTTTGGAAAGCCAAGCCTGATAAGCATAAAAGCTGTCTTTTTTATACTTTCTGTCAAAGGTGACAAGTCCCTTGTGGTTCATACCGTTTTCGCCGCCCTCGGCACGTGCGTCTGCGGCAAAGTCAAACATATTCCAAACGTGAGTAGCCCAAAGATAAGGACGTTTTGCAATTTGCTTGATTACTTCCTCGTGATAATATGCCTGATATTCCTCAGTATAATCTCCCTGTTCAGGGTGACTTGTGTGCCAATTGAGTGCCTCGCAACCGTACTCGCTCATACCGATTGCCTTGTTTGGATATTTCTTGTGGAATGTATCAAACCAATTGCCGTACATTGACACATCGCCGCCGTACCAGCCGAAATAATGGTTATATGAAAGAACATCCGAAATATGCACATATTCCTCATTAATATTGCAGGCAGTAAGCACAGCTTCGGTAGTAAGCCTTGTTTTATCAAGCGAATGAACAAGGTCGTTGAGCATTTTATGATTTTCAACTATAGGAGAAGTTGCGCCGCCCATTGTAATCTCATTTGAAAGTCCCCACACCACGATTGACGGGTGATTGTAATTTTGATAAACAAGCTCCTTCATTTGCGACTTTGTATTTTCAACACCCTTTTCAAGATGCTTTGAAATATACGGAATTTCAGCCCAAACAACAATACCTCTCTCATCGCATAAATCATAAAAATACTGAGCATGCTGATAATGGGCAAGGCGAATAGTATTAGCGCCCATTTCGCAAATCAAATCCATATCCTCTTTGTGATGCTCAGGCAAGAGCGCATTGCCGATATGAGGCCTGTCCTGATGCCTTGAAACGCCTCTTAAAGGATACTCTCTGCCGTTTAAAATAAATCCTTTTTGCGCATCAATCTCAAATGTGCGGCAGCCAAAGCGTGTTTTAACCTCGTCAACTGCCTCGCCGTCAACAATAAGCTTAGCGACAGCGGTATAAAGAAACGGGTCGTCAACACCGTTCCAAAGATGAACATCTTTAATTTCAAGTTTAGCACTCGGATTTTTACCGCTTGCCTTAGCCCTTGCAACAACTTCATTGCCGTCGCTTATTTCAAATTCGACCTCGCCGTCGCAATAAGCGTCAACAGTAATTTTTGCGTCATCGCCGCTGATTTCAGGTGTAACCGCAATGCCGGGCGCACCGTAAAAATCAAGGTCAAAATGATTTTTGCCTACTCCGATAAGGCTTACATCCCTGTAAATACCGCCGTAAAATGTAAAATCCGCAACCTGAGGATAAACGTAATCGTTAGGCGAGTTATCGGCAACAACAACAAGCAAATTTTCGTCCTTAATATCATCAAGCTTAACCCTAAAGGTAGAATATCCGCCGTCGTGAACGCAAATTTCCCTGCCGTTAAAATAAACAGTACCTGTTGAATTTACACCGTCAAGCTGAAGATAAACTTCTTCGCCGTCGGGCATATCGCTTTTAGCCAAGTTCTTTGCAAAATATCCCTTGCCACGATAATAATCGTTGCCGCCGTCCTGTCCGTCATCGCCATTGAAAGTGTATGGCAAATCAATGCTCTCCCAATCGCTCGGAAACGTGCTTGGTACAGAGGAAGCCTCTTTTGAAAATTTCCAGTCCTTGTCAATATTAATAACCCTGCGCATAATATACCCCTCTCAGTAAATTATTATATATAAATTATAAATCATTATTATATTTAATTCAACAAATATATTATTAACAAATAACGATAAATAAACCAAAATTGCATAGAAAAAGAGCACCTCAATCGAGATGCTCTTAAATTCTCTAAACATAGAAAGTCTTAATTACTTTCTCTTAAACTGCCTGTCCTTCATTGTTATTTCGTCAGAAGCAGGGAATACGTTCTTATACTTGATTAAAAGAGATGCACTCTTATCCTTGATAACTGCTACATTTGCGTGGTTTACAGCTACCTCTGCAACCATATCATACTCAGCCTTAGTGATTTCCTTTGTCTTAGTATCGATTGTGCAAGTAACGGTGCCGCCCTTATATGTAACCTTAATGTTATCCTCTGCAGTACCCTGAGCAAATGAAATAACGTCGATTTGTGCAACAGTTGCACTGATATCACCGAGAACCTCGAAGAAATTACCCTGTGAATCCTCGCCTCTCATACTCATTTCAGCAGCCTTTGGCTGAATTACCATTGTGATAGTTCCGTCGCCGTTATCTGTAATGTTTGCGTCAAGAACATCCTCACCCTTAACATAAGACTTTCTAAAGTCCTTATCACCGGGGTCGGTTTCACTGCTGTTGGTATTATCAAGCTTAGGGTTACGGTTGTTACAAGGAACAAGACCGTAAATGTTTGGCTTAAATAAGCCGTTAACAATACCCGGAACGAGCTTGTTAATAACAGCATTTTCCTTACCGTCAATCATAACCTTACCTACATCAATGGTCTCATTACCGAGGAGCTTGTAGAAAGTCTCAGTCTCACCCTTATCATTGAGATACTCGGCAGTAAGGGTCTTAGTGTAATCATAAGCCTCTTTATAATAGTTAGCAACATCGTCGAGTGACTTAAAATCAACTCCGCCGTATGTACCTGCCTCAAATGACTTTTCAAGAACAGAAGTATCGTCTGAAGAACCGGCTTCTTCGCCGTTTGTTTGATTCTTCCAACTGCCGTCCTTAATTTGGTGGATAGCCTTAATGGCACCTTCAGTTACGTAATTTACTTTTGCACATCCTGCAAATGAGCTTGCGATTAATCCTGTAGCAAGTACAAGGCACAAGCCTTTTTTCACATATTTGTTCATTTTCAGGGTTCCCCTTTCAGAATTATACGAATCCGTTTTATAAAACGCTACATATTAAATTTATATTAAATCTCACAAAATGTCAATAGAAATTTTAAAATTAAGTCATAATTTTTAAAAAATTAATTTTTACATTGAGATTTATACATTATTATGGTATACTATTTTGATGAAAACAGACTACAGTACAGTATTTTTAATATATTTTTCAAGGAGTGATAAATAATGAGATGTAAAAACTGCGGCGCAGACAATGATGACAACAGATACATATGTGAGGTTTGCGGCTCTCCCCTTTATGATGAAAACGATTTTGACAATGCAAACGGTATTGACGACGACAGAACTCAAACCTTTAAGGCAGTAAACGAGCCGAATAATCAAGTTCAAAACCGAAATGATAGCTATAATGATTATGATAAAGAAAATCAATATAATAATCAAAGAAATAACGAAAGCGAAAACAAAAATAAAGGTGCTGAAAAGAAAAGCATCATAGTTATTGCCGTTCTTGCGGTTATTCTTATTGCAATCATTGCCTCTGTTGCGGCAATTGCTCATAACAAGAACAAGGACAATACCGCATCTTCAAACCTTACTAAAATTTCTACACAGTCTGATTCTACAAGCGGCGAATACAACACCACGGAGAAAAAGACTACGGAAAGCACAACCGAATCAACTACAGAAAAAACCACCAAGCAAACCACTGCTTCCCTTTGGATAATCAACGCAAGTTCAAGCGGCGGCGGCGAAGCAGAGGGTGACGGCAAGTATGAAAACGGCAAAAAGGTTACTCTTATTGCAAGAGCCGACGACGGATACAAGTTCGACGGCTGGTATTCAAACGGAGTTAAAGTAAGCAGCAAGGAAGAGTACACATTTACTGCTAACCAAAACGCAAGCTTTTCGGCAGTATTCTCGCCTGTTGAAGCTCAAATGCCTGAAACAACCGCTTCAAATTCAGGCAGCGACTTCGTTTTCGGCGAATAATATAAGTATAGACATAATTAATAAAGGAAATTAAAGAAAAGGGATAAAAATGACAAAGGGCGAATCAGCTAAAGAAAATTTTATGAACGGTCTTAACTGCTCGCAAGCGGTTGCCGCTGCTTTTGCAAATGAAATGAATATGCCAAAATCGCTTGTTGAAAAATTAACCGTCGGCTTCGGCGGCGGAATGGGCAGAATGAGAGAGGTTTGCGGAGCTGTTTCCGGTATGACCTTCGTTATCTCTGCGCTTTATGATGACGATAAGTCGGGAATTTATAAGCGAGTTCAAGCTGTGGCAAATGAATTTAGAGAGGAAAACGGCTCAATAGTATGCCGTGAACTTCTCGGTCTTTCAAAGCCCGGTCCCGATTCTCCGCTTGCCGAGCCACGCACAAATGAATACTATAAAAAGCGTCCGTGCCCGGAGCTTGTGGAGCTTGCCGCAGATATTCTTGAAAAATATATTTCAAATAATCCTTATAAAAAATAAAAAAAGTGTTGCATTTTTGTTTTATTTGTGTTATATTATCTAAGCACAAAAACGTGCAACACATAAATGCGCTGGTAGCTCAGCTGGATAGAGTGACTGGCTACGAACTAAACAGTCATTTTTGCATATTGTGCATATTTACAATTTAATAAGGTCTTACGCGCTGGTAGCTCAGTTGGATAGAGTGACTGGCTACGAACCAGTAGGTCGGGGGTTCGAGTCCCTTCCAGCGTACCAATATAAAAATCCTTGAAGCCGTTGATATTACTTGGTTTCAAGGATTTTTTGTTTTCCTAAATTGCTTTAGAAACATCATTTTTTACGACCACTTATTCTTCAAAAACGACCACATAGCTACTCCGTTTTTCTATATAATATATGTTTTATATTATATATTTTAAGAAATGTGTATTTTTTGCTGTTTATGTATATTTCTGTATATTTTTTCTTGTGACCACAACAGCGACCACTTATTTTATATTTAATATAACCATTTGACTCAGTGTGTTATATACTATAGCTTACAAATCGTGTATAAATCATTTTTTCTTTTCACTAATTTTGGTGCGGAAGTTTTCATGTAGTAAGTATTATTTTCTATACTAAATTCAATTTCTTGTGTGTAACTATTTCCATATAAATTTTCTGTTTGTATTTTCGTAATAATTTTATCCCAATTATCAGCTTCGCTTATACATCGAGTATTTAATAGATTAGTATCTTCTTTAATATCTGCAAGTTTTTCAGCATATTGACCATTTGAATCGCCCAATGTTTTTGTTGTAAATGGCTGATAGTTACTTTTCCCAAATCTTCCACTTATTAAAACTTCTATTTCATCATTTTTTCTCATATTCAATAATAATTTATTTCGATCACTTTTACATAACACCCGTTTTTTTCACCTTTGCAAAAAGAAATTTCATTAATTATAATTTTAGATAAACTATATCCAACATTTCTAATTACTAATCTATCAAAACCAGTTATCACATTATTTGTTTTTTTATCGTCACCATCAGATTCTCCAATAGCTGTATCTATAAATAGAGAATAATATGATACATTTTTATCTTTGCCCTTTTCACAAAATAAGCGTCTATCCAATATAAAATCTTCTCTTTTTTCTTCACGCTGAGATATAACATTAGAGAACTCATATTTTGCACCATTGTAATAACTTTGATTTATTTCTAAAATAGGAGCATATTCTTTCTCTTTATCTTTTCTTGAAATTCTTATACTAATAATAGATAAGAACAATGAAAAAATAGCTATTATTGCTGTGATTACATCAACTATAGAATACTGCATAGTACCTTCACTTCCTTGTTATTATAAAATCTATTTATAATAATATTTTGCGAGTTTGCTGTCAAATATAATAATCAAAAGGCTTGCTAAATGCAAACCTTTTACATTACACACTTTCAAATATTATGCTTCTTTTTGCTGATACTCAACATTCATTACGGATGAGTATCCTATCTGAAAGGCAGCTTCCATTTTATCTGCTGCCGTTGTCTTTAATTTTTTGGTTGCGTGGACATAGGTGTTCATAGTGAATGCCACATCTGAGTGTCCAAGCATACTTGACAATGCTTTAATTTCTACACCTTCTTCAAGCGCAATCGTTGCACATGTGTGTCTTAAATCGTGGAATCTTACTTCCTGTGGTAAACCTGCTCGCCTTAGCATTCGTTTGAATTTTCTTGTTACTGCATTTTGATCTCTGTATGTCCCTGTTTCAGGTGACGGGAACATAAGTGTTGTTCCTCTTGCCTGCCGCATTTTTAATTTTGCAAGTGCTGTTGCACAATCAGAGCTAATTGCAATTGTTCTTATCGAATTTTTTGTTTTCGGAGTTTCTGCTTGCAGTGTTCCATCAATTCTCTGTACTTGCTTAGTTATTGAGAGTGTCTTGTTTTTCACATCTAAATCTTCCCACTCTAATGCAAGGATTTCGCCAAGTCTTAATCCCGTTGTTAATTCAAGATAATAAAATTCAAAGCAACCACTATTGAAGGCTTCTTCAAGTAAGCGGTTGCTTTGTTCTTTAGTCAGAGTAGTCATTCCTTTTACTCTGTCTTTCGGCATATTCAATTTATCAGTCGGATTCTTATCTATTATTCCTTCCTCTACTGCCTTTTCGAGAGATGCATGTAAAATGATTTTTATATCCTTTACAGTTCTCGAACTCAAACCTTGAGCAATGTCACTGGTTCTTTTCTGATTGATTCTACCATTCTCATATACATCCATTATATATTGCTGACAGATTAACTTTGATAAATCTCTGAGGCGATATTTACCCAAGTAAGGATTTATATAATTCTTAATCATTGATTTGTAACCCGATATCGTTTTCGGTTTCAGGTATCCTGTGCAAAAATCTTCGATGTAGATTCTATTCCATTCTTCAACAGTCGGATTAATACAATCACCATACTTGCAATTCTCATTGCGTTTTCTTTTTTCTTCCTCTGCAATCAGTTTGTCAAGTTTATTCTGACATTCTGATTTTTTCTTGCTTGTAACAGTCTTGTACTGATTTTTACCGTTTTCATCTTTTCCGAGATAGAGGCGACCTTCCCACCTTCCATCTGCTCTTTTTCTCAGTGTTCCTGTTCCTTTGGCTCTTTTTGCCATATTGTATCATCTCCTTTGCAACACCAACAATACCACACTTTTTCACTAATATCCAGACAAATATGGGCGTTTGGCTGCGACCATTAAAAACCTTTGGAACTCGCTTTAATCCACGATTTAAACTCATCTCTCGGCACAACTTTTCTCCTACCCAGAACGACACATGGGAAGGTTTTATCTGTGCTTGCTATATCATATATTCTTGATATTGACAAACCTATTGTATCCGATACATCTTTAATAGATAAAAACATCGGCATCTCATCATAATTATTATATTTCATATCAAAAAACTTCCTTAATTAATATGTATAGACTTATAATCCAAAGCTAATTTTTATTGCCTTATCTATCTTCTTCATATTTTCTTTTGTCACACATCCAATCGGCTGTGTTAAACGCATTTTATCAATAGTTCTGATTTGTTCAAGCATTGCAACAGAATTAAAGGCAAGGCAATCCGCATCAAGATACACATGAGTAGGCATATTTGTGTGCAGTCTGCTTGTTATGGTTGCGACTATTGTAGTAGGACTGTATTCATTCCCCTTGTTATTTTGAATGATAATAACCGGTCTTATCCCTTTTTGTTCACTGCCGACACCTGATGAAAATTCAGCATAATAAATTTCGCCTCTTTTTACTATATTCAATATAAAACCTCCTTGCTTTTTAAAGTGCAGATGGCTTAGGTTTGTTTTGATAATTGAATATATCCTAATTGATTGCCATCTGCACTTCGTTTAAGTTGTTTTGCGTAATGTCATACTTGTCCACGACACCCCTGACAAATCGGGCATATAACAAACTAAGGCTGGTTAACCTTATCATTGGAATCTCACCACTCCGAGGATCTCTCCGAGCTGCCCTCTTTGGTTGCGACGGTTTTATCACGCTCGACTTTTGACTGGACAGAAGTATCATTATCCCCATTATCTGTCATCGCATGCCTATCAGCACCACTGATAGTTCATAGCCAACAAACAAAGAGTCATAAGACTCTTGTTCGTGCTAAAGCTGCTTGTCCCTGTTCATCAGAAACAATAACGGGAAGGTATTTGCTATAAGGTATATTCAATTGTCAAGGTACTTGAAATGCTCTTAAGCACTTCATTGACTTCAGTATAATTAATTTCAAAATATAGCGTGTATCTTTGAAAGTTACATTTTTGCCACCATTCAGCACTTTCGCCAAATCTTATATAAGAGAACTGCTGCCAAGTCTTTCTTTGTATCCGTTGTTGATTAAATAATCGTTAATTTCATCAATATCATAAATCCTCATGCAGATACAATCGTGAATCAGTCTGTCAAATGAAGGAAGATTATTCTCTTGTTCAAATTCGTTATTGTATGTAAACGAATAGCCACCTTTTCCCATTAATTCAGCCACTTCTTCAATGCTTAACCTTAAACCAATACATATCGCAAACAATATTTCTTTTTTGGGGATATGGTATTTATTTGTCTTTAATCTTGAATACTGTATTCTAAGCACACAGCTTCTTTGCTGAAACATTCCGTCTGAAGTAATGCCATTTTTTCTGCACAAATTCATAATATCCTCAGCAAGAGTTGTTTCATATTTCATATTATTGAAATCGTATGATGACACTAATTGTTCAACAGTAATACCAAATATTGATGATTTTTCTTGATTTTTTGTATCTTTCAAAGTTACAACTTTTTTATTTTCAGCATTTTGCACAACACATTTCTTGCTTATATTTTTATTCATATTAAACCTCCGAATTTTGAATTTTTTTGATTTTCAAAATCCAGAGATTATGGATATTTCGCTATGTAAGGTTGCCAAAAAAAGATAGTTATATCGTCCTTTCAAAAAAGAACAAAAAGATAGAAGCCGGATTGCTCCGACTTCTATCTCTTTAATTACTACCATTTTATTCTTTCATTTATTTATATATTAAGCATAAGATTATGCGTTATCATCAAATTCATGTGTTCCCCAATGGGTAACAGTATATTCAAAAAATATATCCCGATTGGGACATATTTTCATTTTTCAATTTGTTTCAATAGTTCATTCCAAAATTCATTTGAACATCCAAGTTTGCTTGCTTTTCGTATAAGATTATTTGCTTTTTCCTCGCTAAGCAGATATTCGGAAATATCTGCAGGGATATAAAAATTTTTATCATCATTTATCCTTTTGCACTTGGCAGCCAAGTCAAAGAATATTTCAGCAGATTCATCATCAAGATTTAATCCCTTTGCAAGTCTTAATAACACATCATCACTCGGCGGCGGTTTGTTGCCGTTTTCTATTTTCAAAATGTATGTATGTGCGACATTTGCTTTGCCTGATAATCCTCGTAAAGAAAGATTCTTTTGCTGCCGTTTTTCTTTTAGAAAGACACCAAACAAGTTATGTTTTAACATTATTTTTTTGTGATATCCTCTTAATTTTTCCAGCAGTAAGTAATATACTTTCAAGAACTAAACTCAAACAACAAGGCACAGTGAAAATTTTGAATTTAAAAATATAAGAAACAATTATGGCAACAACTATCGCAAGCAAAATCAACCAAGAAACCTTGCGAAAATATCTGAACTCCTTATCAGTCAACGGCTTTTCAGGTGTATCAAGGGGACAAAAAACAAATATACAAACTGCTGATAATGCACTGATTATCAATAACGCAGTTTGAATATCATAAGTTTTTGACAGCCTGATTACAACAATACAAGCTAAGATTGAAAGAGTTGACAATATCTCACATCTTGTTTCGGTTGCTGCATGATAGCCTCCGGCATATCGTCTTATGAACTGAAATGCAATATAAAAGATGATGCTTTCAAAAACTGTTCCACATATGGTTCCTATAATGATTGCTATTATAAAATATAGTATCTGAGAAAGCAGAATAAAGAAACCATATTCATACAATTCTTGTTCGTCATCTAATATATTTAATTGATTAACTATTTTTTTTGATAGCTTTGAAATCATTAGTCATTATGTTTCTTTAACTTATCAAGTGATGATGGTACTTTCGGCTGAAAAACAGCAGCACAAGTAGTAGAATTAGCATCTCTTCTTAATGCCAAATTAGCAGAGTTTTTTGCCATTTTTGAAACAACAGATTTTAATTTTTTCATATTTTGACCTCCTTTTTGTGATATTATATCAATAGCTAATTCTAATTTCCACTAAATATTTGAAAAGCAATAAAATATGTTTTCAACGCAGAGAATAATTATTTTGACAAGAAAACCAAATATTTTCTGTAATAATACTGATTTTACAGATATATTCTGTTATACTTGTTGGTTTATTTTTCCTTAAAATGATAGCATATCCACAAGAGGTGATATGTTATGAAAATTAATCCTAAACTTGTTGGTATAAGAATAATGCAAAAAAGAAAAGAAAAAAGTTATTCTCAAGAAAAATTAGCTGAATTAATTGATATTTCTAAAAACCATCTTTCAAGCATCGAATGTGGTCATAATTTGCCTACCATTAAAATCGCATCAAAAATATGTAATATTTTAGGTGGTACACTTGATTATTATTACTTTGGTAAAATTGATGAACATAGCGAATCTGAGATAATAAATTTGTTTAAACAGTTTTCTCCAGATGAACAAAGAATCGCAATTCAACTTATGCGTACCTATATTGATACAAAATACAAATTTGACTAAAAAAAATAAAAATGGTAAAATCACTTTTGTCAATAGTATGACAAAAGTGATTTTTTTTGAGGTGACGCATTTGAAAATAGCAATATGTGATGACAATGAAAAACAATTAAATTATTTAAAATTACATATAGCAGAATATATGAAAACACATTATATTAAGGCCAATTTTTTTATAACCACATCACCAAACGAAATCCTTGAAAGTTCTGATATTTTTGATTTTGCTTTTTTAGATATTCAAATGCCTGAAATTGACGGAATAGCCCTTGCAAAAGAATTACGAAACAGAAATAGTAAAGTTATACTATTCTTTATAACGGCGTTTGATGAATACCAGGACGAAGCAATGGATTTGCGTATTTTTAGGTTTTTTGATAAGCCTATTGATATTGACCGTCTTTATTTAGGTCTTGACAGAGCAATGGAATATCTTGATGAATCGTATATTGATGTTTATCTTGAAAACGACAGCAAACATATAAAAGTTCCTGTTGATGATATTAAATTTATCAGAAGAGAGAACAGAAAAAATATTGTTTTTACTAACAATGGAAATTATACAGTAAGATGCAGTTTTGATGAATTGATTAATAAACTGCCAAATACATTTTTCTATTTAGTTCATAAATCATTTTATGTTAATCTTCATTATATTACTGAATACAGTTATAAAGAAATTTATATTGATGAAACAAGAATATCTGTTGCAACAAGAAAACAAGCAGATTTTCATAAATATTGGTTTAACTATGTCAAGAGGAGATAAATATGCTGAATAACTTTGCAATTTGTGCAACATATTTTATTGAAATGCTTATTGCCTATATATTTTTTTCACAAATAGGAGAGAAAAAGTATAATCTTTGGATATGTTGTCTTATTGGAACAGGTATCTTTGAAATTGTTGCTATTGGGGATATTGTTTTTTCAAATACTGTATGGTTTAATATACTACTGTTTTTTGTAATTAATTTCTTGTTTGCATTTTTCTGTTTTGATATTAAAATAAAAAAAATACTATTCTATTCTGTACTATTAAACATTTTTTCGACTGCTCTTGAATTTGCTGCAATTTTCTTAATATCAATACTGACAAATACAAAAGTGACTGAATATATTGACAATTTAACATTTTTTATAATAGATGTTTCAATAAGTAAAATTTTATATTTCATAACTTGTTTAATACTTTCTAATTTTATAAGAAAAGAAAAAAACAATGTAAAAATTCCTATTGTATTGTATTTTTATCCTGTAGTAATTACTCTTGCACTGATTTTATTTTGGAGTATTTGCACAAATTATAATTTAAGTGATATTCATCAATTATTATTATCAACTGTAAGTTTAGCGATGTTCTTTTCTACTGTTATATTGTTCATTGTATATCAGGATAATGTTGCTAAAGAGAATCAATATTTAATTATTGAGCAGGAAATTGAAAAAACCAATATAGATAAAAAGTTCTATGATATTCTTGAACAACAAAATAATGAATTGATGATTTATGCTCACGATACTAAAAATCATCTTAATGCAATTAAAGCATTAAACACAAATGAGCAGATAGACAAATATTTAACCCAAATGACAAACGAGTTAAAAGCACATAGCAGCACCTGCCACAGCGGTAATCATACACTTGATGTTATCGTAAACAAATATGTTACAGAATGCGAAATAAAGAATATTAATTTTGACTTTGATTTAAGATTATCAAATTTGAAGATTGCAGATGATTATGATTTAGTAGCTATTTTAGGTAATATTCTTGATAATGCGGTTGAATCAGCATATAAATCACAGAATAAAAATATATCATTACGAACCGGTAAAGTTAATACATACGATTCCATAATGATAACCAACAGTTGTGATATATCACCACAGAGCGTAAATGGTGAATTAAAAACATCTAAATCGGATAAAAAATCACATGGTTTAGGAATAAAGAGTGTAAAAAAAGTATTAAAAAAATATAAAGGTGATTTAGAATGGGATTACGATTGCGAAAATAAACAATTCTCAACAACAATTATATTAAAATAACTATTACTTAAAGCGATTTGACATTGTCAAGTCGCTTTTTTTCTTGCGTTTCGACACGAATTTCTTGCGTTTCAGCATTTGGTATTAATTTATGATTTTAAAAATGATAATGTTAAATTGAATATAGTATCTGAAATTTCATTATAGGAGATGATGTGTAGACTTTACAAAGGGAATTGAATTTATTTTGAAATTAAAAACAAAGGAGAATACTAAATGAAAAAGACTTTTAAAAAATCACTTTCATTTTTTCTTGCAATGGTAATGGCAATAACAGTAATACCTGCCACTACCTATGCAATGGAAGAGTTTGAAAATGATTATGAATTTTCTGCTGACGAAGTTTCAATCGAGTACGAAATTGAAAGTAAGCGTACAGAAAATTCTAAAACATACTTAACCGATGACGGTGGATATTATCAGGTATCAGCAGCTGTTCCTATTCACAACAATGTTAATGGTCAATGGAAGGAAATATCAGAAATTGATAATAACATTGATACTGTTGCAGATGCAGAAAATGCAGTAAGTGAAATTGCTGCACATTCGGTTTCAAATCCTGCCGAAACAGGTTTTTATGAAAGCGAAACTTTAACTATGTATACAAATGGTGTAGATACAAATCCAATGAAAATTGCCGGTTCAAATAAAACAGTAAACGGAATTGATAGTTGTATTTATGTTAAACCCAGCATTATTACAGATAAGCAGGTATTCATTAATAATGCTACATTAAATATCTCAACGGGAACTGTTGAGACAAATGGTAATGCCGATACATCAAATACTATTAATGTATATAGATTGAAAAATGAATTAAATCACATTCAAAATGTTCCTTTAAGTACAATTGATGATGTTATTATTGATAGGCAAATGGCTTCATCAGATACAATTGATGAGTGTAAAATAGATATAACATCATATGCACACTATAGTTCCTTAGGGCTATATGAAAACAAAGGATTGGCCCTTGAACCGTTATCAGAGAATACATATATTGAAATTAATTCAATCGTTTTGGGAATATATTATCGTGAAATCGGTGATGTTGACAAAACCATTGAATCTGAAACTGTAGATTTGGACAGAGCCGGAACATTATATGTTAATGATTACACCTGCTCTCCGCTGATTGTTAGAAATGATTTAAGTGTATATGACGAGCTCGCACAGGTTAATGTTCAGACAATAATCAATCCTGCGGCAATTGACAATAATCCATCTGACGGTATTAACACTCGTACAAATTATTATAGCATTCTTCAATATGAAAACGGAGAATACTATTGGAAAAACTGCGAAGGTGAATATATATTTTTTGTGAACAGTAGTGGTAATAATTTTGTCGGCTCAAACAGTTCAGGTGATAAATATGTTTTAACTTCTGCTAATGATAGAACTGATTATGGAAGAATAAAAATAAAAAGTGAAAAAGATAATACAACGTATTACTTTTCAAAAATTGGTTCAAATGGTTATGTTACAAAAATTGAATATGTTTTTACCGATGGTAAAGATGAAAATAAAAAGCAATATGTAAACATAGTTGAAATAACTTATGATGGAGAAAATATCTCATATATAACCGATGGTTCAAAAAGAAAATACAGATACAATTATGAGAATAATATGCTTGTTTCTATCAGTGTATATTATGACTCTAATGGAACAGAACAGCCTGCAAAAGTAAATGGCAAGAACATTGCTGTTTTATATTCTTATGATGAAAACAGCAGATTGAAAAAGGTCACATATCCTGACGGATACTATGTATCATATTCTTATGATGAAAACGGCAGAGTTCTCAATGTTACTGCATATGAAAATAGTTCTTCTAACAGTGCTGCAATAGATTTAACGTTAAATTATCAAAATGGTACTGCTAAATCAAATGTTCTTTCTAAGTACACTTTGAAAACAAATGGTGTTGTTTCTAATGAAGTGGAAATCAATTCACCTATGGACAATACATATAATCGTGTTTTTTCAGACATATTAAATAAATCTGAAAAAATAATGCATTATGATCAAGATTCGAATCTTATTCATTATCAAAACTATGACGGTCAGGAGTATTATTTAAATTATACAAATGGTAAGTTACAGCATTTAATTTATGAAGATGCTTCTTCAAAAAATATAATCTCCAATGGTGATTTTGAAAACAACAATACTTGGGCACTGACAGAGGGTGCATCTATTACAAATGAAGCACCGTTAAAAGTAAATGGCAGTTCAAATAATGGTGCGATATCGTTTATTGCTGACAACAAAAAAGGTAAGGTTACACAAACAGTTAAAGTTACTCCCGGAGAATCATATGTTCTTGCCTGTTCTGCTTATTGTTCACAAGGTCTGCCCTTCAAGACAAACAATAAGAACGCTAATAAAAACAGGTATTATTCTGTAAGAGTTTACGGTGCTGCAAGCGGAACACTTGTCGGAGAAACATATTTTGATTACAACATTGTTGGTGACTGGCAAACTTCAAAGTGTGTAATAGAAATGCCAAAAACTATTTCTCAGGTGAAAATTGAAATTAACAGTTTGAATATGCCTGGTGAATGCTATTTTGATGATCTTTCAATGTATGTTGCTACTAAAGATAATGCACCACCTGTCGGAATTGACCCGGATATTCCTAATTATGAAATTATAAGAAACGAATATGGCCAGGTTACAGATATAATCAAAAAAAGAAGCAATGATAATAAAACTTTTGGCAAACACTATGAATATGACGAGAATACGCATTATAAAACCTCAGTTGAAGAAGCCGGTAAGGTAACCTATTATAATTATGCTTGCGGCAGCGGTTTACTTACATCAAAGGGTAAAAATACGGATTCTTCAAAAAATACGCAGTATACTTACAGTGGTATAGGTGCTTTAACTACTGTTCAGCAGGCAATAACTACTGCTGAAGGTGAAACTGTTAATCAGACTGTTGAATATACCTATGATGATAATGACAGAATTTCATCTGTTTATCATAATGGTTGTCTTTATGAGTATACATATAACCAAAATGGCAAGATTGAAAATGTAATTGTAAAGGAATCTGCTGAAGATAATTCCAATATTGATTACTCCATATCATATGAATATAATCTTGATAATGTTGGCAAAGTGATTTTTGGTAATGGTGCAAGCATTGTCTATGAATATGATGGAAACAATATAACAAAGACTATCTATGATAATGGTAAGTCAGGTGATGAAAAAGAAACCTATGTTTACTCATATAAGTATAACAGTGACGGTTCTGTTTCAGAAATGACTGATGAGGTTTCAAATACAGTTACAACCTATACAAGCAAAGGCTCTACGGTAAAGAAAAACGGCTCAACAATTTATTCTAATACAGGCAGCAGAATAAATCTCTTTGGCACATCGTTTTCATACTTACAATCTTCATCTGAATCAAGAGATAAAACAAAAACTACAATCGAAGATTCATATATAGTTTCTGCTGTTCAAGGGCCTACAGTAAAAGCTGAAACTGTTTTAGATACTTTTGACAGAACGATGAGTACATCTGTGGAAAATAAGGGTACCACTGATAAGAATACGCATTACAAATTAACATCAAATACAGAATATGTTGAGGGTAAAAACAACAGACAAACCAATTTAGTTTCACATTACAGCACTGAACTTTCAAAACGTTCTAATAAATTTCTTCCTGAAAAATACGAAAATACCCGTATATCAGCAGAATGGAGTTACAAGTATGATGATGTCGGAAGAGTAACTTCGATTTTCAAGAAATCAACTAATAATATAGCTCTTGCACCTGCAAATACTAATTCATATCCTTACGCTGAGGGAAAATTGGTGCGTCATTATCAATATGATGAAGGCGGTCAGATTTCATTAGAGGTTAATTTTGAAAATAATACCGCAATCAGATATTATTTTAACGAAGGCGGAAATATATCTAAAAAAGTTAATTATAAATATCTAACCAGCAGTGATTACTCATATGATTACAGCACTGATAAATTGTCTTTTAATCCAAAATCAAATGGAACAACCACAAATCTGACATATAAATCAAACGGCATGACTGATTATCTAACAGGATATGATGGTAAAATAATTACTTATGATAAAGCAGGAAATCCGTTAGATTATGCAGGAAGTGGTATGGATTATTCCTCTATTTCAGGTACAATGACTTGGAATGGTGACTTGTTAACCTCTTTCAAAGATGGCAACAGCATTTACAAATATACATATGATGGCGATGGTAAAAGAACTTCTAAAACCTATTATCAAGACATACAAGATACTGTGCCTACATCAAGAATAGAATATATTTGGGATGGTGATATTATCACCGGTTACAGGGCTCAGTTCTATGGAGAACCAACTGAAAATGATTCACAGTCTCCTTCAAACACTGGCGAAAAAGTTCTTTATTATGATAAAACTGTCAAGGTAATCTACAGCAACAATGATATAGTTGGTGTTTGCGTTGTTGCAAATGAGGGTGAACCTTCTGATAAAAATACTTCAATAGAAATCAACGATGCAATAAAAAAGTTAGATTGGGATCAGTCTGCAAATTACACTTTTGTAAAAGATGGTCAAGGCAATATTACTGAAATATATGATCCAAGTGAAAAAGTAATTATTTCTATGTCATATGATGCTTATGGAAATATGACACCAAATTATATAGGCACATTTGTCCAAGATATATTAAATGAATATAAAGGCCAGCAAACAGGAACATGGTGGATTGATTTAATTGCGGCATTCGCCTGTACTCTTGTTATAGCAATGTATTTAAGTGGAATATTTGTAAGTGTTGAACAAGGTTTCAAAGGATACATTTACGATATCGAAACAGGATTATATTATGGTCAGAAGAGATATTATTCGCCGGCTTGGGGCAGATTTATCAATGCCAGCGACCCTATGACCTTAACAGAAGATATGAGCAGCGTGTACAATGCAAATCTTTTCAACTATTGCGGTAATGATCCTGTAAATAACATTACCAAAACAGGATTTAATGCGCCTGATCAGGTTATAAGCGATTCCTTTGTACCTCAATTAGTAAACAGCACAAATAACCTGATTAAAGAAAATCGTTCAACAGCAAAATACTTCGGTGAAATTTCAACAGGATTAGATACCCTCAGTCTTGGTTTAAGAACAACCTTAGATGCTGATGCTAAATCCTATTGGGATGAAACACTTAATAAACAGAAAGATGTTGTTGATAATGGATATGGACTTAATTATATTCAATCTGCTATTGATAAAAATACATCTTCTGTAACAAAGTATTCTGTAAGCGAGGCTAACACACCATATAAGGTTTCAGAATCTATTGATTAAAATTTATGATACAGATATGCCCGAAGGCATATCTGTATCAGTTAGAAAGTGGTAATAATATTATGAAAAAATTCATTAGCATAATGCTTACATTAACAATGTTTACATCTGTAATATATCCCTGTCAGAGTGTATTGGCTCAGGAAAGAAAATTGGAAAGTATTCTTTCCACAGGTCAGAAAATATCAGAAATGTGTTCAGAATATGATACAGATAATACTGAAGCATCAGATGATGAGGATAAGACTGTTTATACAAGATTAATTGTAAAAACGGATAATCCCATTGATGAATATGGTGCTGTTGACAGTGTTTATGGTTTTGATTATGCCTTTTTGCAGTATGCAGATGATGAATCAGCAGAATTTGCGAAAACACAATATGAAAAAGCAGGTTATACAGCAGATTATGATAGTGTTATTACCACTTCTTCTACCTCTATAGGTTCCGGTGGTAACCGGAGTGATGAATGGGCATACGAAGAAACGGATGCAGTTTCTGCTCTTGATTATTATAAATCAAAAATTAAGCCGAATATAAATATTGCCATATTGGATACTGGAATAAATTATAACCACGAATTGTTCAAAAACAGAGTTGTGCGTACTCATACAGATTTCAGCACAGATGCATCTGATGACGAAATGGATAAATATGGTCATGGAACAAATGTTGCCGGTGCAATTGCTAAAAGTACACCAAGCAATGTTAGATTGTCCTGCTACAAGATTCATAACCAAAACGGTGAAGGAACTTCAGCAACGGCTTTAGCTGCTTTTGAGTATATCAAGCAGCTTTCAAACAAGCCTGATATAATTAACTGCTCTTTTGCGACTCGTTCAGGTCTTGGCACTGTAGTGGATGAACTCGTTGATATGGGCATAACTGTTGTTGCTGGTGCCGGAAATGAAGGCAAAGAAGTGTATCAACAGCCGGCGATATTTGACAGTGCTATAACTGTTGCAGCAACAAATAGATATGGGAGCGCTTGGAGTTCTTCAAATTACGGTTCTTGTGTCGATATTGCTGCACCGGGAGATTATGTTTATACAGCAGATATGAGCAGTAATACTGCATATGAATTTGCTAGTGGCACATCACTTGCTACACCACTCGTATCAGCAGCTGCCGCTTATGTACTTATGGAAAACAGAAGATACACACCCGAACAGGTAAAGCAAGAGCTTATTGCAACTGCAACACCATTCAAAAAAAGTTCCTGCTATTATGGCCGCTATGGTGCAGGAATCGTAAACTTTTCAAATATCATAAACGGTACAAGATGCAAGAATGTTACATCAAACATTGAAAGCGGCGCATATCGTGGCAATATAAGCGTTGAATTAAAATGTGCAAATTCACTTGTGGATATTTATTACACAACAGATGGCACTTTGCCGACAGAAATAAACGGCACAAAATATACTGCGCCTATTGATGTTACGGATTCAACCAGAATTATCGCAGTTGCCTTTGCAAGAGCAGGCTCTCCTTTCCACAGTAAATTCACTTATCTCGATTACTACATTTTAGAAGAAAATGAAAGTGAGTTTGTAATAGACAGAGATGGCATAATTAAAGCATACCTCGGCAATGAAGCAAATATTGTTGTTCCTGATGTAGTAAATGGAATAGAGCCAAGACAAATAGGTCCGCAAGTATTCAGCAATAGCAATATTGAAACCATCACTTTGCCGGATACAATTGAAAGCATCGGTGATGATGCTTTCAGTAATACAAATCTGAAATCAGTAACTGCAAATGGTATTGAAAATTTAGATAAACGCTGTTTCTATGGTTGCAGTAAACTTGCTGATATCGATTTATCAAAAGTAAGATATATCGGCAGTGAAGCTCTTTTCGGATGTGAATCATTGCCAAAACAACCTGATTTTTCATCAGCAGATTGGGTTGCCGAAAAAGGATTAGCAGGAACATATTTTAATATAGTAAATCTTCCTAATTGCACAAGAGCAGATGATAATGCATTTGTCGGCTGCACAGCTGATGAAATTGTACTTAATAAAGCAAAATCAATTGGAAATAGTGCTTTCAATAACTGTAAAAATCTTAAAGTGCTTTATGTTCCAAATGCGCAAGACTTAAGCGGACGCTTTAACGGTTGCAGTAATCTAAATATGATTTTTGCACCAAAGGCAACTTATATAACATTGTCTATTCCAAATAACACAACAATCTATTGCAGTGATAAACTGACAGGAGTTGATTTTCTCGATGATTACAAGGACTATAAATATACCTTTATAAGTCCCGAGTACACACCGGGACTTAACGAAGCAGACAGAGATGGTTACACAGACAGATTCATCCGTGTTGAAAGTGATAAATTTGCTAAAAGCAAAGGCGGACAAATACGAACAAGAGATAATGGCTTGCGTTTTGGTTTTGAATTTGATGAAAATAACATAGCCTTTGATTTCAAAAAATACGCAGAAAATATTGATTACGGCTTTGTTTATACCTTTGACTCTTATGAAAACAAGAATGATTTTCAAAAAAATTATTCATTGAGAGCAAACAGAAACAATGTTTTTGTAAAATCTGCAAATAAAAGAAATGTTGAAGGAACTGTTTCAACATATAATGCAGTATTTACAGGAATAACAAAGGATCATTACAATAACGAAATCACTGCAAGAGCCTATGTTTGTATTGACGGAATGTATTTTTATTCGCCTGTTACCACAAGAAGTTTTGCTCAGGTCGCAAATGCAGTAGTTGCAGATGATGAAATAGATCAGAATACTAAGAATGAAGTTGAACAGCTACTTAAGGAGGCATAATGATGAAAGAATTATATACCAAGCCACAAGCAGATATTGAAGAATTCAAAACAGTTGATGTTATCACCACAAGTTCAGAACCCGACACCGATATTCCTGTACCGTGGGCATAATTATGAAAAAGCAATTACTTATTATTTCAATAATTGTTGTTATAGTCGGTATATTTGTTTCGTGTTCTTCAAACAGCAGTAGTGAGAATATTTCTACTACTGCTGTTACTGATGAGCAAGGCACAACGCATTATTATGAGCCTGTGACAGAAAATGAAAGCACATCTGTATTTGCTGAAATCGTGACTGATGATAACGGCAAAGCGGTCACAAAAAAGAATGGTAAATATGTTACTAAAGAACATACTACCATTCTAACTACTACTGAAAAAACAATTTCATCAACAAAACAGGCACAGAACAATTCCTCTGAAAACCCTGCCGATAATGAAATTGAATTTGAAACAACAACGAAAAAAGATAAAACTACTACAACTACCGCTGCATCCAAGACAACCGAAAAAGAAACAAACTCAACTGCAAATCCAACAAAGGTTGTTACTGATAAAGACGGCTGGATTGATAAGTGGTATTAAAAGATCAGAAACGAGAAGAATTTTGAAAAAATTATTATTAATCATTATGTGTATTATTATTTCAATTGCTTTAGCTTCCTGCAGTAATAATACATCATCTGAAAATAAAATATCATCTAAAAACAATACTCAAATTGTATCAGAACAAAAAACTGATGCAGTTACAGAAACATCAACAAAGCCAAGTGAAGATACTGAAAAAAAGATTGTAAAATTTTATGTAAATTACAGTGGTTTTAAAATGGATGTTAATTTTGACGAAGATGACATAAATGAAATATTGGATGCAGAAAAAAATGCGTCTGTTCCCGATGTAAAAATGAAGACATCCTTTGCCGAACTTATGGCAGTATACGACGATAATACTGAGGGTCTTTTCGGCACAATTTATATGGGAGAAGATAATTGCTACTACTTAAAATTCGCAAACAGCGAAATTGAAGGAGCCGCATATAAAATGGGTGATTCTTCATTAACCGAAAATCTATTCTGAAATTTGAATTATCAATAAATTAATTACTATTGCAAAAAGGAGGTCGATATATACATGAGAAAATCTTTTTCTTCTCAAAACAAAGTGAAATCAACGGATATTTACGATAAAAAATGTGAAATTATTACTGAAACAGGATTATACTTTGAGGATAGTGTATTCGATATTATTATCAAAGTCGGCAAGCCTGATAAAGTTGATAAACCAAGTAAGCATAGCATCTCACTAACATATTCAAAGGTTTTATTTGACACAAGTGTATATGAAAGTTATATATTTTCACACAACAAATTAAATTCCGTTCAGTATCAGACTGAAAGATTATCAGCAAATGAATCAAATGATTTTCTCAAAAGTGTAGAACAAATTATAAAAAACAATACCGATGAAAGCATAATTTGTTATGAAAGGCAAAACAAAAAGCATTGGGAACTTTCTTATGGAATATCTAACATTTGCATATGTTTGTACTTTCAAAATAATATAGGATTTCTCACTATTGATTACTGTTAAAAATTCTCTAAAAGAAAGGAAATGAAATGGAAAATACATATAAAACTAAACTATGGAAAAAAGTAATGTGTACCTTTTTGTCAATCATTATGGCATTCGGTACATTCGTAACAATGACATTTGCAAATATTCCTCTTTCTGATTGGATTGATGTTAAAGAAGCATTTGCTGCGACATCTTTATCCCCTGTACCTGTATTTTACAGGCACGGTGAACTTGTTGGTATTTACAGAGTAAACTATACCGATAAAACCAAGTTACAGTATAAAATCGGTGATAACGGAACTTGGAAAGATTACTCTGTTCCTTTTGCAATTCCGGCTCACAAAACCACAAAAGTTTATGCCCGTATCGGCACAGCTGGGAAAGCCACATATATGAATTTCTCAAACACAAAAGAAGCTCTCGGCGTGTATACTGAAACAAATACTGATTTTTCATTTTCATATAACGGAATTGATTTCGGCTATACAAGAATATATAACAGCGCCGATAAAAATTGGTTTGAATCAATCCACAGTAAAGTCCTTGTTACAAACAGCAGGCTTGAGGTTACTATCCCGGATGGTTCAAAGTACCCTATGATTCGTAAAGACGCAAACACTTATGTTGATGAACTTACAGGTAAAACCTTAACTAAAACAAGCAGCAATTATGTTTTTGATGACGGAACATATAAATACTATTTTGCAATTAAAAGTGTAAACAGCGTTGCATACCTCAGTGCCATTGAGGATAACAACGGCAATAAACTTAATCTTAACAGAACTACAAACAGCGAGGAAATTTCTATTTCCGACGCAAGCGGAAGAAAATTCAGTTTGTCGGATTATCAGGCAATTAATGCACCTGACGGAAGTAATGTTAAGTATTACAGCCAAAAAGAAATTACAGACCCTAACGGTAACAAACTCAAGTATACAACTAAGCAAGGCAAATATATTGAGGTTAAAGACCAGGCAGGCGTAATCTTAGGCAAATACGAATATACTAACAATACAACCGATTTCACTCTTGTTAAAAGCAATGATAACAAAATCGAGTATTATTCAAACGGTAGATTAAAGCAAATTACATACAAAAACGGTTCTTGGATAAAATACACCTATAACGACAGCAGTATGAATTATACTACTCTTACATCAAGCGGTAAAACAACCAAGACAGTGTATAATGATGCATTTAAGACCATTGAATATACTGACGAATCAGGCACTAAAACAGAATATACATACGATAATCATTACAGGGTTAAGACTGAAAAATCAGGCGACGAAACTACTACCTATACTTATGATTCAAAGGGTAATATTGTATCTTATGTAACCGGCAATGAAAAGAATAACACCTATTATACCTATGATTCAAATAAAAGAGTTATCAGAGAACAGACAGGAAATGATTATAAATATTATACTTATGACAGTAAAGGCAATAATCTCATTAGTGCAACACTAAAAAAAGATTACAAAGGCGAAGCACCTGAGCTTTATGATTCAAGCTTGACCTGCTTTGATACTACCACATATACTTATGACAGCAAAGGCAGAGTAATAAGTGAGGTTTATTCAAAAGGCGGTTCTGTAGCATACGAGTATGACAGCAGAGGTAATGTAACTAAGGAAACAAATGTTACAGTTGAAAATGATAAAACAAAAACTACCGTTACCACATATACGTATGACGATATGGGAAATCTCCTCACCACTCAAAGTGAGGGCGACTCTGCGACATATGTTTATGATAAGGCAGGCAGAACACTTCGTGTAACACAAAACGGCGAAACCACCCGTACTCTTTATGATAATCAGGGCAGAACGATTCAGGAAATCGCTCCTGAAGATTATGACAGTTCAAAAGACGGTTTACCAAACGCTAATACATATTCAGATGCTAATGTCGGTCACAGATATGTATATAACGAAACAACAGGCAATCTCGATCGTGAGATTAACTGCCTTGATGTTGTAACAGATTATGAGTATTACGAAACAGGCGAAAAGAAAAAAGAGACCTTTGATATATATGAATATGATTACAACATCAAAGGAAATCTTACAAAAGTTTATGTTGACGGTGTGAATACTTTATCATATAATTATGATGAGGATTATAACTTAACAAGTGAAGTTTATGCAAACGGTCAGTCAATCCGTTATGAATATGACGATAACAATAATCTTGTACGGCAGTATCATAACAATGATGCATCCGCTTATGTAACATATTCATACAATGCTGATAATGAGCTTACTGAAAAAGTCAATACCGATACGGGATTGAAATCTGTTTATGATGGTGATAATGTTGAAGTTTACAAAACATCGGATAACACCCTTGTTCAGTCATATACAGAATCAAAAACCGAAGCTGACGAGGACAACGGTATTGAAGCAAGAACAGATGTAACCGAAACACATTTTGGCACAACATATTCATCAGTTATTAAGGATAAATCTGTATCTTATGCCACAGACAATAACACGGTTGAATATAGTTATACTGAAAATGATAATACTATTACTTCGGATACTGTTAAATACAACAATGCAAGTGTATTAAATGCAGGTTACATTTATGATGATAATGGCAATATTACCAAGAAAGATTATGGTAATTCAAGATCTGTAACAAATACTTATGACACTAAAAACAGAATTACATCAACATCATATAGCGGCAAAACATTTAATTATACTTATGATGTCAACAGCCAATTAACTGCTGTAAACGGTACAAATTATTCTGCTTCTTATGCATATGATAATCGTGGCAACATCACAAACAAAACTGTTAACGGAGCAAGCACAACATTTGCCTATTCAAATGATGGCTGGGATGATAAACTCACATCTGTAAATGGTACATCATTAACCTATGATTCAAACGGTAATGCGCTCACTTATGGTAACAAATCATTTACTTGGTCAAGTGGCAGAAACCTTGCCTCAATTACAGATGATGATAATACTTACTCTTATACCTACGATGAAAATGGTATCAGAACATCAAAGACTGTCAATGGCAGAACAACTTATTACAACACCAAAGACGGTGTTATTCTATCTCAAACAGACGGAACAGATACCCTTTATTTCCAGTATGATACTAATGGTTCCCCTCTCGGTTTCCTGCTAAACGGAACGCAGTATTTCTACATCACCAATCAAATGGGCGATGTTATTGGAATTACAGATACTCAGGGCAATGAACTTGCACAATATTCCTATGATGAATGGGGTAATACATTAAGTACATCAGACAATGATATTGCAAATATCAATCCCCTCCGCTATCGTGGTTATTACTATGATAATGAAACAAGCTATTACTATCTTCAGTCACGTTACTATGACCCAAGCATTTGTAGGTTTATTAATTCTGATTCATTCCTATATGCTATAATTCACAAGGATACTATTACAGGAATAAATCTTTTTGTATATTGTTATAACAACCCTATAGATAATAGTGACAATAGTGGCTTTAGCGCTGCTTTAGCAGGTAGTGCTTTTTTCTACTATTTTGTGAATTATGTTTTACCTGAAATTGTTTTTTATGGTGCTTTATTTATTTCAGGTGTATTACTTGTATACCTATTAATAAAAATTGTAACTGATGCAATAAATAATAATTCTTCAGGCGGCAGTTCATCTAACAGCCCTAAAAAGCCTAATAATGACTCTAAAATAAAAAAGATATTAGAGAAAATTCCTAATTCTTTAAAAAAAGATGGTAAAGTTGATTTGACCAAATTTAATAAGAAAGTCAAAGGGGAAACTGCTTGGAAAAGCAGTAATGGTTGGAAAATTTCTAAAGATACTGCAAATCATGGTGGTAGAGTTTGGAAATTATTTAATAAGTCCGGAAAAAGAATAGCATCATTGGGAGCTGATGGAAGTGTATTGGCAGGATAAAAACATCTGGGATAAATTAGAAACAAATATGCTTATAGATATAAAGGAAGTAGAATCATATATTTATTCTATGGATTATCTTAAGGCTCAATCACCTATTGAATGTGCGTATATAAAAAACATTTATAATTCTGCTCGTTTTTTATATTTTTTTGAGGTTGAGAAATATTCCAAAGAAGAAGATTATGAAGAGGTTTATTTTCAAAAATTTCTTGATAATAATATTTCTTCCGACGACTATTACAAATATGAAAACTCTTTCAAAGAAATGCTTAGCCTTTTATCATCAACCGGAAAAACATATATTTTTTTCAATACTATTACGGATATTGAAAAAAATTATCCTTTTTTAAAAAGTGCTGATATTTCTATTGATACAGATTTTATAAAATGTAATAATGGTAAACTTGTTCAAGTTTTCGAAAATAAAACATTAAAACAAATATTCACTTTGATTGCGCGTGAAATAATCGATTCATATTTGATTTTTCCCGGTATAAAAACAGTTGCTGTAACCAGTGGTATGCACGGATATCTTATTGCTGATGCAGAATTGGATGAAAAGCTCTTAAAAAAACTATCTAATTATGTTCAAATTAAAAGAATAGAATGTGATGATTAAGCCAATCAGATGAAATGATTATATTAGTGTTAAAGTGCTTGAAATCAAGAAGAACTGCTTGCGCTTCAGAGCAATGTCGGTCTTGGCAACATCATACATGACCAAAACGGAATTTCTTTGAGAATCGTAACAGATAAACCTCGTTACAGTTATATCCTCGTTAAAGGTAATATATCTCTTAAGGATGTTTATTTATACTGTTTTAATACTTAAAATAACAAAAAAGGAGATACAAAATGTTAAGATATTACAGGTTTTTGCAGTTAAATTACAACGGTGAAACAAGATGTGCTATTTGCAATGCTTGGTGTCAGGGCTTTAAGGCACCTGATGGCAAAATTATCTGTAGTGATTGTTACAAAAAGTATTGGTAAATCAAATGCAACTATATTTTATTACAGCGTATTGAATAATCTAAACTAATTAAAAATATAGAAACAAGTAAGCACTTTCCTTCGTTTCCACAAATTTAGGCAGTAGGGACAAAAGCCCTACTGCCATTTTAGTCGAGTTGTATATCATTCTCCCAACCCCAAGCAAAGCCTTTGTAAGTTTTAATCCAACTTTCAAGGCTTTGTATTTTTATTTCACCGATATTGTGAGCAGCCATACCGTTTCCGATATAGATACCAACATGACCGTAGGGATTAGAAGCATATCCGTAAACAGTAGCACCGACCTTTATCTTACTAAAATTACTTGATATTTCCCAACATATTCATATTATAAATCAGTAAATTTCATAGAGGTTATCTTTGTCGTATATTAAATCAAGTATATATTCTTTCTGTTGTATATATTAAGATGGGTACTTCACTACACCTATCCTGATGACAGGAGCCACCTTCCACCAGTTGAGCATAATACTCTCTTGGCGGAAGGATTTTCTTTTTGTTCATTGCATTTTCAATTTGTAAAGCAGACTGCTCTTGCCACCATGTTTTCTGTATCTCTGTTCAGTAATGATAAAGCCTTCTTTTCTTAAATCTTTCAAAGCTCTCCGAACTGTAGATTCAGAGAACTTTAATTCTTTAGCTATAGTGGGAATAGAGGGCCAGCATTCGCCTTCCTTGTTAGCACGGTCATAAAGATAGATATAAACAGATACAGCACGGTGCGACAAATCAGCCTTATAAATATGATTAAGTCTGCCTATCGTGTTCACCCTCTTTTCTTGATGGTGGTTCTACTTTAATAGAAGTAGCCTTCTCTTGCTTTTCGGCATTCTGTTGGCTTTCATTGTCATTTATTTCTGCTTTTTCATTTTCAGCAGACCGTTCTGCTTTTACATGATTTTGCCCGCCTGATGATGAGTTGTTGTTATCTTCATTTTCCTCGTCAGGATCCATCCATTCAGGATGATATTTGCGTATTATCTCATCTATCAATTCATTCTTATTGGCATATTTAACCTCTCGGTTGCCTTGCTCAATCATTTCATATGGTTCTTCAAATTCAATGCCCCATTTGAAAAACAGTTTAAGTTTTACACGCATAGGATAACATCCTGTTTTCATAACAATAAAATTACCCTTGGGTAGTGACTTTAACTCATCGGGTGTCATCAATGGTCTTTCTATCATTTGCAGTGACTGTGACGGATCGTTCTTGCTTCTGCTTACCGAGCCTGTCATCACAGTTCTGCTGCCAAGTGCCTTTGACAACACATCTGCCGAGCTGCTGTTCGGTGCAAATCCACCGAATATCGTGAGCTGTGTATTATCAATAATGATTTCACTGCCTTCTTTGCCATAATTCTTCTCAAGCTGTGCAAAGGATTGTATTATCGGCACAATCTGTAATCGTCTTGAACGAGAGGCACTGAACATCATTTCTGCTGATTCTATCTTAGGCAAAGTTCCAAACTCATCGCAGAAGAAAACACAGCGGTTTTTCAGCTTGCCGCCGTTCTCATCAGCAACGGAGAGTATCTCTCTGTATAACTGCTGAATTATTAAAGAAATCATAAAAAACGTATTCGGATTTTCTTCGGGCATAACAAGAAAGATTGCAGACTTTTCATTACAGAACCGCTCTGCATCTATCTCTGTATCAAAGCACAAAATCTGCTCTAACTCTGAATCAAGAAAAGCATTAAGCCTTGATAGCGCAGTAGACATAACTGATGCCATACTTTGCTCTGCTGTGTTTAGAGCTGCCCCTGCAAACCACTTTGCTTTGTGTTCATCAGGAAGAAGTTCCATTAAGGTCTGAAATTGATTCTTTCCTTTATTTCCTTTACCCTTTGCAGGAGCCAACAGTTCCTGAATGATTTTAAACACAGATACAATGTGTCTTTCCTGTGGTTCACAGAATTCAGCAACAAGCAGTATTGTTGCTGACAGCAGACCTTCAGCGGCATCATAGAAATATGCGTTTTGTCCGAAAGAGGCGGAATCCATTCCTGAAAGGATAATAGTCTTAGCAATAATCTTTGCGTACTTTTCTGCTTTAGCCTTGTACACAAGCATTTCAGGAGTTTCCTGATACATATCCATGTATTTATTTACAAGGTGCAAAAGGTTGTTTCCGTTACTCTTGGTGGGATTACGCAGATCGATAACTGATATATTGTAGCCATAATACTTTTGAGCAATCGTACCATAGTTTCGCATAATATCTCCCTTGGTATCGGTTGATAAAAAAGACATACCTGATGCGAGAGCATATTCAATACACGGATACATCCAATAAGCTGTTTTACCAACACCGGCAGCACCAATCATAAGTGCATGAACATCTCCTGTATCCACAAGTGCTGTTGTGTCGAACTTAGTTCCTTTACAACCTACAACCAAACCCTGTTCTGTAGGCAGACAGTTTCCTTTTCGCCATTCAGATGGATTGAAAGGCACTTCAACATATATGTCTGCAATTTCTTTTTTAGTTGCCCAACGGGCAGTACCATGCTGACCGTCACCAACTGTTTTGTTTTTAATTCCGTTCAGGCTGTAGACATGAGTTAATAAGGTTATACCTCCGAGTATTGAAACCATAACTACTGCAACTGCAACCAAAGCCATTATATTACCCAATTGATTTCACTCCCATCTTCATCTGAATTTAAATAATCTTCATTCCAGTCTTTATATGATGGAACAATTATTTTTGTTGTGTATCCATCCATATTATCCAATTTGTTTTGTGTTCTTTTAGCAGCTCGCTGACCATAAAAATCGTTATCATAACCTATGAACACTTCATTGATATTCGGATAATCTTTCAGACATTGAAAAAGCACCCTGTCCGAAACAGAACAGGATGCTGCATAATTGTTTTCTTTCCAATTTTCTTTATTCATACATATATATGAGAGCATATCAATGGGAGCCTCAAACAAAAATAGTTTGTTATTCGTTCCAATCCAATGAAATGCAAACTCATCAAGGCTACCCTCTGCATTCCCCTTGAATGTACTTCCTTTGAGTATTCCTCGCTTATTAGCATGACGAGGAACACTGTTTTTATCAAAACCAACGAACACCGCATTGTGATAATCTAATGATTCAAAAATCATTTTCTTATCCGCAAATGCCTGAATAACCTCCTCATCAATACCTCTGACATTGCACAGATAATCTTTAACTCTGTTCATATTCCAATATGCTTTGGGCATTTCAAATGGTTTTCGTTCAATTTCTTTTGGTTTGGCTCTTATGATAGTACCGCATTTTCCATCTAAAAGAAACTGAACAGCTTCAGAATATTCTTTGTTATAGAACTTTCTTACAAAGCCTACTGCATCACCACCGACTCTTTCGTATTGATGAAACCATAGGTTACCTCTGATAGTGACCTTCTGTGTTCCGTCAAGCCATTCGTATTCACTGCCTGATCTCTTCAGAGTTTCACCCTGACTTTTGAGCAGTTCTACAAGATCTGTATTTCTCGCTCGTTCTCTCTCTTCTTCTGTAAAATAAATATATGATGACAATTTAAGACCTCCTTTGTTTTTTATCAACATATAATATTTTTATAAAAATATTTAATTTTTTGTGTTACCTTTTGCGATTTTCGACACTATATATATGAAACACAAAATTTTTGATATTTTTAGTGTCAAGATATAAAAATGATACATTTTTGTAGAAAAAATGTGCAGTTTTGCATTGACAATCGGCGAATAAAATCTATATTAAAAGTGTATTATTCTATTTTATTTATGGATAAATTCATTTTATTTCTTGGATGTTTCGACTCTAATATTTCGCGGGTTTTGCTTGTGCTGATATGGGTATATATTTGTGTTGTGGCAATAGAACTATGTCCGAGAAACTGCTGAATATATCTTATATCCACATCTTCATTGTGGAGCTCAGTTGCGAAAGTATGTCTGAACATATGTGGAGTAATGTGCAATGGTGCGCCAACAGCATTTGCATAATCATTAACCATATATCGTATGGACTGCTCAGATAAGCGATTGCCTAACCTGTTTATCAACAGGTAATCAGACTTTTGCGAACGGCTGACCAGGTAATTGCTTATCGTTTTACTTAAATCATTACTTATACACATAATTCGTTCTTTTGAACCTTTGCCAAGGATGCGAATTGTGTTATCCCCTAAATTGATAGCAGATGTTTTTATATTTGAAACCTCAGATACTCGCATTCCGGTAGAAAACAGCAGTTCCAGAACAACAATGTTTCGGAGTGTCACTTCTTTTTGATATTTGCTGTCAGCAAGAGAATGTTGTTTATATGTGTAAGTGAGTATATCCTGAATGCAATTTAATGGTATAGTTCTTGGTAATTTTAACGGCTCTTTGTATTTTAAAATGATTTTATAGAATGGATTGAAATCAATAATATCCTCAATTTCCATATATCGATAAAAAGCTTTTACACAAGCAATCTTTCGTTTGGCACTCTTGGGCTTGTACCGATTGTGCAGCATATTGATGTATGAATTGAGTTCATTCTTGTCGAAACAGTCACGCTGATTTATAAAATTGCAAAACTGTTTCAAATCAATTTTGTAAGCCTTGAGAGTTAGGTCACTTAAACCTTTTAAGGACTTACAAACAACTAAGTATTTGTCCTTTTCATCAACTAAATTAAACATAAAAAATCCTCCGTATATTGATAAATCAATTATGACGGAGAATACCTTAAAAGTCGATTGGAAATGATGGATATCTCTGAAAAGTTTGCAATTTGACACGAAAAATTTGCATTTTGACATTTTGTATAGAATAAAATAGCATTTTGTGTTATTATAAAATAGAAAAGTTATATTATTAAGATAAAGGATAATAGATGATTATCCTTTATCTTAATGGAAATTGAATAAAAAATGTTTCATTTTATCCATTGACTAAATTGGCTTTAAGGGGAATTTTATGAACAACAAATTTGAAGAAGATGTTAGAGAATTTTTTAATGACCATTATGAGTGTTTTACTATATATGTTGTTGAAAAAGCATTTGCTAACGGAAGAGGCAGAGAATATTTCAAATCTTTTTTAGGCAAGGAAAATTATATAAATACAGATTCTGATATAAAGAAAGCTATTGAAAAAATATTGACTTGGACACAAAAACATATTCCTCAGATAGCTTCAATAATCACCAATATCTTATTGAAAAATTTTAATTACGCAGGAATTAAGGAGATCGTGACAGATTTTAGCCAATTATTTTCTGTTGAAATTCACCAAGCTGCTGGTCCTTATGTTATCGATCCAATAATCATCCAAGAAGGAAAAGTTTCAAAAAAAAGTCTGTCTAAACTAGTGTCAATGCAAAAAGAAAGTTTTTTAATGCCTGCAATTATAATAATTTTGCAAGATAATGATTTTGATCGAGCAAAAGAATTACTATCAAAATGTCCACATGGAACAAATGCTAAATTCATCAGAAATAGTGGCAAATCAACAAACTATAAAATTATAAATATTGGTGCTGATGATGTTGAGGATTTTTTTGATGCATTTTCAAGTCAGTGTTTTAGCACTTGTGCTGAAACGCGTAGAGATATTTTATACAATAACGAATGGTCAGAAAATAATATAATAAAAAAATACACACCTTTAATGTTTCAAATTAGAAGTAACTTGTTATTCGACAGAAAAAATGTAGTAAGAAAAGACATAGACGATTTAATTAATTCTTTACACTTAGAAATACATCAAAATAAAGAAAATGCACAGATAATTTTGTTTTTGACATGTATATTAAAAATATTCCGAGTCTATTGTAATGATTATGGTGGTGAAGATATAGCAGATTCAATGAATATTTCAAATGGAATAGGTAATGAGCTATTAAATGCATATGTTTGGAAATATGCAGGTTTTATTAATGATATAAAAACACAAGATAAAATTGAATTATTATCTAAAGCGGAGAGAATATTTATTAACAATAACATTAAAGATCAGGCTGCTTATTGTCATAATAATATTTTAGTAAACCAATTTTATACTGATACGGTAAACGCTTGGGAATTTAAAGAACTTCAAAAATCAGCTAGTTATGATGTACCTGGATTAGTGGGAATGTCATATTTATACAATAACACAGGTGTATCATTGTTATATACAGGTGAACCAGAAGAGGCTATTGATTATTTTGAACGCGGTTTACCTTATGCACGAGAACGTGCAGTACAAAAATTTGGTTTAGAAACTAATATATTAATAGCTAAAGATTACTTATCTAAACAAATTGACGAAACAGAAATAAGAGTATTAATTAAAAGATTATTTGATTCTCTAGGAACAGAAGAAGTTCCGTTTTTAACGGCAAATTATGTTGCTAACATTATGTCAATTGCAGCTAAAAGTAGTGTTTCTCTTGCTAACGATCTGTTAAGACAATATCCAATCGAATTATTGTTTTCGAAGTCATTGAATCCGAGTATGTTTGGATGTTGTTCATTATATCACCAAATCTTCATGCTTAAAGAACAATATTCTAATTTAGAATTGAAATTGAAGCAACAAAATTCAATAAAATCTTTATCAAACAATAGAAGAACTAAATTTTTGAAAAACAACATGTGTAACCCAACAATATATAATACATGGCTCTAATCACTCGAAAGTAAAATACAAGATAAAATAAAGCCTGTAACATTTTTACTGTTTGAGTATTTTTGAAATTCGTTTAAACATACTTTAAAATCACTTGTTATAGCTGTATTTAGTATGGTGTCGGTAAAGTTAACATGTTCTTTTATTGTTGGTAATGGATTAATTTCTAAAAAATAGATTCTTTCAGATTCGACTTCGTGTTCTGTAAAATATTTAAGTTCTTCATTACTTTCGCATTTTACTCTAGTATCAATTCTACATATCGTATTTATTGCAAAATTTTCACTAATAAATTGTTCTAATTTCTGAGAAAACGATTTTTCAATTTTCACTAATATCTTTGAATACGAATTTCGCTCTTCTTTTTCTTTTTCACCTAAATACCAATTAATATCAAGGCTATTTGGCAAATACATCAAGGAAGAGACAAAACACAATCGTTCTTTAATCGGATTATACATAAAAGATATTGTCATATCAAATCCTGGAATGAATTCTTGACACAGATCACGAATATTATTTTTAACATTACCTCTATGGATTCCTTTACTACTTCCATATCCAATTGGTCTAATAATTCCAGTGTCGCTATCATTATCAATGTATTTCGGAATGCTTAATCCTGCATTTTGAGCTAAGCAATTCGAAACAAACTTATTTTCACCAATAGTAAGGATTTCTGAATTATTAGGAATACATGGAATATTCAAATAACTACATATAGAAGGTAACAATCCAAGTGAAGATAAATCTACACTACCATTGTTCAAATTAATTACATAGTTAATTTTAGGTAAAGTATTATTAAAAGCCTTAAATGCAAAAGTTTCAAAATCCATCACAAGTGGTGTGCATTTAATATCATAAACTCCTCTTATCCAATCTGACAAAACATCAGCTTTCCAAGCATCGTAATATTTTGATTTTGAAAAATCGCCAGTAAATGTATAAACAATGGCAATAATTTTGCCATTTAAATTTTTCAATTTTTCTATGTATTTTGTTAATTTCATAACATTCTCCTACAAAGGATAATCATCTATTATCCTTTATTGAGCTTTTAATATATCAGTGGTATAATCATAACGATTATTAAATTAAAAAATAAGGAGACAATATGGATCAAAATCAAATTATTGAATTAATTAACACAAATTTACCTATAATTGCTGCATCACCGGTAGTAGTTAAACTTATTGAATCTGTCGGTAATGTTGTTAAAGCGTTATATCTTCCTACCTTAACATTTAAAAAGGGTAAGGCAGAAGTGGATGTTGAAATGTATAGAAAACAGCAAGAACAAGGCTTTTTAGAAAATCAAACATTTACTTTGTATGAAATAACTAAATTAAAAAATTTCATTAATGCTGCTAACTTTGCTGCTGAAGATATGAATGGCGATGACGTTTTTTGCGAAGAGCCCATTGATTTTGACTGGCTCATGAGATTTTTTGATGCAGTTGGAAATATAAGCAATGAAGAATTACAAAAGCTTTGGGGTAAAGTTTTAGCTGGAGAGGTTAAAAATCCGGGTAACTTCTCTCTTAGAACATTAGATATTGTCAGAAATTTGACTCAAAAAGAGGCAAAATTATTTAATGATTTTTGCAGATACATATTAATAAGCGGAGATTGCTATTGCATATACTCTAACGGTTTTAGTGAACTTGATAATACAAATAAGTTAAGCAAAGAAATAATAACAAAAAGAGGATATAAATATTCAACTCATATTATTCCTTTAATTGAATGTGGTTTATTATCTATTGATAATTCTTTAGCAACAGACTTTCAATCAGAAAGAGTTTTATCAGTATATAATCAAAATTTAGTTTCATTTATTATGGCTAATCCTGATGACGATGTGACAATGTCTATTGATGCTTATTTTCTTACAACATGTGGAATAGAATTATTCAATATTGTCAGTCAGAGTAATGATTTTTCAAGTGACAATGAATATGCAATTTCTTGTTTTAAAGAGCTGAAAGAGCAGTATCCGAAATTGACAATTACAGCTCATTACTTTACCGGTGATGATGAAGAGCCATATTCCGATGATTTGTTAGTTTAATAAAAACAGAATAACATAGTCCTTAATCAGTGTAATTGGAATAATTATGGGATTCTCTATAACTATCTCAAAAAAATTCAAAAATGGATTTGAATTCAATATTAGCTTTACTGGAGGCGATATGATGAGATTGATTATTGTGATGATTTGTTTGGTGAGTTCTACGGGCGTATGTGAGAGTTGTAGCAGACATAATGAACATAATTAACTATTACACGATAAAATAAGGTAACAGCGCTTAGAGGTTCAATCCCTCTGACTCTCACCACTAAAAAAGCAGGCTTAATTGCCTGCTTTCATTTTTCATGGGTGATATTAAGTTGAAATATTGCATATCAAATGATATAATACAGATAATATAAATTAAGGATGTGAAATTGTGCTTTTTAAGTTAATTGCAGAGGCAACTGAATGTGACTTTAAAGAAAATCTCGAAATAAAAAAGCCTAAAAGCTGGCTAAAAAGTGTAAGTGCTTTTGCTAATGGAATTGGGGGCACTTTGTTTTTTGGTGTAGCTGATGAAACAACTATCGTAGGACTTGATGATATTCAATTTTGTGCAGAAAAAATCAGTGAGCTCATTAAAAGCAAAATTTCACCTATGCCAAATATAATTTTGACTCCATATGAAGAAAATGGCAAAGGATATCTTACACTTGTAATTAAACCGGGACGTTCTACACCATATTACTATTCAGCAGATGGACAAAAGCAAGCATTTATAAGGCTTGGTAATGAAAGTGTTCCTGCCCCTGAACATATCCTTAACGAGTTAATTTTGCGTGGAACAAATCAGACCTATGATGCTATTCCAACACAATTTGCAAAAAATGACTATAGTTTCACTTTACTTGAAGCAACATATCTTCAAAAAACTAAACTGCATTTTGAATCAAAGGATTATGAGTCTTTCGGTCTTGTGACTGATGATAACTACTTAACCCGTGCAGGCTCACTGCTTACAGATCAGCATATTGTATATAATTCGAGAGTATTTTGCACAAGATGGAATGGCTTAGAAAAAGGATCAGTATTTGATGATGCCCTTGATGATAAAGAATTTGAAGGCAACCTAATTTACTTATTGCAAAATGCTAATGATTTTATAAAGAATAATTCAAAGATTCGGTTTGTAAAAGAAGCTACAGAAAGAATTGATAAGCCTGATTATGCAGAGCGAGCAATTACTGAGGCATTAGTCAATGCTTTAATTCACAGAGATTACTTGGCTATGGGCAGTGAAGTCCACATTGATATGTTTGATGACAGATTGGAGATTACCTCGCCTGGTGGAATGTTTGGCGGAGTTAATATTCAGGATCAAGATATATCTCATATCAAATCAGATAGAAGAAATCCTATTATTGCTGACTTATTCCATCGCATGAAGTATATGGAACGCCGAGGCAGTGGCTTGATGAAAATAATAAACGAAACATCAAAGTTACCAGGATATAATGATAGTTTAAAACCTGAATTTTATTCTACACCGACATCATTTACTGTTATAATTAAAAATGTGAATTATCCTACAACTAACACGCATGATAACACGCATGTTACCGTGCAAGATGGTATGCAAGATAAATTCCTTTCTTTGATAGAATTCTGTTCAATTCCAAGAACAAGAAATGAAATGCAAGAATATTTAGGATTAAAGAACCGGGAATATTTTAGAAAAAGTATTCTTGTACCTTTAATAAATGAAGGTAAACTTAAATTAACAATTCCCGATAAACCCACAAGCAAAAATCAAAAATATATCAAAGTATAGGTTAAGCCTACAGATTGATTTCTGTAGGCTTTTTACATACTCGGTTTTAAACCATGAGCTTGTTTCTTCTCACTAATCTTCTGTTGCATCTTACGGTCAATCTGACCGATTTTTCTTCTATTCTGTTCTTGATTCTTTCTGCGAATCAAATTAGAAATGTGTTGAAGTAATCGCAGCGAACTCATTGCAGTCATGATGTTCTTTTGTTTCTGAATACTGTATAACAACTGTTCTGCATATTGATTTCCGTGTTCAGCAGATAAGTTGAGATAATGCATTGCAATATCATAGTTCTTTTCAACACCATTGCCATAAAGATACATTTTGCCGAGTTTATACTGTGCATACGAATTATTGTTTTGAGCTTGCTGATATAAATTCTCAATAGTATTATCTGTAAACTCATATTGTTCATTATCATATTCTTCCGACTGCTCAAATTCTTTTTCAATATTTCCATCGTTATCATCGAATGCATCTTTTTCTGCAAAAATATTCATTGCCTGAGTAATCACCATATTTTTAATGGATTTAAATTCCTTGTTCTGTGATAAAGGAATTTTATCGGGCGTTTCATCTGTATAGGTTCGAATGATACTAAGCTTATTCTCGTACCATAAATCATAAAGTTTGGATACTCTTTCATCATCTGCAATTAAATCCACAATGGAATCAATCAAGTTTTTCACATCTGCTTTGAGATAGCCGTATACTTTTTTGCCTGACGTTCTTGAAAGTTTTTCAGCAAGAAGTAATAGTTTTTCTTCAAGCAATGGATTATCATAAGTTCCTGAATTGATTTCAGAAATAATTTTATCCATAATATCTTTACTGTTCTCTTTGATTTCTCTGCGATGCTCTGTCTGTTTTTCATAAACTGAAATTAAATCCTGCTGAAAAATATCAGAAGCAAGGGAAGACCTCATTCGTTCTATCCCTTGCTTTGTCAGGTAACCTTCGTTTTCTACAACAGAATAAGCAATCAGGTGTATGTGTGGATGATGCGATTCATTGTGAAAGGCAGCGTACCAACGAAGATTTTTCATCGGTATCTTTAGGTTGGTTGAGAGCTGTTCCACTTGTGTTCGCAGCATGTCACGCCATCTCTCACCTCTGTTAAATCCAAGTCTTTCTGCATCCTCACGATGAAGGGAAACAATCATTGTCCACACATTTCCGTTATGATTATTAAGTTCTTCTGAAACTTTTGAAAGATTTATTGCAACACCATCGTCAGTAAATAATCCGTGTGATCCGAATTTCTGTGTGCGAGGTCGGGTTGCAATATAATCTGCATAGGTTTTTGAGTCAGCTATCACATCAATGTTGTTTTCCATTGTCCGAGAAATCAGTTCCGATGCATTGATGCGATTTGGTTTTGCAATGTAATCTTCATACTCCAATGATTCGGCTGCATCGGGAAAGTCAAGCAGCATTTTCTCAATAAATTGTTTCTGTTTCACAGTTGCAGGAGCATACTTTTTTGAATCATCAATCCTTTCCACGCCTTCACGAGTGGCAATATATTTTATATATTTTCCTGCGGCGTTACTTCCAGGCTTAAGGTATTTAAATTTTGTGACGAGCTTCGCCATTCTTATTCATTACCCTTTTGCCAATAGTACGCATCATCAAATGAAAAAGTACCGTTGAGTCTTTTGACTTCTTTGATACATTCTCCACGCAGTCTGTCGAGAGTAATCTTATCAACATTCTGAGAGGAAGCAATAAGATTCATTGTGATTGCAAGTTCAACTGCGATTTTAAATATTACACGAGTCAAACGATTATCACTTTCTTTTACAATACTTTTCAAAGAAGATGTTATTACATTCGGCAGATACACATCGTTCTTATTTGATGATACATAACCGGCATAAAAAATAATTGCTTTTTCAATAAATTCACTTTGGCTTTTGCAGTTATCTTCTTTATATAACTTCTTTGCCATCTGCAAGGTTGAATCTTTAGCCCATAAAGCAAACTTGCGCTTTTCTTCCATATTTTCTGTTTTTTCATTCATACTGTTTTACACCTCATTTTTTCTGCAACCCCTTGTTTGACACCCTGTTTTGTGCCGACAAACAGGTGATTTCTTTAATGTTCAACACCCTGTGCAACCCACATGCCGTTTTTACAACCCCTAACACCGAAAGTCTGAAAACGCCCTAACGCTCGGCGTTGCCGTGCGAAGTTATTCGAGTCGGGGGAGCTCTGCAACCCCGACTCTTTCTCCTGCTTAAAAATCGACCTTGATATTTGATACACTATGCCCTTATCAACAATCCCTCACAAGGTCGATTTTAACTGTTTGGGATTACTTTCCCGGTATTGATATAAAAATGCGACACAGGGCGAACAGCGTTGCGACATCGGCTACATTTGCATCACCGCACCTTCGCTTTCTCCTTGCTCCATACAGATTTTAATTGTCGAGAGCTTTTCTTCATTGTACTGAACAGTCACTGATACTTTTCTCATTTACATACCTCCAATTTCCATTTCAAGATTTTCATCGTCATATAACCACTCATCCTCATCATAGCTCACATTATTCATATTGGTCTGTGATAAGTCCGTGTTCTTACTTTGCATATTTTCAAGACAGCTGTTTGACAGCTCGGCATAACACATTTTTGTTGAAAGAAATTTTGCATTTTTAAAATCAGAATGCATAAATCCTGCTCGTTCAAGATTGCAATTATCAAAGGTTGCATTTTTGAAATCACATTCTTCTGCTGTTATCTTTTTCATAATGCAAGTTTCAAATCTTGTATTATTGCAAGCTGAAAAGCACATTTCGGCATTTTCAAGATCGCATCCTATTATCTCTGCATCATCAAGAATAACATTGAGCATATTTTTGCCTGATAAATGCAAGTGTTCCAATCTGCAATTACTGAAGTCTGCTTGTTCACCGCCTGCATCATTCAGCCACAGAATATGTTTTGCCAGCATTATATCTACATCCTTTTGGTCAAGAACTCTTTTTACAGGCTCGCGGCTGATTTTGTTTAAAGTTATTTCAATGCAATCATCGTGCAGTATTGAGTCTTCAATCATTCCGCTTTCCATAAGCATATCGTCAAGAAGTGCTGCATCTATAATTGGCTCTCCGGGAACATTGTATTTTTCAATATCAACCTCGTACTCATCGTTATCTTCACTCAACTCGGCAATTGCTTTTGCAAGTATATCATCAGCAACATCTGACATTCGTTCAATAAAGTTATTCAGCACAGGATATTTGTTAAGAATAACAATCTGCCTTGCATTAGGGATATACGAATGGTATCTCGCATAGTTACTGCCTTCGCTGTTAACAAGAATTCCGTCACCTGTGGTATCATTTATTAACAGCAAACAATGCAGTTTGTTTCCGTCATAGTACATTGCATCAAGATTATCTGCAATATAACTATTGTCCTCAAGCAAGTGTTTGCATATATAATCAAATTCGGCAGAACTGATTTTTACTGCTCTTTCAATGATATATTCTTCATCACAGGTGTATGCATCCTTAAAATGCATATTTGCTCGTATTTTCATTTTCACACCTCCGTAAATAAAATTTGGCAGCCACTTATTTCTTGTGGCTGCCATTATTGGTTTGGTTGATTCTCAATAAGAAATGCGAAAAACTTTTAGTTTTTCGGTACAATGCAAAAGTATTGTACAAGCGAATGCTTAATTTCGTCATTCAACGAAAGCATTCGCAGCACAAAGTGCTGTCCAAATTCAGTGAGAGTTTGTGCTCTCCACTGAATTTGGAATGGACCCCTTTTTGAAAGCGGGGTACATCTATCCTTGAGTTATTCATCTGTTTTTTCAATATAATTTATATACGGAACTTTGAGCCAGTGTGTCCAGCCGCTTGAGGTTATCGGTGTTTTGATTACACCGTCATAGGTGTTGGCCGCATGGATTACATATCCATTTCCGATATATACACCGATGTGTCCCTGATGCCATACGGCAAGACCGGGAATGTCGGGCATTGTGTTAATAGGTCCTTTTTCTGTTGCAGTAGCATACATTCCGTCAGCAGTAACATCTGCCATTCCGTTCGTTCCGTATTTAATAGTACCTGATTCTTCATTGTACCAGCCATAGCCTTTTATCAGACCGACACAGTCTGCTGTTCTTCTGCCGAGCCAATGGGAGCGGATATATGCTTCTTTGTCGGTTACATGAGAACCGAACACACCTTTAAGCCTGTTAAGTTCCTTTTCTGTCAGCACTTGGCCGTGTGAGCCCCACACATAGCCCCATTTGTTTTCGTATGCAAATTCAGCCCACTTGACTAAATCAAGATTATTTTTATCCGTATTACTCAGATCAATATCAATGACTGTATTCTTGATAACGCTCATAAGGTTGTTGAACTCATCAGCATTTATCTGCACACCTAAAGCAGAAAGAATAGCGTTTCTCAAATCTTCATCTGTTCCTGATAACTCAAAGCAATCTGCATATTTTGTTATAAAGTCTGAATCGGTTTTCTCAATATCATAAAGGGCACAGACATATAACGCCTGTGCCTTTTTGATCGTGTAATTATTCAGTTTTCTTTTCTGAAATTCCTTACTGATTCCAAGCATAACATTTTCAAGGTGTTGGAGCTTAGCTTTTTCTTCTGTTGACATATTCTGCACTATCATCTGCTGTGCCTGAACGGTGTCAATTTCCACCTCACCAAGATTACTCATAACACCCATATACACAATCAAAGGCAGAAAAAACAATATTATTATTGAACATAGAATTGTTGCTATGGCAATTCTTCCTCGCTTATCTGATGCAACTGCTACGGCTGCTTTTGCGGCAGCAACTTCTGCACTCATAAATATCACCCCCCCTTAAAATACAAAATCCGATTGAAATTCTCAAAAAACAATCGGACTTTATTTAATTTTTTATGAATATAAATTTTTAAAATGCAACTATATTATTAAATTTAATGACTATTGAAATTTAATGAAAATAAGCAGGCACACAAGCTAGCTGTAATTAATCAATATAAACATTTCGTTACGGAATATAAATTTTGCATATTTCGTTATTCATCGCAATTGGGATCCATTCGAGTTTTTGAAGATTGTTCATTATTTCTATTCCCCAACAAGTACCCACTTCATTTATTACTTGTTGAATGTTTTCTTCGGTAATATCTGTTTCTAAAAAATGATTATTGTATTGATATATTAGCCCATTCCATTCATCACTATTAATTAAAAGTGCTTTACGGTTCTCAAAAGTTAAATTATGAGGTATTTTTTTATTTAATCGGTATTTAGCCAATTCCCAGATATGCATTACGCGCAAGCTTGGATTTTCTTTTGCCATTTCGGTAGCCTTTTTTAATTGAATTTGAAAAGCAGGTTCATTCAATTCTGGCTGTTTTTGCCAATAATCATTTAATGCTTGTTCCTCTTTATATTGTAGTTCCTTAATACGCTGATAATCAACTTCTTTGTAGGTAACAACATATGGACTTTCACAAATTATGGGATTATTTCCATACCACAGTTGATTTGCAACAGGAGATTTTACTGTGAAAATTGAAGAACCCATACTGTAATCAAGTTTTGATATATCTTGATATTTAGTAACCCATGAATCATTACGATAGTAAAGATTCAATAGGTAGAGTGCTGCTAATGCATGAATAAACGCTTTAACATTTCCTTTATGCAAAGAAGAGTATCTATCGTGCTTTAATGCTTGATATGCCCTTTCCCAATCAGTACCTTGCCGTTTGTGTGCCTGTCTTAAAGGTTTAAGAATACGATTTTCATCTTTAGTTAAATTAAAAAATGGGGCAACAATCATAACGATTTTATTGTGTGTTTGCCATTTAACATCAATTAATTTCAAACAATCTTCATCAAATAAAATACTACTATCGCCTCTGTTTTTTTGTCCACCATTATCAAAATATAATTCTTTTGATATGGCTTCAATTTGAACACAACAACGCACTAATAAATCTGCAATATACGGCGAAAAAGTTTCAAGTTGTGAATTACAAGATTGGACAACTATACCATTTTTACTGTTTATCAATACTTCATCAGTAAAAAAAATATATTTTGATAATTCAATAGCTTCCTTTTCAAGATTTAAATATGTTTGCCAAAAAATATCTGATTTTTCCATCGTCTAATCCCTCTTAAATAGAAACCAATATAACTTTATTAACTAATATTATTATCATAATTATATCCCTATAACAATAGTTTGTCTACTGATATTTTATCTTCCACCAGCCTTACCAAACATAGAATTGTGGCTATTGCTATTCGCCCTCGTTTATCTGATGCAACTGCTACGGCTGCTTTTGTAGCAGCAACTTCTGCACTCATATAATCACCCCCCTAAAAATGAAAATCCGATTGAATTCATTAAGAAATACAATCGGATATTTTATATTATGTTTTTAGTTTCCAACAAACAAGAATTAGTCAAACTACTGTTTACTTTATGCTGCTTCTAAAACAGAATAAATGAACGCCAATTTATACTGCCTTCCCGTTAAATCACTTAATATATTCGTTGATTTATTTATGCATTTATTCATTCCAACAAATCCTGTTTCCACATCACTATTGACATATCTTAACTTAAACAACACAAATTGAATTTCTTCTTTCTCATATTTTCGGGCTGTAGATATGGCTTCCTTATACACATCCAAAGTTATCTCACTTTTGTTCTTATCAAATAAATCAGATAACTCCTTATATAATTTACTTTCTTTTTCTAATGCAGCCATATTAGACTTTCCCTTTCACTAAATTATAATATTTTTTCATCAACAAAATCCTATTTGTTGATTTATTGTTTTTAATAATTATATCATCATAACAATAAATTGTCTATTGATATTTTATCTACCACCAGCTTTACCAAACATTTTCTGCTTAAATTCAGGAGCGATTACTTGAGGAAGATAGCGTTCGTTACCGCATCTGTAAAGACAAGTGCCTCTTTCAGGATACTTAATCAGTTCAAATTCTGACTGTTCAAGCTGCATTGTATCAATATATACCTTCGGTTCAATGTTGCCTGCATTGAATAAAAACTGATGTGTCGGGATTGAGAATAGCGGCTTAGTGTATTCTCTGATTCCGTCAAGCATAAAGTCCTCAATATTCTGACTTGCAAGGATAACCGAGCTTTCCTTCTTACGCACACGCTTTGATGCGTTTCGGATATACTCAATAGCAGTCATATTTGTAAGGAAGAGGTATAACTCATCTATGGCTGCAACGGTATTTCCTTTGCCGAGCAGTTCGTTTGTCATATATGACAGCACATTGAAAAGCATTGCATCCTTGAGTCTGCGGTTGGTATCCATAAGTCCCTTAACACCAAAACAGAGAAATTTATCATCAACAATATTCGTGTGTCCGTTGAAATATTTTGATTCCGTTCCGATACACATGGAGTGCAAACCGAGGCATAATTCCTGTAATGTATTTTCTCTGTAAATATTCTTCTGATTGTGCTGATAGCCTTTGTATTCCTTTTCAAGCAGTGCATAAAGGTCTGACATAATCGGATAGTCTGTTTTGCCCAGTTTGTCATAATCTGTGTAGTCGGTAATACCAAAGTTCTTGTATAACTTGGTAAGGATAATTTCAAGGGTGTCAAGCTGCTCATCGTTGAATTCCTTGTATGCTCTGAAAAAGTCCTTGAGATATGCAATATGCTGACTTAACCTTGTTACTCTGCGGAATGCTAACGGTACAGATTCATCATTGCTTGAACTATCTTTATCATTGTCACCAAAGGACTTAGGCTCTAAAGGATTGATGATATATTCACCTGACATAAAGTCAATATAGCATCCACCGAGAGCATTGGTTAATTCTTCGTATTCGGCTTCAGGATCCAAACTGATTATTCTCTTGCCTGATTCACGCAGATTTGTAAGGATTAACTTCATAAGATACGACTTGCCCTGACCTGAATTACCGAGTATAAGGCAGTTCGCATTTGTCTTGTCATCGGCTCTACGGTCAAAATCAACAAGGATATTCGTTCCGTATTTATCTCTGCCGATAAAAAAGCCTTTCGGATCGGTTTTGCCTGAATAGTTAAACGGATAGAGATTTGCAACGGAACTTGCAGGCAATACTCTTTCAAACTGTTCCTTGAACATATTTGCACCACAAGGTAAAACAGAAAGAAATCCCTCTTTCTGCCTTAAAGTCAATCTGTCAACAGACATCTTTGACCTCGTAAGTTCCATAATAATATCGGATTGCAGTTCACGGAGTTTCGACATTGATTCTGCTTTCAATTCAAGATATACGGCACAATGGAGCAAAGGCTCTTTGTTTTTTCGCAGTTCTGCAATAAGGGTAACAACATCCTGTAAGTTGCCTTCGGCAGTAATATTCTCCATTGCATCGTTACTGCCTGTACTAAGTTTGTTTTTGCGTGTTGCATTCTGAATAATCTTTCTCTGTTCAAGTGCATCAACAAGCCTTGAATATAAGCGAACAGTTAAATTGTTTCTGTCTGCAAGCTGAGAGAACAAAGCAAGTTCTTCCGTTGTAGGCGGATATTCCTTGATTGCCCATACACATCTGTAACTGTCACCTACGATATAATGGTCGGTTAAAAACTTTATTGTTGACGGCAGAATACGGTCAAAGAAATCTTTTATGCGGATTTCCTCTTTTTGTTCTTCTGTCAGTTCAATCTGTTTTTTCTTCTTAAACATTTGCATCACTCCTTTTTGCAATAACAATCAATCTTCCGTTAGTCTGTGAATACTCACAAGTGGAAAGAGTTAAAAAGTAATCCCCATACTCAATTGATTCATCAATTCGGTATAGGGATTTATCTTTGATATGGGATATTAAATTGTTGAATGATTCCTTGTCTTTCTGACAAGTATAACCGTACCATTCATCATCGGGTTTAACCTTGCATACTGCAACAACTTCATATTTCTGAATTCCATTTGGAGTAATAAAGTTGATGATACTGTGTGATTTACGGTATTCTTTATCTCTGTATTTCAAAAGGTCTGCAAACATTTTTCCGTCACGCATATTATGTCCGTAAACAATCAGATTGTTATCATAGTTTACATCACACCTTGAATCCATAAAGGGTGTTCCCATATATGAATACTGTTTGTTAAAATCTCTGCGCAGATAATACTGCGGATTATCCTTTGTCTGCATTATCGGATAATCAATCTTTGTACCATCAATTCTTATCCAGCCAATACAGTCGGAATTCTTGTTTACCAAATCAACAATTCCGTTATCATCATTGTTATCATTATCGTTATCCGTTTCATCAATAACAATAGTCTGTGCCATATCATCAAACTGTTTCTGATCCTGCGTATCAATGTTGAAATTGTAAATAAGATAACAGAGAACAATTGCAAAGATTATAAAGCAAATAGTTATCATAAAGTTAAGCCACCGCCTTTTTGAGTTCTTCTTCAATGCAGTCACCTCCGTCTGTATCGGGTATCATCTCACCCTGCATTGATGCACCGAAATATATGGCAAGGAATCGTTTAATATCTTCCTTTTTCATTCGCTTGACCTCAAAGCCTTGCTCGGCAATAGCCTTTTCAACCTTATTGATCTGGCTGAATATCTGCTCATCCTTTTCCTTTTTGAAGCGAACAGAAAACATAAACTGCCTTGCGGTTGACATCTCAATCTGAATATTATCAAGATAATCAATATCCTTTGACAAACAATCCTTAACACTCGGATTGCTTTCTTCATTTCTTCTGTCAACCATAAAGGTTTTGTTATCATCAAATCTTTCACAGGAATCAAGGCAGGTGATTTCAATATTCGGATATGCTGATAATACCTGCATCAAGTGCCATATCTTCGTCTGTATATTTTCGTTTGATAAAACTGAAATATTTGTAGGACTTATCTGAAAGAATACAAGCTCACCATACTTGGTTTTAAGTCCTCGCTTCGTGAAGGTTTCAATACCGATAAATTCCTGAACTGTATTCTTATTCTTTTTTTTGAGCCTGAACATCTGCCGACACCTCCTTTTTCTGCTTGTTTATGGGTTTACTTTTCAAACCCCATTCAAAATATTGCTGTGTAGAAATAAAATACCTGACTGCATATTTAATGAAATCAAGTATGGTCGTTTCATCACTGCGTATGCTTAAAAATGCAAAGGCAGCGGTAAGCACCGCAGGGATTAATATTCTTGTTGTGGCAAGCACCATGGCAGAAAAAAGAGCACCGACTACAATTATGGCAAAGTCCTTAAGACTCCAGAGCCAGAGCGTAGCAGATGCCCTCATATTCTGCGGATAAATATATTGTTTGTTCATTGATTCTCCTTAATTTTAGACATAAAAAAATACTCATCCGATGATGAGTATGAAGTCAAAATATTTGTTGAAACGTGGTTGTATATAGAGTATAATATTGGCAGGAATTGTGCATAGCACTCTAATCCGGCATGGAGCTATCATAGACATATAGGCGGTTAGTCCCTCTTTTTTGGAGGGTTTGCTAAGCCCTCCAAACTTTTTACTTACCCTGAATTTTCAGAGATTTAAAGAAGGGGGGCGATAGATGATGGAATATTTAGTTATCCTCGTTATCTTGATTATCGCAGCCACTGGCTACATTTTAGCAGTAAAAAAGTAACCGCCCCCGCCAAGAAGTGGTTACTTTTTTAACTAACTACTTGGGCTAACCGTCTATCGGATAGCTCCTTGTTCATTTATATTATACGTTAATCATATTGTTTTGTCAACGTCTTTTGTAACTTACATAGACATTTCCATAGATTCGCATTTCTGCATACTCTGAATAAATTCATTGATACTCATATTTTCTTCCTTTTAGCAGTATTCTTTCATTAGAGAAATTATGAGCGTTTTTTCATTTTCAGTGGGAATATATGAATAGCATTTACAGTCATACGGAGTATCAACGAAATATTCGCATTTGAGTTCATTGCTTTCGGGAAAGTATTCTGCATAGAAATTTACCCACGAATCGCAATCATCATTTATATTTGTTCCGAATTTCTTGTCTACATCAAAATATGTTTCAATGTATGATGATACTCCTGTGCAATCATCTTTGATTTCCATATCACCGATTACAATTTCATCTTTCGTAAAATTGCTCATATCTTCACCTACTTTGCAACACTCTTTACAAGATTAACAGCAGTTGAAGTCATATGGACTGCACTCATCATATTAAATTTAACACTTGTATCAAGACCGAATCGTTCTGCTATTCTCGGTACTTCCGATGCAGCCATCATAATGCCTATTGCAAGGAGCATATTGTCTGTCCATGTCAGCAGACCGAGGAATAATAAAGTTGTCTGCAAAAATGCAGTTAAACATAATGCAATTATCTGCTTCATCCACTGTGTGAAACCGTCACCGTAACCCCTCGGAATTGAGAACATATACAAGCTACCGACTGCAATCTGAATCAGTAGTATTCCGCCTCGCTTGATGTTATCAAAGAAAATTTTCACTACGCAATATCCAAGTGCAATCAAAGCAATTAACTCGAATAGCCCTGCCTGAATAATTGCACCGTCTTTATAAAATCCGATTTTCAGAACATACAAAGCGACCTCACCAAGTGTTGTACCTTGCTGCGATGCAAATATTCTTGTTAAATCGCCTGACAGAGTATTCTGCAACGAAACGCAGAATTTATATAACTCTATCGGTGTTACAGTAAACAGCGATACAGCCATAAATCCTTTAATCCAGTTTATCGCAGTACCGTGAATACTTGCCCTGCCGTTCTGATACTCAATAGCGAGGTCAAAAGCAGACACCACAAGTCCGACTACAAACAAGGTCCAGCCGAACAGAGAAAATAATTTTACTACTGCATTTACCCAATCAAGAGTAAATATCTCAACTCCGAGTCCGCTTATCATTGTAAAGAATTCTGCTATTCCGTCATAAATAACAGTGAATATCCACTGTATAATTCTGTTGAGTATTCCGTCAATCAGTTTGTCGGAAATACCGCCAAAGGCGTTTCCTATTGCATCACCGAATCCTGATACAATATCGCCTAACCAATCAAAAATTTCAATCACCTCCCAATTGAAAAAATTCTTGTATTTGTTATAATTACTTTATAAATAAAAATGTGGTGTTAAGATGATAAAAGCAAAAGATAATCTAATTAAACTAATAAAATCGTATGATCCTAATAAAATAGTATTTTGGGTTGGAGCAGGGATTGATAATAATGCCCCTACAAATTTACCATTAGCAAAAACTCTTATGGAAACTCTTTTAGAATTAACATGTGGAAAAAAATACTCAAAAAAAATATTAGAGCAATGCCAATCAATTTATAATGGTATTCCTAGAATGGAAACAGTTATTTCTGATATTAAATTATTTGAAGAAGAACTGGCAGTCGATTGTACAGTTGTTAGTGGATTTGAATCTTTTTTAGAGGCTCCGCCCAACAATTGTCATCAAATTTTAGCTCAATTTTTAAGCAAAGGTGCTAATATTGTAACTTTAAATTATGGTAACACAATAGCAAAAGCTTTTAATATGCAATACAACAATAAATTTCCGATACTTCCTGAATTTGATAACGAACTCAATTTATATCTATATTCAGATGAAAATATAACATCGGGGAAAATATATCATCCCCATGGTGTTGCTAATGATTTAAATACTATTGGCATTTCGCTTAATGAAGTTAAAAAGAATCTTTCTCCTAAATTTAAAAAAACATTAATAAATTGGATAGAGAACGGATATTGTTTTATTTTTTTAGGATATAGTTGTTCTGATACATTAGATATTAATCCATTTTTTAAAAGTCTCAAGACTAACGAAAATACGGATTCTATCGGAATAATAATAAATTATTCAACCAAAGATTCATTTTCCAACAAAAATGAATCTTCTGAAATGGAAGATATTTTAACACCATTTAATCAATATTTTATATTTAATACAATCACCAGTGACTTTATGCAAGATATTAAAATTCATGAATGTTGCAATTATTCATCAATAGAAAAGGATGAGTATAAGTGGCTTAACAATTTCTATGACCATATTAAGCCATATAATAAGGAACTGCATCTTTATATTTCATTAGGAATAATAAAATCTCTGGGATTAGATTATAAAAAAATCCTACTATCTAATTGGTATAAACAAAAAGATTATAAGCTTTTTAAGAGAAATTGGTATATTGATTATTATTCTTTTATCTGCTTAAGTCAGACTTCAAATTATTATAAAGCAACAAGGTTCTCAAAGAAATTAAATAATAGTAATCTCACCAAATCTGATATTCTTTCAAAACTTTGGCAATTAAAAAGAGCAGCCAAAGTCACAATTTCACCTTTTGATGTTTTTGATATTTTGAATGAAACTGATTGGATTAATTCTAATTATCAAATAGATTGGAATATATCAACTGCACTTAACAGGAATGCAGAATGGATAATTATTGATATATTAAGAAATCCTTTTTTATTTAAAATAAAACAAAAAAAGCACTCAAAAATGGCAGATATTATTATGGAAAGTAATGCTATAATTATTAATTTGGGAAATGATTTTGTTACGGATTTTATACAACAATTAACTGCATTAAGATATAACGGAATCTTATTAATGCTGTTTGAAAATAAATATGACTTAGCTCTCACTAATTTAAATCAGGCATTATATCATTATAATGCTATTAGTTCCATAGCTGGTGTCATAAGATGCAAACTATATTTAACATTTGTAGAGCTTATTAATTTTAAAATAAATAATGCTACATCATCTCTTAATCAAGCTAATTTACTTTTAGATGAAATTCACAATCAACATTATATAACTATCAATCCCAAAGATAAATACTTATACATACTATTAAAAATTTACCTAAAGCTACTTTAGATTCACATCCCCACAATACTCCAGATATACAGTGGTGCTGTAAGGGTAAAAATAAGGCAGGCAAAAAGAATTGCAGGGGCCGTGAATTCAAATTGTCCGTGCTTTTTATAGTCGAAATATGCTGTACCGACTTTGACAAAGAAAAGAACAGCAAGCACCATATCAACAACAGGAAATACAACATTATTCACAACAGTTTTAATCTGCGACTTTGCTGTGTTCCAAGTGCCTTCAATGGCACTTGCCACATCTCCGGCAGCGTATACAGTTGTTGCTGAAAATGCAATAATTAAAACAAGAGCAGTGGCGAATATGAGCCACTGTTTTTTGCTGAATTTAGTCAAGTTTTTTGTCAATGATTTTACCTCCGTATACCTTTAATATTTCTTTGCACTGATAATCATCAATGTAGTGAATAGTTCTTTTCAGAGCCATAGCCTTTCGGATTTCTTCTCCCATACCTTCAGTAATGGTATTTCCGAATACCCAGACATGCTCGGAATCAAGGATCTGACCGAGTCCGATTGATATGCCGATTTCTCTTTCAACTTTATCTGCATCATCAAAAATCAAAGCATAAAAATGTGATACAATCGGTATCATTTCACATCTGTGGTAAACGAACTTTGCATAAGCAATAGCGTTATTAATATTCTTTATTTCATTTCCTGAAAGAGGACTGCAGATATATGCTTTTTCCATTATTCGTTATCCTCATCTTTCTTTGACTTAATCTTGAGAATAACACCGGCAACAATACCGCCTACAGCAATACATCCAAGACCAATCCAAAAGTCGTAGTTTCTCTCGTCCCCGGTCTTTGGAGTAGATGGTTTTTCAGGAGCAGGCACATTGATTTTGACTGTCTGACCTTCATCATCAATATCTGCGTGAACTGCGATTTCAACATTGTCACGATAAACCGTTTCAAAAACTACAAGCTCAGTTGTTTCTTTGATTGCACTTGCATCAAAAGTGAATGAAACAGTTACCTTGCCGTTGCTTTTTTCGGGTGTGAATGTTACTTCGCTTGTAATGGGTTTTCCGTCAATTTCAAACGGCTTGCCTGTGGATTTATCCATAAGCGTGCCGACAATCTTATATTCCTTGCCGGGTACAAGATGCTTGTATTCAACCACATCATCAATTGTGATTTCGCCCTTTGCCGTAACTTCCTTTTTACCGTTAATCGTTGCCATAGTTTTCAGTTCAGGGATTCTGTCATTCACTGCTGTGATTTCAATAATCTGTTCATTGTCTGAAACAGTGATATGATGAATATCATCACTTGGGAGATAATTTTCGGCAGGCTGTAATTCCTTAACTTTATACTCACCGAACGGAATATTGTCAAAAACAAAAATACCGTTCTCATCTGATTCAGCAGTAAGAATGGCATTGTCTTTTGTATATTCAGTTGTGTCTGACTTAAACAGTCCGAATAAAGTACCTTTGATTGTCTTTTCTGTTTCTCTGTCAATTTTCAATCCCTTAATTGTACCGTAGATTAAATCATTTACAATAGGTTCGCCGTTATTCAAATCAATATTAATTGTTTCAACATCTTGTCCCTGATATTCAGTATTAAATTCATACTTTGTATCAGATAGGATATAATGATTATCCGTTGCAATTTCCTTTGCATACCACTTAAAGCCGATAGGGAGGTCGCAATTAAATGTTAAATTTCCGTTTTCATCACAGTTGCCATAAGTGATTAAAGCGTCTTTCGGAATAACTGTTTCGTCAGCAGCCGTTATATCTTCATCAGCATAAATACCGAATTGTACGGAAAGAATTTCCTTGTTATTGCCTATACTGAATGCTTCATTCTGTTCCATAATCTTTGAAAGTGAAACAGATACTTTCTGTCTGTCATTGAATACGGAAAGTGCAGTTGATGTTACTTTAACATCCTGTCCTGCATATGTGAGTTCAACATCGTACTGCTCATTTGCATTCACAAAAGTATCAGGTGCAGTCTTTTCAATAACAGTGTATTTACCGAGATAAAGCTGCTTTGATTTTGCAATACCGTTTTTTCCTGTTGTAATCTCGTCTACAAGCTCACCCTGATATGCTCTGACAGTTCCGTCAAGGGTAGTTATATCTTCAGCAGCATAGATTTCAAATACTGCATTTGCAAGGTTTCCATTTTCATAAATTGGAGTATAAATACCCTCATTCTCAATTACCGACTTGAATATTTCGCCTGTCTTGGTAATCTCAATAACACCTTTCTGTGCCACATCTCTTGCCTTTACCTTGACAACAGTTACGCCCGTATCGGTCGAACTGTTTTCCTGCGTAATGCTGAACGGAATAGGTGTAGAATCAAGAACATATCCGTATGGTGCTTGTACCTCTTTAAGTGTGTAATCACCATAAGGTAGCTTTTCAGGCGTAATTAAATATCCTTCTGAATTTGTATATAAAGTATGAATTTCCGTAACTTCGGGATAAGTGAACTGCATATTAACACGATGTCCGTCTGAATCGTAAATCTCAAAACCTGCACCCTCATAAGCAATCTGCTTTCCTGTTTCGGCATCAAGTTTAACCACTTTGAGATAACTTTCAAAATTAGAGTTATTTATCAGGAACTTGTATTCTTTCATATCTGTATCAATGAACACATCAAAATCCTTAATCTTTTCTCTGCCTTCCCAACCTTTTGTCTGATGCACTGTGTAAACGCCATAAGGGAGTAACTTTGTGCTTGCAAAGCCATCCTCATCACAGATAATTGTATCTTTTTCATCCTTATCTGCATTTACAAAAGAACCTGCAGATTTCAAATACACCTGAAATTCAGCACCCTTTTCAGGCGTTTCAATCTGTGTGCTACCATCGTCCGTATGCTTAATAATTGCAATTTTACCTTTCTTTACCTGCTCGGTTACTGCATTTTTACACTCGTTGTACTCAATCTCGTACAATTTAGGATCAGCACCAACCTTGTAAACTTCATCATTAACGAGATAACCTTCGCTTGAAGATATTTCTTTGATTGTCCAATCCGTATCACAAACATAATATTTTGTTGTGAATGATGCATTATCATCTGTTGTATATGTGTCGATTAACTGATTGCCTTTGTAGATTCCATACTTAGCACCGCTGAGCTTTGCATCACCCTGTGCATGACCTTTTTCAATATCCGATTTAACTACATTAACTCTGAATTTTTTGAGTTTATTATTAAAGTGATATTCGTTGACCTTGTTCCATTCAACAGCAGCAGTTTGATTGTCAGGTATTACATAACGAACAGCAGTATCAACTTCTTCAAGTGTATATCCTGTGCCGATAAGAATATCCTTGAATGTTGCTACACCATTTTTATCTGTTGTGGTATATTCATCAACCTTGATGCCTGAAAGCGATGTGCCATAAAGGTGGAATTTGTGTCCTTCCGTAAAATTATCTTCACAAGACTTGATAACCTTGATGTCAGAGCGTTTCAAAACATTGCTGAATGATACAGTAGCAGTTTTATTGCCCTCAACCGTTACTGTCTGTGATTTCGCAGGAACATATTTATCTATGCTTTCCTCTGTAACTGTATATTTACCGGGAACTAAATCGTCAAGCTGAAATTCGCCCTTGCTGTTAGTTGTAACTGTCTTTGAATAATTTGTGCTGGTTATTGTAAACTTGATATTTGCAACAACATTATCCTCTGAAGTTTTGATAAGTTTAAGATTTCCGAGTGGTGTAATATCGGCATTAAACGAAACATCAATAGGATCGTAATATGCGGAATAAATCAATTTCTGATATGATTTACTGCCATAGGGATAATATAACAGAAGCCCATCATCGTCACCCGTGTATTCTTTAAAATACTTTGTTGCAGGAAGAGCAAAAGATGTTGCAGTACAATCCTTGTCAACGCTAATAGTTAAAGTATTTTTATCTTTCTCGTGCTTAACTGTTACCTTGCTTTTTGTATAGGTAAAAGCCGGATAGTCACATAACACTTTGTTTGTGTCAGTAACTGTTTTTGAAGCTCCTGCAACAAGATTGCCTATATTTTTTCCGTCAAAAGAGGGATAAGTGTTCAGCTTTTTCATATTAGCCTTTGAGTTATCACACCATTCCTTGTAATCTGAATCACTAAAATTCCAAGAGGTTGAGTCACCCATAATCGACCAAACCTTTTTCTGACACATTGCCATATCCTTTTTGCTGATTGCATTGCCGTGTTCCATATAATAGCCTGCAAAAATCCATCTTGCTGCTTCCAAAGCATTGTTACTTGCCATTGCTTTTTTTCCTGCAAGATATGAGGAGTCGGGTGATGTGGCGCCATACTCAATACAGAATAAAGGATAATTCTTGCCACCAACCGTACCCCAATGAATTTCGTGTCCGTAATTCATTTCTGCCGTTACATCAATTTTGCTTGCATCGCTTACCTTGCCGAGATTTGTATCTTCGGCAAATGCGTGAATTGGAAACACTGTAAGCACGACAAGAAGTGCTAACAGCATTGATGTGAGCCTTTTCCCTAATGAAAAGTTTTTGATTTTACTAATCATAGTCATTTCCTTTCAATCTCAAAATAAAACGGAGACTGATTTTTCAATCAATCTCCGTTAGAAGTTATTTGTTTATTTGTATTTATAGTTTCCTGTCCATTTACCACAACTGCATTGCCATACCTCATGTCCTCTCGGAACTTTTGAAATATATTCTTCGTATGATATTTCGTCATTATCAAGTTTATTATTCCAGTAGTCTGCTTCTGCGTAATAGTCCGACATAAAGGCGTCTTTACTTGAATACCACTTACCAACATTGCCGCAGGGCATAGTGTGAGTATGCTTTGTTGGAGCACCCTTCGTGGTTGTCGGCTTCTTTGTTGTAGTAACCTTATGGGTGGTTGGTTTTTGAATGGTGGTAACTTTCTTTGTTGTTGTTTGCCTTTTGGTAGTGGCCTGTTTCTGCGTAGTAGTTACTTTTTTTGTTGTGTTCTGACCTGCTGATTTTTGCTCAGCGGGTTTTGTTTTGTTTGCAACAGTTGTTTCTGAATTATCGCTTTTCTGCGTGGTAGTTTCAGATTCTGATGTTTCTTGCTCTGCTGTGATTTCATTTGTTATTGCATTAGTTGTGCTTGTCTGCAATTCGGATTTTGAAATTGTTTCCTGTTTACTGCATCCTGAAAAGATTGCAATCAGAATTACAAGACATAAAATAATTGATTTAGTTTTAGTCATATAATCGACTCCTTTCAAACACACAGTATATTCAAACGAATTCAAATGTCCAGACATTTTTTACATAGAGGGCGAAAGCCCTTCATCTTCATCAGCAATCTCTTCAAAATCTTCGCCATCATCCTGTGCCTGTGAAATTTCATTTTCGTAGGCATTGATAACTGCTTTATTAAGATTTTCACGAGCCTGGGCAGTTATCGGATAAAAGGTTTCGGGATACTGCACCTTGCCGTTCTTATCAGTATAAGAACGAGTAGGCATCTGTGCAAATAAACCGTTTTTACCATCGCACACTTTGATTCCTGTAATTACAAATGAACTGCCGATTGTTGCAGAAGCATATGCCTTGAGACTTGTATTTCCGTCTGTAAGTCTGTCAATTGATGCTTTGATATATGGTGTTTTCACCTTATTCGTTTTTGCTTTGTTATTGGTTGCTGCCATAATTACTACCCTCCATTTTTACATAAAATACATTGCACAACCCATATCAGATTCAACTTCTTCATCTGATATTTCTTCGGGCTGAGCATACTTGTGTAAATACTTTTCTGTTTCTTCATCCGTTAATGATCTGAAATCTTCTCCGCCGTCACCAACAATAAAGAATGTTCCTGCTATAATAGAAGTACCGTTGTCAAGATGACGATTTCCTTTTAAGCCTTGCAGTTTGCCTTCTTCATTACAAATGATGATTGTATCATCGTCATTATATACGACTTCAATATATCCACCGACAATTTCTTGTTCTGCATTAAGTGAATTTTCGATTTCACTTTCATAAGCAGCCTTACCGGGTTCAACAACTACGATTCTCATATTTCACACTCCTTATGACATAGAAATACCGCTGTCCTCTACAGACTCGGCAGTATCATCTGAGATATTCAGTTTTTCTTTTGCCCAATCAGGCAAGAATTCATCTTTCAGAATACCGATAAAATCATTTCTGTCCCAACGGCATTCCTCATTATCTTTAAGAAAATATCCATATACCGCTCTGCCGCTTGCAGAAGGGGAACAGCCAAAACCTCCTGTTGCAACAAAAAGCTGATCTTCAGGTGTTTTATACTTATCATTCAACCTTGTCGGATTGAGAACAAGTATTTTTTCTTCCAATTCAACACCTGTCTTATCATCACAATGTGAACTGTCATAAAGATTGAGTTTGCCCCACTCGTTTCTTGTTCTGTCGATAAAAGCATTTATTAACACCGGATGCTCATTTATAAGATAATCTGTCCGCATATTGCTGTCTGGAGCACATAAACCTTTGCCCCATTCTCTGTTTTCTTTTGAATATCTTTCATCGTGCTGTGCTTTCTTCAAATTGTATCGCAGAATGAAGTTTACACGGTCAAATCCGAATTTCTTAATAATTGCATTTACACAATCGGAATTGAAATGATTATCCTTGAAGTTATCACCGATAGCCTTTTTGATAGCGACCGCACAATCCATGTTTGCTTTATGGCTTGCACGCCACCTATCAACCTCATTACAATGTCTTGCACTGCTGAGTGAATGCCTGTAAAACGGCACATAATCAAGCATTAACAACACCGCCATTCTTAGCTGCCCATTTCAATGATAAATGGACAAGTACTTCTCTCTGCTTGGATGAAGGCAGTCTGTCAATAAAGTCCCTTAACAGTTCATCATCCCTCATATCAGCAGGGGACAGATTATATTTTGGACAGTTATCGTCACAGATTCTTTCCTTTTTGATTGTCACGGTGTTTTCATCATCAACCGTAAATGACAGCACATCGTTGTAACTGAAGCCGACTATTTCTCTGATTTCAAAAGGAATTGTAACTCTGCCTCGCTTTCCGAGAATTCTTAAAATTTTCATTTTACACCTCCGACTAATCATCAAGTATGCAGTTCTGACAATGAGGACAGAACATTTCGCAGCTTTCACAATCTGTGCAGTCATCATACTCATGAGCCAATTCGTCAAGTTCATCATCGTCTACCTTGCAGATATAGATATACCCATCTTCATAGTAGGATTCAAGTACGGAATCTTCATCAATTCCAAGAGTATTTGCCACTTCATCTGGCATGGCAATTTTGATTTTTACTTCAATTTCCATCTGTTTTCTCCTTTAATAATCATATTTTAAATCAAACAAGGATATCTGCCTTGTTTCATCCATCAATGTTTTTTTGTTTTCCTTTGCCTGTGCTTCTAAATCATAGTTTGCTATGAGCAGTTCTTCATACATTTCACCGGGATTAACACCCTGCCGCATATTATGAAGTCTTTTCTGAACATAGGTATAAAAACCATATTTTTTTGCAAGGTCAACAATAAACGGGTTATTGTTATAGGTGATTATAAATTTGCATTTGCCGTCATATTTCACATGAAGGTCATACATAAATTTAAATAATATTTCATGCTGTTCACCGTCAAAGTTGGATTTCTGATAATACTTTTCTGTATCCTTATACGGAGGATCAAGCAGTATAAAGGTATTCGGACCTGCAGCATAAAGAATTGCATCTTTATAATCCCTATGCAGAATAATTGCATCACGCAAGCGTGTGCAAGCTGCCACTAATCTGCCGAATTTCCTTGTCATATCCCGTTTATCAATGGCAAAGGTTTTTCCTGTTGAACAAAAACTGAAAGTCTGATTTTCAAAAAATGCAACTGCAAGTTTTATATCTTCCCATGAAGCGTTTTCTATTTTCAAGGCTGTATCAGTTACATCATCAAGAATATTCGGCACACCTTTTAACAGCATTTTATTTTCTTTGAATATCTGCTCGGAATTATATGAAAAATACAAGCGACCAAGTAAAAAGGCAAGTTTCTGTGAGCTTTGCAAAACTCTGAAAAACTTAACCAAATCGCCGTTATAATCATTGAGTATTTCTTTTTCTGACGGTTTCTTTCTCAGGAATACTTCAGCACTGCCCATACAAGGTTCAATATAAATTTTATGCGGTGGCATAAATGCATCAATAGTGGTGTAAATACACCCTTTGTTGCCTGTCCACTGAAGCGGACTGGCATTATCTGACATATCATCATCTCCGATCCGTGCTAAGATGATTTGTGCATAAAACAAAAAAGCGTGGCCGCTTTGTGTTAAATACACAAAACAACCACGCACTGTTTTCAAATTAATATATTATTTTAATTTTTATTTCACATTGATTGTGTAAAATCATTGCTTTCACACATATCTTCATTCGGTCCTGTAATATTTACATATTCACCGATAATACAAAGTGCAGAATTATAACTGTCTGATTCCCTGATACGATTGCACATTTCTGTGGCTTCGTCTGCCATTCCGTTTTGGCGAAGTGTTCTTGATGCAATTCCCATAAGATTGAATATATTGCCGTCTTGTCCGATTAATTCGCAATCGGGCTTTTGTTTTGCAACAATAAATCCACCAAGATAATTAGGCACATAATCAGATAACCAAGTACTGTAAAACTGTGGATATGATGCAATTCGCCACATTGCGAGTTTACCCATACTGAGTTCTACATCTTCAAATGGATAGAGCAGATTTGTAAGATTATCATTCTGAAATGCATACACCTTTTCAAATTTAGTACCGTTCAGGAGGATTCCACTCTCTGTCAGCATTTCATTGACACCGTCAATCCATTCTTGCAAATCACCACCGCAGCCTTGCAGGATAAGTCCTTCCTTATCACTCATCTTTCGCAATTCATCTGTGGTTATATTTTCTATTGGCATAAGCCCATACCTCCTGACTGCTGACCTGAAATATCCATAGTGAAATTTTCGGTTACATAATCGTCAATAGACAGATTATCTCCTCCGATAAAATTGATACTGTTTTCTGCATTGAATTCAATATATCCTTCTTCACCGAAGTCAATATTTTCACTTGTGATAACTGAACCGCCGTGATTAACTCTTACCTCAGGTTCAAGTGCTGCAAACACACTGTCATTATCCGACATCCTTATGTGATAAAGATTAAGTCCCAAAGGAACATCATTCAGTGTTAAACGTTCATTTGTAAAAAGAGCAGGTTTGCCGAATAATTCAATCAACTCATAGTCTGACTCGCCTGTATAGATATAATCCGTTCCCGTTGCATTAAGATGCAGCTGAAAATCCGAAAGGTCGTATTCCCATACTCTTGCGGCAAATTCCAATGCTTCCTTATTTGTTTCTTCATCTGCCGGATTCCATTCTGATATGATTTCACCGCCTTTAAAGGTGTACATGCCACAGTTTTGTCCGATATCCTCATCTGCAAATTCTGTTCGTATTTCGATATTCGGGAACATTTCCGACAATCGTTTCATAACAGGAAACGGTGTACTCCATGCAGTCTGAAAATTGATTGATTTTGCATTTTCATCAACCTCTGTACATTCGCAGGCATTCCATTTTGTACCCCAGTTTTTACAGCACCATTCGTACCATGTCGGTGCTTCGTATTGATACAAATTACTTACTGCCGTAACACCGACATCCCAGATTTTCTTTTCTTTTTCATCTGAAATATCTGTGCTATGGTTTCTTAAATCAGCAATAAATTCTTCGTATGTTCCTTCCTTGCCTTTCAGTTCTTCAGGCATACTTTCAAGATAATTCTTAACCATCTCAATACCCTTGTTTGTTATTGAGCCACACTCAATATTAAGTGATTCCGGCATAGGAATAATTTTGTTGAAATCAATAGAACCGAAGCTGATTTCATCATTCTTGATTGCTTCAAGCATTTTCTTTATTTCAGCAGTATCACCACTGAATTTAATATTGTTCTGTACCCAATTTGGCATTATTTATCACCACCATAAAATATTCTTTTTAATTGTTCTCCAATAGCAGTAATGACCGGTACGCTAACTGCGTTTCCAGCCATTTTGTAGAGTCTTGAATCGGACATCCCAATCGCTTTAACCTTATTAAAAAATTGTTCGTCTGTAAAGCCTTGCAGTCTGAAGCATTCCCTCGGTGTCAATCGTCTGATATATCCAACAAAGAAGTTTCCGTTTTCATCAACAATAATCATTGCTGTTACAGTTTCTTTGTTTGGATTTTCAAAAGTCCAATAATTATGGAATGTATCACCGATAGAAACCAGTTCATCTGCTGTTAACTCCTTGAGTATAACCATAACTCCCGAATGCTCTCCGTGTCGATGACTGATTCCAGAATCCTGTCTTGCAGTAATACATCTTGCAAGCTGCGTTAGTTTAGCATTCGGATTCATATCTATAAAGTAAAAAGCCTGTGTACTGTTTGTTGTCAGAGTGTGAGCAATTTCTGATCCTACTCTGCCACGCCTTGAATTCATAGTTAAATATGAAACATCAATACTGTCATTCGGGAATGCAAACTGATAACCGCTTTTTGTTTTGGATTTAACAGGAATAGGAATCAGATAGAGTCCTGTTTTTCCTCCGCCTCCACCGCCGCCTGCTGTAAGGGTAATTGAGAGTCCATCAGCTGAGTAAACTCGATTACCTTCACTTCCCGGCACTCGTCTGACAATAGTCTTTGGATTTGTTTCGCTGAAAGCGAATACTTCGCCCCTGCATTTTCCTCTAAGAAATCCGGTAATGAACACTCTATTGCGGGATTGGGGAACACCAAAGTTTGCGCTGTTAAGCTGAGTCCATGAGACATCATACCCAATTTCATCCAATGCATTAAGGATGGCAGCAAATGTCCTGCCTTCGTCATGCGAAAGCAATCCGGGAACATTTTCAAGGAACAGAAGTGCAGGTTTTTTGACGGCAGCAATTCGGGCAATTTCAAAGAAAAGTGTTCCTCTGATATCGTCAAATCCTCGCCGTTTTCCAGCAATTGAAAAACTTTGGCAAGGGAAGCCTCCGCATATAACATCGACATCGGGAAGCATATCGGGGTTGATTGTTCTCGCATCTTCAAAGCACATCTCTCCTTTCGTATCGTATAAAGCCTCATAAGCTCTGCGAGCATACTCATCAATTTCACAGTAACCGACACATTTAAAGCCACCGACTTTTTCAAGTCCTGAACGGAAACCACCGATTCCTGAAAACATATCTAAATATTTAATTGACATAGGGCATTACTGCCCTTACTCTTTTTTGTTTCACCTCACATTGATTGTGTCATTCCTGATTCTTCGACCATGTCATCTGTTGTTTCCTCAACACAGATAGCATTGTTTTCTTCTTCAAGTTCCTGTTCGGTAAGTTTTCGGAAACTGTCCTCACCGTAAATTAATCCGAGCCTTCTGCCATTATCAAAAGTACAATGCATCGTTGCCATATCATCAACAAATTCAATAGTACCTTTTGTATGAGGTGGAATAGGTCTTGGATCATCACCCATCTCTATAAGCATTATTCTTGTCCCTTTGGGATACTTTGTTTTAAGATGATTTGCCAACCTTGACATTCTTTCAAATTCGTTCATAGTGTTTCCTTTCTGAATTGTTTTGATTTGAGCAGTTTTTTTACTAAATCATATTTATCATCACTCCCTTTTGATATGTAAAAAAAGACTGCTAACCTTTTCGTTAACAGTCTGCAAATTATTTTATTTACTTTTACATCATGGCAATTTCACCAATTTGTGTTTGCGTTTCTTCAATAACAAAAAGATGTTCAGGATCAACAATTATTTCGGATTCATTTCTCCTGTCAAAATATGCAAGTATATGTGCCTTTTCAATCTGTGCTTCATATACGGTTCCGGCTTCTCCGAATCGCTTGGAAAACCACTCTGCCTTATCATAGTCCAAGGTCCAGGATAATGCTTTTACATTATCTGCATTATATGAAGTAACACCTCGATAAATCGTTATCTCATCATCAAGGCTGTTAAACACTTCAAGTTTTTCCTCAGTCATCAACATATCGGGATTCGCTGATTTAAATAATGACACTAATTTTCTATTGCTTAAATTAGGATCAAGATTAGGGGACTCCGTACTCGTCCGGACATCTGCGAGAATTTCTGACAAATCATCCTGCGACATATATTCTGCCGTGTATTTCAAAAAGGCTAACCGATATGGTTTATTCAGCAATATATAAAGCTGATGCGGATACTCACATTCTTCAATTTGATTTTTCATTATATCTCTCCAACGGGAAAGTGCATTTTCATCTTCCAGTAGATTTACAAATTCCGGCTCTTTCCCGTTTAGCAAACAAACCATTTCCATATTGGTAAAAGGATGCTGAACCATAATCGCTCCAAATTTTGTTTCTTCTATGTCAAGGTATAAAAATGTCCTTGCCATTGATTTAATTTGATTCAAATCGGTTTCTTTTTTCATGGTGCTCTCCTTTCTAAAAATTTGCAAAAAATAAAGTGGCTCTAAAAAAACAGCCAAATAAAAAAAACGACTGCATTCTTTCCAAAAGGTAGGAATGCAGTCGTTTTAGTGATATAATGTAGTTGACAATGAAAACAAAATCACTGAAAGATATTGTACACAATATCAACTAAAATTACCACCGGAAAAAAAGATAAAAATTTCCGATCCGGTATATACATTCTGTGAGGTTTTTGATCATATTGACCTAAATAAACATCTTGCCGTTAAGGAAAGCAGGATAGGTCGCAAAAGATATGATAGTGAAATCTTGCTGAAAGTAATACTGTTTTCATTTATGGAATTTGGCTGTGTGTCAACAAGAGAGATAGAAAGGCATAAATTTAGAGATTTCAATGATTTGTTGCGGTTTTAACCTACACAAATATCATTTGAAAAGCCAATTACAACAACGAGCAACATAAGAAAAACTAAAAAGTTTTTAACATCAAAGGTGTAAATCCCCACACCTTTGGTTTGTCATATCCAAAAACAACAATTTTTCACAAAAATTAACCGGGATTCACAAATAAGTGAACCCCGGATTTTATTTTGGCGGTTTTTTTACAGCACCTTTTGTAATATGCTTTCATTAAACTCATACATATTAATATTAATTTTTTACACTAATTAAAAATACGTTAAAAATAAGATAATCATAGTATATCACATTTAGATAAATTCAACTTCTTCGTTAACTTTTTCATGAATATCAATTCTATTTTTAATATCTATTCTATTTACAAGCCAACCATTTAAATTACAATTTTTTATAAATTCATCTATCCTATTTACACCATTAATTTCTTTCAAAGTAACAACTACGCCGAAACGAATTCCTTCCCCATCCTTTGGATCGAGCCTATTATTTGTTTTAACTTCCATGCCCCAATTTTTATTGTTGTATGACTTTTTTGGTACCATTCTACGCTTAGGTGTTTCTGTAACATACTTTACATTATCCCATTTTCTAAACCTATCTCTCGCTTCACCTTCAAGAAGATAGCTTTTCTCAGTATTTAATTCCTCATCTTGATTTTGTTTATCGTTGTTAATTTCATTCATAGAGCCATCATTTTTAATTCTACCAAAATGAAGATTTAGTTCAGTATTGGTATAATCAACGCCCTGAGTTCTATCACATATTGGAAAATAACACATAGTTGCTCTTGCTATATAAGGATATTTATCATCCTTTAAAGGAATCGGAAAGTTGTAGTTATATGTATTCCACTTTTCACTTACATCGGATACCAAAAATTTGATTTCATCATCTTTTGTTTGTACAATATCGCCTATCTTGATAGGAACAATGCCGTGTCCATAAAGCGCAACCTCCTCCGGTGTAGGCTTTTCATTCCAATCTCTAGCAGCATCGATAATCAATGCTTTAGCAACCTCTCTATTTAATCCCAAAACATCAATTAAATATGACAATTTACGAGAAATCCATGGTGCAGCAAATGATGTGCCAGCAACATTTGCTGCACCAAGTGGTTCACAAACCTGAATATACTGTTCTTCACTTCCCCCATAATAACTAACATCTGGTTTAGCAAAAAAAGATAAAGCAAGCCCTTTTCGAGCATATTTAGTTGACAATCCACTTTTCGTTACAGCATTTACTACCATACTATTGATTGAGTCTGCAGGTGAACCAATTTTCACAACACTTTCATTGGGCTTATTTGTTCCAGCCACAACAAAAATAACATCATTTTCGTATTGAATTCTGTCTAATACCGCTGCTTCTGCAGATATAAAATTGTCATTTACTTCTTGATTACTGCCAAGTGAAATATTCCATACTTTAATATCTCTGTTTTCAACAACAATATTTTTGATTTGTTTTATGATAGTGAAAGAGGAAAATTGAGAACCAGCAGCAACTCCAAAATGGCGCACTTTAAACCTACCACAACCATCATCCAACCAAGGATTTAAATTAGGGCCATCAACAATTATTGACGACACAGCTGTACCATGACGATAATCATTTTGGCTTTTAGGTATATTATCATCTACCATATCATAATAATCTACCCATTCACTAAAATATACACATTCATCAAACAAAGTATCAATTACTCCAATAGTTGGTTCAATACTTGGAGCAGGAATTCTAATTTGGTCTTGCTGATATTTTTGAATAAAATCTTCAGGAGACAAATCTGTCAAATTCACTGTTGCCATAGATACCAAGTATGGAACTTTTTCATATAAAAGTTTTAATTGGTTTTCATCTAAGAACACGGTTTGATTATCTATTACTCTGTTAGATATTATATCAATCCCTATTTTTTTTAATAATGTTTTTGTGTCTTCTCCCGTACTAAATAACGTGATAATACTTTGATTAAATTGTGGTGTGGCAATCTCAACTTCAAAATCATCAATATATGAAACATCTGCTACAACTTGTTTAAAATCGGTTTTAGTTAATGAGAACTGTTTAAATTTAATTTTGTCAAATATCTCTCTATTTTCAAATATTTCTTTTGTTATGCCGTCCTTAAAATAGGAAGTAAAAACATTAATGGCTTTTGATAGTAATTTTATACTATTATCTAAATCATTGAAATCAACAAAATAAGTGATGATATGTTTATTTTTTTCTTGATTAAATTTTGCACCTACAATTGCAAAATTTGAATCTTTTCCTTTTAATAAGCCTGAAATCCGATTGCTTTTTGCAACTATTTTATTATAACAAACACTAATCAAAACGCCACGGAATGGCTTATTTTCGCATTTCCAAAATTCCTTAATTTGTTCTAATTTTGTTTTCAAATTAAACAATTGTTCATTTGTAACAATTGTTTTACTATTCATTGCTGGACCGCCACCACCACCCTTTTTCGAGGCTTGAACGAAACGCTGACCTTTTAATTCTAGTACATCATTCATATTTGTTAATCCTCCTTACTCAACTTTCTAGAAACTGAACTTTTGGATTCTCCTTTCAGTTTTTCTATTTCACGTACTGTAAAACCCTTTTCATAAAGTTGATTAATTTCAGTTTGTTCAAGATTTCCAACCAAATTATTATAAAGTCTTCTTAAATAGTCATATTCAAAATTCGTATCACTAAATGCTAAGGATGTTTTAATAATATTTTTTAACTCGCCTGGATATGGTAGATTATCAGCCACATTCAATATTTTTTTAAACAATCTTGTATCTTTAGAAATTCCCTTAAAGTTTTTAATATACGATGAGAAATAATATTCAGCTACCTCAATTAAATCTTCTTTACTATATCGGTCAAAATTAACAATTGCATCAAAACGTCTTGTTAGTGCTTTATCAAAATTTGAAAACAAATTTGTAGTTGCAATTATAACTATTTCTTTGTTCAAGTCAGTTAATCTGTCCAGTTCTCTTAAGATTGTTGAAGTAACTCTACCCATTTCTCGCACATCATTATTATTAATTCTATCTAAAGCAATCACATCTATTTCATCAAATAGTACAACTACCTTATTTGAATGTGGAATCGCATTTATTTCATTAAATGCACTTGAAATATTTTTATTAGTTTGACCTAATTTGCTATCAATTAAATTATCAAAATCAACATAAAATAATGTTCTATCTAATAGCCGAGCAACATGTTTAGCAGCTTCTGTTTTCCCACTACCAGGTAATCCTTCAAATAAGAATTTATTAATTCCTATATTGTGATTTATAGCATTAATCATACCTTTTATATCATCAGATATTTCTTTTGGTAAATTTAGTGGTTCCATTATTCTAGTATCTAATTGTTTTAAGAAATTACTTTCAAAATCACTGCTTTGAGGTGTATACAAATTCGACTCTGCAATCAAACTCATAATATATTCTGCCAGTTGATCATCACCTATACTATCAAAATATCTTGCTATATTTATAGCTTCATTTCTAAATGCATTCTCATTTCTTTCAACATGATATTTAATTAAATTTAAAACATTTTGTTTTTTCACAATGTCATACCTCCGTAGTCCACTTTAAACATACTCATTATATCACTTTATGGGACATTTGTCTATACTTTTGGGACATTTTTATCATTTTTATTTCATCGTATGGTTTACTGTTCTTAGTTGATAATATTTAACACAAAAATATCATCATTTACATAATTTATATAACGTTAATATTTTTGACTGCTTGTTTTGAATTGTATATAATACCAATAGATATTTTAGGATATTAGAAACAAATTATCATTTTGTCAAGCATTATCTTGTAATTTTAATAGAAGTTATCTAAATATAGTCCATTGCATCTATAGTATTTAACATTGTTATATGAACACTTATCGTATATATTTTGAATTAAAACGACCACTTATTGACCACATATTTTCAGTAAAGCATGGAAGCAATAGAATAATTGAGTGGAAATAATGGAGAGAATAGTATTAAATTTGGCTTAAAATGGTGTAATCTAAGAATTTCTCTATGGCTACGAACCAGTAGGTCGGGGGTTCGAGTCCCTTCCAGCGTACCAAAAAGTCCAAAGTGGATTTATCCGCTTTGGGCTTTTTATTATGTTGAGAGGGTGTGCGAGAACACTCTATACAAAAACTGACTCAATTTCAAAAAGTCGTCAAACCGCTTTTTGAGTGGTAACTCAGTAAAAAGCATTAATTATCGGATTTTAAAGTACGCATATTTTTATCACTCAAACATACTTGATAAATGGATAAAGTTTATATATAATAAATTCAGATAAGTATGCACAAAACAAGTGATTTTATTGAGAGGGAAAATTATGTATAGTGTACTTGTAGTTGATGACGAGATACGTCAAAGAGAAGCAATTATTAAAAGCGTAAATTGGGAAAAAGCCGGATTTAAAGTTGTAGGCGACGCTGAAAACGGAATTGAAGCACTCGAACTTCTTGAAAAGCTGGAGCCTGATTTAATTTTGACTGATATCAAGATGCCGCTTATGACAGGGCTTGAACTTGCACGCAAAGCAAGGGAAGTAAGGCCTGCCGCAAAGCTTGTTATTTTAAGCGGATACGATGATTTTGAATATGCACAGGAAGCGTTTAAATATAATGTTATCCGTTATCTTTTAAAACCTATTTCCGCAAGCGAGCTCAGCGAAGAATTTGTAAAAATCAAGGCGGAAATGGACGAAGAATTTGAAAGGCTTAAAACGGGAACATCAAATGAAGAAACCGAGTTAAGGCTTAAGAAAACGGAATTTCTTTTGCCGTTGCTTTTAGGAACAGGAGAGGATATTTATACACCTCAAGAGTTGAAAGACAGTGCCAAAAGGTTAGGGCTTATTAAAAGCGACAATGACTGCTACAGCGTTGTTGTGTCAAAATTCAAGACATTTGGCGGTGAAAACTGTACCGAGGCACATCATATTGATTTTGTAAACAGCATTGTAGGAAAATATGCAAATTGCGAAAGCTTTTTTGTAAACGGCAGAATTGTTACGCTTGTAACGAGTGAAGCAGAAGAAATGTCAACAAAATTAAGACTTCCTGTAATTGAACTTGTGCAAAGCGCAAAAAAGCTTTTCGACCAAAAATGCACAATCGGTATCAGCCAAACAGTTGAAAGCCCGGCGCTTTTGTCGCTTGCTTGCGCTCAGGCTATCACGGCAAGGCGATACACCTCTGACGGTGCAGGCGATATCAGATTTATTAACGATCAGGAACGCAAAAGCATATATGAACTTGAGGACATAGAAAAATCCGTTCATAAGCTTGAGCAGCTTTTAAAAATAGGCAACAAGGAAGAAATAAGTGAATTTCTTAATGATATGTTGTCAAATAAAAATCGTGACGAAATAAATTATTTAATTATTCAAATACTTGCAACGGCGCACAGATGCGTAAGCGTTTTATCTGACAATGACGCATTATCTGAGCTTTTCTCATCAAATAATCCTTTCACCTCTCGCCTGTCATTCGATTTTAACGAGCAGTATAAAAAAGAACTGATATCGCTTTGCCTTGACGCAAGGGATATCATTTCACGCTCACAAAGGCACGAAAGCGAAACGATTTGTGACAGAGCACTTCAAATTATAAATGATGAATATATGAATGAAGATTTATCATTGACCGACGCAAGCGACAAGCTGGGTGTAAGCCCAAACTATTTAAGTTCGCTTATAAAGAAAACGAAGTCGCAAAATTTTATTGCCCTTGTTACAGAACGCAGAATGAAAGCGGCAAGCGATTTACTGTTGTGTACGTCAATGAAAATTTTTGAAATATCACAAAAATGCGGATACAGTGACCAGCACTATTTCAGTTATTGCTTTAAAAAATATTACGGTATGTCACCAAACAAATACAGAGAGGAGCATTTAGGACAAAACGATGTTTAAGCGTAACAAAATAAAATTGTCTGTATTGATTATAGCAATCGTTGTTTTCGGCGTTATATTTTCAACTCTTGCTTCTACATTATTTTTTGGCATATTTTACAAAAATTCAATGTTTGATTCGGCATATGTATCGAGCAGGCAAGCCGTGTCGCAGGCTAACGAAACCGTATCTAATTATGTTTCGTCAATAAAAGACAAGCTTGACAACCTTTGCGCCGAAACAAACAGCTGTACCGATACATCGTCGCTTCAAAATGCAATATCAACAGCATCCAGACTTGAAGATGATATATATTGCGTGATGCTTTATGATATGCAGGGCAACTTGCTTTTAGACGGAAACGACAACAACGACAAAGTAAAAAGCAATCCTACTAATTTATCGTTTGACAAAGCCGCTTTTTCCGGACTTACGGACGGATACGCAATTACTCAACCCCACGTAAATACGATTTACGAAAACAAATATCCGTGGGTTGTAACAATTGCAAAAAAAGAATATTCAAATCTTTATGCCCGTCAGGTTTTTGTTGCAATTGATTTCAAATTTTCGTCAATTGCAAAGTATATAGATAAGGTGAGCATCGGTCAAAGGGGTTATTGCTACATTATCAATTCAAAAGGCGAAATCATTTATCACCCACAGCAACAAATTCTTTTTTCGGGATTGAAAAAGGAAAATACCAATGAGATTTTTGACCTTGCAGACGGAATACACAGAAAAAGAAACAACATTTATAACATATCCTCCCTTACCTCGTGTAATTGGAAAATAGTAGGCGTAAGCTTTAATGACGAAATAACACAGGCAGTAAAAAGCCAAATAATCATCGGCTCTGCATTTGCGATTTTATTCAGCCTTTTTATATCGGTTTTGGTTTATTTTATTCTTTCAAGAACTGTTACAAGACCTGTCAGAAGGCTTGTTGATTCAATGCAAAAATTTGAAAAGCAGGCGGAATCATTTGAATACAAGGCAGATATGAGTAACGTTGTGGAATTCAAAACGCTTTCGGCGTCGTTTGAACATATGGTGCTTATGATTCAGTCGCTTATGGAAAAGGTTCACAATGAAGAAATTGTTCTCAGAAAGACGGAGCTGAAAGCCTTGCAGGCTCAAATCAATCCTCATTTTCTTTATAATACGCTTGATTCAATTCAATGGATGTGTGAGCAGGACAACAGCAAGGATGCAGTCAAAATGGTGGGTGCGCTTGCTAAGCTTTTCAGAATAAGCATAAGCCACGGCAATGAATTTATAACAATAAGCGACGAACTAAAGCACGCCGAAAGCTATCTTATTATTCAAAGCTACAGATATAAAAATCAATTTACCTATTCGTTTGATATTGACAAAAGCGTTTTGGGCTATATGTGCAACAAAATCACAATTCAACCGTTTATTGAAAATGCAATTTATCACGGGCTTGACCGAATGGTTGACGAGGGAGAAATCAAAATTATTGTTCGTCGCCAGGGCAAGGATATTGTAATAATCGTTAAGGATAACGGGCTCGGAATGACGCAGGAGCAGTGCCAAACCATTCTTAAAAAAGACCGAAGCGACTCAAAAGGTATCGGTGTAAAAAATGTAAATGACCGACTGAAAATATATTTCGGCGAGGAATACGGAATTACGATTGAAAGCGAGCTTGACGTCGGCACGACCGTAACGATTAAAATTCCGAAGATTGAGAAAGGACAAGAAAATGAATATTAAAAAAGCGACCGCCTTGCTCACTCTTACTTTTTTTCTTATTGCAGTCCTGTTTGGCTGTGCAAAAGCCGCAGAATTTGACAACAAAAACAATAATATCGCAATAATAACAAAAGGCAGCGACTCAACTTTTTGGAACGATATGAAAAACGGAGCGCTGTCTGCGGCAACCGAATACAATGTAAGCGTTACATTTGAAGGTCCTGAAAACGAAGAAGATTACAACGCCCAAAACAAAATGATTGAAAATGCAGTTTCAAACAAGGTAGGCGTTATAATTCTTTCAGCGATAGATTTTGAAAAAAATGCCGATGCCGTTCAAAAGGCCATTAACAGCGGAATTAAGGTAATCACGGTTGACAGCGACGTTGATGTAAACGGCAAGGAACTTTTTGTGGGCACAAACAATATTGAAGCCGGAAAAAAAGCGGCAAAGCAAGCCGTTGATTTATGCAATGAGCAAAAGTCTATTAATATAGGTATAGTAAATTACGGCGCAAATACCGAAAACGGAAAACAGCGATTAAAAGGATTTACCGATCATATAAACAAAATAGATAATGCAAAAATTGTTGATACGGTTAATGTTGAATCAAACAAAGAAAGTGCAACCGCCGGTGCAAAAAAGCTATTGAAAAAGCACAAGCAAATAAATGTGCTAATAGGATTCAACGAATGGTCAACCATCGGGGTGGCGTATGCAATAAAGGAATTAAATTTGAATAACAAGGTTTTCGGCATAGGCTTTGACAGCAATGTTAACTGCGTAAATATGCTTGAAAGCGGAGAGATAGATACACTGATTGTTCAAAATCCTTTTTCTATGGGTTACACCTCGGTTTCAAAAGCGTCTGAAATACTGTCGGGCAAAAAATCGCAAACAAGCACAATTGAAACCGATACCTATGTTGTAACAAGAAAAAATATGTTTTCACCTGATATTCAAAAAATACTTTTCAGCTTTAGCGAAAGCAGTAATTAACAAATATTCAAAACGGCTTTGACGGTCAATTTTGGCTTGTCAAAGCCGTTTTTTATGCTTTTTAGGTAGTAATTTTAACATAATAAATCATAAATATCGTAATTTTTTATACACTTTGAATAAAAAATTACATTCAATTTTAAATCTTTCAAAGATATAATAAAGACACACAATGACTTAACGAAAAATTTTAAGGAGGTAATCTTTATGAAAAAGATGAAAAAGTTATTGGCATTATTATTAGCAGTAGTAATGGTAGTAGGTTTTGCAGCTTGTTCTTCAAAAAAGGATGGCGGCGGCACAACAAAGGCGGCTTCGTCTGCCAAAGGTGAGATATCGGTATTCTATTACACCTTCAGCGACGCATACATTTCAACCGTTCGTTCATCAATGGATAAAATCTTGAAAGACGGCGGCTACACCTATAACGATTACGACGCAAACGGCAACCAGACAACACAGACCGAGCAGGTTCAAACAGCACTTGCAAAAGGCTCATCAATGCTTATCGTCAATGTAGTTGACACAGGCTCAAATGACGCAGCTCAAAACATTGTCAATCTTGCAAAGGCTAAAAACGTTCCTGTAATCTTCTTTAACCGTTCTGTTGACCAATCGGTTATTGAAAGCTATGAAAAGTGCGTATTCGTAGGAACAGACTACGAGCAGGCAGGTCACATGCAGGGTAAGATGATTGGCGAATACCTTGTAAACAACTATGACAAGCTCGACCTTAACGGCGACGGCAAAATCAGTTATGTAATGTTCAAGGGTCAAGAGGGCAATATGGAAGCAATCGCACGTACAAAGTACGGCGTTGAGGACACTAACAAGGTTCTTGAAAAAGCAGGCAAGCCTGACCTTGAGTTCTATGATGCAGCTAACAAGAACAAATATCTTGTTGACCAGGACGGCTTATGGTCATCAGCAGCAGCTACAAACTATATGAGCACAGCTCTTGCTCAGTACACAGAATCAAACAAAAATATGATTGAACTTGTAATTGCCAACAACGACGAAATGGCACTCGGCGCAGTATCTGCTCTTCAAACAGCAGGCTACAACAAGGATGGCAAAAAGGTTATTCCTGTATTCGGTGTTGATGCAACAGACGCAGCTAAATCAGCTATCAAGTCAGGCTCAATGATTGGTACAATCAAGCAAGACGCACAGGGTATGGCTACAGCAATCACAACAATTATGGGTAATTACCTCAACGGTGCAAACGCACTTGACAGTATTGACACTGCAAACGTAGTAGGCACTTGGAGAGTAAATATTCCTTATTCGGCTTACACAGCAGATTCAGAAAAATAATATAAATTAACTTCACAAAATACGGTTGGGGCTTTTTGCCTCAACCGTACTATTCAAAGCAGATAGGAGAGATACATATGCAAAACAATATAAATAAATCCGTTTCTGCGACTGACAAAGATATATTGTTAAAAATGGTTGATATAGAAAAGACTTTCCCGGGTGTCAAAGCGCTTGACCATGCACAGTTGACGGTCAAAAAAGGAACAGTTCATGCACTTATGGGCGAAAACGGCGCCGGCAAATCAACACTTATGAAATGTCTTTTCGGTGTTTACAGCAAAGACAACGGTCACATTTATGTCGATGGAAAAGAGGTTAATTACAAAAACAGTAAGGAAGCCCTTGAAAACGGCGTTGCAATGGTACATCAGGAGCTCAACCAAGCGCTCAAGCGTAATGTTATGGACAATATGTGGCTCGGCAGATTTCCAAAGGTTTCAAAATATCTTCCTTTCACAAGTGAAAAGAAAATGTATGACGAAACAATGAAGGTTTTTAAAGACCTCGAAATAAACGTTGACCCGAAAGCCGTTATGAGCACAATGTCGGTTTCGCAAAGGCAAATGGTTGAAATTGCCAAAGCCGTTTCCTACAATTCAAAAATAATTGTTTTTGATGAGCCAACCTCCTCGCTTACCGAGGAAGAAGTTGAGCATCTTTTCCGTATTATTAATATGCTCAGGGACAGAGGCTGCGGCATTGTTTATATTTCTCACAAAATGGAGGAAATTTTGCGCATAAGCGACGAAGTTACAATTATGCGTGACGGCAAATGGATTGCCACAAAGGCAGCAAGTGAGCTTACTATGGACGAAATCATTAAGCTTATGGTTGGCCGTGAACTTACAAACCGTTATCCTGAAAAAGACAATAAAATCGGCGACGTTCTTCTTAATGTCGAAAATTTAAGCGGCGAATATACAAACCTTAATAATGTTTCATTTCAGGCAAGAAGAGGAGAAATCCTTGGTGTGGCAGGGCTTGACGGCTCAGGAAGAACTGAGCTTTTAGAGCAAATATTTGGAATAACCACCAAAAAAAGCGGAAAAATCACACTTGACGGCAAAGAGGTTAAAAACAGAAATCCGCACGAATCAATCAAAAACGGCTTTGCCCTTTTGACTGAGGAAAGACGTGCAACAGGTATTTTCGGAATTTTGAATATCAGAGAAAATACTACAATTTCAAGCTTAAAAAAATATCAGACCGGTCCGTTTCTTAACAAAAAGAAAATGAAGGACACGACTGACGAATATATAAAATCCCTTAGAGTTAAAACTCCTAATCAGGAAACAAAAATCAGCTCGCTTTCAGGCGGTAATCAGCAAAAGGTTATCCTTGCAAGGTGGCTTTTGACTGACCCTACCGTGCTTCTTCTTGATGAACCGACAAGAGGTATCGACGTAGGCGCAAAATACGAAATTTATCAGCTTATTCTTGACCTTGCCAAAAAAGGCAAAACAGTCATTATGGTTTCTTCCGAAATGGCAGAACTTTTAGGCGTATGCGATAAAATTCTTGTTATGTCGGGCGGCAGGCTCTCAGGTGAGGTTGACGCAAAGACTACTAATCAGGAAGAGATTATGACACTTGCGGCAAAATATGTATAAGGAGGATTTCATTATGGCTGACACAAGTATAAAAAAGGTTAAGCGTTCACGTATCTCCCTTTGGGTTGAAAAATTCAAAGCGGCAGACAAGGACGACAAAAAAAGATTAATTACAGATTTATTATTTAACAACGCAATGTATATCATCATTGCAATAGCGGTGATTTTTATTGCAATCAAGGTTCCGGCATTTTTGAGCGTATCGTCAATAGTTAATATTGTTTCGCTCACCGCCGCAAAGCTTCCGATTGCTTTGGGTATTGCAGGCTGTATCGTATTAACAGGTACGGATATTTCGGCAGGTCGATGTGTAGGTCTTACTGCCTGCGTTGCGGCTTCGCTTTTGCAAATGACAGGCTATGCCAACAAAATGTTCCCTAATCTTAATACAATGCCGCTTTGGATTGTATTTCTTGCAGTAATTGCAATCGGCGCAGTTGTTGGCCTTGTAAACGGATTTTTTGTTGCTAAGTTTAAGCTTCATCCGTTTATAGTTACTCTTTCAACCCAGCTTATTGTATTTGGTACTGTTCTTATGTATCTTATGATCGGCGGCAACAACGGTCAAACTCTTTCAGGTCTTGACTCGTCTTACACAAGCTTTATCACCGGTACGCTTTTCAATGTCGGCGGTGTTGCCATTCCTAAATATGTTCTTTATTCCGCAGTTTTAACAGCAATTATGTGGGTTATTTGGAATAAAACAAAGTTTGGCAAAAATATGTTTGCCGTTGGTTCAAACGAAGAAGCAGCAAGAGTATCGGGCGTAAATGTATTTATGACAATCTTAATGGTATTTGTGCTTGCAGGTGTTATGTACGGTATCACAGGCTTTATTGAGGGCGCTCGTATTGCTTCTTGCTCTGCAAACACAGGTCTTAACTACGAATGTGACGCTATTGCGGCTTGCGTAATCGGCGGTGTATCATTTGTAGGCGGTACAGGTAAAATCAGCGGTATCGTTATCGGCGTACTTCTTTTGCAGATTATTTTTGCCGGTCTTAACTTCCTTTCCGTATCAGCAAATATGCTTTATATTATCAAAGGTGTAATCATTCTTGTTGCTTGCGCAATTGATATGAGAAAGTATCTCGCAAGAAGATAATAATTAACCACCGTTTTTGAAAGGCAGTGAAAAATATGAACGAAAACAACACAATAAATCTTAACACCGAAAGGAAACCCGGAGGACTTTACCGAAACATAAAAATGTCTGTAAAAACGGCAGACAAGCTCATCCTTGTCGGAATTATCGTTCTTATCGCCTGTATGATTTTTGCGGTAAGTCATGCAGGATTTACTGTCACATTCAATACAGACGGCGGCTCGCAAATAGATAATCAAAAGGTTATGTACGGTCAGCTTGTTGATGTTGAAAAAAATCCCGTTAAAGAGGGCTACACCTTTACGGGTTGGTATTTAGACAAGGATTGCACTAAGCAATTTGATATTAATAAAGACACCGTAAGCGACAGTATGACTCTTTATTCGGGTTGGGAAAAGAAGTAAAGAAAAAAGTTATATGTATTTTGCAATTGACAAATTAAGCATAACTTAATAAATATACAAAAATAAGCCAATGCATGGGAATAAACGTCCTTTATGCATTGGCTTGCTTTTATTAAGGGAAATTTTTATTTTAAACGGCTTGTTTCTTGATATTGACGCAATTATAATATATAATTAAAATAAAACAGATATATTAATTTAGGAGATAAATATGGGAGATAAAAATTTTATTGCCGGAATAGGCTGTACAAACGTTGACATTCTTTATTCGGGAATTGACAGATTGCCGAACGAGGGCGAGGAAATATATGCAAAGCATTTTTCGCTTCAGCTCGGCGGCGGTGTTCCCGCAACGCTTATAAATCTCGGCAGGCTTGGAATTAAAACTAAAATTGCGACAGAGCTTGGAGATGATATTTTTTCAAACTATGCAAGGCAGGAATTTGAAAAATGCGGCGTATCCCCTATTAATCTTTATAAAGGCGATGACGATATTCCGCTTAATGTTACAAGCGCTATGATTACAAGCAGGGACAGAACGTTTATGTCCTACGGTCACGGAAGCGTTGAGGCAACGCCCGACGCACTTGATGCGGCTTACAAAATGTGCACCGGCGCAAAGATAGTGATTATGCACACAGGCGGCTTTTTGCCTGTATACAAAAAGCTTAAAAGCGAGGGCACAATGCTTGTTTTCGACTGCGGCTGGGACGATAATTTGAGCCTTGAAAACTACAAGGAGCATCTTGAACTTGCCGATTATTATACCCCAAACCAAAAGGAAGCGCTTAAAATAACAGATACCGACACTCCGGAAAAAGCGGCTGACGTTTTATCAAATTATTTTGAAAAGGTTATCGTTAAGCTTGATAAAGACGGCTGCCTCGGAATGGAAAACGGAAAGAAATTTTATGTCAGTCAAGTTGATGATTTCAAGCACGTTGACTCAACAGGCGCAGGCGACGCATTCCTTGCAGGCTTCATTTACGGCTTGTACCACGAAAAAAGCTTTGAGGATTCAATCAAATTCGGCAATATTACAGGCGGAAAATGCGTTACCAGCGTTGGTTGCTTAAGCTCATCTTGCACCGAGCAGGAGCTTCTTGAAGTAAAGGAAAATTATTATAAATAAGGTGAACGAAATGGCTAAAAGATTCAAATATCTTTTTATCGGGTTGTGCTTTTTAATGATTATTGCAACCTGCTTCGGCTGCACCAATTCTAAAAACAGCAATATTCAAGGCTCGGCTGTCAATTACTTAAAAGAGCAGGCTTATAATGTTCAAGGAAGTGCCGACAAAGACGGCTTCACCGTAAAGGGCGAAAAGGAAAACAGCACAATAAGCATTGAGTGCAGTGATTTACAAAACAGCAACCCCAAAATCACAATTACATTAAATAATGCGATTGACGGTTACAGTCAAAAATACAAAAGCATTGATTACAGCGAGCTGTCAAAGCTGGCAGAAATTTTAAACATAAATAATATTGACGAAGGTGTTATTAAAAAAGCGTGCGAGGATAAAAGGACTTGCTACGATACCTCAAATGCCGATTACACACTTGATGACAATAAAATTATGAGCAAGATTTACCGAATAGGCATTGACGAAAACCCTGTAATCGAATACGACTTATATTCAAAAAACGAAAGCGTAAAAATATCATCAAACATATAAAAAGTGACTTGAGCTTAATTGTTCAAGTCACTTCTTTTATACGTGTATACGTCCGTAGGGGCGATTATCAATCGCCCGTCTGATATTTTTGCTAAACACTTTATCGCTGATTCTTAATCATAATATTTATCAAGCTCGTATTCGCATTTTTCGTATTTTTCAATCTTTGGCTCTTTATAAATTTTACCTCGGCAAACAACCATATACGGCTGAGAGAGCGCACGAAAATCATCAAGCGGATTTGAATTTGACACGAGGATATCGGCGCACTTGCCGACCTCGATACTGCCCGTAATATCATCAATCCCCAAAATTTTCGCATTATTAAGAGTGGCGGTATAAAGCGCAAAAGCAGGCGATACGCCGACGTTCTTTTCAAAATAATGAAGTTCACGCCACATATTATAATGGGTGGTATAGGGGCAGCCCGTATCTGTTCCCAGCCCGACGGTAATTCCGTTTTCAAGCGCTGTTTTTGAGCCTGAAATCATATTGTTATAAACAATATTTGAATTATATTGCACTGCCTCGCTGATACCCAAGGTTTCACGTTCAAATTTTGCCATAGGAAGCGCAGGCGAAATTGTGCAAACCAAAACGGCATTATGCTTTTTAAAAGCGTCAATTTCCCTTTGGGTAAGAGTAGAGCCGTGCTCGATTGAGTCAACTCCGTTTTCAACGGCACACCTTACGCCCTCAGGGCTTTGAACGTGAGCAGCGACTTTAAGACCGTAGCCGTGCGCCCTGTCACAGCAAGCCTTAATCATATCTGCCTTCATCATAAGCTTACCCGGCTCACCCTTAACCTTAGCGTCCATAACTCCGCCCGTAATCATCAATTTAATTAAATCTACGTTTTGACTCTTTAATTCGTCAACCATTTTAACTGCGTCCGCCACGCTTTGGGCAGGACGTGTAACAGAGCCGACCATATGGCCGTTCGGCACGCCGATAGCAAAATTCGCCGCCAAAATCCTCGGTCCGTCAAGCTTTCCGGAATTAATCTTATCACGCAGACGGGTATCGAGATTATCAAGACCGCCGACCGCACGAACGGTGGTAACACCTGCCATCAAACCCTGCATTGCATAGGCATGGCACATTTTAAGCACAAGTTCTCTTGAAACGGCTGAGGAAAGCGCAATTTTAGTTAAAAGTGTAGTTTTCATCGGCTTGTTTTGCGGCTTGCCGCCTGCAGGAAGATGAACGTGCAAATTGATAAGCCCCGGCATTAAATATTTGCCGCTTAAATCAATAACTTCATCCTTTGCACTCGGAGTAATACTGCCGATTTCAACAATTTTTCCGTTTTCAATCGCAACGTCAATATTTTCCCTTGCCGCCATATCCCTCGTGCCGTCAAGAAGAGTACAATTTTTAAATATCGTTTTCATAAAATCACCTGTAACAATTATAATAGAAAAAGGTCTATTTTTCAATTTGCCATAATTCATAAAAATTAGGGGCTTTTATGTACGAATTGCACAAAAGGCTCAAAACAGACTTCGAGAAAGTGAGATAAATTTCGTATTTTGCGAGTGGGAGCTGTACATTGGTACTGCCCCCGAGCAAAAGACGGAAAGCGCCAAAAACGGCAAGGGCTCGATGTCCTTGCCGTTTTTCTAATCCCTCCGAGTGCAACAAGTTGCACCAACCTCCCTTTACAAGGGAGGCAAAAATGTTTATTTATATTATTCGGCGCGGTTTAGCCACTTTATCGCCCGTCTGCATTATTCTTCTATTATCGCTTCGGTAACTCTTTGAGCCGCCTTGCCGTCGTCAAGATAATTAAACTTATCATTAAACGCCTTATATTTTTCGTCATAGCTTCTGTCAGCCTCGGCATTCTTGATAGCCTTAATCAGCTCGTCCTCGGTTTGAACAATCGGACCGGGAAGCTCATCAAGGTCAATATAAAAACCACGGATTTCATTACCGTATGCCTCAAGGTCATACATATAGAAAATTTCCGGTCTTTTAAGGTTTGCATAATCGAAAAATACCGATGAATAGTCCGTTACAAGCAAATCGGAAATGACATAAAGATGGTTGATATCATTCACCTTTGACACATCATAAACAAAGCCCTTGTATTTATCAAAATCAAAGGAATTTGCGACAAGATAATGCGCCCTGAAAAGGATAATATATTCATCGCCGAGATTAGCTTTCAGCTTATCAAAATCAACCTCGGTTTTATATGTGTAGCCTATGCCTGCCTGATGCTGATTGTCACGCCAAGTAGGTGCATAAAGAATATATTTTTTATCCCTCGGAAGCTGTAATTCACTTACTATATCTTCAATGTCCTTTTGAGTATAATTTTCCAAAAAGTCATTTCTCGGATAGCCAAGCTCCAAAACAGTATCCGTTCTGCCGATAGCCTCCAAATTCCAAGCGGAAATGAACTTTTCTGCCGCAAAGTGCGACGGGGCAAGAATATATTTAAACTTACTTGCATCAACCTTATATTTTTCACGGATTTCGCTTTTTGAATTCATAGCGTTGTCGGAAATATTAATATCATAGCCAAGACGTTTAAGCGGCGTGCCGTGCCAAAGCTGAATGTAAACTTGGTCGTCCTTAGGATAAATATGGTCGCTCATTCGATAGTTATAAACCCAATACTTAGCCGTTGCCGCCGCAATTTCATAATCCTTTGTATTAACCGTGACTATATAAGTATTAGGGTTGTCCAAAACAAAGGTAAACTGCTTAGGATTGCGAAAAGCCCACACGAAAGTATAATCCTCAAATTTTTCCTGAGTGAGCATATATTCATAAATTGCCTTTGGGCTGTCGCCGTAGCTTCTGCCGTCAAAGGTCGAAAACAAAATAACCTTAGGGTCGGTTTTAATCCTGTTTCTTATTTCATCATAAGATTTTTTTCTGCTTTCAAGGAGAATTTTACGTGACTCTTTACGAAAACCCGACTGCTTTTTTGCAATATTAATCGCAAATTTCTTAATAGCCTCAAAAAGTTCTTTTTTATAATTTCGCTTTTTCGGAGCATAAAGAGTTTCAATATTATCTTTATCAAGCCACATACTTGCGCCTCCTCTTTAAATACAACTTATAATATATTATATATTATAACAAGCAAATCGTCAACAAGCATTGTCAATAAAATAACAAGTGCATTAATAGGTTTTAATCATTTCAAAATTCTGACTTTTAAGAACTCTTAATAAATCGCAATTATTATTAATTTTCTCTTTTGTAATAATACCGCCTCGTGCCGTGTGAGCCTTGGTATGAAAATCAGAGCCTGAACACATCAGCTTGCCGCTTTTCCTTGCCCAAGCCTCTGCCTTTTTGTTAAGCTTCTCTTTCGTTTTTCCGTTATAAATTTCAATACCGTCAATATAATGCTCATCGCATCTTCTTATGCCCGTTCTAAACGGGTGCGCCTGAAACACAAGAAATCCTTTTGAATGACAGAGAGAATATATTTTCTTTTCCCACGGTTTCATCAAATTGCCTGCGCTGTAAAGAAATCCCTCGTCAATGCCGTAAATAAGATAATCGTTAGCCGTGCCGTAATGGCGAAGTTCCATTCCGAGCAATACCGTAAAATCTTTGCCAGATTTTTCAGCCTCCGCTTTCATTCGCCTGTAGCCCGAAAGATAAAAATCAATCTGCTTTTGCGGGCACCAATTAGGCTCAAAGGTCATAGGGCTGTAGTGGTCGGTAACGACTATTCCGTCATATCCTTTTTCAATATATAATTTTACAATTTCCTCAGGCTCAACTCTGCCGCAACGTGAAACACAACCCGTGTGGCAATGAAGCTCATATTTATATAATTTATTTTCCATAAATTTTAGGATATCACAAACCTAATCTTATAGCAAGAAATTTTAAATATATTTATATCATAAACATTCAATCGTATAAATCTTAAAAAGTTATTGACACGCTGTTTTTTTAATTATAATATAAAACCATAAAACAAAAAAGTTTTGGAGATATGGTATGACACACAGAGATTTTGCAAAAAATGCGCCTATGGGGTGGAACAGTTGGGACTGCTTCGGTGCAGCTGTAAATGAAAAGCAGCTCAAGGAAAATGCCGACTATATGGCAAAAAATTTAAAGAAATACGGCTGGGAATATATTGTTTGCGATATTCAATGGTATGAACCAAAGGCAAAAGATAACGATTATAACAATTTTACCGAGCTTGATATGGACGAATACGGCAGACTTATCCCTGCCGAAAACCGTTTTCCGAGTGCTAAGGGCGGTCAGGGCTTTAAGCCTATTGCCGACTATGTTCACTCCCTCGGCTTAAAATTCGGAATTCATATTATGCGTGGTATTCCACGTCAGGCAGTGCACAAAAACACAAAAATAAAAGGCAGTGAATTTACTGCCCGTGAGGTTGCACACCATTTCAGCGTATGCTCGTGGAACACCGATATGTACGGAATGAAAAACTGTGAGGGTGCACAGGATTATTATAACAGCATATTTGAACTTTATGCTAAGTGGGGCGTTGATTTTATAAAGTGCGACGACATTGCGGTAACGGAATTTCGCCAATGGGATACGCCGTACAGCGCATATTATGAAATTGAAATGATTAGAAAAGCTATTGACAACTGCGGCAGAAATATGGTGCTTTCGCTCTCTCCCGGTCCTGCTAAAATCGAAAATGCAAAGCACCTTGCGCAAAACGCAAATATGTGGCGAATGACAGGCGATTTTTGGGATAAGTGGGACAAGCTTCACGATATGTTTGACAAGTGCCTTTTGTGGCAAAACGAAGTTAAAAGCGGAAATTATCCTGACTGCGATATGCTGCCGCTCGGCAAGCTTTGCAAAAACTGTTCGTATCACGGTCCTAAAGACAGATACACCCAATTCACAAGGTCTGAACAAATCACAATGATGAGCCTTTGGGGAATTTTTAAAAGTCCTCTTTTCTTCGGCGGCAATATGCCTGAAAACGACGAATGGACGCTCTCGCTTTTAACAAACGAAGAATATCTTAAAATGCACAAAGATTCAAACGGCGCACACCAGCATTACAGAAAAGAAACAAACGGCAAAGGTACCGTTATTTGGGTGGCAAACGGAAAGAAGTGTAAATATGCAGCACTTTTTAATACTAAAGATAAAAAAGCTAAAATCAAATTCAATTTAAGCGATGTTTTAATGCCTGATGAAAAATACAACATTTTTGACATTTGGGCAAAAAAAGAACTCGGCAAGTTCAAAAATTCATTTACTGCCGAGGTTGAACCTCACTCAGCCGTACTGATTAAAATATACAGATAATAAAACTCCCGTATCAATTTTTTAGATACGGGAGTTTTTTTAAATTTACTTATTTTTTTTGTTATCTTTTTTCTTGGCTTTTTCAGCTTTAAGCTGTTGCTTCATTTCTTTTTGCTTAGCCTCAAGTTCCTTAGCCTTTTGCTCCTCAAGGCGTCTGTTTTCCTCGTCACGTGCCTTTGCCTCGTCATACATAGCCTTAATATCCTCATAATGCTTGTAATTCTCAGCCTGAGCAATGAGCTTGCCTGCGTCAATATACGGCTTTGCAAGACGGTTGTAATACGAATTTTCATCCGTCGCCTTTTTAATTAAAGCCTCAATTTCCTTTCTTTCAGCCTTAAGCTTTGCCTTTTTTGCTTTAAGTTTTGATTCAGTATTCTTATCCTTAGCCTTTTTTGCTTTAGAAATTTCAGTTTCAAGTTCTGTCAAAGCGGCAAGATTGGCGTCCTCTTTTGCAAAAAGCTGTTCAAATACCGCATTATCAAAAGGAACAATTTTACCGCCTGCTTTTACAATGGCTTTCTTGCTGTACTTTCTGTTTCTTGCGGTTTCGATTGCAGCGCTTCTTTCCTCTCTGTGCTTCTTGGTATCCTTCGGCATAGCCTTTGCATTTGCCATTGCACGTTCAAGTTCTTCGTCGCTTACATCTGACAAACCGTCAATTCCGTTTGCGTAAATTCTTTTTGCCTCTTCAAGCCTAAGCTTCCATTCCTCACGGTCAAACTTTTCGACTTCTTCGTTTACCATTTTTGAAATTTCAATATTTTCGTTATATGCTATTGCATCTTTAAGCGCCTTTTTAGCTTGCTTTTTGGCAGCCTTGCCGTCGGCACTTTTAACTGCTTTTTTGAGCGAATCAATATCTTTCGGCTCGGCATTTTTCATACCCTGTGCCTCTTCAATAATGTCTATTGCCTCAACAATATCTTTATCGCTGAGAACGCCGTTGCCGTAATCTTCAAACATTGCACGAAGCTTAAGCACCTTAACGATTGCACGCTGGCGAAGCTCCGTCATATCATAGAAGAAATACGGAATAAAGTTTAGCGTTGCGCCTATAACCGATAATACAACAATAACGACAAATGCTTTTTTGAAAATATCGTTAATATAAAGAACATTATAAGGCGAGTTCATTACTTCGCTGATTGATTTGCCTGTTATTGCCGTTATTTCGCTTGCATGAGCCGAAAGTGTGTTTTCATTAATACCGACCTTTTCGTATACAGCCGGCACGATACCGCTTGTCAAAAGAGTAATAATAGTGCCTATAAGACCGACGGTTGAAAACATACCGTCAATTCTTTCTCCGGTCAAATATTGCTGATAATCACGAATGTCGGCATTTACTGCGGGAGTCAAAATAACGCCGAACGAACTCATAAGATAGTTGCCGAAAAGAATAATTGCAATATATATAATCATTTTAGGCGGTTCTGCCTGAACAACGGGATAAAGCAAAAACAGAATTACGGCATTGAGCGCATTGGTGAAAATGAGCACCGCTTTTTTGCCCCACTTTTTAATACAAAACGGAGCGGCAAGCATACCCCAAAGGTTAGCGTTTGCAACAACCATTGTGATTATTGTATAAAGTCCGGCGCCTACGCCGTCTTCTTTTGTGTTATGGTACTGATAGCACCACTGGAGCATATTGCCGTATGTAGTTTCAAGAAATCCTATCCAACCTGCAAGAGAAATAACCCAGAAAAGCTTATTCTTTGCAACTGCACGAAGGGCATCAAGAAATTTGATTTGCACAACGTGGCTTCTTGCCTGAACAATCTTTTCCTGAGTATTTGCAAAAATATATACAGAACAGATTACACCGACAATTGCAAAAGGCGGATAGAGAATTCTGTATAATTTCATATCATAAAGGTCATTGTCAGTTGCAACCTTTGCAACAAGCGGCAAAACAGCAGTTGCAATAGACGGAGCCAAAGAATAAACAACAGACTTAATTGTTAAAACGTCTGCTCTTTCCTGAGTATCCGGCGAAAGCACCATAATAAGATTTTCATACGATTCATAAAAGAACATATAGAAAAACTGAAAACCGATATTAAACAAAAGAACGATAATCGCCTTAATGTTTTGGCTTTCGATTTTTTCATACGGCACCATTACCATACCCACCACAAGCAAGCATGCCGGAAGCGCCATTGACAACAAATAAGGTCGATACTTTCCCTGCTTACTTCGGGCATTATCAATAATATTAGCCCTTATTGCGGTGGCAGGAAAAGAAACAGCAATACTGATTGCGTAAATAATATAAACCTTAGTCGGAGAAATACCGATAGCATTACCTATAATTACATTTGTAGTGCTCAACGTTAACTGCTGAACACAAAAAATCAGGAAATAAACTCCTATTCCGCCGAAGGAATATGCAAATATTTCCTTAAACGGCATATACCTGCCGGGCATAGGTCTTTTCCAATATACCTTTGCGTCAGAAAGAGTTTGTTTAATCTTTCCTATTTCCATAATAAATTAACCCCTTTTTCTTTTTGAGCTTTAGAAGTACACACTTTTTTCATTATAAGTATCTTAAATACTTCAAAGCCGTTACAATTCGTTACAAGTAAATATTATATAACATATTTACTTGTAATTAAATATAAAATACAGTATAATAGATACATATTTCGGAAACGGCGGAGCAATAATGTATCATAGCAAATCTTTTTATTTAGGATATCAAAGCAAAAACAATTTATTTTTACCGAATGTAATAAGTGCTTTTAAAATTCTTGTTGATGAAAGCTTTTTTCATTTTACGGATGACGAGGAACACAATTTATATCCCAAAGGTACAGTAGCTTTTATTCGCTGCACGGCAGGCAACGGCAAAATCTATACAAAACACGGTGAATTTGAATTAAGCGAAAACGATTATATCTTTTTAAATTTCCACGATATTATCAAATACAAGGCTATGGGGCAAATTTGGGGATACCGTTGGACTAACTTTACATATCACGGTTGCAGAGATTTTGCACTTGGCGAAATAGGCAAAAGCAAGGTCGGCGACGACGAGGAAAAATATTTTGAAAAGCTTATAGGAATAGGTCAAAACGTTGAAATTTCAAGCTATGCCAGCTTCATTTTTCTTGCATATTACTTTAATGTTTGCAGAAAAGAAGAAATAAGCGAAGTTCTTAATCTTGACACCTCACAGCGCAGGCTGATTGACGATATTTGCTCATTTATATCGCAAAAATTATTTACGAAAGTAACGGTTGATACCGTGTCGGCATTTTTCAATATCACCCCTCGCAGACTTCACCAAATCTTTATCAAGGAGCTTAATATTTCACCCAAAAAATACATAACCAAAAAGAAAATGGAGGAGGGTTACAGGCTGCTTGTTCAAACCTCTATGCCGATTAACAAAATAAGCGAATTACTGTGTTTCAGCTCTCCGTATCATTTTACAAATGAGTTTAAAAAAACTTTCAATCAAACGCCTACTCAAGTAAGAAATATTGAAAAATAAAGGAATGGCTATGTAACATACTATATATTGTATATAATATACAATAATCGACTATTTTTAAAATTTGCTTTACAATTCGGGCGTAATATGCTATAATCTTTTCGCTGTAAACGAATTACACGGTTTCGGGGTTTAACTGCCTTGCAGTATTCACCTGCCCGTTACTGAGTTTTGCGTGATACGGCAAATAATATTAAATGAGGTGAAAATTATGACACAGGCTGAAAAGCAAGCAATTATCAAGGAGTATGCTACTCACGAGGGTGACACAGGTTCACCGGAAGTTCAGGTTGCAGTTCTTACAACAAGAATCAACGAGCTTACAGAGCATCTTAAGGTTCATAAGAAGGACCATCACTCAAGACGTGGTCTTTTAAAGATGGTTGGTCACAGAAGAAACCTTCTCGTATACCTTTACAATAAGGATATCGAAAGATACCGTGCTCTTATCAAAAAGCTTGGCATCCGTGATACACTCGACAGATAATTTGTCACTTAGGCAAGCATGGCTGACGGTCAATGCTTGCCTTGTTTACTTTTTTGTAATTTAAGGAGGCGCAGACAATAGTAGTAAACCGAGTATGTAAATTATAATTTGTATATTGGGTTTATTACTATTGCACCTCCTTGATTAAATAATTAAAATTTAAAGAAATGAGGTACTAAAATGTTTTTCAAGAATTTTAAAGTTTGGGAAACCGAGCTTGCAGGCAGAAAGCTTACACTTGAAACAGGCAAAATGGCAGGCCTTGCAAATGCTTCAATTATGGCTCGCTACGGCGAAACAGAAGTTCTTTGCACAGTAACAGCATCTGCAAAGCCACGTGAGGGCGTTGACTTCTTCCCTCTTTCGGTTGACTATGAGGAAAAAATGTATTCGGTAGGCAAAATTCCGGGTTCATTCCTTCGCAGAGAAGGCAGAGCAGGAGAAAAGGCAATTCTTACATCCCGTTGTATCGACCGTCCTATCCGTCCGCTTTTCCCAAAAGATTTAAGAAACGATTGCTCAGTTGTTGCAACGGTTATGTCAGTTGACCCTGACTGCTCACCTGAGATTACTGCCGCTATCGGTGTATCTGCCGCTATTGCTATTTCTGATATCCCTTGGGCAGGTCCTATATCTTCGGTAAACGTCGGCATTGTTGACGGCGAAATCGTTATCAACCCAACTCTTGAGCAAAGAGCAAAGACTGACCTTACACTTACTGTTGCGTCAACAGCTGACCTTGTTGCTATGATTGAAGCAGGCGGCAACGAAATTGATGACGAAACAATGTTTAATGCTATTATGGCAGGTCACGAAGAAAACAAGAAGATTGTTAAGTTTATTCAAGGCATCGTTGACGAAGTCGGCAAGCCTAAGTTTGAATATGAATCATCAGACCCTGATCCTGAAATTATGAAGGAAATTGAGGACTTCTGTATTGAGGACGTAAAGAAAGCTCTTGACACAGATGACAAGCTTGTTCGTGACGAGGCTCTTCTTCCTATTTATAATGCAGTTCACGAGAAGTTTGACGAAAGATTTGAGGGCAACGAGGGCAAGATTGAAGAAATTATGTATCTTGTTCAAAAGCACGTTGTTCGTGCTTGGCTTAAGGACGAGCACAAGAGAGTTGACGGCAGAGGCATTGACGAAATCCGTCCTCTTAACGCAGAAGTTGACCTTCTTTCAAGAGCACACGGCTCAGGTCTTTTCACAAGAGGTCAAACACAGGTACTTTCAGTTACTACTCTCGGTCCTATGTCAGACGCTCAGCTTCTTGACGGTCTTGACGAGCAGACTGAAAAGAGGTACATCCATCACTACAACTTCCCGTCATACTCTGTAGGCGAAACAAAGCCTTCAAGAGGACCGGGCAGACGTGAAATCGGTCACGGCGCACTTGCTGAAAAAGCACTTGTTCCTGTTCTTCCGTCAGTTGATGAATTCCCTTATGCAATCAGAGTTGTATCTGAAGTTCTTTCATCAAACGGCTCAACTTCGCAAGGCTCAATCTGCGGCTCTACTCTTTCACTTATGGCTGCAGGCGTTCCTATCAAGGCTCCCGTTGCAGGTATCAGCTGCGGTCTTATCACAGGCGACGACGGCGTATACGGCGACTTTATGACAATGGTTGACATTCAGGGTCTTGAAGATTTCTACGGCGATATGGACTTCAAGGTTGCAGGTACTAAGAAGGGTATCACTGCAATTCAGATGGACCTTAAAGTTCACGGTCTTACTCCTGAAATCATCAAGGAAGCTTTTGCTAAGACTCATAAGGCAAGAAATTACATTCTTGATGAAATTATGCTTCCATGCATCAGCGAGCCGAGAAAAGAGCTTTCAAAGTATGCTCCTAAGATGTATACACTTTCCATCAACCCTGACAAGATTGGTGATGTTATCGGCAAGGGCGGCAAGGTAATTCAGGAAATTCAGGCTGACTACGATGTTAAGATTAACATTGAAGAGGACGGCAGAGTATATATCAGCGGCATTGACGCAGATAAGTGCAAGGGCGCTGTTGAAATTGTTAAGCTTATTGCTACCGACCCTGAGGTTGGCTCATTCTACAACGGTGTTGTAACAAGAATTATGAACTTCGGCGCATTCGTTGAAATTGCACCGGGCAAGGAAGGTCTTGTTCATATTTCTCGCCTTGACGTTAAGAGAACCGAAAAGGTTGAGGACGTTGTAAACGTCGGCGATTCCGTTATCGTTAAATGCATTGAAATCGACGACCAGGGCAGAATCAATCTTTCAAGAAGAGATGCTTTAATCGAACTTGAGGGAATGAAACCTGAAAACGAAATTGACGAAACACCGAGAAAGCCACGCAGAGATAATCACAGACGTGACAATAACAGAAAGTAATTAATCTTTCAATAAAAAAATGACTGTCGGAGAAATCCGACAGTCATTTTTTATTATATACAATTAATAAGTATATATTGAAGCATTTGAATAAGTGACTTTTTCTTTACCCGAAGCGTCTTTTGTTACAACAAATGCTCTTGCGCCGATATTGCCGCTCATTGCGATAAGGCCATAATTAAGACCGATTTGATTAGAAGATTTATTGTTATAAATAACCTTAATCGTTCCCGGATTTGCACCTGAGGCGCTCTTGCCTACATTTTCAATAGTCAAATCAGAAGCTAATGCATTTTTACCGTAAATAAAGCCTTGCTTTTCAACTGTTTCGCCGTCTGCAATTGAGCGTGTTGCAATAAACAAAACGTCAGGCGCCTGACTTGACGGACGATTCGTGGATATAATTGCGATTTGAGTTTTAGCTTCTTCGCTCTTTCCCTCAACTGCCGTCAATTCAATATTTGCGGCACAATAGAATGTATATTTTTCGCCGTATGCAACTGTAGAATCGCCTATTTTCCACGAGGTTACACCCTGCTTGCCGACAGTAACCTTTGCATCATAAGAAATACCCGTTGCAATATCCTGATATTCTTTGCCGCCGACGCTTATTGTTGTGCCGTTCGCTTTGACGGTGTATGTTTGCGACACGTCTTTCTTATAATTGGCTCTAATCGTTTTTCCGTCAGTCAAGGATGAAATTTGATTTTCGCTTATCGACCATTCCGAGAACAAATATCCCGGATAAATCGGTGCCTGCGGAATAACTACGTCTTTACCGTTACTTACAGTTTGGCTTGAAATTACATTGCCGTACAAATCAATGAATACTACAGTAAACTTAGTTTCTTCACTCTTAATAAAGAGCGGTGTAAACGTCATATTATCCTTAGCGGTTGTTACATACTCCTCATCTGTAGAAACAAGTTTATTACCCTGTTTCCAACCCAAAAATTCAGCCCCTGCATTTGCAACTGCTTTAAGGGTTATACTTGAATTTATATCAACACTTACGCTCTTGCCAAGCGTTGTGTCAATACCGTTAAGGCTTGTTTTGCCGAGGTCCGATTTAACAACCGTGATTGAAACGGCGTCAGGTCTGACATTAGGCAAAATCTCATAATGAGCATAAAGAGTAACGCCGTCTGAAATTTCTTCCACAATATAATCACTTGTGATTTGAATTCCGCCGTCAATTTCGGTAAACCAACCTACAAATTTATAAGTATAATTCTCATCATAATAATTGTCGCCGTCGATGTTTCCTATTTTTTCACCGACAGGGAAATATCTTATACCCGATTGCTGACCTGCTAATGAATTGTCAAAATTAATGCCGACAAGCTTGGTACTCCAAACAGCATAGAAAGTAACGTTTTCATTCAAAAATTCATTACTGTCAATTTTTTCGCCGGCGAATAAGTCAACCATATCCGGTTTGGGGTCAACGCTCCAACCGAGAAAATACTTTTTAATAAAATCTTGGCTGTAAAAATCGCCTAAATCAAGAGGAGATTTAACGGTATATGTAAAATTATTATAATATCCCGTATCAACAGCAGTTTGAGTTGCGGTAAACTGATATTTAACCTCAAATTTTTCGGCTTCTTTTAAAACAGGATAGAGTTTTACAATTTCATCCTGTTTATTTCCGAGATTTTTATATTCGGCATTTTCGTTATATTCAATATCATCTGCATTTGCATTTCTTGCCCAACCTGCGCAAATATATCTTTCGTCAAAATTAGCGTTAATGCTTGAATACTTAGGAGTTGTTATGTTGGTGTCATAGTTGATGTTTTTATGAATTTGGAGCAAATTGCCGTCATTATCATAATAATAAACATTATATGATACAGGGCTTAAAACTGCATAAAGGTCAACTCTTTCGCTTGCACTTGCAACAAAAATTTTCGCCCCGTCTTTATAAACGACCTTTCCCTGCGGTACAGTTGCCCAACCTTCAAACACGTAACCTTCAGGTGCAATGTTCATTGACTGAGCTGTGTTAAGCGTAACAGTTGAATTATTATCAACTGTCTGAGAAAAATGCAGGTTTCCGTTTATATAGTATTTGATTACCGCTTTGCTGTCATTTTTTACATAAACAGGATATAACGCAACAGAATTTGACGTGGAAAACTGCTTATATATAGATTGACAATCGGTATACGCAACAGTCGTTGAATTAATTGCAGTTGACCAACCGACAAAAATTGAATCAAGCTTAGAATTCTTTACTCCGAGTTCCTCGGCAGACATAAGATTTTGCGCCACGTCATAAGTAAATGTTTGGGTGGTTATCTTAGAGCCGCTTGTATCATAAAAAGTAAAAGTATATGTTATCGGAGTCCAAGTTGCCGTCAACTTAATTTCATCCTTGCCAAAAGGAACAATACTTTTGCTTCTTATCGCATTTGAACTTTCGTCAACCCAGCCTGCAAATCTGTAACCGTCCTTCTTTGGTACAGGCAAAATTCCGAATTCGTCGCCTGCCGCAACTTTCATACTTGTTTTTGAAACCGTACCGCCGTTAGGGTCGAAAATCGCCGTTGCACTTTGAGTTTTAACTACAGTAATCGTAAAGGTGCAAGGAATACTTTGCGTTCTTACATTAAGCTTGTAATTTCCCTTTTTAAGATTAGCGGTGATTCTTGCATATCCGCCGTTTTTCAAATTGTCTGAGGTTGCAATCGTTTTTCCGTCGTTATCTTTAAGCGTTATTGTAAGCCCCGTTGTGCCGACTTTAATAAGATAATCATTATCTTCGTCTGCACAAAAACCCGAATAATAGCTTGCAGGGTCAGCGCCGATTGAAGAAATATTAACGGTTTTGGTTTCGCCGACCGTAACTTCGGTATATCCGAGCCAAAGAGCGTAAATATCAATGTTTGCGCCCTGCGAATTGTGCAAACCCTTAAGCGCCTGACCGTCTTTATATTTAATATCCGCCTCGTTTTTTGAAGTGCTCCAACCGAGGAAGCGCTTATCTTTTGCTATGTCGGGAGCAATATCTGCCGCATTAGGCAATATAAATTCCTCGTCATACTTTACGGAATATGATTTATCCAGCCAAACACGGCTGCCTACCACACTATATAATGTAATAGTATATGTTATAGGAACGTACCTTGCGGTAAGAGTAATATCGCCGTCAAAGTTATAAACGGTATCCATCGTTACTTCTTCTCCGCTTTCGGTAAACCAACCGTTAAAAGTATATCCGGCTTTCTTTGCAGACGGGAAATCTACGTATTCGCCTATCTTTTCGCCGTAATCAACCTGAAACTTACTCTCGCCGGTGAGCCTGCCGCCGTCAGCATCAAAAGTAACGGTACGCACCTCACCGCCATAGATTGCATACAAAATATGGTCTGCCGGATAAACAAGGCAATCAAAATCAATTTCTCTTTTGCTTTCACTTTCCCAACCCTTAAAAACGTAATTATCAGATTTGCAGGTAGGGAGTTCACCGTAACTGTCACCTACAGTATATGTGGCATTTGCTTTCTCGCACTTGCCGTCGCCTGCGTCAAAAGTAACGGTTACACTGCCTGTATTGTTTGTATAATTAAGACCGTAATCCTTTGCATATTGTTCTGCACAAGAACCCGACGGAGTAATTATATATACATTTTTTATGCCTTGTGAATCTAGCATACAGCCATCGTCAAATTTCGTAACGGAAGCCGGAATATACATAAGTGTAAGATTTTCGCAAGATGCAAAAGCGTCTACAAAAATATATACATCTGCTCCGTCCTCAATCTTAACGCTTTGAAGAGCTCGGCAGCCGTAAAACGCATTGTTTAAAATCGTTTCGAGCGACTTAGGAAGATTAATACTTTTAATTCCCTCACAGCAGAAAAATGCCGACTGCTCAATCGAAACAACATCGCTCAACTTTATTGCTTTTATTTTTGCATCCTTTGTAAATGCAGATCTGCCTATCGTCTTAGCCGTGGTTTCAACATATTCAAGAGAAAGGCAACTTGCAAATGCATAAGCGCCGATAGTTTCGCATTTGTTTGCAACAAGTTTTTCAATATTCGATTTGCTGAAAGCGTATTTACCTATTGTTTGAACGCTTGATAAATCGGCGGTGCGAATATATGTATTGTAAAACGCATAATCACCGATTATTTTAACATTTTTCAAATTGATTTTATCAAGCACCGTATTTCTAAACGCATCTTTGCCTATTTCCTCAACAGTTGAAGAAAGCGAAACACTTGTAATTTCAAAATCCATAAACAAGGCTGTTCCGATTTTGGTTACACCCTCGCCTACAACGACATTTTGCGCACCGTTTACAACCTCTTGATATTTTTCATCACCGAATGCCGTATCCATGTCGCTCGCTTCACCTGTTCCGTTTATGTAAACAGTATGTGTTTTTTCATCATAAACGTACTCGCACGTGTCGGCGTATGCTGAAAAGCTCATACCGAACGTCATACTTATCATCATTAAAAATGATAATAAAATGCTTAAGGATTTTTTAATTCTTTTCATAAATATACCCCCTCTAATATATCAAAAAAATCGACAGTTGTTCATTTATATTCTATCAAAACCGTTCATTCAAGTCAATTAATTTTTCAAAAACGTTCAAATAATATGAATTTTTCAAGATATATTGACTTTATACTAATGATACTGCCTTATTTTCAAAAAAATAAAGATACCCCCTCGTCGTTATTATAATTCCGTTGCGGAATTTTGTCAAGCCTTGCAGGCAATATAATTTGAGTATAAAAAATGATGAGTTAAAGCATTTTTGGCGGTGTTATTATGAAAACGAGAAAAAAACCTTACGGCAACTGCAACATGGTAGGCAAAAATATTGAAAGGCTTAGGCTTGAGCAGGGAATCAAGCAAAAGGATTTTATATCAAAACTTCAGGTTTACGGGCTTGACATTAATCCGACAAGCTATTCCAAACTTGAGGGGCAGGTACGCCTTGCGACAGACAAGGAAGTTTTTTACTGCGCAAAGATTTTGGGAGTTAAGGCGCAGGAACTTTTCGACGAGGAATAAGACTGTAACACAATCATTTCTTTTTTTGATACAGATTTTGTTATTTTATTGACAAAATTTGTAATAGTGCTATAATTGTATTTGTACGTTTTTAGGAAATTAAATCAAAAAATTACGCTTTGCGTAACGGAGGAAAAATTATGAATATTTTTATGATTGGCGGCACAGGCCTTCTTGGCTGCGAAGCTGCAACCCAGCTTATCAAAATGGGTCACAAAGTAACAAGTGTTGCTTTGCCACCTCTTCCTCAGGGTGCTCCTATTCCTGAAGAAATGGAAATCGTTTTCGGCGATATTAACAAAAAGAGCGACGAAGAAATTGAAGAAATGCTCAAGGGCAACGATGTATTCATCTATGCCGCAGGTGTTGATGAGAGAGTTGAATTCCCTCATCCTGTTATGGATTATTATGACAAGTTCAACAACGCTCCTCTTAGAAGAATCTTCCCTCTTTGCAAAAAAGTCGGCGTTAAGAGAGCAGTAGTTCTCGGCTCATACTTTGCTTATCTTACAAAGAGCAGACCTGATATGAGACTTCAGCAGAGAAACCCATATTTCAAGGCAAGAATGATGCAAGAGGATATCTGCAAGAATGCTGTTGACGACAACTTCTCAACTTGCGTACTTGAACTTCCTTACATTTTCGGCACACAGCCGGGCAGAAAGCCTGTATGGACTATCCTTATTGAGCAGCTCAAGGCTATGGACAGCCTTCCGTTCACCCTTTATCCAAAGGGAGGTACTGCAATGCTTACTTGCCGTCAGGTAGGTCAGGCTATCGCCGGTGCTGCTGTTAGGGAAAAGGCAGGCTTTGAGGCAATCCCTGTTGCTATGTATAATATGAAATGGGATAAGTTCCTTAAAATCGTTTACGAAGCAAGAGGTATGGGTCCTGACAGAAAGATTGTCGGCGTTCAGCCTTGGATGATGAAGCTTGGTATGATCGGCATTGCCAAGGATTACAAAAAGAGAGGCATTGAGTCAGGTATGGACCCATTCAACCTTCCTGATATTATGAACCTCGACCTCTTTATTAACAACCAGTATACTAAGGAACTCGGCGTTCAGGAAGACGATATTGAAGAAGCAATTGCTGATTCAATCCGTGTTTCTCAGGCATCATACGATGGCAAGGTTAAGCTTCTTGAAATGAAGGGCGAATAACCCAAACATTGATAAAGTGGCTAAACCGCGCCGAATATAATAAATAAGCCTTTTTGCCTCCCTTGCAAAGGGAGGTGGGTGCAACTTGTTGCACTCGGAGGGATTGGAAAGACGGCAAGGACATCGAGTCCTTGCCGTCTTTGGCGCTTTCCGTCTTTTGCGAGTGGGCAGTACACACGTACAGCTCCACTCACAAAAAACGAAATTTATCTCACTTTCTCAAAGTTTGGCAACTAATCTTCGCTTTTCGGGGACCCCGAATAAAAAGCGGTGAAAGTTTAATTATCATTACATAACAAAAAACCAAGGATTTAACGTCCTTGGTTTTTTTGTTACCGATTTTTTGAATTGATATGATTTTTAAGCACAAGATTTATATATTGTGAAAGCGAACGGTCATCACATTCCGCCTCATATTTAATCTTTTCCAGAATGTCGGCGTCAATTGTTATGCTTATTTTTTCCTTAAGCGGTTTCAATGGCTTCATTTTGTCGCATCTCCTAATATATAATATCCTTTGGTCAATGAGATTATACTATAAAATGGTATTTTGCATTGACAAGTAGGATAAAGTAGGATAAAATAAGATTGATTTAAAGTTTATTTTGTCAAATTCAGGCTTTAAATTTTAGGAGGTAGAATATGAAAAAGAAAGCCATTATTTCAGCAGTGGCAGGTGTGATTATTGTGCTTGTGGGAATTATAGTATTCCTGCTTGTTAAAGGGCACTTTCCTGCCGACACAAAGGAAAAAACAACGCTCAAAAACGAAACAGGTGTAACGGTTGAGCAAGCGTCAATCAGCTTTGCAAATATGAAGCTTGATAACGATAAGCTACACCTTACAGATGAGCAAAAAGAAGTTTTAAAATACTTTGATAATGATTATTTCAGAGTATATTCGTATGAGGATTTGCAAAGATATCCCGACGTTTACAAGGGTGCACAAATCGAAATCGGCGCAGTAGTCGAAAAAATAATCAAGTCTACAGATGACGAATACGAACTTCTCGTAAAAACAACAGGTCCTTTCAGTATGGAGGATTGGGGTGTTAATGTTGATTTACCGGATGACTATGCAGTTATCAAGGGTAAGCAAACGTCAAAAAGAATTATTGAAGGCGACCGACTTAATGTATACGGTTCTTATAAAAGCATTGACACATACACGGTTGACGGCAAGAGCTATACAGTTCCGACTATAAATGTTTATAATGTAACAACAGACGACAAGCGCTTCGACCTTGACACAATCAAAAAGGTTGCAACGTACATTTTCGGTCCTGACATCAAGCTTAGCAATCCCAACAAGGACAGTATGGTTACTTGGTTTTATTCATACCTTGTAACGCTTGACAATCAGTCTAACGATAATTTCAAAAGTTTTGTGTTCTCTCAGGAATCCGGCTTTGTTTCCGATTTAAGAAATTTCGGCGACGACAGTTACGGCTCTCGCCTTCTTTATATTGCTGCGGATTTGGAGCATTACTTAATCACGGTTTACGACAAGGACACAAAGATTATGAACCTTGAATATTACGACAAGGATTTGAAAAAGCTTTGGAGCCGTGAATTTGAGGACGTAACCGACTTCCCAATGGACTATACAAGCGACGAAATAATGCTTGTTGCCGACAATGACCTTTATGTAATCAATACAAAGGACGGCAAGGACAAAATCGAGCCAACCTTTGTTGGTGAAAAGGTCAGGGTTATTATGGCAGACGACGGTGCAATCCTTATCAGCAAGACTAAAAAGGATTTAGTAACCAAGGTTGACAAAAAGGGCAAGATTGTTTGGTCAATCGACGCTAAGTACAGCATTTTAAACAACAGCGACGATGCTTATTATGACAGCGCAAACAACAATATCAACGGCTTGCAGGTTATAAACGGTAATTACGTTTTGTCATATAACGGCGACGACGGCAGTCAAAAAGACGAAAACGAATATAATTTCGGAGTTGGCACTTGCTATCTTGTTTTCGACAAGGACGGAAATATCGTTCTTGAAGAGCTTGAAGAAAAAAAGACTGACAACGGCAATGACGAGGAAGCCTATACCGAAAATTATGACGACTACGACGAAGAAAACTATTAATAAGGAGAGAATATAATGAAAAAATTATCAGCATTAGTTTTATCATTAATTATGATAATGACATCGGTTTTTATCGTTCCGCTCACCGCACAGGCAGATAAAAGTGGCAATACGACATCTGATTTGCCTATATCGGGTACGGAAAATGTGTCATTTGAAAATCAGTTCATATCAGATTATAATTGGAAGTATGATATACGATATTATAAAGTGACAATCCCGTCAGCCGGCACATTTGTTTTAAATATTAACGCAACACTTGCAGGAGATGACGATGATGGTGTATTTAGCATTTCACTTACCGATGAAAATGCCGACTATTCTCTAAAAAGCGGATTAAAAGGATATGTAAATGAAACAATTGAATATGATTTACTTGCAGGAGATTATACTTTTAGATTTGTTACAAACGGAAATGACTGCCCTGTAAATTGTACATTTACCACTTCTTTTACGAAAAAGACACAATCGTTTTATGCTGACAAAAGCACAAAAACATCAAATTTAGCAAAGGCTAATGAAATTAAACTTGACACAATGTATTATGGATTGATGCCCGGAAGCACAGGAACCGGTTGGGGAGGTCAAAATATCGGCTACAAATTTAATTTCAGCGGCGGTGATTTATTCATTTTATATAACACCGAAAGGGATAGAAAACACACCGAAGATTACTACATCGATTTGTATGATGAAAACGGCAAGACGATTTATAATACTTCTATATGGGACAATGAGAAACAAAATTTTGTAAACACCGTCGGTGATTGCATATATTTCAAAGATTTAAAAGCAGGATTGTATTTTATATCTTTTCAAGAATTTTACGGTCAATTCAATTTCCTTGTAACAAATGATTTGAGCCAATATCAACCCAAACCGCCTATGCCTGAGCCTGTCTTACCTCAGCCAACAGCACCGACACCTACACAGCCTACGCAAGCAACACCAACGCAAACAGCAACTAAAGTCACCAAGCCGAAAAAGGCAAAAATCAAAAAGGTTAAAGGCTATAAAAAGGCGTTAGAGGTAAGCTATGCAAAGATAAGCGGCGCAAGCAGATATCAAATTCAGGTTGCGACTGACAAGAAATTTAAGAAAAACAAGAAAACCGTTACCGCAAAGAAAAGCAAAACAAAGGTTAAAATCACCAAATTAAAGAAAAAGAAAAAGTATTACGTTCGAGTTCGTGCTTACAAAAGCGCATCGGGCAAAAAGGTTTACGGCGCATGGAGCAAAGTAAAAACCGTTAAAACCAAATAAGCAACAAAAGGAAAAAGGAAGAACATTTCGTTCTTCCTTTTTTATGCGGACGACCAATGGTCGCCCCTACGATTTTTTGTTGTTTGCCATACAATATTTATTGATTATCAGTCGCTTTCTTGCCCGTATTTACGACAAATTGAGTGTGGCAATGAGGGCAGGTCACATTGATTTTGCCCTTATGGCGAGGGAGGCGAAGCGTTTTTTTACAACCCTTGCACTTAACGAATTTATGAGTTTTGCGTTGCTTGAATTTATCGTTTTGAAATCTGAAAAAGCCCTTAACGCTGTTTTCAAATTTAAGCCACTTTGCATTTTCCGCTCTGCGAGCCTCGATATTTTTTGAAAAAACTCTGAAAATTGCGAAAACAACAAGCACAAAAGCCATAATCTCAATCGCATAATATGTTATTTTTGACACCTTGTAAAAAGCGTTTGCCAAAAGTATTATGACAAAGAAAAAGATTAAAAGCACGCTCCAAAGCTTATCAATGCCGTATCTGCCTATCATAAATTGCTGAAACTTATATGCCTGTTTTCTAAAAAATTCTTTCATAATTTTCACCTTTATTGATTATATACACCGCCGTTGGGACTGCCGAAATAGTCCGACGCATTTGAACTGTCATTTGAACTGCCGTTTGAACCGTCGCTCGAATTGCCGAAATCCTGCGACTGAGAGTACGAGTTTCCGTTATTAAAATGCGGTGTATAGTAGTAAGTTCTTGATGCAAACAAGCCGCTGATAAGACTAACAACAATCCTTATTATAATTATAATAAGGATAATTTTTAAAATTCTTGAAACACAACCGCCACGCCTTGCGGTATATGTGCGTGTGTTTTGATTAGGACGGGTATAAGTGTAGGTATGCGCACCGCCCATATCGCCGAAATCGAAAAAGCTTGAAAACGGGTCCTTTTTAAGCGGATTAATGCCGTTTGTAATATCGCTGTATGCCTGATGATACGTCATATTATCAGGCTCCTTTGCATAAGCGGTACGGATATGGTCCTGCGCAACATTCCACTTGCCGACTGCCGCATTAGCAAGCGCTGAAAGATAATACCAGCGGGCATTTCTGTCCTCAATAGTATTGAGCAAATTAATTGCCTGAGTGTATTGCCCCGTATTTATAAACTGCGCAACTGATTTTAAATAATCGGGTGCACTGTTTGCATTCGCATTAGCCCTCGTGCCGCTAAACGGAGAATAATATTCACTTTGATTAGCCGTGCCGTTTTTAATTTGGTCATAAGCCGCATTGATTTGCGACATTTTCTCCTCGGCTTCTTTATCGTTTGGATTAAGGTCGGGATGATACTTTTTAGCAAGCTTTTTATATGCCTTTGTGCATTCTTCAACGCTTGCCCCGTCCGGCACTCCCAAAACCTTATAAGGATTAGTTATCATATATATTCCTCAATAATTGATTTTATCAAATGTTACCACGCAATTTTTAAGACGTTATTAACAAATAACATACAAGACATAAACTTTGGTCAGACTTTGATAAAGCGGCTAAACCGCGCCAAATAATAGAAAATAAACCTTTTTGCCTCCCTTGCAAAGGGTGCGGGTCTCCGGTGGAGACCTCCGCACTTTAGTGCAAAAGCACCGACCGAGCCGGGAGGCGAGACGGTGGGTGCAACTTGTTGCGCTCGGAGGGATTGTAAAAATTGCAAGGACATCGAGTCCTTGCAATTTTTGGCGCTTTCCGTCTTTTGCTCAGGGGCAGTACCAACGTACAGCACCCATTCGCAAAAAACGAAATTTATCTCGCTTTCTCGAAGTCTGCAACGTGTAGAAATTTATAAATCAGTTTTTTCTACACGTTGAATAATAGTTTAAACATTTTTATTGAAATTTTTAACTTATTTTGGTAGTATAATATAGTAATAAATAACAACGGAGGTTTTAAGCATTATGTATCCTATTTTGCTTACTCTGGGTGAAAATATCGACAAGGTTTTTTCATCCTTTGATTTGTGGGTTTTCCACTTTTTCGGCTCAATGCAATGCACATTTCTAACATACGTTGCAAAATTTTTCACAACCTTTGGCGACGAGGGATTTATAATTCCGCTTGTTGTTGTGGGCGCAGTTCTTTGCTTATTTAAAAGAACGAGAAAATTCGGCTTATCTCTTATTTTCGCAGTAGTCATCGGTACACTTGTTACAAACATTGTGGTTAAACCTATGGCGCTTAGAGTAAGGCCTTACAATACGCTTCAGGGCAACGCAGATTATTGGAAATGGTATATCGGCGCCGGCGCACTCAGCGAGAGCGACTATTCATTCCCGTCAGGTCACACAACAGGTGCTTTTGAAATCGCAACGGCACTTTTCCTCTGCTTCAAGAGCGAGAAAAAGAAAATTGCTTATCTTTTCCCTGTAATTGCACTTTGCACAATGGGTAGTCGTGTTTACCTTATGGTGCATTATGCAACAGACGTACTTGCAGGTTTTGTGGTAGGTATTGTTGCAGGCGTGCTCGGCTATCTCATTGCTAAGTTTATCGTTAAATTCATTTTTGAAAAAACAAAGCTTGATAATATTGATTTAGGCAAAGTTCTTAAAAAGATAACTGACAAAACAAACGGCAAAGCCGCACCGGTTGCAATCGTTCTTGCAGTAGTTTGCATCTTCCTTTATGCATTTATTCCAAGCCTTACGGAGGGCGGCGACAAGGCAATCAGATGCGCATACAACGGCGAATACGATTGCTACAACGAGGCAAGAGTTGACGATAAGGATTATCCGCCGATTGACGGCAAAAATTATTGCAAAATCCATTGGAAGCAACTCAACGGCGTTGATTAATAATTGCAAAAAATTAACCACCTGTATCAATCGAATACAGGTGGTTTTTTATATATGTTTATAAAACAAGGCGACCGATGGTCGCCCCTACTACTACGTCGAAAGAAATTCCGTGTTTGAATAAATTTTTTCAAAATTTATAATAAACACTCCATTCCTTTCTCCTTTTCCCCACCAAATTTTCAATTTGTTGGGGACCCCGATGGGACTATGTACTTGAATGAATTTCTTTCTCACTTTCCGCCTAAAATCATCAATTCTACGAAGCGTAGGGTGACAAATGAGGCAAAAGCTGTTATACTCAAAGCAAGAGGTGAGGAAAATGAATGCTAAAAAGGTCGGCTCATTTATCAAAGAACAACGGCAGGAACTTGGGCTCAGCCAAAAGGAGCTTGCCGAAAAGCTATATATTACCGACAAGGCAGTCAGCAAGTGGGAAACGGGGCGAGGCTTGCCCGATATATCATCGCTCGAGCCGCTTAGCAATGCCTTAAACGTAAGCGTGAGTGAAATACTAAACGGCGAAAAATCGCAAAATAACGAAAGCGAAATTGACAACGCAAAGCTTTTGAAAAAGCTGAAAATAAAAAAATATATTCGCCTTGCCGCCGAAATTGTAATAACAATAGTCTATGCCTATTGGCTATATATTTTTAAAGACACGTTCAAGGGATTTCAAAATGTGCTCGACTTAGCGCTTCATAAAAATGAAATTGAGCTTTTGAGCGTATTTACGCTTATATTTATTTTTCTTTTCGTTTTATGGCTGATTGTTGAAATAATCACAACGATAATTAACAAAAAAGGTTCTGTTATCAAGGCGGTTATAATTTGCCTGTCCGTCTGCTTCGTTATCGGAGCGTCGCTTAAAATGGCTGATATGGAAAACAGCAGAAACATTGAATTATATGACGAACCTATTAAAACAGTCAGTTATATTAATTATGACGATTTTTTCAACGACAAGTTCACCACTCAAATACGCATTAATGATACAAACGAATACATAACAAAAAATTATGCTGCAATGTTTGACGGAACTGACAGCGAAAACAATCTGCTGTACACAAAATGCGTTGCCGCTTCAAAAACCGACATTGCAAAGGCTTATTATAACGAGAAGAAAAAATATTACGAAAACAAGGATAAATATTACACTTGCACAAGCGATTATTGCAAAGCGGCAAATTTTGACGAAGGATTTTATGTTTTAGACAATTACGGTAACAATGATTTTGAATTGATATTTATAAGAGGTAACGAAGTTTTTGATGTCAATATTACACAAACAAATATCAATGATGAAAAATTTATTAAAGCAATTAAAGATATAAAATAGAAGAAAGCCAAGAGCAAAGGTTCTTGGCTTTTCTTATTTCGTTTATTAAAATATTTACTTTCTTCTTGCGGCAAGTTCGGATGAAATCTTTGCTTTCTTTTCGCCTACGATATCATATTTGAACATAGGGAAGATTGAAATAAGAGCAAGGATACCCGGCAAAGCGGTATATGCAAAGAAGATAATATCCTTAGTTTTGGTAGTGAATGTGCCGGCAGTAAGCGACTCATAATAGCCTGACTTTTGAACAAAGATAAGGCCAACGGCAGTACCGAGAGCGAGGCAAACCTTAATTGTAAGGGTAAGGATTGAGTAGCAAGCGCCCTCCATTCTCTTGCCCGTTTCATATTCGTAATAATCTACTGTATCTGCCGTCATAATCATCGGCATAAGAGTAACTGCACCAAACTGCAAGCCGATAAGGAACAATGACGCATAGAAAAGAACGGTAAGCACCATATTCTTAGGCGACTGGAACCAGAAGTGACCGATTACAAACGAGAAAATAGAAGCCGCAAAGCCGTAAACAGAAAGGAGAATATACGCATTTCTCTCATTAAGCTTTTTTATAAGAAGCGGGCAAAGAGCCATACTTATCATTGAGCCGACAGCGGTAACGATACCCAAAACGGCAACGAGGTTTTGGCTGCCCAAAATAACGGTAGCCGCCTGAACCTGAATACCCATAGCCATCTGCCTGCCGAAGCCGAGGAAATAAGAAATTATTACAAGCAAAAACGGCTTATTATTCTTAAGCGCAAGCGCCATATCCTTAAATGTTGTTTTTTCCTGAGAAGTATTAGTAACTCTTTCCTTATTAATGATAGGAATAAGAGCAAAAAGGACACAACCAAAAATAGCAGTCAAAAGAGCGGTAAAGAAATACTCCGAACTAATCATCGGGGTATCGGTTTCGCCGCTTTTAACAAATACCTTTGAGCCGTTCGGAATAATAAGGCAAACGATAGGCACGATAACAACGCAAGCGGAAAAACCGATTTGCTTAAACGTGTTTGAAATAGAAACAACGTTTGTTCTCTCTGTCGGGTTAGGGGTTAAAACGGAAGCAATGCCCTGCGACGGAACGTCACCCATTGTCATTGCAATACTCCAAACAAGATATGTAAGGAAAATCCAAACATAAAGACCTATGCCCTTAAACGGAACTTTAACGAAAACTACCGCCGTAAAAATAAGAAGCGGAGCGATTGAATATACAATCATTGACTTGAACTTGCCAAGCTTACTTTTTGAGCGGTCAACAAGATTACCAACCACAGGGTCGGCAACGGCAGAAACAATCTTTGCAACCAAGATAAGAATTGCAACAACGCTGACGTTTGCGCCCAAAATCGAGCCGTCAAATTCCGCCTGATATGAATTAAGAAGCCCAACTATTGCCTGAAATCCGAAAAGACCGAGCGAATAAGCGGCTATCTCTTTAAATGACATGTGTTTTTTCTTAGTGATATCTTCCATAATTACCTCCTAAAAAGATATTTAAAAGCATAAAAGGGCAAAAGTATCGCCATTGATACTTCCACCCTTTTAAATAGATTAATTAATCATCAAACACTTCGCTGAAAAGGTCAATATCAGCCATCTTCATAATTGCAGAGAAAAGCTCTGAGCCTGCAACAGGAAGAAGCCTGTTAAAGATTGACATTGCATGAGCGTCAAGACCGTGAACCATCATAGGTCTCTTATGCTCGATACCGAACATAATCATTTTAACCATAAGGTCGCAATCGGTTGAAATCATATCCATAACCTTTTGACCCTTGCCGCCTGCATTTGACTGGTCACGGAAAATATCGGTCTTAGTAAAGCCAGGGCAAACAAGACCCACATAGCACTTGCCCTTAAACTCAACTCTGAGTGCTTCGGTAAAGCCCTTAAGAGCAGCCTTAGACGAACTGTACATAGAAGTACCTGCCAAAGTCATAAGAGCAGCAGATGAGTCAACATTAATGATACCCGGATCATCCTGCGTTAAAAGAACAGGTAAAAATGTCTTTACACCGTAAACGCAAGAATAGAAATTGATGTTCATTGCCTTTTCAATTTCTTCATAAGAATATCTGTCAAATCTCTTAAACTTAGGAAGAATACCTGCGTTATTAACGAGAACCGACGGAACAATACCCTCCTCGGCAAGCTCAGCTGCAAAATTTTCCCAAGCTTCCCTTGAAGAAACATCAAAAAGTTTGTATGAAAATTGGTCTTTATACATAGGACCGAGTTCTTCAATAAATTTAAGCATTTTTGCTTCATTTCTTGCAACGCCGACTACACGGCAGTTGTGTTTTTTAATAAGTGTAGCTGCGATTCCTGCGCCCATACCGCCTGATGCGCCTGTAACAATTACAGTCTTGCCGTTGAGCCAATCACCGCAAATAGCTTTAGTAAAATCACTCATAAGTAGTTATCCCCCTTTTAAAATACGTAAGTATTATACAATAGTTTTTCAAACTAATCAATAGCTTTTATTTTATTTTTTTACAATACGGCATAATAGACTAAAGCCTATTGTAAACCCTGTTTAAATTTTTAGTTGACAATAGAGCGTTCAAGTGGCATAATCTTTAAGAAATTTATTTTGAAAGGCAAAAATTATGAGTGAAAAAGCAAAAGAAACAAACACAAAAAACAGAAACAAAATTTTAAGCATTGTATATATCGGCGTATCTGCGGCACTTATTGCAATATGCTCGTGGATTCAAATTCCGCTTACTGTGCCTATCACACTTCAAACCATGGGTGTATGTTTAGTATCGGGACTGTTAGGGCTTAAAAGAGGCACACTTGCAACGCTTGTTTACATCGTTTTGGGTGCAATCGGCGTTCCCGTTTTTGCAGGTTTTTCGGGCGGTATGGGCGTAATCTTAGGCTCAACCGGCGGATACATTGTCGGCTTTATATTTACAGCGCTTATTGTCGGCTTTGCGTCAGACAAATTCAAGGGAAAACTTATTCCCCTTGTTATTTCAATGGTAATCGGAATTCTTGTTTGCTACGCTTTCGGCACAGCTTGGTTTGCGGTAGTTTACAATAAAGCAAATGACCCTGCATCTCTTGCAACAATCCTCGGCTGGTGCGTAACTCCGTTCCTTATTCCTGACGCAGTTAAAATTGTTATCGCCGCAATACTTACCAACAGACTTAAGAAATTTGTAAAATAATGGATATCAGATATCATCATCTTTTATGCCTTCCGAGATTTGAAGGCAAAGGATACAGCGCTGATTTTTGCAAGAATATGGCAAATGTTAAAAAGCGATATAATAATGAAAAAATAACGCTTGTTGAACATTGCGATGAAATTTGCTCGCACTGCCCAAACAATAAAGGCGGAAAATGCAAAGAAGAAGAGAAAGTAAAAAGCTACGACAAAAAGGTTAAAAAGCTTATTTCTCTCGGCATAAAACCGACGCCAAATACCGTTTGCAGCGACTGCAAATGGTATTATATATGTAAAAATCTTGATTAACTGTTGAAAAATGAACGGCAATATAGTAAAATTATTCCATCAAATTACAGGAGATTTACTATGCATCTACTTGAAATAAACAAAGAAAATTATATCGGTCAGGCAGACCCGTTCATTTTTGAGGCAGACGGAAAATTCTATATCTACACCACAGGAAGCGACGGAATTTACGCATATTTTGCCGATGACCTTTTCGGTAAATGGAATTTTTACGGCAGAGTTTTTACTTATGAGGGCAAGGGCGTTCACGATTTTTGGGCGCCGAGCGTAATTGAAATCGACGGCACTTATTATCTTTACTGCTCGTTTGAATTTTTTGACGACGAGCCGGACCAAGGCGGTCACCATCAGGCTATGCACGTTTCATCATCAAAAAGTCCGCTTGGTCCTTTTGAAAACGCAAAACAACTTTTGCACCCATTTTCAATCGACTCGCACGTTGTTAAAAATGAAAACGGCTTGTTTATTTTTTATTCAACCAACACCTTTGAGGGCGAAAGACCGGGCACATATATTGTTTGCGACCGCCTTTTGACCCCGGAAAAGGCAGAGGGCAAGCCTGTTACAATGCTGACACCTACCCTTGACGAGGATATCTATATGCGTGACAGATATAAAAAGGGCGAAAATTGGCACACAATCGAGGGTGCTTTCTATTTCAAAGAGGGCGATTGGCAGTATCTTATGTATTCGGGCAACTGCTATTTGCAGCCTACTTATTATATCGGCTATGCAAGGGCAAAGACGGACGAAACCAACCTTACTAAGATTAAGTTTGAAAAATATCCCGACGAAAACACATATCACCCTGTTATGAAGGCAAACGAATTTGAAGAAGGCACGGGCCATCATTCAATGATTAAATATAAAGGTCAATGGTATGCGATTTATCACGCAAGGGATATTGAGGACGACGGACTTTCAGGTGACAGGCGAAACGCAAGAATTTGCAAGTTGCACGTCAATGACGGAATAATTACTTCTGAAGTGTATGAAAATCATATATAAGGTCGTGAATAAGCAGCCATAAACGTGCAAAAACAGAAAAGGAATTAGAAATACGTATTTATCTACGTTTTTCTAATTCCTTTGTTTTTTATATCAATAACATTTGAACGTTTTGTCTTAATATTCTAAAGGATACGGCGACAAAACGTTGGGCACTTTGAATTTTTAGCAAAGGGGCAGTACCCACGTACAGCTCCCTTCACTAAAAATCCAATTCTGACTACTTCTTCGCAACCTAAAAAATCATTCTTTTTTATCCTTTTTCTTGCCCTTTGTGGCAAAAATGATAAACTTACTGAAAAAATAATTTAAAATAACAACTATTACTGCAAGCAATACTTTTGCAATAAGCTTTCCTGTTACTTCAAAATTGAACACGGTAAACGAATACCTGTCAAATCCGAATATATCAACAAAAAGCCACAAGCCGCCTTCTTCAACACCGAGGCTGAAAAGCCTTGCCGCAAAAAACTCAGGCACTTCTTTTAGCAAAATCTTAAAAGCCCAACTTTTTGACTCGAAAACCCAAAGTTTATTTGTAACATAGGCAAAAACAACAGAAATAAACCAAGCAATTACATTGCTTACCAAATAAAATTTTTCACCTAAAATTTTATTAAATACCCAAAATGAAACAAAATTTACAAGAGTTGTAAGTCCGCCGAAAACAACGTACAAAATTACTTCTTCGTATTTTTTATAAAGCTTTTTTATCATAATTATTCCTCCGGCTCGCCGGGAAGCTGGTCAATTCCGCTTACCGCCTCCTGCAGCCCAAGGTCCTTTTTAATTTGAGTGGTTGAAACACCCGGAGTTCTGTCAAGAAATACAAGCTCGCAATAATCCTTAAGATAATCAAACTTGTCGCTTCCTGCCCAATCACCGCCCATAACAACGGTATCAACGTGATATTCCTTGACGTCGTTAATCTTCTGCTCCCAGCTTTCCTCAGGGATTACAAGGTCAACATATCTGATTGCCTCAAGCATTTTCTTTCTTGTTTCGTATGTGTGATACGCTTTTTTGCCCTTGCCGGCGTTAAACTCATCAGTAGAAAGTGCAACAATGAGATAATCGCCCATTGCCTTTGCCCTTTTTAAAAGACGAATGTGACCGTAGTGGAGCAAATCAAAAGTGCCATATGTCAAAATTCTTTTCATAACTGTCCTCCGTTATTACTTATTATGTGTTAAAGCAAGCTGACCGCCGTTTAATACCCATTGGCTGAGCTTTACAGACGGGTCAGGATACTTCATTTCATCAATATCCTTTGAGGTTTTGCCTTTGTTATAATAAATCTTATGAATAAGCGATGTGTATTCCAAATGAATCTGGTCATTATAATGATTTGCAGAATCGTTAAGACTGTCCACAAAAGTTTGATTAGTCATTACATCATAAGGCAAATAGCGATAATTGTCTTTCTTATATAATGTATCCGTGTAGCAAGATTCAATATTGTTGTTAGTATCGGTATATGCCACAACATTCTTATATCCCTTGCTTGTGCACTTATTATTAATTGCAAGCACACTTCTGATAGAGCCGCAATAGTCGTCAACTATTTCTCCGCAACGTGTGCCGATGATTGTATTGTTTTTAGAAATACAATTGATTATTGCATTGTTGCTGTTACTGCAAGACCTTGCAAATACTGCTGCGCAAAAGCCCTTAAACGTAGAATTTTCAACTGTTAAGTTTACGATTTTTCCGCAAAGTTTACCGAAAAGCGCAACGTCATTTTTAATGTCATCATCAAAAACATCTTTATAGTTTTCTACAACTATATTTAGATTTTTAATCGAATATCCGTTTCCGTCAAAAATGCCTTTAAAATAATTATTGTTGCGCTCATAGCCTATCGGCTTAAAGTCCTTGATATCCTTCATATCGATATCATTGGTAAGCATAATATATTTATTTTTAAATCTTGCACCTGCGTTGACAAACTTTGAAAAATTATTAAGCTGTTCGGCAGTTGAAATCAAATAAGGATTATCCCTTGTTCCCTTTCCGCCGCTTGTCCATTCTTTCTTGTTTTTGCCGTTGCCACGCTGCCATACGGTAATATCAATATCGTCATTTACGGTAAAGGTTTTAAGTTCGTTATATCCCTTTGACCAGCAATATTTGCTGATTTCTCTATACATTTGCAAGTATTGATTTTTTTCATTTTTAGCTAATTGCTTATCTGTATTGTTGATATCCGCCTTCATTGCATTATAAATAACAATATATTCAGCTTTGCACTTTTCAATGCCCTTTTGAGTTTTAACGCTGTTGTCATAATATGAAATATCATAATATGAAACATTGGAGGCAATATCAGAAAGCTTAGTTGTTAAATCAATTTTAGGGAATGCCAAAACCTTTTGATTATTAAAATTCTTTTTTGCAAATTCATAAAAATCTTCTAATGCTTTTTTGTCTTTCTGATTTTCCTCATCTACTTGGAAACAATCAACAGAGGTTATGGAAAAACCTGATTTTGTGGGGGTATAGTAAACCGAAAATACGCAGCAAACAAACACAATCCCTGCCATTGCAACGCTTGCAACAGCCTTTGTGGGAATGTGCAAAATCTTCTTGCCCTTATAGCTTTTAAACGTCGTGATAGTGCCGTCAAGATAAAGCATTGCCATCATCAAAAGCAAAACAACGCTTTCAATCAAGGTTGTTATATTAAGCGCAAGCTCCGAACCTTCAAATTGAGAGAAAAGTTCGTCCTTTTTTGCAATAAATAAACCGAATTGCAAAATGAATAACAAAAGATAAATATAATCTGATTTTCTTGTTTTCTTTTCATTCAAAAATGCTACAAGAGGAATGAGCATATAAGCAATTGAATAAACGTAGCTGAAGCCCGGTACCATTACCAAGAAAAGAGAAATAATTGCATAAAGCTTCCAATTGCTGTTGAATTTTCCGAAAAGTATTAATAATACACCGATTATTACAGCCGAAATCATTACGGCATTACCGATTGATTCAAAAATATAACTGTGATGAAGCAAATCGCCGAACATTGCAAAGGTGTTTGTTATATTAACCTTAAAGCCATATCCCTTGTTGCCGAACATGGAAGAAGTATAAAGAATATTTTTAATTAATACAAATAACTGTGAAAATCCGCCGACAAAAATAAACGGAACGAAGAAAAATACTATGCCGTAAAATACGCACCAAGCAATATTTTTAAAATTCTTTTTCTTTCTCAAAAGTAAAAGACCGAATACTACAGGGTAAAGCTTAATTGAAACCGCAATAGCCAAGCAAATATATGCCAAATGCCTTGTTGATGCCTTTTCGCTGTCATATCCGTAAAGATAAACAAAAAGCAAGCTTATTACAAGGATTAAAATGTTGCCTCTTTCCAAGAGGTATATCATAGGCACACTTAAAAACATTGACACGGCAAATAAAAATTTATCAAGAACATTGCCGATTTTGTATTTTTTTATGCATTTAATCAAAAGCATAACGCACGCAACGGTATAAATTGTAAAAATAATCATACCGAGCGAGGATGCCTTTATTTCCTGTGCAGCAAACTTAGCAGGGAACAAAAGCGAAGTTGCTTTATAAAAAAGCACAACAAGCGGAGGATAAATAACACCGAATTCATCATAAGCGTCATAAGCAAAGCCGCAGTTATTAACGCTGTTGAAGAAATCCATAAAAACGTCGTCACGGTTAAAAAGGATATTTTTTATTGTTTCGCCTTTGGTAACTATACCTGCTATAACAGCCGCCAATGCAAGTAAAATAACACCAATATAGTATATTTTACTTTTTATATCTATTTCTTTAATACTTCTTTTAATCTTTTGATTCATCACTTAATTCCTTTTTGTCCTTATTTTCGTCAAAATTAATTCTTTCCTCTTCAACAACAAGAGGTCGGTTCATAATTCTTGCGTTCATACTCATAATGTATTCACCGAGGAAACCGAGGAAGAAAAGCTGAATACCGCCGATAAACATTGAGCAAATAATTGCAGGAGCAGTACCGCCGGGGAATCTGTCCCACCAAATAAGCTTCATAATAAGATAAACAATTCCGATTAAAAAGCTTAAAATACCTATACCGAAACCGGCAAACGTTGCAATTCTAAGCCCCATTTTAGTATAAGAAGTAAATGAAAGCATTGCCGCATCATAAAGAGAATAGAAATTATTATGAGTTTTGCCTGCCTTACGCTTTGGCTGTTCAAACTCGATATCCTTTCTCTTAAATCCAAGCTCGGCAACAATTCCACGAATAAACGGAGTCGGGTCATTAAGATTTTTAAGCACATTGATAAAATCTCTGTCATAAAGGGCAAAGCCTGTAAAATGCTCAATCTGCTCAACCGATGACATTTTTTTAATCATCTTATAGTAGCAACTTCTTGCCCAATACATAAGCTTATTTTCTTTGCTTGACGATTTGATTGCACAAACAATTTTATATCCGTTTTCCCATTCGTGAACAAACTGCGGAATCATCTCAACAGGGTCTTGAAAATCGGCGCAAATAGGAATTACGCAGTCGCCGTCAACGTGGAGCATTCCATAATAAGGGGAATTGAACTGACCGAAGTTTTTAGCATTCAAAATAGCCTTGATTTTCGGATTTTGCCTGCAAATTTCCCTAATCAGCGGACGGGTATTATCCGTAGAGCAGTTATCCATAATAAGTATTTCATAATCATACTGAGGAAGCTCCTCGGTAATTTCCTTAACAACGGCATTGCAAATTTGAACAATATTTTCCTGCTCGTTGTAGCAAGGAATCATAATTCCTATTTTTTTCATATTCTTACCTCGCTTTGCTTTTGTTTAAAAGCTTGAAATATAATTTTATTATGCAATTATTAATTGCATGAAAAACACTTGCTAAAATTAAAGAAGAAACCAAAGTTGCAAGTACAAATAAAAAGTCGTTTTCTACATTAATAAATTTACTTCTAAGTAATATGTAACATATTGCGTGAACTAAATATAAATCATAAGATATATTGCCGACATATTTCCAAAACGGATTGTTCAGTTTTATTTTTGCACCTGCCAAAACAACACCTATAACAATAAACGGTCCAAGCACGAGATTTTTAAACATCAAATAAAACAGATTTGAACCCATTGAATAGTAAATACTTAAGGAAAGCATTACTGTTATTGTAAGTGCTAAAACAAGAGCAAAAGAAATCTTTGAATAATGGCGAGCCAAAAACTTATCTATTTTGTTTTTATACAAGCCAAAGTACAGACCAAATAAAAATGCAAACGTGGACATTGAATAGTCAGATATCCAACCCTTCTTGACTGAAAGTCCAAACATAGAAAGCATAAATACACACGTTATTGCCGTAGCCACCATTGTGCCTTTTTGCAAATCACTTTTTGAAATCAAAAAAGAAATATAGAAAATCAAATACAAAACTATTAAAACTATTATGTACCACGAATTATAAATAAACGGGTAACCGTGATTTATAAATTCGGCTATTACCGATTTAAATGAAAATACGGATTTAGTATAATAAGAACAAAAAATATATTTATATAAAAAGAAAAAAGAAATCGTAGGCAAAATCAACGGTATGATTATTTTTGCCAATCTTTTAGATAAAAATCCTTTTAAATAATTAGGTTTGTTTTTTAATGATAAAATCAACCCAAAACCTGACAAAAAGAAAAATATTTTAACAGCATCGGGACCTTGGCATATTTTCAATACATTTTCATCAACATTCAATCCAATGTGAAACAAAACAACGACAACTGCCATGCCCCCCCGCAAAATATTACAACGCTCGACATCTAAATAATCCTCATATATGCCGTCTTTTTTATATTCAATTTTATAAAGAAACAGCAATACAACAGGTATTAATATTAAATCAGCCATTATTTTGTTCCTTATACCATTCAACAGTATTTTTTATTCCTGTTTTTTCTTATCCATAATTCAAAAATTATAATCTCTTTTTATCATTTTTGTGAAGCAAATTATATATTAAAAAATAAATTTTCAATATAACAAAATCAATATAGTGAATAATTGTAGCAGCAACTATACTTAAAGCCATAACACCAAAAGAGAAAATGAACTGACTTTCAGTACTACTATCGCTTGTGTAAAGAAGTAAATACATCAAACCGTGAACTAAATAAAGTTCGTATGATATTTCGCCGATGAATGACCAAATTTTCTTGCAGCCCGGTTGAACCTTAGTAAGCAAAGCCATAAGAGAAAGCAAAAAGAGCGGAGTCAAAACAATATTTTCTGCTGATGTAATACCGACTTTATTTTCAGTTCCTTTTTTAATTGCAAAAAATGCGATCATGGTACAAATAAGCATTGGAAACAATATATATGTTACCGCTTTAAAATGCTTTTTCAAAAATGTGTCAATATTTTCCTTATATTCTGCATAAATAACACCAACTGCAAAAGCGAATGTTGAATAGTACCAAAAGTTTGTCCATTCTTTATAAGTACTGAGCATATAAAACGCACACATTAAAACAAGCGTTAAAATCACACAGCAAGATACTCCACCATTTTTCTTTCCGAAGCGAAAACTTAAAAAGAATACAATATATAAAAGCAGCAGTTCAAGAACAAACCATGCGTTATAAACAACATAAAAACCGTTATTTAAAAACAAGTCAACAACAAGATTAAAAGTAAACGATGATCTTCCGTAGTAAAAGCCTTCATTTATAAAAAACAATGTATAAATAATGGTTAACACAAGCAACGGCACAAGTAATTTTGGCAAATGCTTGCTTAAAAACCCTTTAGTATAATCAGCACCTCTTGCTTGATATTTTTTATACTGAGTAAGTAAGCCATAACCTGAACAAAAGAAGAAAAACTTAACAGCAAAATCGCCTGAACAGTAAATAAGGATTTTACTTCCTACATTATTGGTTAACATTCCGAGATGATAAACAACGACAATTACTGCAAATATTCCTTTTAATACCTTCGTATTTTGCGGCGACAAATAATCGTCAAAGAAATAATTGTTTTCTGAATTTGAAAACTTCATACCACAAACAAGCAATAATATAAAAGGAATGAGTAAAGTATCTGCTATCATTTAATTTCTCCTCTTTTTACAAATGCTAATTTATGTTCTTATACCATTCAACAGTATTTTTTATTCCTGTTTTGAAATCAACTGTAGGTTCAAAGCCTGTATCTCTTTTCAAATCGTCAATATCTGCGCAAAGATACATTACCTGATTAGGAAAATAATCAACTGCGCCGAAATTACATTTAGCGCTCGGGCAGGCAATGTCACGAATATCGGTTATATAATCCTTAAGGCTTCTTGTTTTGCCTGAGCCGACGGTATAAATTGCGCCGTCTTTGCCCTTTTCGGCAGCAAGGAAAAATGCGTTTGCGATATCGCCGTTATAAAGGAAATCCCACTGCTGCTCGCCGGGGGTAAAGTCGCAGTCCTCACCGTTTAAAAATTTAATAATCGTGCTCATAACCATAGTATGCGCACCGTCACCGGGGCCATAAGCAGACAAAATTCTGCACCAAATATGCCTTATACCGAGCTGAGAGCAAAGAATCCTGCTCATTTTGCCTGCTGCAAGCTTAGCAATGCCGTAGCCGTTATTAGGATTGGTAGGAGAATCGGGAGCAACCTTTTGCCCGTTTTCAAGCCTGCCGTTTTCAGCCTGACTGCCTGCGCCTACGAAAACATCACAGCCAAATCTTTTTGCAAGCTTAACCGCTTCAAGCTCGTTTTTAATATTATTAGATTGCAAGAACATATTGTCCCTATCCTTACCGTAAGGACCTGCCCACGCAAGATGAAAGAAAGCATCATATTTTTCATCATTTTCATTTTGAAAATCCGCCATTTCATCAAGCGAGCAATATGCAATTTTAACAAGAGGGCTTGAAGGAATTTTATTAACCCTGCCGCCCTTGCGAACAAGGACAAGGGCTTCAACCCCCTTACTTATAAGTTTATTAACAAGTGCCGTACCGACAGCGCCGGTTGCACCCGTGACAATAGCTTTTTTCATAATTACATCCTAAAAAATTACTGATTTTCTTCTTTTTTCTTAGCTCTAAATGCCCAAAATTTATTAAGCACAAAGTTAAGCGGAATTGTAATCAAAAGATTAAGAACAGGAGCGACATAATCGCTTATATGGCAAATCGAAGTAAAGAACCAAAGGAGAATATTATGAAGCACCAAGCCTGTTCCCGCATACGAGAGGAAAAGCTTGATAAAAGCCTGCAAAGGCGAGCGCTGCTCCTGATCCTCCTTTTTGAAAACGTAGCTGTTGTTCCAATAAAACGCATTAGCCACGCTCAAAATAAAACCGATTACACTTGCCACATATTTATTAACGTGGAAAGGGACAAGAACATAATAGGTTGCATACGAAATGACTGTATTTGAAAGGCCGACAAGCCCGAATTTAACGAACTGAACAAAACCGTTCCAAACGTCATCCTTAATTTCAACCTTTGTAATTTTAGTAAATACTCTGCGGCACCAATCCATAATCGACCTGATTATATGCCAGCACCACGCCGCAATTTTAATTAACATAAAAATTCCCTACCGTTTTTTATTCATCATCAAGAGGCTTAATATAAAGATTTTCCCTGAGTTCCTCACGTGGTAAAAACGGTGCAAGGTCCTCAAGCGGAGGGCTTACAATCGTTCCGTCATCAAGCCTTCTTGCGCTGCTCTTAGGCTCCCAAACCTGAATTGTATCCGTAAATATTTCGCAAAATGCAAATCCCGGTTTTGTAAGCACTTCATCAACAACTTTTTTCATATCGTCATTATTATGAGCGCTGTAATAAGGGAAGCCGAAAGCCTCGGCAATCTTTGAAAATTCAGGGAATGAAAGGTCGTGCGATTCAGGACCGATACCGACTTTAGTATGCTCTGAAAAAATGTTATTTTGAGTAAGCCTGATTGAATGATAGCCCTGATTATTAATAAGGAAAAGCTTAATGGGAAGATTGTTTGTAACAACAGTCTGAAGCTCTTGAAGATTCATCATAATAGAGCCGTCGCCCTCAAGGCATATTGTATCTTTTCTTCCGTCGGCAACACAAAGACCGATAGCGGCAGGCAAGCCATATCCCATACTTGCAATTGCACTGTTAATAATAAATCTTGTGCCGCTTTTCATAGTATAGTTTTGGTGGCCTACCACGCAACAAGCGCCGTTTGATACTGCGGTATAGCTTTCCTCAGGAAGTTGGTCGCTCAAATACTTAATAAATGCAAATACATTTGCAAATTCGCCGCCGTTATTCCAATGCCTGTCAAGAGTGACAGGATATTTATGCTTCCAATTTTGGCAAATATCAAGCCATTTTTGATTAGTAAATACTTTATCTTCGGCAATTTCATTGACTTTTTCAAGAAAATCTTTAGCGTCTGCCCAAACTGCCTTATCAACATGAAGGGTATGCTTCATCATTTCCGATTTATCAACATCAACCATAATAACCTTAGCTTCTCTTGCCCAGGTATCATAGCCGTAGCCAACCTGACGAATAGAAATTCTTGTGCCGATAGCGACAACAAGGTCTGAATTTTGCACGGCAAAGTTGCCGGGGCGATCGCCCATATTGCCGCCCCTGCCGACATAAAGCTCATCGTCATTTTCAATAAGGTCAACACTGTTCCAATATGTTACAATCGGAACATTGAGCTTTCTGATTGCTTTTTTAAATTCGTTATATCCGCCTGAAAGACGAATACCGCCGCCGGCATAAATAACCGGTCTTTCGGCTTTTCTTATCTCGTCAAGAACATACTCAACCTCGCTGTCAGCCACGTGCGGCGGAAGAAGAGCATCATCCTCTGACGGATTGTAAGTCTTAACAAGGTCATCTGTTTCAATAACAGTACCCTGAATATCAACAGGAACATCAAGCCAAACAGGGCCCGGTCTGCCTGTTGTTGCAAGGTGCCAAGCCTTTTCGCAAGCATAGCGGATATCCATAGGGTCTTCAATCATAACCGCATACTTAGTCATAGGCTCAACCGATTTAACTATATCATACTCCTGGTCGCCGAGCGAACGCAGGTTAATTTCAGGATTTAAAGTTTTAGCATAGCGGGAAGTAGTTGTATATTTTACCTGACCTGAAACAATAAACATAGGAATTGAATCAAGCCAACCGCCGCAAACACCGGTAAGAGCGTTAATTCCGCCGGGACCCGATGTTACGCAAACAAGCGCAATTTTATTTTCAAGCCTTGCATAAGCCTCAGCCGCAATTGCACAAGCCTGCTCGTGATGATTATATGTGGTGTGCAAGCCTTCCTGATGGCCGAAAGCATCATTCAAATGCATTGCACCGCCGCCGACAACCGAAAAAGCGTCGGTTACGCCGTGGTCAACAAGAAACTGCGAAATATAATTTGCAACTTTAATTTTCATTACATAAATTCTCCCTTATGTCATTATTTATTATGGCGATAAGAAATTAAATAAAATCTCCATTCACAAAAGCAAGCCTTACCCTCAAAATTTTAAAAATAAAGAGGGCAAAGCCTTGCTTAAAAACATTTAAATTAAAGATTTACTGCCTCAATAATTGTTTTAGCCATATAATCAATCATTTCGTCAGTCATTCCCGGATATACACCAATCCAGAAGGTATTGTTCATAATGCTGTCTGTAACCGAAAGGTCGCCGATTACTCTGTAACCCTTACCCGACTTTCTCATTTCGTCAAATACAGGCTGCTTTGTAATATTGCCGGCGAAAAGCATTCTTGTTTGAACGCCGTGGTCCTCGCAATACTGAACTACTGTATTTTTAGAGGTGCCCTCTTTACAAGTGATAAGGAAACCGAACCAAGAAGGAGTGCTGTTTTGTGCAGGAACAGGAAGAATAAGCTTGTCGGATACAGCTTCAAGAGCCTTATGGAGTCTGTCAAAATTATGGCGTCTTCTTTCAACAAATGAAGGGAATTTTTCAAGCTGAGCGCAGCCTACTGCTGCCTGCATTTCAGTTGCCTTAAGGTTAAATCCAAAGTGTGAATATACATACTTATGGTCATAGCCGAGAGGAAGCTCACCGTATTGCTTATCAAAACGGTGACCGCAAAGGTTGTCCATACCTGACGGGCAAACGCAATCACGTCCCCAATCACGCATTGAACGTGCAATCTTGTTAAGAAGCGGGTCGTTAGTATAAACAGCGCCACCCTCACCCATTGTCATGTGGTGCGGAGGATAGAAACTTGATGTGCCGATATCGCCGATTGTACCGGTGAATTTTTCCTCGCCGTTAATTACATATTTACTGCCGAGTGCATCGCAGTTATCCTCAATAAGCCAAAGGTTATGCTTAGTACAAAAATCCTTAACAGCCTGAAGGTCAAAAGGATTGCCGAGTGTATGAGCAATCATAACTGCCTTGGTTTTATCGCTGAGTGCTGCTTCAAGCTGAGAAGCGTCGATATTATACTGCGGAATTGTTAAATCAACAAATACAGGAACTGCGCCGTACTGAATAATAGGAGCTACAGTTGTAGGGAATCCTGCTGCTACAGTAATAACCTCATCGCCTCTGTTTACTCTTCTGTCACCGAGAAGCGGCGAAGTAAGCGTTGCAAAAGCAAGAAGGTTTGCAGATGAGCCTGAGTTTACAAGTGAAACATATTTAACGCCGAGATATTTACCGAAGTCCTTTTCAAACTTATCGCAATATCTGCCGGCTGTAAGCCAAAACTCAAGAGCCGAGTCAACAAGATTTGTCATTTCTTTATTATCAAACACACGGCTTGCATAAGGGATTCTGTCGCCCTCTTTATATGGCAGTTTTGCCTTAAATTTGTCGCAGTATTCCGCAACCATTGCAAGTATTTCTTCTTTTGCCTGTTCCTCTGTCTTATTTTCTAACATTCAGTCAGTCCTCCAATTCAAAAAATTCATTAATTTGTTTATCCATAATAGCGGAAATATCTCCGCCGTCAAAATATACTTTGGTCCATTCAACAATCTTTTCAACTGCCTCTTCAACGCTCCAGCGTGGCTGCCAGCCGAAAACTGTTTTAACCTTAGTTGTATCAAGCCTTAAAAAGTTAGCCTCGTGAGGCGCATTAGCCTCGCTTACATCCTTCCAGCTTGCACCGTCGCCCCAAAGCTTGCAGAAAAGAGTAACAAGCTCACCCGTAGTTCTGCAATCGCAATCATTAGGACCTACGTTATAATATCCCTCAAGCTCGTGATTTTTATATTGAGCCTCAACTATCATAAGATAAATTTTAAGCGGCTCAAGCACGTGCTGATAAGGCCTTGTCGAATTAGGATTACGAACAATAATAGTATCGCCTTTTTCAACCGCCCTTACACAATCTGGAATAATTCTGTCATTTGCAAAGTCACCGCCGCCGATAACATTACCTGCCCTTGAAGTAGAAACGGCAACACGGCCGTCGGTAAAAAATGACTTTTTATAGCTGTGAGTAACAAGCTCAGAGCAAGATTTACTGTTTGAATAAGGGTCATATCCGTCAAGCGGCATATCCTCTGTAAAAGCAACGTTGGTTTCCTGATTTTCATAAACCTTGTCCGTCGTGATATTAAGGAAAGACTTAACGCAATCAAAAAGCCTTACACACTCGCAAATATTTACAGTGCCCATTACGTTGGTTTCATAAGTGTAAACAGGCATTTTATAGCTGTCACGAACAATCGGCTGAGCGGCAAGGTGGAACACAAGTTCCGGCTGCTCCTTTTCAAAAACTTCTTTAAGCTTATCAAGGTCACGAATGTCCGCAATATATGACGTCATTTCATTTTTAATACCCGAAAGTTCAAAAAGACTCGGATTTGTAGGCGGGTCAATTGAATAACCTACTACATTTGCGCCGGCATTTACAAGAATTTTGCAAAGCCAAGAGCCTTTAAAGCCTGTATGACCTGTTACAAGCACTTTTTTGCCTTTATAAAACGATAAATCCATATTTTTTACCAAACCTTCCACGGAGCAGTGCCGTTTGCCCACATTTCTTCAAGCTGCATCTTCTCTCTTAAAGTATCCATAGGCTTCCAAAAGCCGTTATGGATATATGCGTCAAGCTCGCCCATAGAAGCAACTGTTTCAAGAGGAGCCTTTTCAAATACTGTTGAATCGCCCTCGATAAAATCGAAAATCTTAGGTTCAAGCACCATAAAGCCCGCATTGATACGGCTGCCGTCCATATCGCTCTTTTCTCTGAACGAAGAAATGGTAAGGTCGTCCTCAATACCGAGGCAGCCAAAACGCTGACCTACCGAAACAGCAGTCATAGTTGCAATATGGCCGTGTTCCTTATGAAATTCAACAAGCTTGTTAATATCAACGTCTGCAACGCCGTCGCCGTAAGTAAGCATAAAAGGCTCATCGCCGATATAAGGCTGAATACGCTTTACTCTGCCGCCTGTCATTGTATCAAGGCCGGTATCGACAACAGTAACCTTCCAAGGCTCTGCATGCTCGCTGTGAACAGTCATTTTATTAGATGCGGTAAAATCAAATGTAACATCTGAGCAATGAAGAAAATAGTTAGCAAAATATTCTTTAATTGCATATTGCTTATAGCCTGCGCAAATTACAAACTCGTTATATCCGTAATGGGAATAAGTTTTCATAATATGCCAAAGGATAGGATAGCCACCGAGTTCAATCATAGGCTTCGGCTTGTTTTGGCTTTCTTCGCTGATGCGGGTACCGTATCCGCCTGCAAGAATTACTACTTTCATTTTTAACCTCCGTTATGTTTATGCCGAATAAAATATATATTCTGACATATTATTATAATAAACCAAATACAGTTTAACATATCAGCATACTCTTTGCAACAAAAATATTTTTCGTTCTGCAAAAATCGAGCATATTCGGCGCTTTTACAAATCATTTAAAAAAGCTTGTGATAAATCAAAAAAGCAAAAGGAATAATGTAAACCGCAACGCCTGCAACGCAAAATGCCAATGAATAAAGCGCATAAACAAACGAGCAAAGCGCCTTTGGAGCAAGCCTTTCTTTTCTTTTAAGAATCAAAACGACAGCAAAAAGCACTGCACTTACAACACTTATTATCACGCCGGTTTTAAAGCCTGTCGGAATAAATTTCATTGAAATATTATTGTTTTCGCCGTTTAATTCAACCGCAGTAAAAAGCGACATAACACTTCTGACTTCGGCATTTTTACCGTTTACTTCGGCACTCCAGCAGCCGTTATATTGCAAAGGAATCAGCAATACTTTATCTTTGTTTTCAGCTTTTACATTCTTAATATCAAGCGAATAATTTTGAACCGAAACGTCGCCGGAATTGTTATACATATCGCAAACCTTTTGAAGCTTTTCAAGGCTCATAAGACCAATTTCAACGCCGAAATTTTTATTTCTTATATCATCGTCGCCGAGATTGTTTTTCCTGAAATTCTTTTGGTCTTGATACTTGCCCTCTTTAAGCTCAAGCCTTATTTCAACCTCTTTATCCCCCAAATCGCCGAGGCAAATAAGATTTCTGTTAAATCTGCCGGGATACTTTTTTGCTTTTTCCCTGTCAATCGACGGTATTCTTAAAGCCTTACCGTCAACGTAAATCCTTACTCCGCCAGCACCGTCAAGCTTAAAATAGGAAATATTACCCTTCTTTGATTTGAAGGTATAAATTTCCGTTTCATCCGTCTTTGATTTAAGTGCAAGGTTTCCGTTTTCAACTATATTTTCATCAGTCGAGGTAAGGGATTTATAAAGCTGATTGTTAAGTTCCATCCAATTTGCATTTTCAACCTTAATATCCAAAATGCTCTTATCAACAGCCATTGCATAAGGCAAGGTATATTTGCACTTATAGTAATTATACCCTTTTTTCTTGGAAATTTTATCGTAAAGCTCAGGGCTTTCGCTTTTAACAGAAAGAACATTTTTAATGCCCAAAATCGCATCCGTAAAAGCAGTTCCTCCGCTGTCATGAAGGCGTGTGTATTCACTGCTGTAGCCAAGTGAAATAAGCGAGCTTTGAATATCGGACGGAATAAGATGAGTCCAATCGGCAAGCGTTGCTCTTTGCATAATTGTGCCGTAATTGCAGTTTAAAGTAGTGCCTACGGTTTTAATTCTGTCTGTTTTTGAAGTTTCGATATCAAGCTTTTTGACAAGTGACTGCGACGTTGAAATATACTGAGGATTATGCTCTTTTTCAAGCATATCCGTCTGCCAATAAGGAATAAAAATCATACTCAAAGCAAGCGTTTCGGCAAGCACAAGCGAAAGCGCCGCTCTGTAATCAACCACCTTGTTTTTACTGCAAAAAATAACAAGATAAATTGATATCAAAACAGGCATTGCATAAAGTACGGAATACTTAAATTCATAAGCGCCGTCAAGCTTTTTAAGCACAAAATACGTTAATACCGTAAGGCAAACAAACAAAGCAAAATTGAATAAAACAAGCAAAGCGTTTTTCCCAGTTTTTTCGCTAAAATTCAGCTTATTTAATTTTAAATATTTTGAATAATATCCTGCTGCCCAAACAAACGAAAATGCAAGCGCATAGCCCATTCTCATAGGAAAGTATTTATAATCGCCGAAATGCATTAACGCATTAGAACCCTCACAAACGATAAGCACGGCAAGAAGCAAAATATTAAGCACAAAAAAGATATTGATTTTCTTGTTTTTTCTGTTTTTAATTATACCCAAAATCATTATGGCAAGCGGTAAAGAAACGCAAAACAGCATTGCCCATTTATCGTCACTCTTGCAAACATAAGTTCTTACGATTTCAAGATACTGTTTTACGATTTGCGAAAAATCAAAACCCGTTTCGCTCAAAAATCTTTCGCTTGAAAGAGTTTGCGAAAGCTTAGGCAAAAGAACGACACCGGATAGCCCAAAGCCCAAAGCGGTTGAAAGTCCGAGTTCAAAGGCACGTCTTTTTCTGCTTTCTTTATTGTCTATTGTTCTAATATACAAAAAGCTCATAAAGAAAACGTAAAAAACAAGCAAAATAAAAACATAGTATCCGCAAAACACATTAAGCACCGTCATTAATATGTAAGGCAAAATTTTGCCTTTTTTCATAAGCGCATACCATGCGAGCATATAAAGAGGAAAAAGCAAAACGGTATCCTGCCATGCGTTCGTGTAATACATAACGGAAAAGCCGCAAAAAGCATAGCAAATTGACAAAAGAGTTGTCATAAACGGTTTGGCTTTAGTTGCTTTTTTCAAAAAAATCGCAGAGGTGAAAGCCGAAAGCGAAAAAGTCATTATGACATAAAGACCCATCGCTTTTCCCACAAGGCGCCTCGGCAAAACAAGAAGCGCAATCCAAAATACAGACAGCGAAGCATTTGCCGTATCGTTAACACCTAAGCCCGAATACCAATTAAAGCAAAGCGCCGTATCCTTAGTGTGCAATGCATCCCAAATATGATAAAAATTAGGTATAATTCCCTGCGCCATATCATAGTATTCAACATTATTGCTTCCGAAAGGATATATTTTTCCAATTATAAAACAGGCAAGAAGTATTGCCGCCGTTATGAACGGTGCAAGCAATAAGTCATAATTTTTTCTAATACTGATTTTGTATTTATCGTGCATAAAATTTTCCTCGACTTTGTTAATATAAACAGTATAACACAATGAATTTTATTTTTAAAGAGTTAATGTAAATACAACATATATCCTAAACAAAAAGCATATATCGCAATACCTTGTGTATATATAATTTTATACAATAAATTTTAAAAAACGCTTTACTTTTAGATAAGATAGTGTTATAATTGTCTAAAATCCCGATACAATTGTATTATTTAGATTGAGGTGTATTAATTATGAAAAAAATCATTTCATTAGTTATTGCAGCTATGATGGCTGTATCTATGTTTGCAGTAACCGTTCCTGCTATGGCAGCTAACGTAAGCAGCCCTACAGCAGCTACTCTTGAAGAGGGCAAAGCTCAAACTACAGTAAACGGTGAAGCAAGACAGGGCGTTACTTACAGCGTAAACGCTCAGACTAAGAAGTCGGTTACTTTCACTTACAACGGTGAAGGCACTTTCAAGAGCTGGACAGATAACCTTTCAGCACTCGGTCTTGCTGAAGGCACTGATTATACAAAGGTTTTGAATGCTGACGGTTCACAGACTATCACATTCATTTCTCAGAAGGCTATCACTTCTTGGAACAACGGTTCAGTTGTTGTAAACGCAGTTGTTGAGTTTGCAGATGATGCTACACAATCAACTGAAAAAGACACAACAAAGGCTACAGCGCCTAAGAAGAATTCTTCTTCAAAATCTCCTGCAACAGGTGCATCAACTGCTGTTATGGCAGGTGCAATTGCAGCAGCAGGTGCAGGTATTGCAGTTTTAGCAGCTACAAAGAAGAAAGAAAATGACTAATTAGTATTCATATAAAAACCTGTTTGCTTTTGCAAGCAGGTTTTTTATTTTGTTGTAATAAAAATAATATAAATTTACATTATTACTATATTATTTTTATTTAATTTATGATATACTATACTTGTTTTAAAATGAGATTACTCGGTGATTAAAATGAACGATAATGAAAATGCAAAAGAAAACGAACTTAATAACAAGAAAAAAAGGAATATCAAGCTGATTGTAATATTTTTAGTTGTTTTCGTGCTGATTTTTGTCGGTGTTTATTTCGGCGGCTCATATCTGCAAAAGAGAAACGAGACGCCATCGCAAAGCGGCACTGTAAACACAACTGCATCTCAAAGCGTTGAGAGCAAAGTTGAAAACCCGATAGATTTCAAATCTCTTAAAAAGAAGAACAGCGAAATTTATGCTTATATAAAAATAGACGGCACAAAGGTTGATTATCCCATTGTGCAAAGCAAGACAGACGACGCTTTTTATTTGAGGCATAAGGCGGAGGACAAATCGTGGTCGGCAAGCGGTGCGGTTTATACCGAGGCTGCCAACAGCACAGATTTCAACGATTTTGTGACTGTGATTTACGGGCATAACGGATATTCGGACACTTTTTTTACAACACTTCATTATTTTGAAAAAGAGGATTTCTTTAATTCTCATCCATATTTTTACATTTACACCCCTGAAAGAAAGCTTACATATCAAATTATTTCAGCCTTTAAATATGACAACCGTCATATACTTAACAGCTTTGACTTTAACAAGGAAGAATCAATCAAGCAGTGGCAGGATACAATTCAAAACCCGTCGTCAAGCCTTAAAAATGTGAGAAAACAGCTTGATAAACCGCTTGGAATTAACAGCAAAATCGTTGTTCTTTCAACATGTATTACAAACCAAAAAAGCAGTAGATATTTAGTTTGCGGAGAATTAGTAAAAGATGAAAAAACCAATTGACCCTAATTTAGACAATATCCTTGATGATATTTTGGCTTCAGAAAGCAAAGCAAGTGAAAGCGTTTTGCCTAAAAAGGAGCAAATCAGCGAAGAAATAAAAAATGAAATAGAAGAAACATTAAATTCGAGTGACGAAGGCGAAAAAATTGATTTTTCGTTTGGCGAAAACGTACCGACAACGGAGAAAAAAGAGAACGCAGCGCAAAAGTCGGATTTTGAAATTACTCCGAAAAGCGAAAGTGAAATTCATCGTTCGGCGTACAGCTCATCAGGCGAACATCATCACTCATCAGGCAGTCATCATCATTCCTCACACCATCACACCGACGGCTCGCATCATTCACATTCTTCAAGTCATCATTCTTCAAGTCATCATTCTTCACACCACCGTCATCACAAGAAAAAAATGAGTATTCCGGCAAAAATCGGAATTTCGGCACTTGCAATAATTTTAGCGATAATCCTTGCATTCGTCGGCACATTTGCTTTTCTTGAATCAAGAGGTAAGAATGAGCTTAAAAACGTTCCCGACCAAACAAATTATCAGGAAACAATTGAATATAACGGCAATAAATATGTTTATAACAGCGACGTTATCGCAATTGCATTTATGGGTGTTGACAAGCGTGATTTAGGTCTTGACAACGGAAGCGTAGGCACAGGCGGGCAGAGCGACGCCGACATTTTGCTTACAATCAATACAAAAACAGGCAAAGCAAAGGCAATTGCCATTCCACGTGACACTATGGTTGACGTTGACCTTTACAGTGAAAGCGGAATTTTCCTCAGAAGTGAAAAAATGCAGCTTTGCTTAAGTTACGCTTACGGCGACGGCAAGGCAAAATCAGCAGAGAATACCGCAAATTCAATCAGCCGTATTCTTTATGATGTGCCTATCACCAAATATTTTGCGCTTGACCTTAACGGAATTGCTCCGATTAATGATTCAATCGGCGGTGTAACCGTTGACTCGCTTTATGATTTTAAAGACATTGGAATTAAGAAAGGCGACAAAATCAAGCTTACGGGCGATATGACTGAAAAATATGTAAGGCAGAGAGATATGGATACTGTAAATGCCTCTCTTAACAGAACCGCAAGGCAGGTTCAATATGTTAAGGCTTTTGCATCTCAGGTTATTCCTGCCGTTACCCAAGATTTCAGTGTTGTTACAAGGCTTTATGACACCGCAAGCAAATACAGCACGACTAATCTTTCGCTTTCCAATGTAACATATCTTGCATCTCTTATGCTTTCAAAGGGTATTACAAATTTCCACACCGTAACTCTTGAGGGCGATATGCAGGAAAGCACGAAAAAAGATTATGCCGATTTTGTTTATGCGGAGTTTTATCCCGATAAGGATAAGCTTATGCAGTTAGTGCTTGATACGTTTTATACCAAGCAGGACAAATAATTGAATTTCTAATATAATCCCTCCTTGCGAGGTTTATATTATATATTATACTTAAAGCTTACGTTGTAAGCAGAAAGGCTATAAGTTATGAATAAAGAAACTAAAAAAATGCTTTCTTTAAATGCCACAAAAATAAGAATGGGCATTATCGAAGGCACACATTCGGCTAAAGCAGGTCATCCGGGAGGAAGTCTTTCCTCGGCTGATTTATTTGCATATTTATATTTTGCCGAGATGAAAAACATTGACCCTAAAAATCCTAAAGCAGAAAACCGTGACAGATTTGTTCTTTCAAAAGGTCACTGCGCACCCGGTCTTTACAGTGCGCTTGCACTTAAAGGATTTTTCCCGTTTGAGGATTTAAAAACACTTCGTCATATTGACTCATACCTTCAGGGCCATCCTAATATGAATACCGTTGCAGGAGTTGATATGTCAACAGGTTCTCTCGGTCAGGGTATCAGCGCTGCCGCAGGTATGGCAAAGGGAGCTAAATATTTGGATAAGGATATCAACGTTTACACTCTTTTGGGTGACGGCGAGATAGAAGAGGGTCAGGTTTGGGAAGCTATGATGTTTGCAAGCCAATATAAGCTTGACAATCTTTGCGTTATCGTTGACGTAAACGGTCTTCAGATTGACGGCAAGTGTGAGGACGTTATGAACGCTGAGCCTATCGATAAGAAAATGGAAGCTTTCGGACTTAACGTAATCAAAATTAACGGCAACGATTTTGACGAGCTTGAAAAGGCATTTAATACTTTCCACGAAAATATCGGCTCAGGTAAGCCTTTCGGTATTATTATGAAAACAGTTAAGGGCTTAGGCGTGTCATATATGGAAAATCAGGTTGGTTGGCACGGCAAAGCACCTAACGATGCGGAATATGAAATTGCAATGAACGAGCTTAAAGCAAAGCTTGCAGAAATTGAGGAGGCGTAATTATGGCAGAAATTAAGAAAATAGCTACACGTGAAAGCTACGGTAATGCGCTTAAGGAATTGGCAAGCGAAGGTGCCGACAAGCTTGTAGTATTGGACGCTGACCTCTCAGCAGCAACAAAAACAGGAATTTTCAAAAAAGCATATCCAGACCGTCATTTTAACTGCGGTATTGCAGAGTCAAATATGATGTGCGTTGCCGCAGGACTCAGCACAATGGGGCTTGTTCCGTTCGCTTCAAGCTTTGCAATGTTCGCCGCAGGCAGAGCATTTGAGCAGGTTAGAAATACAATCGGTTATCCACATCTTAATGTTAAAATCGGCGCAACACATGCAGGTATTTCAGTTGGTGAGGACGGCGCTTCACACCAGTGTTGCGAGGACTTTGCGCTTATGCGTTCAATTCCTGGTATGGTTGTTATTTGCCCGGCTGACGATATCGAAGCAAGGCAAGCGGTAAAGGCAGCATATAAGTATGAAGGTCCTGTTTACCTCAGATTCGGCAGACTTGCTGTTCCTGTTTTCCACAGTGAGGATTATAAATTTGAAATCGGCAAGGGCGAAGTTATCAAAGAAGGCTCAGACGTTTCAATTATCGCAAACGGCCTTATGGTAAACGAGGCGATTGAAGCAGGCAAGGCTCTTGAGGCTAAGGGTATCAGCGCAGAAATCATCAATATTGCAACAATCAAGCCGCTTGACGAGGAGCTTGTTATAAAATCGGCTAAGAAAACCGGCAGAGTTATCACTGTTGAGGAACATAACATTATCGGCGGTCTTGGCGAGGCAGTTTGCGCTTGCCTTAGCGAAAATTGCCCTACTCCCGTTAAACGTATCGGCATTAACGACGAATTCGGACACAGCGGTCCTGCTGTTGAACTTCTTAAGCAGTTTGGTCTTTCGGCAGAGCATATTGCTCAGGTTGCTCAAGATTTTGTAAAATAATCAAATATGAAATAAAAAAACAGCACCCCCTTGGGGCACCCTTCGTAAGGAAGGTGTGTCCCAATGGATGTCTTTTGTAATTTAAAATAAGTATTAGATTTTTAACGGTGTAGCGTTTGCTATGCCGTTTTTTGTTTGCGTTTTGAAAGGTGTTGTTGAAACGCATTTTCCATTTCTTCGGGTGTAAGCTCTCTGAGTATGCCTACACCGTTGTAGTAAATGTCGATAACTTGTACTCGTTTTGAATTAAGGTATCTTGGTGCATAGACTACGATTTTGTCAATAAATTCGTGAATGAGTTCCGGCGTGAGTTCCTTTAACTCCGTAATCTGCTTGACTTTATTGATAAATTTTTGTAAGTTTTCCGACTTATCGGTTTCAGATGAAAGAAAGGATTCAAGCTTTGGTATTTCAGCTTTAATCTGCTTTTGTTCTTCTTCATATGAAATTGATAAGGTTGCATAACGCTCATCGGATATTTTACCACTTACATTATCTTCATAAAGCCGTTGTATTAGGTTGTCTATCTCGCTTGTACGCTGTTTAAACTTGCTTAACTCTTTTCTTTTGGTTGCAAGTTCTTTTTTCTTGTCATCTTGGTAGCAATCCATTTGCTTGCGTGCAAATTCCTTTTCAAATGCCTGAACATTTAAAAGTATTCGTTGCATACTTTCTAAAACAAGCTGTTCAACAACCTTTTCTCTGATATAGTGTACAGAACACACATCGGAATTTTTGCGATAAGACGAGCAGAAGAAATAGGCTTGTTCCCGTTTGTAATTGTTGGTAACACTGTAATAAAGCTTTTCTCTACAATCGGCACAGTATAGAAGTCCTGAAAACGGACTGACTATTCCGCTTCTTGTAGGTCTGCGGCGATGCTTGCGTAATTCCTGAACTAAATCGAATACTTCTCGCTCAATAATGGCAGGGTGTGTATTTTTAAATATCTGCCACTCAGATTGAAGTCTTTCGATTTTCTTTTTGTTCTTGAATGATTTTGTTGTAGTTCTGAAATTTATAGTATCTCCACAGTATTCCTGCTTTGATAATATACTTGCAACGGTATCGGAACACCAACCATACGGAACAGTCGGTGGTTTAGAGCATTTCCTGCCTATGCTTATCCAATATTCTGTCGGAGTTAAAACCTTGTCGGCTTTTAATTTTTTCGCAATTTGCGACGGTCCGTAACCTTTAACACATAAATCAAATATTCTTTTGACTGTTTTTGCCGCATCTTCATCAATAATCCATTCGTTTTTAGCGCTTGGATTTTTTTCATATCCGAAAGGTGGGTTGGTAGTTAAAGGTACGCCTGACATGCCTTTGTTCTTAAATACATTGCGTACCTTTTGACTTGTGTTTTTGGCGTGCCATTCGTTAAAGAGGTCTTGCATAGGAACAAGGTCACTTAATCCGTTAGCCGTGTCGATATTATCCATTATTGCAATATATCTGATGCCTAACTCGTCAAAGCCTTCCTCCAACAGTTGACCGACAATCAAACGGTTACGACCAAGCCTTGAATGGTCTTTGACAATCAGTGTTCCGATTTTACCTTGATTTGCAAGCTCCATTATCTCGGTAAAGGCTGGTCTTGCAAAATTTGTGCCCGACCATCCGTCGTCAACAAATACTCTTGTGTTTTTAAAGCCGTTATCCTTTGCATACTTTTCAAAGATAGCTTGCTGATTCTTTATACTGCCCGATATTCCGTCTTGCTCATCATCACGGGACAGACGGCAATACAAGGCTGTGATTTTATCCGGTTGTTTATTCATAATTCTCCTTTCTCAGCCGGATATGATAAATTGTAGGTAAACTTAATATATCATATCTCGGCTTATACTTCAACACTTTAAAGTGTTGATTTTTCGTTTTTTTCTTATCTTTTTAAAATTATTCGTTCTACCTTTTCGGTTATGTTTTCGTTTGCATTGCTATTGAAGTATGTTCTTACTGCATAAGTAGTGTTGTCTATCTCTTTAATGAAGTTAAGAGGCTTTGAGTACATATTCTTTTTAAACCAAGCCAAACGCTCTTCTTTTGTGAGTGTTGAAAGATAATCGGTAATATTTTCAATATGCTGGTTAATTTCATTCATCGTTCCATATCTCCTTTACTTTTCTTTTTCTGCCTGTATGTTTTTTCAATGCCCTTTTTCTTCGGCAAGTCATCAGGCTCTTTTTCAACAAGTCTGTATTTAGGCTCAATGATTTTGTTGATAAAATCCATAACCTTTTGTGGTGCAATTTTCAAAGCATCCAAAAACGGTCTGCACTTTTCTTTAAGCCAATACAATTCGTTTTTCAAATTTTCTACTTTTTCTTTGTAGAACGCTATATTGCTTTCAAGTATGGATACCGTTTTTCTGTTTACAAGGCATTCCTTTGCCAAGTTAGTAAGATATGTGTAATCTTCATTGCTCATTTGGACTTTGCCGGTAAAGGTTTTTTTGCCCATATTGTCGATAGCCTCGTTGCTTGCCTGAACGGGAAGTATTGTTGAAAGTTCTTCGTTTGCTTTTTCGATTTCTGTTTGCAAGCTGTTTAATCGTTCTTTGTCCTTATCAATTTGATATTGCAGGCAGGTTTTGTATTCTTCGTTACTGCCACGCTCGCCTCGTTGAAAATCTTTAAATCCTGCCTTTTGCATATGTTCAAAAAATTCGTCTTGCAGAATACTGTAAGTAGGGATAAGTACAGGCTTGCCGTTTATGTCAAGAATTTGATTTCCGTTATCATCAAGTGCAGGCGGTGATTTCCATTTCTTTGAATGACTGATTTGATTAACGGTTTCTTTAACCGTTCCCACAAGTGATTTATCCTTGCACCTCTTTGACCACAGTATATCTTTCTTTACCACAGGCAAAGAGACTATGTGCAAATGGTAGTGATAAATAGGTCTGTAAAAAGCGTCGGACATTACAAGATTCAATTCATCTGCGTGCATAACAGCCGAAATGATATTTTCTTCGCCGTAAACCTTTTGGGCAAACCGATATGCCTCGGCATAAAATTCTTTTGCAAATTCATATCCGCCGTGCTCTTCAAAATAGTCGGTGTTCACATCAAGTATCATTTCGTCAAACACCTTTGCGTCCTTTTTCAGCCCTCGCAAAGATACTTTTCCTTCTGCAACAAGCTTATCAAGATACTCGTTGTAAGTTATATCACCACAAGACTTGAAATGCACATTATTATGCGTTTGGCCCAAATCAACATTTGTGTTTTGATAGTATTCGTTTTTTCGTTCGTTGTGGCGTTCGTACTTACCGATACTGTCTCTTGTTCGGGTTTGTACTCTTGCCACGGTGTAATTCATCTTTGGCATAATTGCCTCCTCTCATTTGTGATACTTTCCAAATTCCGCAACTTTTTCAAAGTGCGTAACCCACATTAGCCAGTGGCGAAGCCACGCCGCCAAGGTTCTGCCACAGGCAGGTTCTTATGACACTCCACTTTACTCGAAAGTGTGTAACCCACTATGACACTTTCAATCTTACGATTGCAAAGATGTCGTGGGCTCTTGCAGAGGGCTGAGAAAGTATCCTCATTTTATTAGTGAATATGAAAGGCTTTTAATTAAACAAAACATAAAAAAGCCGTTACACAGATACCAAAACAAACGAAAGCATTGCTTTCGCTTAAATTGATTTCTATGTAACGGCTTTGATATTCAAAGACGGGTTTGTTAATTTATCCCCACCGAACAAACCAAAACTTAAATGAGGATAACGGTATTTTAACCTACCGTGGGTTTAGGCTACTGCCTTTTTCCTGTCTGTTATCGTTATTTAATTGTGTGATTTATATTAGCAGAAATTTTTTGGTATGTCAAATAAAATTTAATTTTGAGGAGTTTCATTCTTTTCAATTTCATTTAACAAATTGTCAATTATTGATTTTTTTAATTCATATTCTGCATATTGAACTCTGGATTTTTTATTGCTATTAATTGTACAATATAAGCTAATGCCAAAAACAACTAAGATTAATATTAAGGCAATAATACTTATAACTATCATAACAATAAACCATGACGTCTTTAAATCTTTCAAAGCAGAAACAGCCAAAGTAAAAACCGATATTATTACCGAAAGAATTGAAATGATATTATTAGGAAGGGGTTTGTTTATATTGTATTCATACATTTCGCATTGCTCTTTTTTTATTAATTCTTCCTTTGATAACGTTTTATATTCTTCTAGAAATTTATTGTAATTACAAGAAGGCGATTTTTGTTTTTTATTTTTCATTTTTTATTTCCTTTCATTAAAAAATATTATTTTAGATATTCAAAATAATACAAATAAACATCTTCAAGAGAAATATTATCCTTAACAGGAATATAACTGTAATGAGGTTTATCAGTTACAATTCTCAGAGAGATACCGTTTTGGTCATGAATAATATTGCCAAGTCCGACATTATGCTGAAGAGCTAACAGTTCTTCCTTTGTGCCTCTGATTTCAAATACCTTATCAGATACACTTTTCATCAGAGCTTCAGGCGTATCTTTTTTTACAAGATTACCTTTTTTCAGCAGTATAACTTCATCTGCAATACATTCAATATCAGACACAATATGTGTTGCAAGAAGAATAATTTTATCCTTCGAGAGCTCGGCAAGCATATTGCGAAAATTAATTCTTTCCTTTGGGTCAAGTCCTGCAGTCGGCTCATCAAGAATAAGTATTTTTGGATCATTAAGCAAGGCTTGTGCAAACAGCAGCCTCTGTTTCATTCCGCCTGAAAAACTGCCCGCTTTTGCATTTCGCACATCATACAGATTAACCTTTTTCAGTATGTCACTAATAAGCTCGTTATTGTGCTTTATGCCTTTAACAGTACACATATATTTCAAATACATATATGCGCTGAAATCATTATACAGTGCTTGTTGTTGCGGCATATATCCTATTAAATCACGATACTTTGCACCTAAGGATACTATATCCTTGTTGTTAATCAAAATTTCACCCGACGTCCTTTTTACATTGTCAGTCAGAAGATTTATCAGAGTGGTTTTACCTGAGCCGTTAGGACCGAGTATGCCGTATATTCCGTCGCTTAGAGTAAGTGTCAGGTCATTTACAGCCTTATTATTTCCATATATTTTTGTAAGATTTTTAATTTCAATTTTCATAGCTATCTTTCCTTAGTTAAACACCATTTTCTGTTAGATAAAACAAGCATTACAATGCAAAATACGATTAAAGCATAATGTATAATGAAACTTCCGATACTGATGCCTTTATCTAAAATCAATGCATTAAAATTAAGCAAATATGATGTTGATATTTCTTTTGCCGAATAGATATCTATCATATAAAGTGCACTCGGCAGTATAAACAAACAAGCAGATATAATGATTACTGCAAGCTGCGGCATAAATGCGGAGAGGGAAGTGATAATTAACCCAACGACTGTTACAAATATAAATTCAAATATAAAATTGAGAATTATATATTCTGCTATTGAGAGGTTTAAATTAATCTCCTGTAAACATTCCAAATTATGTATATTCGCATTCATATTGCCAAGCTTATAAAGATAATTATTTTGTAAAATCAACGATAAATAAGATACTAAAGTTAATATAAAGGTTTTGGGAATAACAGTAAATATCTTTTTAAAATATAACTGTTTTCTGCCGTTTTTTGAGCAATGATTGAGTATGAGCATATTTGAGCCTTTTTCAATGGAAAAGACAGACGAAAACAAGATGACAACAGCACATATCAAAATTAAGATTTGTGTTTGATTGCTTTGACTGTAAAACAAATTATTATACCCGAATTCATTAACAAGCACAGGCTTAATCCCCTTTTGGGAAAGTGATTCAATTCTGTCAATTTGCTCCGTCAACTTATCAACAGCTTTTCTCTGTGTATCATACGCTTCGTTCTTTGCTGCTGCAAGCTCGTATTCCTCAAGTGAAATTTCACCGCTTGCATATTGCTCGCTCTTAAAATTGTATTCGCTTTCAACGGCATCTGCTTCAGATCGCATTTTTTCAATGTTTTTATAAACCTTTTCACTAAGCTCGCCGCCGTATTCTTCATAATAATCATTTAAAAAGGCCTCGGTTGACGAAAAAACAAGAGGATTTGTATTGAAATTAAATCCGATTATCAAGAGAAAGGCAATAACTACTAAAAGCCCTTTTCCGATATGCATTATCTTAAATGTTTCAAATCTTCCTGCATAGATAACACTTTGAAGCTTTGCATAAAATTCGGATAATTTGTCAAAAAGAACGTGTAATATTCTAAATGCCTTTTTAGGCGACTTTATAGGATAATTTCGATTTGCACTGATTAAAATTAATGCCGATATAATAAAAATAACTAACAGTACAATTATCCACACAGCTTTTTCCGCTCTTACAGGTTTTGAAAAAACGGAAACCAAGTTATATTCTGATATGCTTCTGTAATCAAAAAGTGAAAATATATTAAAAGTCTTTAAAATTGACAAATTACTCTGTGCAGAAATGTTCTTGTAGAGCAACAGCTCAATCGACGTAATCACACCTGCAATTGCGCTTACGAGAATAATATTGCTGCTAAGCGAAATGAACAGCCATATTGCAAGTGCAATCATACTTGCGATAATTGCTTTAAACAAAATATGAATTGCAAATAATTGTAAAAAATTAATATGTAAAATACAGTCGGAAAATATATCTGTCGATTGTATCAAAGCATATAAATTCATCGGAGCATCATATATCTTTAAAGATATGAGCATTTCGGATATATAAATTGCAAAAGAGAAGAAAAGTGAAAACAAAATCAAAATAGGAAGCTGCTTCATTTTCAATATCCGTCTTCCGTTTTTGCAGGTATTAATCAAAAGATTAACATTTTTTTCTGACACAAAAGATATTGCCATAAACACGCAAATTAAAATCAAAATGAAGTCGCCGATTTGATAATTCAAAACAGCACTTACAGGCAAATCATTAACTAAAGACAGTTTGATATTTTTATTTTTTGAAAAATCATTTGCCGATTTTTGAATTGATTTATATGAATATGAAGTTTTGTTTGAAAACAGCTTTTTTGATGATAAATTTTGAGCATTTTTAAGAATTGATTTTATGTATGCAGGGTAATCGTTTTGATATTCAAGCTGATACGCAAAATGAGAATAAAACTCAGCTTGTGTCGCAAGCTCTTCATAGGAATAATTACTGTTTTTATATTCCTGATATAAATCGGGATATTCTTTAATTTGCTGTGCTTTATCCTCGGTATTATCGGCAAAGCTTTTCAGAATTTCAAATTTATTGCTTTTTTCGATGATTGACTTCTTGTCGACTTCGGTAAAAATGTCTGAATTATCCTTAAATGTAGCCGAATAAGTGTCAATATTAATGCCAAAATCACTAAGGCTTTTTTGCTGTGTTATATAAAAAGAAACGCAGTTAAGCAGCAGTAACGTAATTACAGCTGCAATAAATTTTTTGTTTTTAAATATTCTGATTAGTTCCATAATATTATTCCATATCAATAAATTGTTTGTCAGGTGAGGTTAATTGTGACTTGTCTAGAACATAGTATCCTTTTGCGCCGTTTTCTGTTACAGTTTCACCTATGATAGTCTCTTTAAAAATCATTATATCATCGCCACCGAAATAGCAATCATCCTTTGGATTTTTTGGAGTAATTTCAGTTACATATTTGCCAGATTTGTCATAAACAAGTATTTTTCTATCCTTTTCATCTATTTTATCAATATAAATTGATTGCAGGTTATCAAAGTAAACATAATTGCTGTCAGCAGAAATATATGCCGGCACGCCGATATTGCAAAAAGAAGTTTCTTTATTTGTGGTAAGATTAATACAATAGACTTCTCCCGAACGGTTGCCGTAATAAGCACAGTCACCGTCTGCGAATAAAGAATATGCCTTATCGTCTTTGAGCTGCCTTGCTTTCAGCGAATGAATATCAATCAGGGTATATGAGGTTTTATAACCGTTTCCGTCTGTGTCGCTAAAAGAGGAATTCATTAAAATCAAATTGTTGCCGCTTGCTTTAATATTACTAAGCTCAGCACCGATTCCGCTAAATTTATAGATAACTTCTGCTTTATCCTTTTTGCTTTTGCTGCCGATTTTTTTTCTGAACAAGCACGCCGTTGTTTCTTTAATGTTAGCGCCACCGCCTTTGAGGTAATAAATATATCCTCGGTGTATTATAAACGAAACAGAGCTTGTGTCTGTGCCGTCAAATAAATATGTTGATTTTTTCCTTTTAAAATTATCAAGCGACACCTCATATATGTAATTATGCCGCATATTACTGCCTTCTTCTTCCCAACCGAGTACATATAGCTTGTTGTTGAAGTATGATAATTGGAAAGGATAATAATTAAAAGCAGGAAAGAATGCCGTACATTTACTTGAAGTATGCTCACAGTTAGGCTTATTGCAAACAATATATGCATCTTTTGTGGCAGTATCAAAAAAGTATAATTTCAAACTATTTAAAAAATAATATCCGTTATCAGCTTTTGCAATAGCAGACGAAGAATCAATAAAATATTGAAAATCCTCGTTTTCAACATAAGAAGCAGAGCTTTGTTCGGTGTTTACTTTATTGCTTTTGGACGAACACCCTGTCATTAATGAAGATATTAAAATTATAATAGCTATGCATATACATGATATATTCCATACTTTCTTCATTGCTTTTCTTCCTTTAAATCCTTAATAATGCCTTTTGCCTGCTGCATTGTTCGACTTTTCATTTCGTCTACTGAAACAGAGCCGACTTCAAAGCAGATTGCATTAGCGTTTTTCGATAACTCATAAACCTCCGGGAATATATAAAATTTTTCATTGGGTAAATCAAACTCGTCTATTTTTTTATATGAATCTGCAAGCTTTTGCATCTTTTCAGTAACTTCTTTTTCTTCTGTGTTTTCATCAAATGCAACTCCTGTATTATTGTATTCAAAAACGCTGCACTTTTTATCCTTTATTGTATCACCTTCAAACGTGTAAAGAAACGATTCTGCAGTTTTGGTGTTTTCATCAATATCATTTAAAGCATCATTAGTCAATTTATCTTCTTCATCATCATTATTCTCAATTACGTAAGCAGTTGAAGATATTCCGAGATTATGGTATTTGTTTTTGTATAGCTTTGCTTTTGTCATAGACCTGAAATGATAACACGTTTCATCATTATCACTTGGGTCTGAATACATTATGCCAAAATATTTTCCGTTTTTTGCAGTTTTAATTATGGTTATCGGTTGCTTTGGGTCGGTTGCCAAAGCATTGCTGATTGATTTATCACTCGTTATATCAACAAGTGTACTTCCGTAAATAAAGTAAGCTGATAAAAGTCCTATTGCTATAATTAAAAGAATAGCGGGAATAATAATTTTTAATTTCTTCATAAAATTACCCCTTAGTAACAGGCAAGAAAAAATTCTTGCCTGCTTTGTTGTTATTTTGTTGATTCTTATACTGTTTTTATGTCGAAACATAAAGATATTAAATCAACTCAAATATCTTTTTAATCACGAATTTAAATAAAGCTTTATTTAATAAATAACTTCTCAATTATATAGTGTCGGTTTTTGGAAAAATGTGAATATTTTTTTGCTGTGTTTCTTTTTAAATATTCTGATTAGTTCCATAATATTATTCCATATCAATAAATTGTTTGTCAGGAGATTTCAACTGCGATTTGTCAAGTACATAGTAGCCCTTTGCACCATCTGCTTCCATTACTTCATCCGCAATATTTTCTTTAAATATCATCATATCATCACCGCCGAAATAACAGTCATCCTTTGGATTTTTTGGAGTAATCTCGGTTATGTATTTTCCTGATTTGTCATAAACAAATATTTTTCTGTCACTTTCTTTGTTATTGCCCACAATAACGGATTGCAAATTATCAAAATAAATATAATTATCATCTGCAGATATGTAGCAAGGTCCATCAATTTTGCAAAAAACTTTATGTTTTTGATTGCTTAAATCATAATAAGCTACCGTGTTTTCATCTTTGAAATAATAAACTTTTCCATCATCTGCAAAATGTGAATATTTACGTTGCGGAATGGTTTTATTTTCTAAGGTATGAATATCCATACAATTTAGAACAGTTTCATATCCGTTCCCTTGCAAGTCACTATATGATGATGTGTTAAAGAAAAGCTTATTCCCATAAGCACTTAATCTTGCGATAGATGCTCCTATACCGTTAAATTCAAAAATCATTTCCGGCGAATTTTTGCTAAGCTCTCCTAATTTTGTTCGATACAGTGTAGCTTTTGTTTCTTCCATTTCTCCGCCATCGTATGAAAAATATACATATCCTCGGTGAATTATACAAACCACTGATATGCTGCTTGCACTATCAAATAAATATGCAGCCTTTTTTTGCTTGAAATTATCAAGGGATATTTGATAAATATAAACACTTTCTGATGATGCACCTTTTTTTTCTCGACCTAATAGATACAATGCATTATCATAATAATACATGCTCATTTCAGGATAAAATTTGAGAGGAGATAAATATGCTTGGCAATTTGAATCAGAATGGGTGCAATTCGTTTTATTGCAAACAGGGTATGCCTGATTGTTTTCGGTATCGTAATAAAACAATAAAGCGTCACTTGTAAAATAATATCCGTCTTTTACTTTAACAAAAGATGACATTTCACTTATATAATTTTGAAAATCCTCATTTGCAATATAATTATTTGAATTCTGATTGACATTTGTTTTTATTTGATTTGTTGAGCAAGAACAAAGCAATGCAAAAATCATTAATATCGCTGACAGCACAAATATCTTTTTAATTCGTCTCATTTTCTTCTTCTCCGGTTAATAAACTCAATTCAATTTCACCATCGTATACAATCAACATATTATTTGGTGATTGTATTTGGTATTTCTTTACGATAATATACGGCTGACCTTTCAAAACATCAATTACTTCAAGTCTTTTGATAGGAATACCTGTTTCGCTATCTGCCTCAAATATACTGCATTTGCTTTCTTCAGAAGCAACATTAGCAATTGCATATACAACTGTACCGTTTTGTTCAATCTCGTTATCAAGTGTTATTCCCGATACCATTATTTCAGTTTGTTTTCCCGTTGTTCCGCCTTGATATTTATATCTGTTTTTATAAAACTTATGCTTTGTGAAACAGGAAAAATAAGAACTATACTTGTTTTCTTTTGTTTTGACAGGATCGGTATATACAATCAAAAAACTGTTTCCGTATTTTTTAGTTGCAAGAATATTTATAGGATTGTTTTTGTTACTTGATAAATGATTTATAATTGATTTTTCGTTTTCAATATTTATCATTGTTGAACCGTAACCTACATATCCGAATACAAATATCAGCACAATACTTAATACAATAATAATTAGTGTTGAAACTTTTTTCATCAATAGTTCTCCTATTTGCTTTGTCTGCTATAGTTCCAAATGACGCTATATATAAGTATGAAAAACTTTTACCGTAATTAGATTTTCTCGATGTTCAACCGGTTAAAAGATTTCATATCAATATTCTTCATTTAATTGCTCTAACTCTACTATACCGTCATACGCAATTAATACACTGTTTTTTGACTTGGTTTTATACTCTTTAACAATAATGTATGGTTGATTTTTTGGAACATCAATTATATCCAACCTATTAATATATTGACCGGTTTCTGGCTCAATTTCAAATATACTGCATTTGGTTTCTTCTGTAGCTACATTTGCAATAGCAAAAGCTCTTGTGTCTTTTTGCAAAGAAGCATCCTCGAGTTCTGTGCCCTCTACCTGTATTTCTGTTCCGTCACCCGTTCCTATGCTGGAAGCGCTATATCTTTTCTTATAAAATTTATTTTTTACAAAAGTTGAAAAACAAGAACTGTTCTCATTTTCCTTAACCTTTACAGGGTCGGTATATAAAACAAGAAATCTGTCGCCATACTTCTTTGTTGCAAGAATATTGATTGGATTACTTTTATCGGTAGATAATACATTTATTATTGATTGCTCATTATCGGGATTAATCATCGTTGAACCATAACCTACATATCCGAATACAAATATCAGCACAATACTTAATACAATAATAATTAGTGTTGAAATTTTTTTCATTGATAGTTCTCCTATTTATTTTGTCTACTCTACCGATTTGACTTCGGTAGAGTAGACTATTTGTTTAACGACTAATCGTTAAAGTTATTGAATTGGTTGTTTTATTATATGTTGCTACATTGGCAGAAACAACTCTTGCATAGTAATCTCCGGAGCCACCTGCTATCACTTTTAAAGCATCTGTTCCGGAATTTGTACCTTTGCCTTCTTTTCCGGGCCCGCTTACATATCTTGGGTTGTCACCATTTTTGTCTACTTTGGTACCAAATACCGCTGCATATAAGTATGAAAAACTTTTACCGTAAATAGATTTTGTCCATGCAGAACCTGATTTTGATGTGGCTGAAGAAACATAACCCGTTGCCGTTGCCTTGCCACAATCAAAATCTTTACTTTTTGCATAAGCAGGTATAGCACCTGTAAACATTGTAATAGCCATTAATACAGCAGCAAATAATGCCGTTAATCTCTTTGATAATTTCATAATTAAATCTCCTTAATTTTATTGTAATAGATTGATGTGCTATTTTTGTGTCAAAACACAAAAATATTAAATCATCGGAAACACCCCTTTCGCCACTGATTTTAATAAAACTTTATTAAAGAAAATATTTTCTATAATTCCATTTTAATTCATATGTAGCGAAAAACAATATTAATTCCGTTATAATGCAAAAATAGGGCGAAATTATCGAAATTCTATTATAGTTAGAATTTTGTTTTAACAAAAAAGCTCTCATATTTTTAATACAAGAGCTTAACCCTTATTCTATTTTATTTTCTGGAAATAAGATAACCAATTTGAATTGTTTCAATCCTTTATCATATTCCCATTTCATTTCTCCGTGATATTTCTTTATTGTTTTTCGTATACTTTTAGTTCCATATCCATGAATAGATTTATTTTTTTTAGTTGTTATTAAATTACCATTTTTACCTGTTGGTTCAATATCACTACTGTTTATTACCGTTATTTTATGGTAAGAGGTTAAACTATTAACAATTTCCAAATTTATAAATTTGACGGTTGATTTCGATGCTGCTTCAACAGCATTGTCTAAAATATTATTAAATAATGTTGATAAATCAAAATCATTTATAAAATTCAGATTATCAGTCATTATATGTGTTTCAAATTTTATTTCTTTACTATTACAAATATCCGTATATTTACTTAATATGATGTCAAGAAATTTATTTTTAGTTTTGCCGATTTGATTGTACTTAGTAATTTCACCAAGCATATTATCTATATAATTTTTAATTTCTGCTTGATTTGACATACTGCTTATGGCAATCATATGATTTTTATAATCATGCGCCATTACATTCATTGTTTCATTTTTCTTTTCAATCAAATTAAGATATTGCATATCAATATCATTCTTTTGATTTGTAAGCTCCAACTCCAATAATTTTTGATTATTCTCTTCGGCTTGTTCATAAACAAAATAGATAATGATATTGATAACCAAAAGAAACGAAATAGATATAATTATAAGAATATTCTGATATGATTTGAGAACAATACTGTCAGTTATTATTTTTATTACTATAATAACAAATATATTACTTAATGGTAATAAAGATAATGCAAACCATTTTCCCCAAGTTTTTACATTAGTTTCTTTAACAGAAATTTTAGAAAGGAAGTTACTAAATAAGAAATATAGAATCCGACTTAAAACAACTCCTATTTCAAAATGATTATCAACACTGTTTTGAACTGGAATATTATAAATTAAAGAAGTTATGTATGCAGTTAAAAATTCAGATATTATTTGTAAAATACAAAGAATTATTCCGTGAAAAATAGATGATTTAAATGAACTTTTGAAGCAAAAATATATAATTACAATATTAGTGAGTGTAATTATTATTGTATTTACAAATTCTATGTTTATAATAAACCTATAAATAAAAAATAACATTAGATAAGAAACTAAAATCGTAATAAACGATATTAATTTATTTTTCTTAGGTTCATATATATGCCTTATATACATATACACAATAACCGCTTCAGTTAAATATGCAAAAATTTGAAAAAACATAAATTACCTTCTTTCCAAAACATAAAAGAACAATCTTTTAATTTCAGCTTGCTTTTTAGGTGCTATATTTATTTCGTATTTTTCTATGATTTTTCCGTCAAGATCTCGTTTGGCCAAAACTAAAAGCGTTCTTGTATGATATACTGAATAATCTAAATTAGCAACATAGCTAGAATGTGGGCAAACAAAAGAAATAGCATTTAAACGGTTTTTCCATACCGAAATTTTTTCATTTGAATAATAAATATTGTCAACAGTTACGATTTTTGTTTTCTTTTTTTTAATTTCAATATAAATAATATCGTTTGTATATATTCGAACATTACGGCCGCTTTTTACATCATAAAAAACAATTATATCATTATTGATGAGTTCGGCAGCATCATCCAAAGCTCTATAAAGTCTTACAATATCTAACGGCTTAGATAAAAATCTAAAAGCTCTAATATGAAACGCATCATCCAAATATCCATCATATGATGTAATTACAAAAATTATATTGTGTGGATTGCGACGTTTTAATTCTTTACCTGTATCAATTCCATTAATATTACCCATTTCAACATCCAAAAAAACCAAATCAAACAATAATTGATTTTCAAGTAGTTTTTCACCAGAAGGAAATTGAAAAATATTAAGCGATATATTTCTATCATTAAAATAATTTCTCAAATGTTTTTCTAATAGATCTCTAAATGATTTATCGTCATCACATATTGCTATATTCATTAACATCCTCTTTTCAAAAAAAATAAGTATATAAAACATATCATTGTTTAGATATGTTTTATATACCATATGAAAATAAATTTGTCAAATTCAATTATTCTTTGAGTTCATCCCCTGCACTAACATTAATACAGTATCTATATCCGAATCACTGCAATTTTTGAGGCATCCACAGATTTGAAGTATTTTACCATCTTTACTATCATCACCATAGTCTATTCCTAACAAAAAATAATCTGGAGTTTTTTCCAATGCAAGTGCCCATTTTACAAACTTATCTAATCTAGTGGCGTTTTCACCACACTCAACCCTTGACATCTGTTTATCAGATAAATAATCATCATCATTTTTATTTAATCCCTTATTTATTTTTTCGACAAGTTCACTTTGTGTTAGTCCTAATTTTTTTCGTTGCATTTTAAGTTTGTTTCCTAAATCTTTTAGAAAAACTTTATATGTCATAAAATCACCTCAAGGTAACTTTATCAATTGTTTACGCAGCATAACACTTGTAATTATAGAATAATCTAATTATAAAAGAATTTTTACAAATAATATTAGATTATTCTTGTTATATGTGCATTATCGTTTTGTTATACCAAATTTTTAACACTTTTGACTTAAATATTGACTTAGATATTATTATAAAATAAAATTTAATTATCAAAGAAAAGGAGGATTTTATTATGAAATCTCAAAAGAAAATTTTCACAACAGCAATTAAAACAATAGCTGAAAAATCACTTGAAAGAAATGCTAATAGTACAAGTTGCATTATCTATTATCAACCTGAAGTACCATCAGCTTTAAAAAAGTTCAGTAAAATCGACAATGATAAATAATTTATCTACACATCTTGTCGATAAACTTATTTCAAAAGGAAATATTACTGAAGACGAACGAGAACTTTACATTTATGGATTGTTTATATCTATTTCACATTTAATGTATTTAATTCTCGCAATCGTCTTTGGTTTAATATTCAAATGTTTTCTCGAAAGCATTATTTTCTATATAACTTTTCAGTTTATAAGGAGATATGCCGGTGGCTTTCATGCCAAGACTGAAACAAGATGCGAAATATTATCAACTTTATCAATTTTATGCTGTATAGTGCTTATCAAGCTGTCAAAAATGTACGATATTAGAATTGCATTACTTAGTATATCTTTAGTATTTGCTGTTTTAATATTCATTCTTTGCCCGCTTGATACTCCTGAAAAGCCTTTAAGTGATAAGGAATATAAATATTTTCGCAAAATATCTTGGATAATATTATCGCTGATTATTGTTGCGATAATCGTATCATTTATTTTTAAATTTAATGTTGTATTTGCACCGTGTTGTGCAAGTTTAATACTTGAAGGTGTACTAATTGGCACAGGTAAAATTAAAAAGGTGTACAACGAAAAAAGAGCAAGCTCTCAGGCATAGAGGGCTTGCTCTTACTCGTTGCAAAATGAAAAAATGTAAATACAGAACGCCTATGAAAATTGAACAAGCTATTTACATATCAAAAGCTAATTTGATGTTTTCAGTTTGTCCGAGATGTCATAAAGCGATAGAGCGAGAATATACAAATCACTGCTCCAGCTGTGGTCAAAAGCTTTTATGGCAAGATATAGACGATATTAAAATCACATATAAATAAGCTATACGTCTGATGAATTTTCACAAGGCGTATTTTTTCCATTTTTAGTTGTATGTGGTTATGTTACATAGCTAAATATCCATAATCTTTGATTTTTGATATTGTTCATAGCACCGACCCAAGCCATCATATCATTAGCCTTCAATTCTTCCGTTATGCCTTGTTTCTTCGAAAATTCATCGATAAGCCTACTTTCTGTTTCGCTAGCGAATAAATCAATATCGTGAAGATAAGGATTTAGTTTACCGCTTGTAATAAGATTGCAGTATCTGACTTTACGATTTTTCTTAATCCACCTTTCGTGCCTTTGTTCCCAAATGCCGATAGAGTAGTTCTCACTTTCAGAAATGGTTAAACAAGGAATATAATAATCACCTTGCAATTCATACCAAAGTCTGTTGCTTTCATCAAAAATATATTTTTTCATTGTGTAATCCTCCAAAATAATAAATTATACCTACAATTCATCATTCCAACCGATTACAAAAAGCCCCAAGGGAGAGACTTCTTTACGAAGCCTCTCCCTTGGGAGTGCTGTTTTTTTTGTTGTTAAACTGTTATAATTGAATGTGCGAGGTTTAAAAACTAAATTGTTTTAACAATATTCATTTCCATTGATTCTTCTGCGTTTTTATTAACCTCTTCCGGACTTTTAAAAGTAGGAATAACAAAGCGAAGCGCTTCTCTTGCCAAGTCGTTATTCTTAGAATTGACCGCATTTTTAAGAACAGAGAGCTTTTGCTCGACCTCATCGTAAGAAATCGGCTTTTCCTTTTCAACAAAAATCAAATCATTTTCCGTAGTATCCAACTCGTCAGTTCTTACAAGCAGTTCCTCATAAAGCTTTTCGCCCGGACGAAGACCTGTTTCAATAATTTCAATATTTTGTGCGGCAGAAAGATTAATCATATTCTTTGCAAGGTCATAAATCTTAATCGGCTGACCCATATCAAGCACAAAAATTTCGCCGTTTTTAGCTATTGCACCCGATTGAAGCACAAGCTGCGAAGCCTCCGGAATAGTCATAAAATAACGAATAATTCTCTTATCCGTAAGCGTTACAGGGCCGCCTGCCGCAATCTGCCTTTTAAACAGCGGTATTACTGAGCCTGCCGAGCCGAGAACATTGCCAAATCTTGTGCAAGAGCACTTAACCTTGCCCCTTAAGGCATAAGATTGCGCAATCATTTCGCACATACGCTTTGTTGCACCCATAACATTAGTCGGATTAACTGCCTTGTCGGTAGAAACCATCATAAATCTGTCTACACCGTATTCTTCGCAAAGCTCAAGCACATTTTCAGTTCCGAACACATTGTTCTTAATCGCCTCAACGCAGTTATGCTCCATAAGCGGAACATGCTTGTGCGCAGCCGCATTAATCACGATATCGGGATGATATTTTTCAAACACAACGCTCATTGCATCTTTATCCGTAATTGAAGCAATTTCGACCTCTAAATCAAGCTTGTTGCCGTATTTAAACTTCAATTCTTGCTGAACATCGTAAACACCGTTTTCATAAATATCTAAAATTGTAATTTGCTTAGGGCTCATTTTTGCAAGCTGACGGCAAAGTTCACTGCCTATTGAACCGCCGCCACCCGTAATAAGAACGACCTTATTTGCATAATAACTCAAAGTCTTTTCATCTGAAATCTCAATCGGCTTTCTAAAAAGCAAATCCTCAATCTCAAATTCACGAAGCTGTCGCTTTTTACCGGCAGTTTGAAACGACGGATAATCATATATTTTAATCTTGCAATTCGATTTTTTATAATACTCGTAAAGTTCTGCTGTATTTTCCGTTGAAGGAGGAAGCGCAAAAATAATTTCTTTCACGCCGTAATCTTTAAGTATATCAAAGGTATTGTTCAGTTTCGCCTGAAAAACAGGTATCCCGTAAATATCCCTGCCTGCTTTGTCCTTATTTATATCAAAAAAGCATACGGGAGTATATGATGTATTTTTATTGTTAAGAAGCTCCTCCGCAAGGCTTACACCGACATTTCCCGCACCTACAATTGCAACATAAATTTTATGAGCCTCGCCATCCTTCCTTATGCTCATTCCGAAGGCAAAAATTCTGAGAAGCAGTCTCATAAGTTTTCCCTTTGCGCTAAGTTCATTACCGTATTTAAAGCAATAGCGATAACACATCCTCATTCCGAGAGCCAGAAGAGTATTAAACGACATCATGGCGATGATTTTTGAAATGGTAAAGCGTTGGAAACCAAGCAAATTGCAAAGGCCACACTCAAAGCCCAAATACAAAACCATACCGAGCATATCGGTACAAAGCAATCTTATGTAGCATTGTATTCCGCCGTAGCGCCAAATTTGGTTATATATTCTACCGAAAAATCTGCACAAAAATACAATTAAAAAGCCGACACAAGTATTAATAAAAACATCAATTATCTGCATATTTTTTATGCTTTTATTAAGTACAAACATCAAAACAAATGAAGCTAAATACAAAATTGCATCATATAAAACAAGCGTCCATTTTATATTAAATAATTTCTTTATTTTCTCCACAAACAGATCCTCTCTCCCCACAATAATCGAAAATCAATAAAAAAAGACTTTTGACACGGGACATCGGTTGCGTTTTGACCGCAACTATTTCAAGCATCTAAAGTCTTAAAACATACGCATAAGCTCTGCCGGTATAAAAAAACAAAACTTTATGCTTTATCCCACATTGATACAAATTTACTCCCCATGAACCTTTAAAAACTTATTAAAAGAAAACGAAAAAAATAAACTTTTTCACTTTTTGTATCGCATATATTATATATTATGTAATATTCATTGTCAATGAAAAGCTTGTCGAAAAAGCAATATTTTTGTTACAGTATGTCTCGTATTTCACATATTGTCTTATAACAATATAAAGTATATGCCGTAGAAAAAGCGTTGGTATAACTAATCACCAACGCTTAATTTTATTTGTTATAATTTTTTGATTTTACTGCCTTTAGCCTCGGCAATTAAGGCAATGCCCTGCAAAATCACCAAAACAAACGTAAATATTCGCATGGCTTTTGCAATAATTTCAAGAACGGTTGAAATTTCTCTAAACGATGTTAAAAGGCGAAGATTATTAAAATGCTTCATTTTTTCACCTCTCAAGTAAAACCGCATGGGCTATACCCGGGATTGAATTGCCTTGCTTGCTTGAAGTAGGAGACATAAGTGCACCCGTAGCAACAAAAAGTACCTTTTTCAAAATCCCCTTGTCCATTTGCTTTAAAATATGAGAGCAAAGCACGCTTGCGCTGCAGCCGCAGCCGGAGCCTCCGGAATTTACATCCTGCTTTTTTAAATCAAAAATGAGCGTTCCGCAATCCTTATGAAAGCCTTTTAATTTAATATTGTGTTCCTTTTCAAGAAGTTCATAGAGAAGCTGACTGCCCGTGTATCCCAAATCACCTGTCAAAATCAAATTATAATCCTCCGGCGAACTTCCGGTATCATTCAAAAAACTGCTTATAGTCCTTGCTGCCGCAGGTGCCATTGTCAAGGGTAGACTATAAATTTTTCTTGTCGGCAAAATTTTTCGCTTTTGCACTCACTTTTTATTGTTTTTGCCGATAAAATACAAAAATAAAGGTAAACAATGTTCGCCCCTACGATATTTTCATTTAGAAAGTTTATAACTAAAAGCTTTTTCAATCAAAATGCAGAAAAGAAGTCCGAGTGCGCAGCCGAGTGTATTATGAATAACATCGTCAACCTCCGCATAGCCGAGTTTGAAAACATATTGCGAAAGTTCAATAATAAAGCTTAATGCACAGGAAATCGGAATAATCATCCACCGCTTTGAATTGATTTTGTCAATATTCAAACTGCCGAAAAGAAAACCAAGCGGATAGAAAAAGAGAATATTGAGCATCGACTCTCTAATCATTCCTTTCATTCCGTGAGCCGCCAAATAGTACGAGTGAAACGGAATCAGGCTGTAGTCACCTGCCGACTCTGTATTGAGCCTTGAAAACAAAGTGATATAAAGTATAAAAATCACATACAAAACAATAAATGCCACAACTATATAATTGTAGCACTTCTTCAACATAAAAAGCCGTTTGCCGATACCTAAAATAAGAGAAAAAGCGAGCAGGATAAAGAATATTTTTTCATTACTTACATTATAAAGCGTTGTAACAATATCCAATTACCTCAACTCCTAAAATTATACCTCTTCAAAAAATGTATCGGGTTTATTTGGGTTAAAAATTTCATTACAAGTCATAACCGTAACCAAATCTTCGGTTTCGCTAAGATTAATAATATTATGAGTCCAACCGGGAATCATATGCACAGCCTCGATTTTATCGCCGGAAACTTCAAAGCTGACCTTTTCACCTGTGTTAATATTGCGTTCCTCAATAAGTCCGTGACCTGAAACAACGATGAAAAGTTCCCATTTACTGTTGTGCCAATGCTGACCTTTTGTAATACCCGGCTTGCTGATATTAATGCTCACCTGACCGCAATCTTTTGTATGCACGAGTTCGGTAAACGAGCCACGGTTATCGACATTCATTTTAAGCGCATACTTAAATTTATCAGTCGGAAGATATGTTAAATAAAGGCTGTAAAGCTTTTTTGCAAAGCTGCCGTCAGGCATTTTCGGCATCATCAAAGTAGTAGGTTGTGCTTTAAACTCATTCAAAAGCTCCACAATTTCACCAAGCGTAACCTTATGAGTAGTTTCAACAAAGCAGAATTTGCCGTTATCGTCAGGCACAGTTTCAACCGAGTCAAATTCGCAGTGCTTTTCCTTACCCTCCAAAAGGTCAAACATACCCTCAACCAAATCGTCGATATATAAAAGTTCAAGCTCAACCTTTGGGTCCGTTACGGTAAACGGTTTATCATTAGCCACTGCCCAGCAAAAAGTTGAAACGGCAGAATTATACTTTGGCCTTGAATGGCCCATCAAATTAGGGAAACGGTAAACCGCAACCTTTGCACCTGTTTCCTTGCCGTAATCGAAAAACAAATCTTCGCCTGCTTTTTTGCTCCTGCCGTATTCACTGTTGCCGAAACGGCCTGAAAGCGTAGCCTGAACAGACGACGAAAGCATAACGGTTGCTTTGTTATTATACTTTTTAAGCGTGTTTAAAAGCGTCGACCCAAAGCCGAAATTACCGTTCATAAAATCTTCTTCGTTTTTCGGTCTGTTGACACCTGCAAGGTTAAAAACGAAATCGGCTTTTTGGCAGTATTCTTCAAGCTCAGCTTCGCTCGACTCTATATCATATTCAAAAATCTCGTCAATTATTATGTTTGGACGGGTTTTGTTTTTGCCGTCCTTAATGTTTTTAAGGTTGTTGACAAGGGCGGTTCCGACCATACCCTTAGCACCTGTTACTAATATGTTCATTTCTTTCTCCAAAATCAGTTGATTAAATCCAAATTTTTCATCATATCTATGGAATAATCTTCTTTTGAATTAACGGTAAGATTAATCTCTTGTTTAATACTTTTTCTTTTTTTGAAAATTTTAGTCCATCTGCAAATTTGATAAAACGGCAACAGCCACTTGTGTTTATAAAGCTTAGGATAAATCGTTGCGAGGTCCTCAAGCGGCATAAAAATTCTGTTTAAAAAATACTTAAACTTACTGCCTGCCTTATAATTGCCGATAACAACGCTTTTTTCATTTGAGCCATAAGTGCTGCCCGTCAAAATATAATGCTCCATCATCAGTATTTGCTCATTAGGCTCTCCGTTATCAAGCCAATAGTGCATTAAATCAAAAGCGTACTTTTCAAATTTTTCAAGATTAGCCCGATTAAGCAAAGCACGATACTTTTCATTATCAATATCAATTTTATTTTCAAAAATCCATAAATCAATAAAACTTCTGATTCCGCAACCGCCGTGTATAAAATGATATGCCATATGAGCAATATGATGAAAAAGGAAAAATTCAGGACTTTCGGCATATTCATACCCTTTTACGTTAGTTGAATATTGCCAAACCTCATCCAAAACCTTATCCATTTTTTCTTCCCGTTCTTTAATATTATGATGAAGTTCAAGGTGCATACCGCCGGGTGCATACAAATTAATATCGTGATAATGCTTGTTGCCCTCAACCCTGTATCCTGTTTTAGTCAATGCTTTTACTGCCTCATCAAGCTGTTCGTCGTGAACTAAAATATCAATATCGCAACTTGTCCTCATCCACGGTTCGGGATAATAATTTCTAAGCACACTGCCCTTTAGCAATATATACTCAATTTTATTTTTTTCAAAAACAGATTTAATATGCTCAATCTCATATTCCAAATTAGCTACAAAACCGGCTGAATATTTAAGTTCATACTTAAATTTAGGATAATAAGGCGATGACATTTTAATTAAATCATTTTTAATTAAAGCATCTGCAATAAGATTGATAACATCGTGATTTTTTGAAAGATTAAAAAGTTCTTTAACTTCATCATCAGTTAAAACGATATTTTGAACTTTTTTGTTTTTAAGCTCACATTCTATTAAGTTAAAAAATACTTTTGCAATATCTTTACTCATTTAGCATATTCAAAATCGAATAAAATCAGTCGATTTCTTTTCTCCAAACCATTTTATTAACTATTCCCGTATAGCTTTGGATAATTTTAACAACCTTTGTGCTTACATTTTCCTCAACATAATCAGGAACGGGAATACCGAAGTCGCCGTTATTATTCATCTCAATAGCTGTATCAACTGCTTGAAGCAAGCCTTTTTCGTCAATACCGGAAATGATAAAGCAAGCCTTATCGATAGCCTCCGGCCTTTCGGTCGAAGTACGAATACAAACAGCAGGGAAAGGATGACCTACCGATGTGAAAAAGCTGCTTTCTTCCGGCAAAGTACCCGAATCAGACACTACTGCCATAGCGTTCATCTGCAAGCAGTTATAGTCGTGAAAACCGAGCGGCTCGTGCTGAATAACTCTTTTATCAAGCTTAAAGCCGGTCGATTCAAGCCTCTTTTTACTTCTCGGATGGCAAGAATAAAGAATAGGCACATCATACTTTTCTGCCATTTTGTTAATAGCATTGAAAAGGCTTAAAAAGTTCTTTTCTGTATCAATATTTTCCTCACGGTGAGCCGAAAGAAGAATATACTTACCCTTTTCAAGTCCTAATTTTTCGTGAATATCGGAAGCCTCGATTTCAGCCAAATTATTGTGCAAAACTTCTGCCATAGGAGAGCCTGTAACATAAGTTCTCTCTTTTGGCAAGCCGCAATCTGCAAGGTACCTTCTTGCGTACTCCGAATAAGCCATATTCACATCCGAAATAATATCAACAATTCTTCTGTTAGTTTCCTCCGGCAAGCACTCGTCCTTGCATCTGTTGCCTGCTTCCATATGGAAAATCGGAATATGAAGCCTTTTAGCGCCGATAACCGAAAGGCAACTGTTTGTATCGCCCAAAACAAGCACTGCGTCAGGCTTAATTTCAGCCATAAGCTTATAGCTTTGAGCAATAATATTTCCGCAAGTTTCGCCGAGGTCATCACCGACAGCGTCAAGGTAAACCTCAGGGTCGTCAAGCTTTAAATCTTTGAAAAACACACCGTTCAAATTATAGTCGTAATTTTGACCTGTATGAGCCAAAATGACATCAAAATATTTGCGGGTTTTATTAATTACAGCCGCAAGCCTTATAATCTCAGGCCTTGTACCTACGATTATAAGAAGTTTAAGCTTGCCGTTTTCTTTCCATTTAACATTATCGAATTTGCCCATTTCTGCCTCCGATTACTTGTCCATATTTGCAAGTTCTTCCTGAATATAAGAAAGGCTTGCAATCTTTTCTTTAGTTTCCTCAAGGTTAAGACGACGGGTATTGTTAGAGTTAAACTCTGTTAAAGTGTTTCTCTTTTCGTCACCTTCCTTGAAATATTTATCATAGTTAAGTCCACGATTATCGGCAGGAACACGGTAGAAATTGCCCATATCAACAGCCTTTGCACATTCTTCGTTAGTAAGAAGTGTTTCATACATTTTCTCGCCGTGACGAATACCGATAACTTTAATATCTTCTTTTTTGCCGCCGAAAAGCTCACAAACAGCCTCTGCCTGAGTTTGAATAGTGCAAGCAGGAGCTTTTTGAATAAGCAAGTCACCGTTTTCGCCGTGTTCAAATGCGAAAAGAACAAGGTCAACCGCCTCTTCAAGCGACATAATGAAACGAGTCATTGAACCCTCGGTAATAGTAATCGGATTGCCGCTCTTAATTTGTTCAATCCAAAGCGGAATAACCGAACCACGAGAACACATTACATTGCCATAGCGGGTGCAGCAAATCTTAGTCTTGCCCGACATTCTCGACTTAGCAACCGAAACTTTTTCCTCAATAGCTTTTGTAATTCCCATCGCATTAATAGGGTAAGCAGCCTTGTCAGTCGAAAGGCAAATTACGCACTCAACACCCTCATCAATAGCTGCCGTAAGCACATTATCAGTACCGATAACATTAGTTCTTACAGCCTCCATAGGGAAAAATTCGCAAGACGGAACTTGCTTTAAAGCTGCTGCGTGAAATATGTAATCAACGCCGTGCATCGCACCCTTTACCGACTGCAAATCACGAACATCACCGATGTAAAACTTGATTTTGTCGGCAACCTCCGGCATCTTTGCCTGAAAGTCGTGACGCATATCGTCCTGCTTTTTCTCGTCACGAGAAAAAATACGAATCTCGCCAATGTCGGTTTTTAAAAACCTGTTGAGAACAGCGTTACCAAATGACCCCGTTCCACCTGTTATCATTAATGTTTTTCCTGTAAATAAGCTCATATTGTTCTCCTTTTAAAAACCAATTTTATCTTTTAAAGTATTGATTTTCCTTATGAATTTAGTTTTATTACTTTTTCCGCAACAATTTTCAAATGCTTCTACACCATTTTTTTCAAATTGTTTAAAAAAGACTTTTCTCATGTTTTTCATTTTAACGCTGTTATAATATGATGGGTTATAATTCAAACCCTTTTCAGCATTTTCTGAAAAAAATGTTATTTTTTCATTATCTTTAATTTCATCAAAAATTTGTTGTCCCTTTTGCGAATGTATAACAACTAAAGATGCTCCTTTATCATCATTGAATTTTGGGTTAACTTTATCTATTCCCCAAAAATCAGCTAAAGTAATATCGCTTTTAATATTATCGCCTTTAAATTGACAATCATAACAACTTGGACGCAAGTAATAGTCTGCCACAAAGCCTCTTAAATACAAATCATCTCCGGCAAACTTTTTATATTCTTTTTTATTTTCAAATTCACATAACAATGAATAATTTTGCCATCCATTTGATTTATTTCTAAATGAAATTTTTTCGACCGTTGAATCAAACTTTTTTACCAAAGCACTTTTATAACAATTCCATACATTGGAAGACGGAACGCCATGACAAATTATATCTACAGTCATTAAGTTATAATCTTTTGAATATTTGCCTAAATAACTTTTTAGTCCTGCAATTTGACAAGGTGTACCGCTATATAATACTTCTTGGCCATTTTGCAAACAATTTTTAACTTCTTCAAAAGTAATATTTGTATCACTTTGCAAATATTTAGAACCTTGAAGTTTTGGCAAATCATCAACAGCTTCAACTTTTATATGCTTGGCAAATGAGAAATCATCGTTCATTGTGCAGCCAAACACAGCACCGTTTTTCTCAAGAACACTTGCTGCAAGTTCTGAAAACATACCACCTGAAGAGCTGTTAATTCTGATGCTTTCATTGTTAGAATATGCTCCATAAACTTTTGCATCAAATGATTTTTTTCTGCTTGCCTTATTCAAAATGGGGCAAGATTTCTCGCACATACCACAATCAATACATTTTTCTTTGTCGACAATCGGATACCAAAATCCTTCTTCATCGACAGTCATTTCTATACAATTTTTAGGGCATATTATTTCACAGGCTTTACAGCCGCAACAATTTTTCTTGTCTTTTATATTAATCATTTTTCCTTTTCACCATAGAGAAAATCTGTTTAAGTTCATTCTTATTTCTTTTATCCACAACAAACGCAACACCAAATATGAGTAAATACAGTACAATAGATGCAACAAAAGACAAATAAACATTATTAATTGCTTGTCCGACAAAATAAGCAACCACGGAAGCAACGAGTTGATATAACAACATTCCTTTATAAGTTTCTTTAAATAAATACATAACAGAAATGCCGATGTTTTTACTATAATAAATATTCATTATAATAACCTGTCCTACAAATGTACATATTGCAGTAGCAAATGCAGCGCCTACTATTCCGTGATTTTTTATCAATATAACCGTTAATATAATGTTTGCGATTGTCGTTAATAACAAAACATTAGAACGATATATTCTTTTATTCATGGCATCCAATATATTAATAATTACGCCGTTAGACATATTCATAAACATCGGAACCATAACTAAAACTGCAATTATATATGCTTGAATATAGCTTTTGCCATAAACTATAGTAATAAATTGTTTTCCTGCTGCGACAAAACCAAAAAGTATACTTCCACCGATTAAAGTTATTAGTCTGCTTGGTTCTATTAATGTTTTGGTTAGTTCTTTACCTCTCATGCCGCCTGCAACATTTTTAACTATTTGAGGTGCATACATTGAAATAGGGATAGTAGTAAATGAAGAAAACGAGCTAAACACATACATACCTACACTGTAAAGTGCAACCAGCTCCGGTGTAAGCATAATACCTATAACAAATTTATCAACATTATTGTTTGCTTGATTAACAATAGTTTGCATAAATATTGCCATACACAATGGCAATGCGTTTTTAAATATTTGCTTGTCAAAATATTTCATTGTAAATTTTATATTGCATTTTTTTATGCAATATAAATATTCATAACATGCAATAATTAAACTCAAACACATATCAACTATAGCAATAACAATCGAATATTTTAAAATAAATATTAAAGCTGTCAACAAAAGAGTTCTTACAATTAATTTTATAACTGAAACAGATGATGAAAATGTATATTTTTCGCAAGCCAAAACAACACCATTCATCGTTTGAGTATAAAATGAAAAAACCAAATAAAAAGTTATAAAAACAAAAATATTCCTGCTATATGCAATTTGTTCAACCGTTAATGATTTTGTATATATAACACCTATCAGACAATAAAATACTACTGAAACAATCAATATAAATACTGCTAAAATATTTGTTATTGTCCATATTGTCGAAACATTTTTATCAATTTCTTCTCGAGAAGCTTTTTTACCAAAACACATAGACAAATTTCTTGTCATTACTGTTCCGGTTCCAAACTCAAAAAGCACCAAATAATTTGCGAATGCCGAAACCGTCTGATATACACCGTATTCTGTATCTCCGAGCATACGCAAAAGATACGACGAAAGGAACAGACCGCAAATCATACTTAAACCTGAATTTACATATGACAATGCTATTCCCTTACTTCTGTTTTTCATTTAATTTCTCCCAGCATTTTCTTTGAAACTTCTATTATACTATTTTTATAATCAGGTAAAATCTGATTATATCTATTATGCAATTCTTCCTCTTTTTGAATTACATTTTCATCAAACATTTCCCATAATTGTTCTTTATATTTCAAATCTTTCCAAGATATCGCATAATCTTTTTCGTTACCAAATAAATCCTTTGCAATTCCTCTTGATTTAATTGAATATCCCAAAACAAGCGTAGGAACACCTGTTGAGTACGCAGCAATGGTAGAATGTGTTCTTGCACCGATAAAGAACCTGCATTTTGATATTATATATTTGAGTTGAGTGCAAGACAACTCTTTGTCAACAATAGATATTCTGCCTGTTGATTTAAATTTTTCATAAACCGGTTTCAACATACGAATATCTTCTAAATTTTTTTCGATATTATAAACATGAGGAATAAGACAAATATTCATATCTGTATCGTTCAAAACTTTTTCTATCAAATAGCATATATTTTGATATGTTATATTTTCATCTACAGCTTCACTCATAACTATCGGACTCAAATTAATTCCAAGAGTATTTCCGTTTTTCCAAGGCGTTGGAAGCTCAGTTTCTTTTATAGGTAATTGGAATGCAGGATCACATGCTAAATAAACATTTTCTTTTTTACATTGCTTTAAGATATCATAAGAAAGTGATTCTCTTGCAATAATGTAATTGTATCTTGCCAAGTCTTCCTTAATAAGTTTTTCAGTCAAAACATTATCTTCAACCGAACATCCCCAAAACACGCTTGGAATATTATTCTTTTCGCAATACATATTAAGAGCAATACTTAAATTTGGAATGCCATAACAATATGTATCTCCACCAATGTTAAATATAATACTATCATCAGTATTAACAACACCAAATGCTTTTTTATATGTACAATTAGCACTCCATAATGGATTTTTGAAAAAATCTCGATTGATTTTGCCTAAAGCTCTTTCAAATATATTTTTTTTAGGATAAGCGACTAAATCAACAACATCGTTTACATTTAAACATTTGTCATAATTTTCATCGAATGTAAAAACAGTCGCACTCTTTTCATATCCGGCTAATTTTAAAATTTTAGCCGTTGAACGAACGATTGCTTCGCATCCTCTGTTCACACTGCCCGTATGACCGCATAATATAATGTTTCTCATTAACTTTTCCTTATCCTTTATGACTTACTGCAAATACCGTCTTCAAACAAATCAGGTGATTGTTCACCATTAAGTATAGCATTTGAAAGTTTGATTAATCTTTCTGCAGCTACTTTTGAATTCCATTCGTTTGAAATAGTATAATACGCCTGCTCTTGAACAGACTTCATTTTTTCTTTATCATTAAACAATTCAACGATTTTTTCACATATATCATCAATATCGCATTTTGTATATGCAAAACCATTTTCGCCATTCTTAATTAAATACGGAACTGCACCGGCAGCTTTATTTGCAATTACTGCACAAGCACTGTTCATAGCCTCGTTAAGAACAGCACCCCAACCTTCCCGCCTGTCCGATGTCATAAGAAAAATCTGCGACTTTTCCATATTTTTTCTGACTTCTTCCGGCGGCATAGAGCCTATCATTTCAATGCAGTCATCAAGATTTTTTTCTTTTATCATTGACTTTATTTCATCTTCAAGTACACCTGTTCCGATAATATTAAGTTTAAAATCAATATTTAATGACTTTAGTTTTTCTGCCACCAAAACAGGAATTTCAGGATGTTTCCAATCAATGAGTCGGGCACACCATAAAATTGAATTTTTAGTTTTATTCGAAATCAATTCATCAACATCATAATTTTTACATTCAGGAAAATAGCCCCATTTATAGCATTTGTTTTTAAATAAGCCGAATTTTGCATAATCGCTTGCAGTATATGCACTTGCACAAAGCATATAAATATTCGAATCTTTAGGATTGTTCTTGTGGAATCTATAATACCTAATCGGATATTTGATAGGTTCACTTTTTTTCAAAATTCGCTCGGAATATCTAAAAATCAATTTTCCCTGCTTTTTTCTTTCTTCGATTAAATATTCCGGTGCTGAGCCAATAATAACAACATCAGCGTTGTTTACTAATAATTGACACTCTGATTTTAACTTTTCACTTGTATAATTTTGTTTTACATAGCAAGGCTTTTCATTTACACCCCAACCCATATTCAAACGTTCGCTTTCCATAGGCTCGGTTTCTATGAAATAATAATTACCTTTTGTCAAATCATTCAATTCTTCACAAAGATATTTTTGATGATGATTAAAATAATTTGATATAAATACTATCTTTAAGTTTTCTTTTTTCATATTTTCCTCAATATCACAGAGCATTTCATTCCCAATAAAATTTATAAGGAACTATATCAAAATTGTTTGCAATTAAAGTATTGGTTGCAAAAAAGTACACAAAAAAAGCCACAAATAACATTCTAAGTATAATTGATGATTTCTTCTCTAAATAGAACAATGTGTTTGGCAAAAGTATAATTAAAGATTGTGAGAAAAACATAAAACTTCTCGCTGATGTTTCATTACCAAAAAACAACGCCAACAATATACTTAACAGAAATATTTTAAAAAACAATTCATTATTTTCAACAAAAACTTCATCATAAAATTCTCGATTATATCCACTGCCTTTTTCGCCAATATTCAACACATACAGAAAATAAACAGCCATTATCACCATAAAAATAACATTTGCGCCTATATGCAAAGCAGCATTTGTATTAAATGAATCTTTATCAAATAATTGCTTTATATAAGGAAGAAGCGCGCTTCTTAAGGCTAAACTGATAATTGTTATCAAAGCAACTATTACAGAATACCATTTAATATTTTTTATAAGCATTAAAGGAAGTATTGCAAAACATATAATCGCACTTTTATGAAATGTCATTGCCAATAAAATGAGCAAAACATACCAAAACAGATACATTTTTTTCTTCTCAATTAAAATAACAAATGCAACAAGTGTAATTGACATAGCTATCGCCTGACGAAGCCCTGTTAGGTCAAATTCAAAAAGCATGTAGCATATATATATCATTACAGAAAAAATCTTATCATTAGAAAACTTCTCAATAAATATAAAAATTGGAAACAGAATAATCAAATATGATACAAACAAAAACCATTGAAAATTCATATTCAAAGCAATACAAATTTTCATAAAAAGAAGATAACCGTTTTCATAATATATGTAATTAAAATCAGAAAATGGAACATCTTTTGTCATTTTATATGCCAATTCATATCCGGCTATATCTCTTCCAACGCTACCGGAACGCAATACACAAATCAAAAATATAGAAATAAATATTATTCCCAACAAAATATTTGATCTTTTTTGGGTGTTTGAAGCCATTATTGTTGAATGGTCAATTATCATTGCTAAAAATGTTAAAATTAAAAGTCCAACATAAATTGTCAAATGTACTTCACCTTCTCTTAAAACCAAATCATTGTTTCTTGTACAATTCAATATAATTTCTGTATTTTTCGTTTTTATCAAACATTCTTGATTTTCTTAAACACATTTCTTTTGCGAAAACATTGTTTTCACAAATATTAATTATTTCATTATACATAGAATCTATATCATCTTTTTCAACAACCATACCACAGGTTTCATCAATTATTTCAGGACTGCCACCCGTGTTAAATGTTAAAACGGGTGTACCACAAGCCAAAGATTCCATATTTACTGTTGGGTAAGTATCTTCCCTTGTAGGATTAACAAACAAATCTGCTGCTGAGTATATTTTTGCAAGCTCATTTTGGTTTTTTGTTCTATGTATAGAAATTATATTATCTGGCAAATCCTTTTCAATATATTCATCAGTACCTACCAACATTATTTTATACTTATTTTCATCTAAACGCTTAGAAAGTTCTATAAAAATATCCAAACCTTTCTTTTTGCCCCAACCAAATGCAACACCTAAAATCAAATATTTATTTTCACATTGATACTTTAATTTAATATCATTTTCAATCGGTTTAAATACATCTAAATTTATTCCATTGTTAATAATTCTTATAGTATGGTCTTTTAGAAATGATTGTTTAACTAAATCTGCAAGCCATTGAGATGGGGTAACTATTGTCAAATTTTCAACACCGGTAAATAGTTGTTTTTTTAATTTGTAAATATGTCTTGAATTATCAGTAAAACTTTTAGGATATTCTCTATGTATTGGGCAATTGTAACATTGTGTTTTCCATTTTGTGCAACCTATCAAATCAAAATGTGCACAATGACCTGTAAAAGACCAACAATCATGAAGAGTCCAAATAACCGGCTTTTTATATTCTTTTAAAAAATTAAATAATATTTCAATATTAACATAATATCCATGAATCGTATGAATATGGATAATATCCGGTTCGTATGATTTGATAAACTTCAAAAGCTTTAAAGTATTTATTTTTGAATAGAACCCTGCTCTATCGGTGATTCGTGAAACTGCATTATGTATATAATAATCAAACTTATTGCCAAATTTAAATGCGTCTTCTTGAGGTATATTTTCTGCATTACCGATACCGAAAGCGATTTTTGATTCTATTCCGTTTTCTTTCATTACTTTATACAAATCTGTTGCAATTCGACCGGTGCTACCTACACCACATACAGAATTAATTTGCAATACTTTCATTAATTGCACCTCATTAATTAAAAATAAGTATTCATATTAATGTAATTTTCTATTTTGTTTTACCTAATATAAATAATTTTAAATATTTATTTTTGTTCAATAGCATGGAAACAACTGATGTTATAACAACAGTTAAAATGAAATTTACCAAAACAAGAATAAAACCGTTTACTGTAGTAAACCTCGGCTTATCAACAAGCGTCACCATATTCAAAACCAAGTAATGAATCAAATAAACATCCAAAGAATAAACTCCACACCAATGAAGAACTGATGCAATTTTATTATTAGATTTTAATGAATCAAATAATTTTAGAAGCAGACCGCAAATTGCAATACAACCGGTAAGCGAAGCGATTGCTCTAAGCAAGATTCCTGCTACATTATCTTCGATTGCATATAAATTAAATCTTTTGATTAAAACAATCCAAATAACAAAACACGCACAAATTGCAACTTCCGTTAATGTTTTAAAATGTGGTTTTGATTTTAATTCATCATAAAATTTTCCATATATATGGCCGAGAAAATAAAATGGCATATAATATAATGTTAATTTTATACATAAGAATGACAATCCAAAAACATAGCCCAAAGCTGCTAAAGCAATCATTCCTATAACATAAAATATACCGCAAATGAATATTTTTAATATTTGATTTTTTCCATTTGCTATTTTATTTGAAAGAAAACTTGAAACACCAAATATCATACAAATTGTCCATATGGTAAATAAAAACCAATATCCACTATCCATATGCCAAAAAATGAATTTTGGATTCAAAAAATCAGAGTAGCCAAATACCAATCCTCTTATCAAAAATGTCCAAACTGCCCACGGCAATAAATAAGAAATCGTTCTTTTCTTTACATAGCCAAACAAATCCTTACCGTTGTTCAATTCCTTGCTATATCTCGTAACAAATCCACTTATAAGAATAAATAAAGGCATTTGCAAAGACCATATCACCTGAAACAAAAATGTATTTTCAGAATTCACAGAACTTCCTGTTAAGGTATGTCCTAAAACAACCAAGAGCATTGCCAGCCCCCTTATTCTGTCAACATTTAAATTTCGTTCTTTTTTCACTATATTATCCAAATTTAATACCTCTTTCTAAAAGGCTTAATACATTTTTAATTTATTCACTATAAAACTTCATTCCGCACTTTTTTGCAATATTCTTAACAAATTTAAAGAATGGTTTTGGAAGATTATGAGATAAAAATTCCATACTCCATAATTTAAATTCCATTGCATAGCTAATGCTTGGCCTATCACCAATGTTAATATTGTTTTTTTTGAAATATTTTTGCGCTTTGTGAAGAACTTTGCCCTTACGAACTACATCAAGTATTTCAAATGTTCCTGCCAAACTATTTTTACAATTTGCATTTTCTTCAAATGCTGTTTTAGTTAACGACGCTTCGTATTGCCAAGGACTTACATCTTCTTTAACAGTTTTTTTCAAAAACTCCACATTCCAAATTGCCGGATACAAATTAACTGCATATCGAGCACTTAAGTCAACCGAAACTAATTCATCCAATGGCAAAAAATCATTTTCTTTTTTTGTACGCCTACTATACAGTGAAAGATATTGTATATCTTCTTTAATCATTCTGTCGACCAAATAGTTAATTTTATCATTTTCAACAGGCTTTATCAAAAAGTAATCATCAAGAGTAACTAAAACATATGGCGTTTTAACATTTTCTAAAGCAGCTTTTATTCTCAACGGAAAATCATTCTGTCCTTCTACTGCAATTACATTCACATTTTCAGCAGTCCAATCCGTTTTTTTATCCGTTACCAAAAAAGTATCACATTCATTGTTTTGCCATTGCTTACGATATGCTTTTATGTTTTCATCCCACAAGTCTGAAAATTTATCACAACTGCTAATTAATACAGATAATTTATCTTTCATTTTTTCTCCTGTTATTTTCCTCTACTAATTTAACAAACATACTTTCTGTCAAACTTCTGTTTTTATCTTTATCATGGTCCTGCTTATCCACCAAAATTGCTTTGTTATATAGTTTTTTTTGTAATTCTTCATCAAAAATTAGCTTTTTTAAATCCTTTTCAAGTTTATCTTTATCAGTACAAACTACTGCACACCCTGTGCCCTGCATATATTCTATAACTCCACAATTAATATCACCATAAGCAAAAATGTTTCCGCCGCTTGCTATAGCGTCGGCTGCTTTTGTTGACAAAGAATATCGTGTAATATCAACGTCTTTTTTATTAAACCCTTCAACGATAATATTAATGTCACTTTCTTTAGTTAATTTCATAACTTCGGTATATGGCACCGCCCCGTGAAATGTTACACCTAAACAATCATTAAGTGGTTTGATATATTCTTCTTTTGTTTCTGCAGAATAAACATCAAGATGGTAATTAGGGTTGATTTTTTGAAGAGCATTTCCTATATCTACAAGGGAATTATTTCTTCCCATACTTATATTGCCGCAATAAATAATTTTAGGATTGTCTATATTTACCGGTTTAAATTCACGGCGTTCAATATCGGAGGTTAAATAAATCGTTTCACCATTCAAGCCAAATTCTTTATTATACTTATCCCTGATTTTATTGCCAATGTACATAGCGCTTCCTGGTCTTTGAAAAACCTTGTCAATCAAATTCTTGTATGTTTTTCTGTAAATATGATAAAATGGAGATAATGATTTTTTATCGTTAAAATAATAATCGTCACCGATACAAGACATAATAGGAATATCATATTTTTCTGATATATACAATGCTATTCTTGGAATAAAATAATCATCTGAAAAAGCAAGAAATACACATTCAGGTTTGAATTCATCAAGCCAATCATTCAGCTTTTTAGTATTCCAAAATTTATTTTTCCACAATATTCCACGAAGAATATGCTTTAGTGGACTGCCTTTACTTCCAATTTTGTAGAGATTACCGACTGTTTTGCTACCAACCTCAAGGTCGTTATTTTCCCAATCATCAGGCAAATCTTCATATTCAAATATTTTTCCAACATCTTCAGTTTTATGCAACCATCTCTTTAAAAGCCTTTGATCGGTAATTTGATACAATGAACCACAATGACCTTTAACAGGTGTTTTTGTATTTGAAAAAATTTGACGCATGTTTTCTTTTTCCCAATTATGAAAATACGCATCAAATGCTCTTGATGATGTATTTTTGTTATATGGAATTGTACCTACAATAATAACTCTATTATGTTTCATTATTTCTCCACTGTTTATTAAAAAAACTCGCTTAATTCAAGTATGAATCATTTAAATTAAGTTTCACAAAATCATGATGTGTAACTTGCTTTTCTTTAGGCGGAAGTTTTCGCCAATCACCATAAATCTGAGTCAAATATGCATCATAATCTTTAAATCCGTATATTTTGATGTTTTCAAACTGATATTCAACCGGTTCGCTAATTATTTCAACAGGAGTTATCTCTCTTTCACCCCAGTTTCCAAGCAAATTACCACCATAAGCAGATTCTTTCAAACTATATTTTTGGCACATCTTATCAATTTCTTTTCTCAAATTAACATTATCAATGATAAAATTCGGAATCATTCTTGATAATATTACTGCAATATTTTTATATGTTGCTCTATTTTTTCTTATTGCGGCAACTCTTGTAAGAAACAAAGCATTCTTTTTGTAAATTTTCTTAAACCAATTCATTCCATCATTGTAATCATTACCCAAACCGTCAAGAGGAAAAATATCTAAAAACACACCTCTCACCAAAGGTTGATGATAATTTTCTATCAGCGTTGTTGAAGTATCGTACAATTTAGTGTAGGGGTAACAAAAATCTACATTTGATGAATTTTGAGTTTCCAAAATATAGTCACCATATTTTTTGTTTTTCATTAGTTTTTCAAGTTTAATATAATCTTCTCTTGGCATTCCTACATCTATATCATCATCCCAAGGAATAAATCCTTGATGCCTTACAGCACCAAGCAGTGTTCCGCCTAAAGCATAATATGTAAGATCATTTTCTCTGCAAAACATATCAAACCAAGCTAACATATCAAGCAATTTTTTTTGCAATTCTGTCAAACAATGTTCGTTCATATTTGGCTCCTTTTTACTTTGTTCTTGCAAAAGTTTTAAATACCCATTCTCTAATTGCGTTTGGAAGAAGCATTTGAACAACAAATCTTTTTGAAGAATTCAAAACAAAAGTCGGTAAATTGATAATTCCGTTTTTTAACATGTATTTTTGCAAAAACATTTCACTATTGAAATATTGCTTTCCGCCTCGACGCTTATACATATCTTCCCCAACTCTTGCATTAACAAGAATTGTTCCTGTATTTGCCATAATGCAGTTGTTTTCCACCATTCGTATCCAAAGCCAATAATCTTCATTATAAAACAAATCAATATAATTACCGGATTTTAGCACGGCACTTCGTTTATACATGACTGTCATATGATTAAATGGGCATCTGGTTTTCAAATACTCTTTTATTTCCTTGTCTAAAATGGGAACCTTTCTTTTTGCAACAATGTTTTTTTCATCACCGATAAATTCCGAAATATCCCCGCCAACAATATCCACAGCAGAATTTTTAGTCATTATTTCTAACTGTTGTTCAAATCTATTTGGGGCAGAAACATCATCGCTATCCATTCTTGCAATCAATTCATATTTGGCATTTTCTATTGCAAGTTTCAATGCGTTTCCAAGACCTGCATTTTTATCTAATCTAATAACATTAAGATTGCCGTATTTTTCTGAATACTTTTCAATAACAGCATTGATTTTTTCATCAACAGGACCATCAACAATTATAACAATCTCTGTTGGCATTACTTTTTGATTTTCCGTTATACTTTGCAATGCCCTATCAAAAAAAATCGGATTGTCGTTTTTATATACCGACATAGCAACTGAAAACGGCGGATATTCATTTTTGACTAAATCTGCATCATTCTTCATTTTCATCATGCCTTTTCAATATTTCTTTTGCTTTTGCTTGCTTTTCATCGTATTCTTCCCTGCTAACCTTGCCTTGATTAAGCAAATAATCACCAAAATCTTCTGCAGTTGCCATTTCGCCTGTAGTAATACCTTCTTGATGTATAAAAGCTTTTTTCACTGTTTGAAAAATAATTTTTATATCACCCAAAAGAGAAATCTTTTTTATATATTTCAAATCCCATTCAAGTTTATCTTCCCAATCAATATCATTTCTTCCGTTAACTTGAGCAAGTCCTGATAAGCCCGGTCTTACAAAATGCCTTTTTCTCTGTTCATCTGTCATAAATACCATATCACGAACGAGCTGTGGCCTTGGTCCGATAACGGACATATCACCTTTTAGGATATTAAACGCCTCCGGCAGCTCATCAAGAGAACTATTGCGAAGTGCTTTGCCGAATTTTGTAAGTCTGACCTCGTCAGGCAAAAGTTCGCCGTTTTCATCGCATTCATTTGTCATCGTTCTAAACTTATACATATTGAATACTTTTTCGTTTTTTCCGGGACGAGGCTGTTTAAAGATAACAGGTGAACCAAGTTTAACTCTAACCAAAACAGCAACGATTATATATAACCATCCAAAACAAATAATTGCTAAAAGAGAACAAATTATGTCAAAAAATCGTTTTACAAATTTCTCATAAAAACTTGGCTTATATTCTATTTTTTTCTCTTTTTCTTCAACCATATGCTACTCTCATTCAAAACATCTCTTAATTGTTTCAATTACTCTTTCCTGCTGCTCTACTGTCATTTTATTATCGCTCGGAAGGCAAAGACCACGGCTGAAAATATCCATACCTATATCCAAAGCATCGCCGGCAATATAAGCATTTGTTCTTGCTCTGCCGTTGCCGTCCTTAGTTACAAAACCGTTCATTCTGTAAATCGGCTGCATATGCATAGGCTTCCAAATAGGTCTGCCTTCTGCGTTAACCTTAGCAAGTTCATCGAGAATTTCCTGAGGGCAGGTTTTGCCTTTTTCGCTATTGTAGCAATAATCTTTTTCGCCACGAACCTGCTTACACATTGCATCCTTGTCAATAATCAAACACGAAAGCCAAAAGTTAGGCTCGCTATTTGCTTTGTCATAAGGATTCATTGAAACGGGCAAATCTTTAAATGCCTCTTTATATCTCATATAAATTGCTTTTTTTTGAGCAATGTGCTCTTCAAGATAAGGGATTTGGCCACGGATTACACCGGCAATTACATTACTCATTCTGTAATTATAGCCAAGCTCTTCATGCTGATACCACGGTGCATTTTCTCTTGATTGAGTAGACCATTTACGAACCTTATCGGCAGCCTCTTTACTGTCTGTCAAAAGCATGCCGCCGCTTGAACCTGTAATAATTTTATTGCCGTTAAAGCTGATACAATTAAATTTACCGAATGTACCCGTCTGTTGACCTTTATATGTAGCACCGAGCGATTCGGCAGCATCCTCAACAATAGTTGCACCGTGCTTATCGCAAATAGCTTTAAGTTCATCAACCTTACCCGGAGTACCGTAAAGATGAGCCATAACTACAACCTTAACTTGCGGATAAATTTCAAAAGCCTTTTCAAGCGCAACCGGGTCCATATTCCAGGTGTCATACTCAGTATCAATAAATACAGGCTCTCCGCCCTCATAAACAACGGGATTAACCGTCGCATCAAATGTCATATCGGAGCAAAAAACTTTGTCGCCACGCTTAACACCGGCAAGCTTAATTGCAAGGTGAAGCGCAGCAGTACCTGCCGAAAGGGCAACTGCATACTTACAGCCGACTTTTTCGCAGATTTGCTTTTCAACTTCATTTATATTTGCACCGACTGTTGACATCCAGTTAGTGTCGTATGCTTCTTTCATATATTTAAGCTCGTCACCGTGCATAGTCGGTGATGAAAGCCAAATCTTATCGTAAGACATCTACATTCTCCTTTGATTACTTTCAATCGTAAACTTTACAATAAAAAAAGACTTTTTGACACGGGACATCGGTTGCGTTTTGACCGCAACTATTTCAAGCATCTAAAGTCTTTAAAATACATATAAACTTCAACTGCACAATGCAATATACTCCCCAAGCAACGCAAGAAACGCTGTGTCAATTCATACCCCAAAATACCACATTATTAATTAGATTATAATTTATAGTTATTATATAGCATACTTAAATATGTGTCAACAAAAAATTATCAAATTCGATATATTTATGTAACAACTTGTCATATAATTTGCAGAATGTACTGTATTCAAAAAAATCAGTTTACATTTTAAATATTTTTGTATTTTTAAGAGAATTTTTATGAGAACGCCGGCAATAAGCACGGCTGTCGTGACTTATATTTACTCTGCAGAATTAGGACGACATATAACGACCCTAAGTTTTCGGCAGTCATCCCGAATGACCTAAAGAACAAGGCAATCAGCCTATGGAAAGCGAAAGACAAAGACGGCGATAACACAACCGTCTGTTACAAAAGAGAAAAGGAATTTTCAAATATATTGGGAGTGTCTGAAAAATCCATAAAAAGATATTTTGTCACATTGGAAAAAGCAGGAATGATTAAGCACTATTACAAAATTAAAAAAGGAATCGTTGTGACATCAACATATCTTGAATCACTACTCACGGAATAAAAAGCAAAATTTTACCAAAAATAGTAATGAAAGGAAATGGTTTTATTTACACAAAAGAAGAGTTAGAGCAATTAAAAAATGTAAACATTGACGATTTGGCAAGTGAAAATTTAGCCGACATCAGCAGCATAAAAATTGACACAAAAGAGCCGATTGAAAAAAGATGCGAAAAGTATTTTGACACGGTCAAAAATCCTTATGCTTTTCGTGTGGGCAAGGTCGGCGTCAAGGTGAATTTTGTCGGCAGTAATGATTTTGCGAACTCGCTTGCAAATTTGGCAAGCATAAATTAACAGGAATTGGAGGTTGAACAAGGTGGTGCGATATGCTAAAATCAAGGCGTGCAGAGTGCATATCGTCAAATTCTTGGAGGATATGCAATGAAAAAATATGATGAATTTTTAAAAGAGAATAAAGCTAAAAAAATCTGGAATGCCGCCGTTTATGTTCGACTCTCCAAAGAGGACGGAGATAAGATTGAGAGCGACTCAATAACTTCGCAAAAAGATATTTTGAGCGAATTTGTAAATCATAAAGACGACATTAAAATTTCCGATTTTTATATTGATGACGGATGGTCCGGCGCTAACTTTGAGCGACCTGAGTTTAGCCGAATGATGAGCGATATTTACGCTAAAAAAGTCAACTGCGTGATAGTCAAGGACCTTTCTCGTTTTGGCAGAAACTATGCCGATTCAAGCCGATATATTGACGATATTTTTGTTAAGCTGAACATCCGATTTATCGCCTTAAACAGCGGTGTTGACACGGTTTGTGAGCATACAAATCCTGCCACTCAGTGCATTACTGTCGGCATTCAAAATGTCATTAACGAAAGCTACATTGCCAACACTTCCGTCAGCATTCGTGGGGCACTCGACATCAACCGAAAACAGGGCAAATTCATCGGTTCTTTTGCAACTTACGGCTATTTGAAAGACCCTGATGACCACCATAAATTGGTAATTGATGACGAGGCGGCAGAAGTTGTAAGAACGATTTTTAAATGGTTCATTGAGGGCAAAAGCGTTATAGGAATTACAAAAAATCTCAACTCTCTGGGCATACCGAATCCGAGCGAATACAAGCGTCAAAAAGGCTTTAACTACAAGCACACGAACAAAAATAACGACGGCTTATGGTGCGACTCGACCGTTCGCAGAATGCTTAGAAATCAAATGTATATAGGCAATATGGTGCAGGGCAAGAACACAAATTTAAGCTACAAAATCAAGAAATGCAGGGCAAAGCCTAAGGAAGAATGGATAATTGTTGAACGCACGCACGAGCCGATTATTGACAAGGAAACTTTTGAAAAAGCACAGTCGCTTTTCAACAGAAACACTCGAACTTCGCCAAAAAAGACGGAGGTTGACCTGTTTTCCGGCTTTGTAAAATGTGCCGACTGCCACCGTGCAATGAGCAAAAAAGTTAATAATCACGCTTACGGGGTTTACAAATATTACCGTTGCGTCACAGCAAGCAAAAAGAGCAAAACTGCCTGTTCGACTCATTCAATTCGCATTGATGTGCTTGAAAAAACGGTGCTTTCGTCTATTCAAAATATGATTGACACGGCTGTTGAGCTTGAAAAAATTCTTGATAAAATCAATAAACAAGCAGTGAAAAACGGCGATACGCTTACCAAAAAAGCACTCGACAAGCTGAAAAGCGACAGAGAAAACATAAAAAAAATATCGCTTGACCTTTACCCCGATTACAAGGCGAATATCATTACACTTGACGAGTATGAAGCGCTTAAAGAAAATATGGCAAGCAAAATTGCCGACTTAGACATAAAAATTGCGGAATACGAAAAAACAATAGAAACCGAAAAATCAACTCAAATAAATCAAAGCGATTTCATCAAAAAATTTACGCAGTTCGGCAAAATTGATAAACTTACCCGTCCGATTTTATGTGAACTCGTTGACTCGATTCTTGTCCACAAAAACGGCGATATTACAATCAATTTCAAGTTTATGGATGTTTACGAGCAACTTGTCGATTATCTCAACAAAACAAAGTCAAAATACCTCGCCCATATTGCGTAAAAATTCCGAAATGGGAAATTTCAAAGACTTGACAGAAACAAAACAATACAAAACAGCGACAGCGGGAAAGCCTGCTGTCGCTGTTTTTAGTAATAGTTCCAGGTAACCTTTTTGGCGTCAAGCGTTATTTGGAACATACCATATTTATTATATTTTTTATACTTGCCTTTTTTATCAAAATATACACAGAGTTCGATTTTGAATTCGCTGTATGTCGCTGAGCACGAAACAAACGATGATGAAGTTGCATTGTTAATCACATCAACAAAATTTTCTCGATTAAGGCTCAAGCCTTTGAATTTACCTTTATTGTTAATCGAACTTATAAGCTCAAAATAATTAAACGGCTCTTCGTTCATCTCAACCGTCATATCGCAGTGCTTATAGTTTTTATATTTTTCATAAATTTTTTCGTCATAATAATCCTCCTTAAAAACCTCAATGTCAAAAGTGAAAATAAATTTATTATCTTCATTCCTGACACTTTTTAGCTTTTGGTCGTGCAAAACACCGTAGGGATAATTAATGCTCGCCATATCAAATATCGTTTCCATTTTACCACCGCTTTTCCAAACTTCTTATATAGCTGAAATTGTTTGAGCATTCAGCTCTTTACGCTTAATTTCAAAAGGAATACCGTCATTGTTTACTGCCCATTTCCTCTAAGGTTAATTATAATATACGCACATATCAAATTCAATACAAAAACATATTGCAATTATCAATCCCTGTATGCTATAATATAATCGAACGATTGATTATTAAATAAAATATACAAGGAAATGATAAAATGAGAACGAGAAACGAAAAGCAATATTTTGCCAAAAAGATTGAAATTATGGAAAAGGCATTTGACTGCTTTGCCGAAAACGGACTACACAGCGTCGGTATTCGTGGAATTGCCGAAGCTTGCGGTTGCACATCAGCAACTCTTTATCAATATTTTGACGATTTGGACGATTTAATCATTCAGTCAACTGCATACTGTATGGCTAAGGTTGAGGATGATTTTATGCAAATCGCACCGACAGATGCAAAGGATGTTATGCGATTTATTGAAGAAGTACCGTATTGGACAGCTGAAAAGCACGGCAAAAAATACAGGCTTATGTACCAAGTATACACTCACCCAAAATATATTGAGCATGGAAAAAAGTTTTTTGAAGGCGTAAACGAAAGATACACTGCATATGCAAAATCGTTGGAGGCAAAAATAGGAATACCTTATAAAATCACAACAGGGCTTATTTTCATTATTGTCAGAGCCGGCGTACACTATGCAATGTTTGAGGACGAATATTATTTAAAATCACAAATGGAGGTGCTAAAGCAAAGCGTTATTTTGTTTATGGGAAAATACAAAAACGATTATTTGAAGGGGGAAAACTAAATGAAAAAGAAAATAATCAGCGTTGTTATTGTGATATGTTTGGTTATCGCAACTGTTCCTACCATAGTTTTTGCAAGTAACAGCCAAAGCACATCACCCATCAAAATAAGAGTTGCTCCAAGTGAGCACGAAAAACCGGGTTGGAATGTTGAATGGAGCGAGAGTTTTGAGCAGGGCATACCGTCAACATGGCAAAATATTGACAACGACGGCGACGGCTACAAGTGGTGGAAAGTGAAAGAAGAATCAGGTTTTGAAAATGACGACAAATCAACGCACCACGGCGAACAATCAATTCATTCAAATTCTTTTATAAAACAAAGCCGAAAAATACTTACGCCTGACAACTGGCTCATTTTACCCGAACAAAATCTGAGTAAGAAAAAAATTTATTCACTTACTTTTGATATTGTAGCATTTGACGGATTGTATCTTAAAGATAAAATCGGTATATATATTTCGACCGACGGCGGAAACAGCTACACCCAGCTCGGTGATGATTTTGATTTCACTCAAAGTGAACTTGGCGACAGCTATAATGTCAAGGATGTTTGGCAAGAAGTAGAAGTTGACTTGTCTGCTTATTCAGGTAAAAAAGTCACCATTGCAATAGTTCACCATAATTCCCGTGATGAATATATGGTGGTTATGGACTGTATGTATATGTGGAGCATTAATAAGCACATCATGCACTGTGTATGCGGCGGCAACACTGACTTTAACGGTCACGACACGCATAAAAATATTGAATGGACCAAGTGGAACAGCACCGATTCTTTGCCTACCGCTTCGGGAAATTATTACCTTGCAAACGACATTAATCTTGCTACAACACAGACTGTCAATAACAATATAAATATTTGCCTAAACGGAAAAACGATAAAAAGCAATGCAAGTAATTATGCAATCAGCGTTAACAGCAATGCGTCCCTTACAATTACTGATTGCTTAGACAGCGGCAAGCTTGAATGTTCGATTAAAAACTACGGTTCATTTAATATGTACGCAGGCACGCTTCAAAACGGATATAATCTTTATACAAAACCTGATTCAAAAATGGAACTCAGCGGTAATTCAAAATTCATCGGCGATGTTATTTCAAAAGGAAACGCAGAAACTAAAATTGGCGGCAACTCTGAATTTCAAGGCACGCTTATAATTGACGAATTGACAAGCGACAGCCGTGCATTTATCGGCGAAAATGCAAAAATCACAGGCAAAATTCAAATTTTTCAATCACAGGAAAACGCCAAAATTGAAATAAAAGACAATATGATAATTGACGGTGATATCGAGTTTGACTACTTCACACTTAACAGCAACATTGTCTGCAACGGCAATATAATCAGCGGTATTTTTAAAGGAAATGTTGAAAACAACGGCACAATCACGGGCGGAACATTCTGTGGCAATGTTTCGGGAAACGGAACAATATCCGACAGCGCAAAGGTTAAAGTAACGCTTGATTTAGACGGCGGAAACGGTAACGATAAAGAATATATTTTGAGAGGTCAAAAGCTAACATTGCCTACGCCTACAAAAGACGGTTATACTTTTGACGGCTGGTTTAACGGTGAAAATGAATATGATTTTTCTTTACCTGTTATTTCAACGCTCAGCTTGACTGCTCACTGGGTTAAAAATCCGACTCCGCCTACTACCGAGCCGCCTACTACCGAGCCGCCGACAACTCAACCGACAACGCAGTCAACAACAGAATTAACAACGGTGTCAACAACAAAAAACATTTCGGATAAAAATGTTAACGCTGCCACCGATTACAACGAAAATCACAACACAACCGTAAAATCAACTAAAAAGAAAAACACATCAAAAATTTCACCGAATACGGGTAACAACACGGCACTCGTAAGTTCAGTTGCCATCGCCACCCTCCTTGCCCTTGCTTTTGTGATAACCAAAAAGAAAAAAGATGACTGAACTTAAAAAGCGTTGAAGATAAATTTTAATAAACAACAAAGGCTCAAGGAAAAACCTTGAGCCTTTGTTTTATAAATTATAATTTAGCAATTACTCTATTCTTTATCTAAAGTCTGTGAAACTAATTTTAAATATGTAGTTAAATCTCCTATAGAATAATTTTCTACAATATCATTTCCACCAAGCATTATCCAAGGATTTAAAATATATGCTTCATTGTATTTTATAGTTCCTACTTTTGAATATACATTATTAAATTTATCCTTTAAAAGTACACTAAATATAATACCACTATCAATCAATGCACTATTCAATAGTTCATCAATATTATCTGTAATTTCCTCCATGTTGTTATATTGTGTTTGAAAAAAATAGCATTTTTCACTTCTTGGACTATATATAAACAAATCCCCAAATGCAGTAGCAATGATAGGAATGAAATATTTTTGAAATCTCCATTCCCACGCTTTCATTATATTTACAGTTACATCAATATCTAAAACACTAATTAGTCCATTATTATAACTTCCTGTTTCAATGTGTATTTTATCTTCTGTAATATGAGTAATTGTAGATTCTTTCATTAATTTTTCTGTAATTTTATATTCTTTGTAAAAATTTGCTTTATTGTTTTTCTTACTAAATATTCCCATAATATACCTCACTTTCAAATTGTAATTTAAAACTTAACACTTGCAAAAACTCCGTAATGGTCGGAAATATATCCGCCGTTCAAATCGTTTAAAACGGTATAATTTGAAGGTGTACCGCTCGTGAAAATAAAGTCAATCGGATCATCCCCCGTATAACAATATCCCCACTCCTGATAAGTTGCGCCTTTCTTTGAAAAATCCGTACTGTCATTAAGAATTTTTGCAATTGTTTTATAAGCCGCAGAGTCCACAGTCGAATTAAAATCACCCGTGAGCACGATTCTTACATTTTCGCCGTACTCATTTTTAAGCTTTTCAACCTTTTGAAAAACAACATTTGCGCCGAAGTTTAAAGCCTGCTCGGAAGCGTTGTCAAGGTGAGTGTTTAAGAAAACAAGTGTTTTACCCGTTTCTTTTTCAGTCAACACAACATAGGTGCAAATTCTGTTGCAACCTGCTTCTGCCCTTTTGCCGTTTTCGTCCAAATAGGTATATTTGCTTTCTTTATTCGGGGTTTTGCTGAGCCAAATCGTATTCTTGTCAAGCAAAGAAAACTTGTTTTTATTCCAAAAGACCGCATTCATCTCGCTGTTTTTTTCTTCACTGTCGCCGCCACGCTTAACGCCGTAGCTTTCATAATCTTTAAGCTCATTTTTAAGGTCACTGAGCCAGTAAGAATTCATTTCCTGAGTGCCGATTAAATCAGGCTTAACGTCATTCATATAATTTGCAAATCGATTGCACCTCGTCATACTGTCTGTATCTTCAAAGCTTGTGCCGAAGGCGGAAGCAACATTAAATGTAACGGCGCTTATGTTAGAACTTTCAACTTTTGGCGCAGCATAAACGACTTTGTTTGAATGATAAAAGCAGAAAAGCGAGGCAATAATTGAACCTGCAATCACAACTGCAATAGCGATGTTATACGGCTTAATTCCTTTTTTGGAAACGATATTGTGCAAAACAAATTTAGCAAGATAAATCAAAAAAGTGATAATCAAACCGATTTTCGCCTTTGCGCCAAAGCCGATTGAAAGAAACGACAGCACCGCAAGAACAATAAAATTAATCGAAAAAGCGATAATATTTCTCTTATATCCGCCCTTCTTTGCGGTGAAAAGCGAGCAAATTATTTCAGCCAGACTGAAAACAATTACGCAAATTATCGAAAGGACTGCAAAAAGATATGACTTATCACTTGCTATACCTTTAAAATCAAGACCATGATTAACAATGCTCATTATAAACGAGATGAGCGAAACATTTTTATGCCCTGCCCAAAAAAGCGGCAGGCACATTGAGGCAAGCGGAGTAAAAAAGAGAACAAGCCTTACTATTGTCCACGGTGAGCCTATCGTTGACTTTTTAATATTCAAAAGAGAATTTTCAAGTTTGCTCCATTCCTTTTCTGCCTTGACTTTATCTTCTTCAAGCTTTTCGTCAAAGCCGTACTGCATAATATTAACGCCGCACTTCGGGCAAGTCGGTTTAAGATAAAACGGACTTAGCTTTGCTTGGCATTTTGGGCATTTATTACTCATTTTCGCCACCTCCGTTTACTTTAAGTGCCTCGTTTTCCTCTCTCCTCACTTTAAGTTCAGAGCGAATTTGCTTTAACTTTTTGCCGTTCAAGTTATAAAACGCATAAGGAATAAGAGTGACAAGACCCAAAAGCTTAGGAATGAGTATAAACAGCGCCCATATCCACAAATCTGTATGTTCGCCCTTAACAGCTACCGATTCACCTGCTGCATTTTTAGTGAATGTTAAGCCGATGAGCGGCAAAAGTGCCGTGCCGACAGAAGTTGAAAGCGAGCCGGTAAGTTTGCCCACAAATGTAAGAACGGAAAAGCTGACACCCTCGTTTCTTTTGCCTGTTTTCCATTCCATATAGTCAACCGTGTCGCCAATCATTTCCGTCGGAATAACATTGTTGACTGTTTGGAAGAAAGATTGTAAGAAAAATTGAACCATAAGAAGAAGCGAAACAGCAATAACATTAGTCTTATAAAAACCAAGACCGCAGAAGAATATTATTACTCCCAAAACGGCATTAAAAATAATGTTTGCCATAACTATATGCTTATTGTCAAGCTTTTCTTTAAGCTTTGGAATGAGCAAATATGTAATAAAGCCGAGAAGTGTGCCCGGAAGTGTTATCCACAAAACGGCAGAGTTAAGGTCAAGCACTTCGGAATAGTAATAAGTTTGGAAAACGCCTGATATACCGCCAAAACTTGAAAGCACATTTCCGATGATTATTAAAAGAAGCGGTTTGTTTTTAACAAGAACTTTAAAATTATCAATAAGCGACGGTTCTTTAACGCTTTGAACTACTCTTTCCCTTGTTTTAAAACCTGCAAGCGAAAAAAGCCCCATACCGAACACGCCGGCAATCACGGCAAGAATTAAAAAGTCCTGCGCAAGAGTAATTTGCCAAACACCTTTATTACTCAAATCCATCATAACAACAAGCATTGTTGTTGAAAGACCGCCGATAAGGCTTGATAAAAACCTTGCTGAGGAAATAACTCTCGTTCTGTCACTCGGTGACGGCGAAATGGCAGCACTCATACTCCAAAACGGAACATCGCCGAGAGTGTAAAACAGTTCCCAAATAAAATAGGATATATACATATAAATTATTTTTACGGTAGTTGACTTTGCGTCAGCCAAAATCTCCGGCCCCGCAAAAAGCATAATCGTAGCTATCGCAAGCGGAAGCGGCACAAACAAAAGATACGGACGAAGTTTTCCGTACCTCGTTCGTGTTTTATCAATAAGTCCGCCCATAAGAGGGTCGTTGACCGTGTCCCAAATGCCTAAAAACAAAATCATTGTTGATACGGCAGCAGGCGGAATTTCAAATACCTTAGTAAAAAACAGCGAAAGGTAACCCCCTGCAATCAAATTGTAGCCGAAAACCTGACCTGCATTTGCAAAACCGTATGCAAGCGTTTCCCTAACACCTACATATCTTGTTTCCTTTTCCATATGTATTACCCCATTTAATATTTATTTCCAACCGTTACAATAATCTTTATTATGCTTAATATATTCGTCAACAAGTTTAACTGCCAAGGAATAACTGTTTACAAGCGGATGAAGTGTGAGTGCCTGAATAGCTGCCGTCCTGTTTCGTTCCCTTATTGCTATTGATGACAGCCTTTCATAGTTTTTGACCCTGCGAATAAGCTCAAGGTTTTGCTCGTCAACCTCACCGATGCGGTGCGGCGTTGCACCGTTTTTGTCAACATCGCAGGTTATTTCAACAATATCGTCATCCCTCAAGCCGATTATCGCCCCTTCGTTTGGGATACACATAATCATTGAGCCCTTACTTCCGCTTTGAGCAATTTCTATATATTTAAGCGCAACTCCGGCATAGCCGCCGTCATCCTCTTCATAAATATCAAAATGCCACGGCTGACTTCGCTTTTCACCTGTTTCACTTGCCATATAACTGCCTTCACGCATACCGTACCACTTGCAAAAAACTTTAAAGCAGTTTTCAAAATCATTTTCTATATCCATTTTTGAAAGCTCGGCAGTCATATTTTTGTTAATATCCCTAATCTGCTCGCCACGGGTTTTATCGGCTTTGAGTATATTTTCAACAGCCTTTTCACGGTAGTAAAAGTAGTAGAGGTATTCATTTAAAATGCAACCTCTGTCCCTTAAAAGTTCCTTTTCAAAATAACGCATATCGCTTTTTTTGTACGCATCGTCATTTTCAATAAGCTCATTCATAATTTCTCTGCCGCAAAGCTTAATGCTCTTAAAATACGACAGATGATTTAAGCCGTAGCACTCGCCCGTTATATCGTTCGGGTTTTCGCCGTACATAAGCGCAAAAGTACGTAACATACTTGACGGAGCGTCGCAAATTCCGTATGTAAAATCATAACCCATATCTCTAAGCGTTTGGCTCACCACTCCGGCAGGGTTAGTGAAATTGAACACTTTAACATCAGGCTTTGAATATTTTTTGATAAGCTCGCAATATTCGGCAAGAGCCGGCACACTTCTCATTGCAAACGAAAGCCCTGCCGCACCCGTCGTTTCCTGACCGAGAACGCCGTAATTTAAAGCAATTCTTTCGTCCTTTGCTCTCATATCGTCCTCGCCGACACGAATGGTGGTAATAACATAATCGGCATCCTTTACCGCTTCAATCGCATCAGAAGTCAGCGTAAATTTCATTTTAGGGCAAAGAAGCCTTGCAACATGACTTGCCATACCGCCGTAAATTCTTAATTTTTCCTTATTATTATCCATAAAGCAAAGTTCGTCAATTTTTAATTTTTCAGCCTTTTGCGCAATGCTTTTGGCAAGAAACATTGAACGAACTCCGCCACCGCCTATTACAGTAATTTTCATAAAAAACCTCCACATTTTCTATACATTTTTTATTATAATACACAAATACTTAAAAATCTATATAAATTTTTGTGCTGTGACGGCACTCAGGTTAACTCAGACTTTCACAATCAAAAACTATGAAAAAAGCGTTGGAGAAATTTATCTCCAACGCTTACTAAAACTGTTTCCAGCATTTTGTTTTCATAAATTCAACAATTTCTCCATTGTCCTTATCTTCATAATATCGAACAAGTAATTGTTTGAATTTAAATTATTATCACCACCGATTTTTTATTTTTTGTGTGTAGAGTGCATAAATGTATTATAAGTTCAAAATCTATGGCAAAATCAGTCATAAATCTTAACCTTATGGTCTAAGTATAGCACCGGCAGGTGCCATTGCCGCACCCATATTATTTGCATCTGTTATGCCGAGGTCGGTAATAGTTCCGATTTGAACTGCCTTGATTTCAGTACCCCTGCCCTCGTTTGACACAACGCTGCTGCCGGCTCCCGTAACAGTCCATTGCGCCGTCGGCGGACGTTGACCTCCGTATTCAAGCGGAAAACGAAACTGCCTTTCGCTTGAGCAGAAATGGCTTGATGTTGCGCAAACAACGCAGGAAGCGCCGCCGTTTACAAGCATTGCACCCGTTGAAAGCGAAAGCGCCATAGTTGAGCAAGCGCCGAAAAGACCGATTGACGGAATTTCCAAATCCTTAAGCGCAAAAGCCGAACCCATACATTGGTTAAGCAAATCGCCGCTTAATACAAAATCGACCGAGCTTGGCGCAACTCCCGCATTTGACAGGCTTCTGATAATCGCATCGTGAAGCATTGCCGACTCCGCAAGCTCATACGACTGCTGACCCATAGTTGTATCCTCAAAAATCATATCAAAATCCTTAGCAAGCGGACCTTCGCCCTCTTTTTTGCCTGCCACACCTGCGTGACCGATAATTTTAGGCGGTTTGTCAAAAATTACCGTTTTCCCTATTTTTCGCATAAAAAACACCTCAAAAGTATTTTTAACAAAAAATCGCAAATTACTAATTTTTATAAAAAAGTCGAATTATAAATTTCTACAAACATTTTAGGTCAAAAGAAATGTAAATTGGCACACTGCCGCAAAATAAAAGCAATCCTATATTGATGTCGGATTGCTTTTATTTTGCGTATTTATTTTATTTCAAATTGTTAATATCATTTTGTAATATTTGCCATACTTGTCAATATCTGTTTCGTAAATTTTAAAACCATTTTTCTTATAAATATGTATAGCATTTTCATTGTCCGTGTCAACACCGAGAGTGATAAATTTATAACCCTTGCTTTTGCATAAATTTATCATCTCTTTTAATACTTCTTGACCAATTCCTTTATTACGACATTCCTTTTTAACAATTAACCTTGACAAATAAACCTTTCTGCTTTTTTCTGTGTATTTTCCGTAATCAAACACCAAATCACAGCTTGCAATATATTTGCCGTCATATTTAAATATATATGGTTCACGATTTTCACAAGCAATCTGCTCTGAAAACTGTTTTGTAAATTCACAGCTTTTCATATCCCATATATTGTTGCTTAAATCATAATTATTTAGATTTAATTTTATTATTTCAAAATTCATGTGATTTTATATTCTTACGCTGATATCATTTTTCTTTAAATATTTTTTTAACTCTGGAATAGGAAGCTCGTTAAAATGGAAAAGGCTTGCCGCCAAAACCGCATCGGCTTTGCCCGCCCTGAATGCGTCAAGGAAATGCTCTGCCTTGCCTGCCCCGCCTGAAGCGATAACGGGAATGCCTGCATTTTCGCTGATTGTGCGTGTAAGCTCGATATCATAGCCCGTTTTTTGACCGTCCTTGTCCATAGAGGTCAAAAGAATTTCGCCGGCTCCTCTCTGTTCAGCCTCCTTAGCCCATTTGACAGCGTCAATTCCCGTTGGGATTCTGCCGCCGTTTAGGTAAACCTCCCAGCCGCCTTTGCCGTCGCTTTTTGCATCAATAGCGCAAACAACGCACTGAGCGCCGAATTTATACGAAGCCTCATTAATCAAATCAGGATTGCGAACTGCCGCAGAGTTTACGGAAATTTTATCCGCACCTGCTCTTAAAAGCACCTTGAAATCATCAACCGTTTTTATTCCGCCGCCGACGGTAAACGGTATAAATACAGTTTTCGCAACACGCTCAACAATGTCAAGCATTGTGCTCCTGCCCTCGTGAGTGGCGGTGATATCAAGCAAAACAAGCTCGTCCGCACCCTGCCTGTCATAAGCCGCCGCACATTCAACCGGGTCACCCGCATCTCTTAAATCAACAAACGAAACGCCCTTTACAACTCGTCCGTTTTTCACATCGAGGCAAGGAATAATTCTTTTAGCGTACATATTATTCTACCTCCGTATTTAAGAAATTCTTTAAAAGCGCAAGACCTGATTTACTGCTTTTTTCAGGGTGAAACTGCACCGCACAAAGCCTGCCCTTTTGAACCGCACACTCAATTGGCACGCCGTACTGCGTAACCCCTGCAACAACGTCCTCGTCAGCACCGTCAAGATAAAACGAATGAACAAAATAAAAATAGCTTTCGTCATCAATATTTTTAAAAATTCCGTCCTTTTGCTTGAGCGAAACACTGTTCCACCCGATATGCGGAACTTTAAGTCCGTTATCTTTGGGAATGGTTTTGATTTTACCGTTTAAAATTCCCAAGCCCTCAACACCGGGGCTTTCCTCACTGCTTTCAAAAAGCAACTGCAAGCCGAGGCAAATGCCGAGAAAATTCTTTTCTCTCGCCGCCTGCTTCACGGTATCAACAAGACCTCTTTCTCTCATCGACTCCATAGCGTCACCAAACGAGCCGACACCGGGCAAAATAACGTGACTTGCCGATAATATTTTTTCCTTGTCCTGTGTGATTTCACTTTCAGCGCCGAGATAATCAAGCGCTTTTTTCACGCTCGACAGATTTCCCGCACCGTAATCAATAATTGCGACCATAACTTATCTCCATAGTATGTATTAGAATTATTTTATCATAAAATAAAATCACTTGCAATATTGACAAAAGAATAAAAACAGTATAGAATATATCTACTGTTTATATATGCAGCGGTACCGAAGAGGTCATAACGGCATGGACTCGAAATCCATCGTGTGAGCAATCACCCGTGGGTTCAAATCCCACCCGCTGCGCCATCGTCGTCACGGACTTCATATCGTTCGTGACGACTTTTTTTATCCTTTTTGGTATAAAAAATCGCCACTTAATTAAGTGACGATATAAAAGAATGTTAAATTTTATTTCCAATGTCCTCTTGAATTATAGACATTGTTTACTGCTTCAATATAGCAGATAAAGGAAGAATGGTTGTAGTCGTTGGAAGTCAAATACTTATTTTTAATTTTCTTGTATTGCTCTCTGACTAATTCCCATTTTCCTTTTTCTTTGATATACTTCGCTTTCTCTCTAATGTTTCTTGAATTAGGGGCTTGATTCCAAAAATATCTGTTTGGAGAACATCGTTTATCGTGAATAAGGCGATAATAGTTTCCATCAACATCTTCACAAACAATACAAACATCGATTGAAAATTCAGTATCGTTTCCAATTGAAAAATAGCCTTTCTTGGTAGTTAATGACGAAGTTGAATCTTCACAGTCGCTCCACCCATATTCTCTAAGAACAATATTGAAAGCCTTTCTGACACATTCTTTGATATTTCTGCAATCATACCAGTCATCAATTCTTGTGATTTCAAGGTTATAATCCAAGTCAATAGGCTGATTAGCATTTTGTAATATCAGATTTCTTGCTCCGCTACCAACAAGATAAAACGAAGAACCTATGTCATATTCTTCTTTTAAGGTATGGCAAAGGTCTTGCATTATATCTCCGCAAAGAGAACGCATACGGCTCAGAAATTGTTTGTCATCTACATACTCATACATAATAACATACTCCTTTCATCCCAAGCCGCCCATTCAGCTTTTGCTAAATCATATCATTATAATCAAATAGTATTTAATTGTCAATCCCCCGAAAACCACTTAGTCTTTCTTCGGCTTTTGGTTTTGCTCTATCACCGGTTTCATCAGTTTGTAGTAAGAAACGTTTGCTATGGCTTTTTCACATTCAGTTATATGTTGATTTTTATTACAACCATTCTTTAATAACTTCGGGATTAAGGAAAATTTCATTTAGTTTTTCCATAAACGGTTTTACGTCGCCGAGGTCAAAGGCACGGTGGTCAAATGCGATTGTAAGAGGCATTACGTTACCTGCAACAACATTTCCGTTTTCGTCAACGACCGGCTTTTTTTGAATTGAGCCGATTGCGATTGCGCACGTTTGCGGAGGGATAATTTCAAGAAGTGTGCAAGCACCGTTCCAATCACGGCAAATTGAGCCGAGGTTTGAAACAGTAATTGTGCCTTGCTCGATATCATGCTTTGTAAGCCTGTCTGTTTCAGGGATTGAATAATACTTTTTCTTTGCCTCGCCCTTCAAAGTTTTGACCTTATGCTTGCCGGTTTTTGAACCGATAAGACGGCAGACGGTTTGGGCAATTTTACCCTGCTTAAGACCTGTCAATGTGTTGTCGAGTGAAACCTCATACATTACCTCGTTCAAATCCGTGTTATTTGCACGGCGGATTGTTTCCTTAATCGTGTCACGCATTTCAGACATAGTTTTCTTTTCCATATTGTGAATATTGAGCGTCATCATTTCCCCGTTATGAAGAACGGTTGGCATTGAAATGTTAATTTCCTTAAATGTTTTAACTTCGCCACGAACAAGCTTACGGTTGAAATAAATATGAGAATTAATTTCGGGGCAAGCCTTAATTGCCTCAACAATAACTCTCAACATTGCAGTGTTGACTGTGATTTTTTCTTCCTTTGGAATTGTTGAATTTATTTCTTTTAACACCTGCATAAACTTAGTAACCTCTGCGTCATACGTTGCCGCACAGTGAGGAATTGTTTCCCAGCTTTCAGTTGTCATATTAGATACAATTTTTCTTGCGATTCCGAAATGTTCATCCTTAATAGTTGTTAATGTTTGCTTTGCCATAATATTTTTTCTCCCTATATAATAATTTGGTTATTGTCATATTTTTTGTGCCGAGTTCCTCTCGACTACAGCTATATTTTACCACCGAAAAAGGCGAAATTCTATATACTGCGCTTTACATTTCGCACCGCAACCGGCGGTTGCAACCCTTTATTTATGCGCTTTTCGGGGTTTTTGTTGAAGTTCAGAGAAAAAAGTTGTATAATTTGGTTATGGAAAATGAAAGCAAAAAATCACGAAAGAAAAACAGATTAAAAGATTTTGATTATTCGTCAAATGCATCATACTTTTTAACAATTTGTTCCGACAGACGAAAAGAAATTTTTTCAAAAATTGTATATGATGAGACCGTAGGGGCGAACATTGTTCGCCAGTCAGCAATCGGTAAAATAATTGAAAACGATATTTTGAAAATTGAAAATATTTACCCGTGTGTGTTTGTTGACAGTTATATAATTATGCCGAATCATATACATTTGATTTTGACTATTGATACCATCAGGCGACCAATGGTCGCCCCTACGATTGCAACGGTTATAAAGCAATTTAAAGGTGCAGTTTCAAAAGAAACAGGAACGACTGTTTGGCAAAAAGGATTTTACGACCATATTATTCGTGATGATGAGGATTACAACACAAAGGCACAATACATTGACACAAACCCATTAACGTGGGAGCGTGACGAATTATATACTGAAAGGTGATAACGATATGGAATGGGAATTTATGCTTCCGGTAAAGCTTGTTTTCGGCAACGGAAAAAGAAAAGAAATTGAAAAATATATTGACATTCTCGGCGGCAAAAACGGCGTGCTTGTTTGCGGAAAGAGTTTTACAAAAAACGGCGTAGCCGATGAATTTGTAAAAATGAGCGGTGGTAAAATCAAAAAGATTTTCAGCGACGTTCGGGCAAATCCCACTACTGACAATGTTGATTCTTGCGTTAAAATTATGCGTGAAATTAATGCCGATTTTGCGATAGCTCTCGGCGGAGGCTCACCGATGGATTGCTGCAAAGCGGCTTGTGCCATTGCAAAGGGTGACGGCAAAATTCGCTCATATCACAGCGAGGGTAAAGCGATTAATAAAGATGAGGCAATTCCGATGATTGCGGTTACAACCACGTCGGGAACTGCAAGCGAGGTTACAAATATTTCCGTTTTGACAGACGTTGAAAAAAATCTTAAAAACCCGATGAATGACCCGGCTATGTATCCTAAAATTGCAATTATCGACCCTGAGCTTACACTTACTGTTCCGCCGCAGGTTACGGCATCAACAGGTCTTGACGTTTTGGCACATGCAATTGAAAGCTATTGGGCAACAATTCATCAGCCTATCTGTTCGTCTTGCTCAATTTACAGCGCAAAGCTTGTTTTTGAGTGGCTTGAAAAAGCATACAACAATCCAACTGATTTAAAGGCACGAGAAAAAATGGCAGAAGCATCAATAGTTGCCGGCGTTGCATTCAGCCATCCGAGAACTACCGGATCTCACGCATGCTCTTTCCCTCTTACTAACATTTACGGTTTACCTCACGGCGAGGCTTGCGCATTCACTCTTGATTATTTCTTAAAATTCAATGCAGAGCATGCAGACGGTGACGGAAGAATTACTGCACTTGCAAAGGACTGCGGATTTAATGACGCTTTTGAAATGGCAGACGAAATCACGGCGATGAAAAAAAGAATGGGTATGAAATGCAAACTAAGTGAAATCGGATGTGAGACAGACGAGCAGATTGACGAGCTTACAAAAAAGAGTATGTCGATGCTGATGACAAGAAATCCTATAACATTAACGCAAAAAGACATCAAGGAAATGTATATTAAATTGAAATAAGCTCCAAACAGTTAATAAAAATCTCTTCAGTTATAAACGGCTGAGGAGATTTTTTACATTTTAGTAAAAAAAACATCTTGAAAAATAAATCACAATATGATACTATTCGCTTATCGGTTATTCATTAGCCGATTGCACCTTGAAAATTGAATATAATAATGCGTTTTATGCAAAGCTTTTCTCTATAGCGCCATGTGCCCGCAATGCGGGATAACGAGGATAAAGAGTTATCGAAAATTCGGCGGATGCTCTTTCGCACCCCCTTAGTGCGTGACGAAAGCACAAAAACAGACGGCAACGTCTGAACAAAAGCTTGAGATAAGGGAATAATAAAAATAATTAATCATATTAAATAATATAGAATAACTGTAAATGGAGAAAAGCTATGTGTGGAATTATTGGTTACATTGGATATGACAATGCAAAAAATGTATTAATCAAAGGACTTAAATCACTTGAATACCGTGGATATGACAGCGCAGGTATAGCGGTATTAAAAAACAATAAGTGTGAGATAACAAAATGCAAGGGCAGAGTGAGCGCTCTTGAGGAAAAGGTTAAAAATATTGAAGCCACAGCAGGAATCGGACATACACGCTGGGCTACGCACGGCAAGGTGAGCGACGAAAATTCGCACCCTCACAAATTTGGTAAAGTTACGCTTGTGCACAACGGAATCATTGAAAACTATGAGGCTCTTCGTGACAGCTTGGGAATTGAAACAAAGCTTAAAAGTGAAACAGACAGCGAGGTTATCGCCGCACTTATTGACAGGCAGTTTGAAAAATATCAAAACTGCGAAAAGGCAATAATCGAAAGTGTAAAAATGCTCCAAGGCACCTTTGCGCTTGCGATTATTTTTGACGGAGAAAGCGAAAATATTTATGCCACGAGAAACGTCAGCCCGATTGTTTGCAATCAAAACGAAAAGGGAGCCTATATCGCTTCGGACATTATAGCCATTGGGCAATACAGCAGGGATTATTTTGTTTTGCCTGAAATGACGGTTGCAAAAATATCTAAAAATAAAATTGAGATAAAGGACTTTTTAGGCAACGAAGTCAAGCCCCAAATGCTGAAACTCGATTGGGATATAAACGAAAGCACCAAGGGCGGATATCCTTTTTATATGGAAAAGGAAATTTGCGAGCAGCCGAAGGTTTTAAAGAAAACGATTGAAAAAAGAATTGTTAATTTTCTGCCTGACTTCAGCGATGACGGCATTGACGACAGCTTATTTGAAAACTGCCGTGATATTTCTGTTATTGCGTGCGGAACGGCTATGCACGCAGGTCTTATCGGCAAGCACATTATTGAAAACACGTGTGAAATACCCGTCAATGTTTATATGGCAAGCGAATTTATCTATTCAAATCCCATTATAAACGAGGATACGCTTGTAATTTGCGTTTCGCAAAGCGGAGAAACAATCGACACCCTTGAAGCGCTCAAATATGCGCAGAAAAAAGGCGCAAAAAGTCTTGCGATAGTCAACGTAAAAGGCTCGTCAATTGCAAGGCAGAGCGACTTTGTTATTTACACCGAGGCAGGCCCTGAAATTGCGGTTGCGTCAACGAAAGCGTACACCACTCAGGTTGCGATTTTTTATCTTATCACGGCAAGGCTTGCTTACATCAGGAAAAATCTCAACTATGAGGGAGTTACTAAATTTATAGGCGAACTTCAAAAGCTTCCGAGTGCCGCAGAGGATATACTAAAGCGTAAAAATGAAATTCATCTGCTTGCAAAAAAGCTATTGTCAAACGAGCATACCTTTATGATTGGCAGGGGGCTTGACTATCCGTCACTTCTTGAAGCATCGCTTAAATTAAAGGAAATTTCGTATATTCACAGTGAGGCTTTTGCATCGGGAGAGCTGAAACACGGCACAATTGCGCTTATCACAGGCGGCACTCCCGTTATTGCGCTTATGACTCAAAGATATTTAGCCACAAAGCAAATGTCAAACATTAAAGAAGTTCTTTCCCGCAAGGCGGAAGTAATTACCTTTATCAAAAAATCGCTTGTTAACAAAGATATCAAGTGTGATTTTGTACTTCCCGATTTAGACGACGATTTTATGGCAGTGCCGAGTGTGATTGCACTGCAGCTGCTCGCCTATTACGTTTCAAGCGATAAAGGGCTTGACGTTGATAAACCGAGAAACCTTGCAAAAGTTGTCACGGTAGAGTAAAATCAAACTGCAAAACATTTAAAAAACGAAAAGCTTTGCAAACGCACTATTATAATCAAAAATCAAGGAGAGATTATGCCATATTTATTTGCACATTTCAGAGAAAAGCTCACACCCGACGGAGAGCAGATTTACTTTGCAGTCAGCAAAAACGGTTATGATTTCACTGCAGTAAACGGCGCAAAGCCTGTTATTACCTGCGACAAGGGAGAAATGGGTTGCCGTGATATTGACGTTATAAGGCTAAAGGACAATTCGTTTGTTTTTATCGCAACCGACCTTTGCATAGTAAATCGAATGGACGAAAATCACGAAGTAAATTGGGCGGAAATATCGTCAAACGGCAGTAAATTTATTTCCCTTTGGAGAAGTGACGATTTAGTTCATTTTACCCCGCAAGAATTAAAATATTTCGGCAGGGACGATTTCGGCTGTATTTGGGCGCCTGAGATTTTTTATGACGAGGCGGCAGACGATTATATTATCCATTTCAGCGCAACCGTCAAGGCGGACAATTTTCAAAAAATGGCAATTTATTACACCAAAACAAAGGATTTTGAAAGCTTCACCTATCCAAAATTATTTTTTGAAAAAGAGTGCGGTGTTTTTGATTCTCATTTGGTTAAAATTGACGGCACATATCACCTTTTTTATAAAACCTCAGCCGAGCCGCTGATGAATATGCACGAAACGTCAAAAGACCTTTTCGGCACTTGGCAGCACGATTTTGATTTTCAAAATTATATGGCAAACCTTTACCGTCCCGGCTCACACGAAGCAGCAACTACATATATCCTCCCCGACGGAAAATGGTGCTTAATGCTTGACTTTTTTGGCTGTGAGAAGGAAAAAATGGGCTATGTTCCCTTTATAAGCGAAAAAGCAGGCGACGCTCATTTTCATCAGGTAAATCAGCTTTTTTCATTCCCCTACGGCTTCAAGCACGGCAAAGTAATTGAAATCAGCGATGAGGAATATAAAAAAATATTGAGTTTTTTCAATAATAAGGCTGAGGATGCGAGCTTGCGAGCAGACTGAGGATTAAAATATGAAATATAATCATAACAAAAATCTTGTTTCAAATGCGAAAGAATTACGCAAAAATATGACTAAAGAGGAACGGCATTTATGGTATGACTATTTACGAAATAAAGACATTAGATTTGTTCGTCAAAAAATCATAGGTAATTATATTGTCGATTTCTATTGTGCAAAAGCAAGCTTAGTAATTGAGTTAGACGGTTCACAACATTATGAGGACAGGGGCATTGAGTACGATTCCCAAAGAACAAAATACCTTGAAAAATGTGGACTTACCGTAGTCAGAATACCAAACAATGAAATTAATTCTAACTTTAACGGAGTCTGCGATTATTTGGATAATCTGATTTTAAAATCCCTCAGTCAGCTTCGCTGACAGCTCCCTTTACAAGGGAGCCTCTTTCTTTTGCCTCCCTTGTAAAGGGTGCGGGTCTCCGGTGGAGACCTCTGCACTTTAGTGCAGAAGCACTGACCGACCCGACAGGGGAGACGGGGGACCACGCTTGCGTGGTGGAGGGATTGTAAAAAACAAAAAACGTACTTGATGCAGGAAAATGCTTTACACGCAATGATATAAAGAATATTAATTCAGTCACCAAAATGGTGGCTGTTTTTTTATTTAGTGACAAAATTCGACAAAATATGATAGACTATATATAGTATAATGCAATCAAAGGAGGTAATAATTATGAATTACAAAAAAATCTTAAAACAAATAGCGCAGGAAAATAACGTATCAACCGAATACGTTGAAAACGAAATGAAAAAAGCAATTTCAGGTGCAGGATATGATATTCCTGTAAAACTGTTTGTAGAACTTTGCGCAATTTCAGTTAAAAAGACTATAAATAGTAAATAGTATAATATATAGTCTAATCATTCTTAATAAAATTGGTAATATAATTTTGTTAGGAGTGATGGCTTTGGACATTGCACAGGCAACTAAAGAAAGAATTGAAGAATTGTGCGAGAAAAAGAAAATGAATTTTTGCCGGCTTGCAACAATATCGGGTATTCCGTACACTACAATTAAATCGATTATTTACGGCCAAAGCAAAAATCCGGGAATAACAACAATCAAAAAAATTTGTGACGGCCTTGAAATAAGCGTTACGGATTTTTTTGACACAGAAACATTTAAAAATTTAGAACAGGAAATTAAATAAATTATATAACGGTCGACCGATGGTCATCCCTACGTCGTTAAAAGAAAATATCGTAGGGGCGATTATCAATCGCCCGCAATAACAAAAAAGCGTTGGAAATTTGAAATTTCCAACGCTTTTTTTATTTATTTTATCTTTTCATTTATCAATGCCATAAGTTCCCTTACAAGAAAGGTCGGCAAATAAAGCGGCTCAGTTTTGGAGCTGATTGAGGCAAAGCTCAAGCCGTTTTTTTCGCAAATATGCTTTGCTCTGAGCTGATGATATTCGCTTGTGACAATCGCAACGCTTGTATCAAAGCCGTTTTCGTCAATAATTTTCTTAGAAAAGCGGATATTTTCATCGGTCGAGGTGGAAAGCTCCTCGCAAAAAAGCCTGCTTTGCGCAATTCCCCTATCCGTCAAAAGCTTTTTAAGGCAAGCGGCCTCGCTGATATTTTCGTCCTTGCCCTGACCGCCGCTTAAAATAGCAACACAGTCGGGATTTTTAAGCAGATAAAAATATGCGGCGTCTGCCCTTTTTTGAAGTGCAAGGCTTGGAACATCGCCCTTTACCCTACATCCCAAAACTATTACCGTTTTTTGATTTGTTGCGGTATTTTTGCCGAATTTCATAACGTATGCGCAGGCGAAAATCAAAATAAGCGAAACGACGAACAGCGCAAAAACAGTATATCTTTGGGCGGCAAAACTCATTTTATTATAAAACAAGCCCTCTGCGCCGAAGCACAGCCCCAAAAGCACACCTGCCGCCATACCTAAATTATGAACGCCTGTGGATATAGGAAATATGAAAATTATTAAAAGCAAAACCGCAATAATTAAAGATATAATTTGCATTATTTCTTAGGAACAATTCTGTCCTTGCCGCCCATATACATACGAAGTGCCTCAGGAATAAGAACGCTGCCGTCAGCTTGAAGATTATTTTCAAGAAAAGCGATAAGCATTCTCGGAGGAGCAACTACCGTATTATTAAGCGTATGAGCAAGGTAATTTCCGTTTTCACCCTTTACTCTGATTTTAAGTCTGCGAGCCTGTGCATCGGTAAGATTTGAGCAAGAGCCAACCTCAAAATATTTCTTCTGTCTTGGTGACCAAGCCTCAACGTCAACACTCTTAACCTTAAGGTCTGCAAGGTCGCCCGAGCAACATTCAAGAGTACGAACAGGAATATCAAGGCTTCTGAAAAGGTCAACCGTATTCTGCCAAAGCTTATCAAACCACATTTTTGACTCATCCGGCTTACAAACAACAACCATTTCCTGCTTTTCAAACTGATGAATTCTGTAAACACCACGTTCCTCGATACCGTGCGCACCCTTTTCCTTACGGAAGCAAGGAGAATAAGAAGTAAGAGTAAGCGGAAGCTTTTCTTCAGGAGTGATTGTGTCAATAAACTTACCGATCATTGAATGTTCACTTGTACCGATAAGATAAAGGTCCTCACCCTCGATTTTATACATCATTGCGTCCATTTCTTCAAAGCTCATAACTCCCGTTACAACGTTTGAACGAATCATAAACGGAGGAACAACATAAGTAAATCCCCTGTCAATCATAAAATCTCTTGCATAGCTGATAACTGCCGAATGAAGTCTTGCGATATCGCCCATAAGATAATAAAAACCGTTGCCTGCAACTCTGCCTGCGGCTTCAAGGTCGATGCCGTCAAAGCTTTCCATAATATCTGTATGATAAGGGATTTCATAATCGGGAACAACCGGCTCACCAAAGCGCTCAACCTCAACATTTTCGCTGTCGTCCTTACCGATTGGAACGCTGTCCTCGATAATATTAGGAATAGACATCATAATTGAGGTAACCTTTTCGTTAAGTTCCTTTTCCTTAGCACCAAGCTCTTCAAGCTCTTGTGCCTGAGCCGTAACCTTTTCACGAATTGCCATAGCCTCGTCTTTTTTGCCCTGAGCCATAAGTGCGCCGATTTCCTTAGAAAGCTTGTTTCTGTTTGCACGAAGCTCGTCAGCCTTAGCCATTGACGCTCTGCGCTCTTCATCAAGTTCAATTACCTCGTCAACAAGCGGTAATTTCTTATCCTGAAACTTCTTTTTGATATTTTCCTTTACAACGTCAGGATTTTCTCTTAAAAATTTAATGTCAATCATTTTTTATTCTCCTAATTTATTTGCAATTTCTTTTAAATCATCGGCGGAGTAAAACTCTATTTCAAGAGTTCCCTTTCCTCTGCCGTTATATACCTTAACTTTTCTGCCGAGAACTTCCGTAAGCGTAAGCTCAACCTCATCATAAAAGCTGTCACGTCTTTTGCTCTTTCTTTTTGCAGACGGTGAGGTTTTTTCACTTGTTTTTGCTAAACGCTCTACATCACGAACAGTAAGATTATTTTTAACGATATTTTGAGCAACCTCATAAATCATTGCCTCGTTATCAAAAGACAGAAGCGCTCTTGCGTGACCTGCGCTAATTTCGCCGTTTTTAGTCATATCTCGCACTTCCTGCGGCAATTTAAGAAGTCGCAAAGCGTTTGCTATAGCCGGACGTGACTTGCCTACCGAAGTTGCAACCTCTTCTTGTGTGAAACCGCAACGGTCAATAAGAGCCTGCAAACCCTCCGCCTCTTCAATCGGATTGAGGTCCTCACGCTGCAAATTCTCAATTATTGCGATTTCCATTGTTTCAACGTCGGAAAGTTCCTTCACAACAACAGGAACTTCTTTAAGCCCTGCCATTCTTGACGCTCTCCAACGTCTTTCGCCGGCAACAAGCTGATATCCGCCTGTCACAAGCGGTCTGACAAGAAGCGGTTGAAGCACACCGTGCTGAGTAATACTGTCGGCAAGCTCCTGCAAAGCGCCCTCGTCAAAAGTCTTTCTCGGCTGCTCTTTATTAGGCATAATCTCGTTGAGCGGCAACGTGTTTGTTGCTACCATTTCGTCAACCGAGTTTTCAAGCATAAGGGCACTTAACCCTTTACCGAGACCTGATTGCTTTTTAGCCATTATTCTCCTCCTATATAGAATTTATGTTAAATCCCTCACGTAAATTTACAAATTCAACATATTGTTACATATTTACTGTTTTTTCAAAAATTCATCTGCAAATTTTTTATATGCAAAAGCGGGTTTTGAGTATTTTTCATAATAAAAAATTGGTTTGCCAAAACTTGGTGCTTCGGCAAGCTTAACACTTCGTGGAATAGTTGTTTTATACGCTTTATTAGGAAAATACTGATTAACTTCATCAATAACCTGCGAATTAAGCTTAAGACGTGTGTCATACATTGTATAAAGCACACCTTCAAGCTCCAAATGCTCGTTGTAATGCTGTTTAACTGTTCTGACTGTTCCCAAAAGCTGGCTCAATCCCTCTAACGCATAATATTCGCATTGCAACGGCACAATAAGTGTATCCGAAGCGGTTAATGCATTCAGCGAAAGAAGACCTAAGCTTGGCGGGCAATCAATAATAATATAATCATATTCCATTACGAGCGGAGCAAGTGCTTTTTTAAGCGCTTTAAATCTGTTTTCTTCCTCTGCAAGCTCAAGCTCTGCACCTGCAAGGTTCATATTGGCAGGGAGGACTGACAGATTTTTAAATTCCGTCTTAATAACTATATCTTTAGCGGCTTCGTCATTAATAAGGATATCATACGTAGATTTTTCTATTTCTGTTTTATCTATTCCGACACCGCTTGTTGTGTTACCCTGAGGGTCAAGGTCAACAAGAAGTGTTTTCTTTCCTTTTAAACCGAGGGCGGCAGCAAAGTTTACGCAAGTGGTAGTTTTTCCTACTCCGCCTTTTTGGTTAAATATAGATACGGTTTTTCCCATACGTTCACCTCCGTATTGAAGATTATACTACAAGAGAGGGGAGTAGGCAAGAGGTTTCACGTGAAACATTACAATTATTTTTCAACTTTTGTGTCTGGCAAAGTAAGGGTATACAACATATAGACGTTTCACGTGAAACAATGATTTTTTATGTTAAACAAACGAAATTTTAACTAAATTAAATCATTAGAATAAGAATTTCACATTATACAAATATATAAACATAATATAATATGAAATAAATATAATTTAAACTGTGTTTATCTTAAAAACTATATATAGGGTAGCTGTTTCACGTGAAACACAAGAGTTCTTCATAAAAGCAGAAAAAACGGACAATTAAGCCCGTTTTTTCCACGTGATGAAAAGAGGAGAATATGTTAAAACGGATATTATCCGTTTTAAGCGAAGTTAATTATGCAGTCTTGTCCTGCATTTTAGCATCCTTAGGTATTCTAACCCTAAATTCTATATATTCGTCAGTTTCTGTCTTATCCGATTCAGCATTAATTCCGCTTTCTTTCATTGTAGCGATAGCCTTATTAACCGTATTGACAAAAATCCTTATGTCTTTAAAAACTTTAATAACGTTTTTCTTATGCTTAATCTCTTTATTAGTCAAAGACTCGATATAAGCCTCCGTTTGCTCAACATTCAGATGACGTTCTGTTATGACTTTAAGAGTTGTCCACATATCCTTTTCGTTATCAATTTTAAGCAAAGCCCTTGCATGGCGTTCGGTCAATCCCTCTTTGTCAATAAAATATCTGACATCGGCAGGGAGTCGCAGAAGCCTAAGCTTATTTGACAATGCACTTTGACTTTTTCCAAGCTTTTTGCTTATTTGCTGTTGAGTTAAGCCAAATGTATTCATCAAGTGAGATATTGCAAGTGCCTCTTCAAAAAAGTTGAGGTCAGAGCGCTGTATATTTTCTATAATTGAATAAACCGCACTGTCCTCGTACTCACATTCAACCACAATGCAGGGAACGCTTTGAAGATTTGCAAGAATTGCCGCTCTGAGTCTGCGTTCACCGGCGATTAATTCATAGTAGTCGCTGTGATTAATCTGCCTGCACAAAAGCGGTTGAAGTACACCGTTTTCTTTTATCGAGTCAGCAAGAGACAACATATCCTCGCTTTTAAACTGCTTTCGTGGCTGATAAGGATTAGGCAACAGCTTTTCCGTAGGTATTTGAACGATTTGCTCCACGTCTCTCACTCCTTGATATAAATATACCATAAAGTATTACAAAAATAAAGGATTTCTCATCGTGAGAAATCCTTATAATTCGACATATTCCGTTATAATCAGAGCGGTCGGGTATCAATTTTTTTGGGTTTTCTGGGGTATTTTGTCGGAGTTTGCGATATCTTTTTAATAACAAATATCGTTCTGCCGTCTCCGTTGGGCAAAACGTAACTTTCAGCCGCCTCAATCTCTCCGCCAAGCACCTTAATTGCATTTTTCGCCGCTTCAAGCTCCTCCAATCCGTTAGAGCCTTTCAGTGAAACAAAGCGTCCGCCAACCTTAACGAGCGGCAGGCAGTATTCGCAAAGAACATTAAGCGGTGCAACAGCTCTTGCCGTAGCAAAATCGTATTGCTCACGAAATTCGGGATTTTTGCCGACGTCCTCGGCTCTCTCGTGCGTACTTGTTGCAATGATACCTATATTACTGAGTACATCTTTTATAAAATTTATCCTTTTTCCCGAACTGTCTATAAAATTGACTGAAAGTTCAGGATTGGCAATCAGCAACGGCATACCGGGGAAACCTGCACCCGTGCCGACATCGGCAATGCTTTGCCCTGCCTTAAAATCAACAAATTTCATAGCATAAAGACTGTCAATAAAATGCTTGATAACTATATCGTCAGGTTCAACAATCGCTGTGAGATTCACGTGCTCGTTCCAGCGAACAAGCCTTTCTGCATAAGTGTCAAATCTGTCGGCCCCGTATTCACCGAGGTCAACTCCGATTTTCTTTGCTTCGCTTAATAAAAGGTCGTAATCTATCATAACGTCTCCAAAATTATGTTGAGAGCGGCAATATCGGCAGGGTTTACGCCGCTGATTCTGCTTGCCTGCCCAAGATTTTCAGGTTTAATTTTAGATAGCTTCTCAACTGCCTCAAGCCTAAGACCTTTAAGTGAATAATAATCAATATCGGCAGGGATTTTTTTGCACTCAATTCGGCGCATTTCTTTAATTTGCTGCTCCTGCCTTTTAATGTAACCCTCATATTTAACCGCAATTTCAACCTGCTCAAATACCGCACGTGGCAGGTCGGGTCTGTCGTCATCAACACTCGTCAACGCTTTGTATGTAATTTGAGGTCTTTTAAGAAGTTCTATCATTTTGCAGCCACGCTCAAGTGGCGTTGTGCCGCAATCCTCCATAATTTTTTGAAGAGTATCGGTAAGGGGAATTGATTTTTGCTCAATTCTTTCCCTTTCCGCCTTAACCATTTCTTCTTTACTTATAAATTTATCATATCTCTCTTGCGAAATCAAGCCGATTTTGTAACCAATCGGTGTTAAACGAACATCTGCATTATCCTGCCTTAAAACAAGACGGTATTCGCTTCGGCTTGTCATCATTCTGTAAGGGTCGGTGCAACCTTTAGTTACAAGGTCGTCAATAAGAGTTCCTATATATGAGCCGCCACGGTCTAAAATCATAGGCTCTTCACCTTTAATTTTAAGCGCCGCATTAATTCCTGCCACAAGACCCTGCGCAGCCGCTTCCTCATATCCGCTTGAACCGTTGAACTGACCTGCGCCGTAAAGCCCTTTTATAGAGTTAAATTCAAGTGTCGCATTAAGTGCCGTTGGGTCAACACAATCATACTCAATCGCATAAGCCGTCCTCATAACTTGAGCATGCTCCAAACCGGGAATAGTATGAATAAAAGCAAGCTGAACATCCTCAGGCAGGGAAGAGGACAAGCCCTGAAGATACATCTCCTCAGTTTCAAGTCCGCAAGGCTCAATGAAAAGCTGATGGCGCTCCTTGTCTTTAAATCTAACAATTTTATCCTCGAAAGACGGACAGTATCTTGGCCCTTTGCCCTCAATTTTGCCCGAATACATAGGGCTTCTGTCCAAATTTTCAAGAATAATCTGTTTTGTTTTTTCATTAGAATAAGTTATATGACAGCAAACCTTATTCTTCGGCGCTGTTTGAGTTTCAAAGCTGAACGGTACGGTTTCTTCGTCGCCGTCCTGCTCTTCAAGATTTGAAAAATCAATCGACTGCCTGTTCACTCTCGACGGAGTGCCTGTTTTAAATCTTCTTAGAGGAATGTTAAGCTTTTTAAGCGCTTTTGAAAGCTCTGTTGCCGGGAACATTCCGTCAGGTCCGCTTTCGTATGAAACATCGCCGATATATACTCTGCCGCCGAGAAAAGTTCCCGTTGCAATAATAACAGCCTTGGCATTGAAAAGTGCTTCAAGTTTTGTTTTAACCTGCCACTCTCCGTTTTCCAAGCGGTAAAGGTCGACTATTTCGCCCTGCCTGATATCAAGATTTTCCTGAAGTTCAAGCGTATGCTTCATTCCCTGCGAATATTCTCTCCTGTCAATTTGCGCTCTGAGTGAATGAACGGCAGGTCCTTTTCCGAGGTTGAGCATACGGGATTGCAGGGTGTATTTATCTGCTGCCTTGCCCATTTCACCGCCGAGTGCGTCAATTTCACGCACAAGGTGACCTTTAGACGTTCCGCCGATTGACGGATTGCACGGCATATTACCTACCCAATCAAGATTGATTGTAAAAACGGCAGTCTTAACACCAAGTCGGGCAGCCGCAAGGCATGCTTCAATTCCTGCGTGACCTGCTCCGATAACTATTACATCATAGCTTCCTGCAAAATATTCCATAGCTTTACCTCCTTAATTTATTTGCCTACGCAAAAACGTGAAAAGATGTTGTTTACTACCTCTTCGGTAGCCTTTTTACCCGTAAGCGCCAAAAGTTCGTCAACTGCGCTGTCAATCATAACATTAATAGCGTCATAAGTTAAGCCGATTTCAGCCGCCGACAATGCCTCGCTTATATTTTCATAAGCCATTTGAATACATTGCTTTTGACGTCTGTTTGCAATCAGCGGGGCAGAGGAGTCAAATTCCTCAACACCCAATATATTTTTAACAGCCGTTTCAAGCTCTTTAAGCCCTAAATTATTTTTGGCTGAAATATAAACAATGCTTTCAAAATTATTTTTTATTTTATCTGTATCAATTTTAGGGGAGAGGTCGGTTTTATTAATAACGGCAACTGCCTTTTTGCCCTTGCAAGAGTCAATCAACATTTCATCGTCATCGTCAAGCTCACGTGAACTGTCAAAAACAGCAAGCACAAGCGAGGCGGTGTCAATTCTTTCAAGCGCTTTTTTAATTCCGATTGCTTCCACAACGTCGTCGCTCTCTCTAAGCCCTGCCGTGTCGGAAAGGTGGAGCACAAGCGAGCCGAGCCTAACCGAATTTTCAACAATATCTCTCGTCGTGCCCTCAATGTGAGTAACAATGCTTTTCTCTTTGCCCGAAAGCATATTCATAAGCGTAGATTTTCCTGCGTTCGGTCTGCCTGCAATAACGGTATTTACACCCTGCGTCATTATCATTCCGCTTTCGTAATTATCAAGCAGCTCTTTTAATTCGTTTTTGGCGAAAGACAATGTATTTTTCAACGTCTTTTCGTCAAGCTCCGGTATTTCCTCATCAGGATAATCAACCCATGCCGCCATTGACGCACTGAGCGACACGATTTTATCAAGAACATTTGATATTTTATTGCTCAAAGAACCCTGCAAAAGATTAAACGATGCCTTAGCCGCCTCCTGACCGTTTGCCGATATCAATGTGGCAACAGCCTCTGCTTGCGTAAGGTCCATTTTTCCGTTTAAAAATGCTCTTTTGGTAAATTCGCCTGCTTCGGCAGGGCTTGCACCTGCATCTAAAACAGACTCCAAGGTTTTTTCAACAATAAAAATTCCGCCGTGTACGTTAAGTTCAACAACATCTTCACCCGTGTAGCTTTTCGGAGCACGAAAAACAAGCGCAATCGCATTGTCATACTTTTCGCCTTTTGAATAAACATTGCCGAATTTTGCCGTATATCCTTTAAGCGAGGAGAGGGGAGTATTATCCGCTGATTTAAAGACTTTTTGCGCAATTTCAATTGCAGAATCCCCGCTGATTCTTATTACACCTATTCCCGAAACGCTGTTTCCCGTGGCAATTGCCGCAATAGTTTTACTCATTGTTATCCCTCCTGCTAAAGTGTTCTTATGCAAAATAATGGCGAACAAAACTGTCCGCCATTATAATATAAATTGGTTATCAGTCGTTATTTTGGCTAACTTCGATTTTGCCAAACTTAGGCATATCCGCTCTGTCAGCCTTCTTTTCTCTGTTAGCGTCAACAGTGCTTTGAACAGGAGCCGGACGTCTGCCGCCTCTTCTGTCATTTCTGTAATTACGTCTAACTCCGCCTTCAGGCTCAATAAGAACTCGTCTGTCCATTCCGCTGCCTACCGAACGTGAGGTAACACCCTCAACCTCCTGCACTGCGGTATGAATAATTCTTCTTTCATACGGATTCATTGGCTCGAATGAATAACGTCTGCCTGTTCTTGCAACGAAATTTGCATTCTTTGTTGCAAGCGCCTTAAGAGTTTCCTCTCTCTTAGCTCTGTAGTCGCCTACATTAAGAGTTACTCTTACATATTTATTAGTTCCATTTTTAATAGCAAGACTTGTAAGATATTGAAGTGAGTCAAGAGTTTCGCCTCTTCTGCCGATAATGATACCGTAATCCTCACATTCAATTAACATCTCAACCGTGCCGTCAACAACCTTTGCCGTAATCTTTGGGTCAACAACATTAAGACCTTCAATCATTGTCTTAAGATATTGGCAAGCATAGTCAAGGTCAATGTCCTTCTCGCTAATCTCTTCTTCCGGTTTATCTGCCTTGGTTTCCTTAATAGGCTTTTCGCCTGCAGGCTTCTTTGGTGCCGGCTTTTTAGGAGAATTTGCCTTCTTTTCATAACTCTTTTTTGGAGCGTCGGCCTTTTTCTCTCTCTTGCCGTCATCATAGCTTACCTTAACCTCGGCATCACAGCCACCGATTAAACCAAAAAACTTCTTCTTCTCCGGATACTTGATAACTTCAACGTGAACGTCAGCCATCTCCGGAGCGTTGAGCTGAAGCTTTGCATTTTGGGTAGCTTCTTCAACTGTTTTACCGGTACCGATAAATTCCTTTATCATCTTTATCCTCCGATAATTATTTCGTCATCTTTTTAATATTTTCTTCACGTGAACGACGTTCAATAGTGTTTTCAACCATCAATTTTGCCTGAGTCCTCTTAGGCGGATGAACCTTGAAAATATAAATCTGCTGCAAAATAGCAATAACATTTGAAATAGTCCAATAAAAACCGACTGCAGCCGTTACCTTAAACGCAATGTAGAAGGAGAAAAACGGCATCATAAGCATCATCATCATCATTTGCGCATTCTGCTGAGATGCTGCCGGGTTATTTTTCTTTTGAATGATTGTAGAAACAACGCTTGAACCGAGCGATGTTACAAGGGAAAGAATAGGAATTATAACAATAATGCCGTCCTTCCAATGCGGAATACGTGTCATATCAAGACCGAATAACGTCATACCCTGCCTGTAGGTTTCAATATCACTGCAAACATTTTGGGTAAATATCTTCGGGAATGACTGTACAAGCGCTTCCTTGTAAGCAGGGAAGTTCTCGAGTATGTTCAACTGAAAATAAGTTATTTTTGCATCAGCATTACCTGTAATTTGCTGATAAATCGGCAAAATTACCTTGTAAATCTCGTTTGATGCATCATTAAATCCACTTGCACCTAAAACATACTGAATAGGATAATAAATAATACCGATGACACCCATAAGGAAAACCATTTGGAAAATCATAGGTCCACAGCCCATTTGCATAGGGTTATGACCTTCTCTTGCATAAAGTTCCTGCATTTCCCTGTTAAGCTTGTCCCTGTCTCTCGGGTCAGGATATTTTTTATTAATCTTTTGGATTTTAGGTTGCAGTCTTGTAGTTGCCGCCATAGATTTCTGCTGCTTAACATTAAGCGGCAAAAGAAGCAAACGGGTTACTACAGTGAAAATAATAAGTGCGATAAAATATTGATTGTTAAGCACGTCGAGCAAAAACTCCATACATTTACCAAACAACCAATAAAGCGGCTTAAAAACTGCCATACCGTTTGAAACGGCATTAGCTGCCATTATAATACTGCTCATTATTTGTCCTCTTTAGTTTTTTTAGGGGGAACAGGGTCCCAGCCACCTTTGGAAAAAGGATTACATCTCAAAATTCTCCAAGCTGCAAGCAAGCACCCTTTAAAAATACCGTGAACTTCAATAGCTTCAAGAGCATACTGCGAACACGTGGGTGTAAATCTGCAACTTCCGTGGGAAAACCGAGGGCTTAAAGTCAATTGATAGGTCTTAATTAAAAAAATCAATACCTTTTTAATTGCGTTTCTTAAAGCACTCATCAGTCTATTACTCCCAATGCTTTAAAGTGCTGCTCCATTTGCTCAAGCACTTTCTGCATTTTAACCTTTGAGGTTTTTGTACGTGCAACAAAAACAAAATCATAGCTGCCGTTAATTCTTCCCTCAAGCTGAGAAAAGGCGGCTCGAATAACTCTCTTTGCTCTGTTTCGTTCAACTGCACAGCCGATTTTTTTACTTGCGGTAATGCCTATCCTTGTTCCTTTTGCCCCGCTCTTTGCAACGTATGTCACAATGCAGGAGGAAGCGCGGCTCTTACCTTTATAGTAAAGTCGGCGAAAATCTTTATTTTCCTTTAAGGTTTTGCTTTTCACCAAATCGCACCCAATCTGTAATTAGTAAGAAAGTTGCTTTCTGCCCTTTGCACGACGGCGAGCAAGTACCTTTCTGCCGTTCTTTGTTGACATTCTCTGTCTGAAACCGTGTACCTTCTGTGCGTGTCTCTTCTTTGGCTGGTAAGTTCTCTTCATTTTTTTCACTCCATTTCTGAAAATCAAACTTGTCTTAATTTTCGTTTGCTCTGTGCGGTATAGCACAGGCGTGCGGAATTTGCTTATCTTTAAAATTATCAATAGCAACACTTTCCACAATATCGGTAGATATTATATATTAGTTTTACGCCTTTTGTCAATAAAAAAATAATTATTCTTGTATTTATTTTATTATTATATTATAATAGCACTATATCTTGGGGAAAGAGATTTCATATACACAATCTTATTTAAGGGAGATACTGTTATGATAGGAATTATCGGCGCAATGGATACCGAGGTTGATAACATCAAAGCTCAGGTAAAAGGCAAAACAGTCAGCGAAATTGCCGGGGTTGAATTTGTTTGCGGCTTTATTGAAGACGTGACCGTCTGCGTTGCAAAATGCTCGCCGGGTAAGGTCAATGCCGCTTTGTGCGCTCAGGCTATGATTGATAATTTTGATATTGAAATGATTATCAACGTCGGTGTTGCCTGCTCGCTTTCAAACGACGTTGTTATCAAAAACGTTGTTATCGCAAGCGACGTTTGCGAATATGACATTGATATTACCGCTTTGGGTGAGCCGAGAGGTTTTATCAACGGGCTTAATGTTATTAAAGTTAAGGCAGATGAAAAAATTTCCGAACTTTTGGCACGTACCGCCATTTCCTGCGGTGAAAAAATTCATAGGGGAACAATAGCAAGCGGTGATACTTTTATAGCAAGCAGTGAGCTTAAGGATATGCTCAAAAATGAATTCGGCGCAATTTGCGGCGAAATGGAGGGCGGCGCAATAGGCCACACCTGTGCCGCTAATAACATTCCTTTTGCCGTTTTGCGTTCAATCAGCGACGGCGGAGATGAAAATTCCCAGCTTGATTATCCCACATTTAAAAAAATCGCCGCAGAAATCTCTACGACGATTATACTTGAATTTATTAAGCTTCAAAAAAACCAATACACTTTATTCTAAAACGAATGTATTGTAAATAATATTCTCTGCCTTTTCAATAAGGCTGTGGAGCGCCGTTTTCTCGCCGAGGTCCGAGCCTGTTCTCGATTTATCCTCAATGAATACAAATTTTGCGTCCTCAACCGAAAGTGCAGCCGAAGCAAGCTCCCTGCCGAGAGTATAGTCAAGCCTGAACATTTCCTTAGGAAGCAGTCCTGCTTTTGCAAGCGTAATTGCGCCACGATAAACGCACAGCGTATAGTAATCCGAAACATATTTCAGCGCACCCTCGTCGCTTCCGGTTGCAGCAAGGTCAAGCAAATATTTTGTTGCTTTGCCAAGAGTAAAAACGGAAAATTCACCGTTTTCTTCTTCCTGCTGATTCATAGCATCAACGTCAAAGCCGTTTCTGCTTTCGCTTACACCTAAAAGATAATCGGTTGTAACGCTGTAATATTCACTGCAACGTATAACAAAATCAAGCCCACATTCCCTAATGCCTTTTTCATAATGGCTCAAAAGCGCTTGAGAAATTCCAAGGTCAGTTGCCGCTTTCTTTTGGCTGATACCTCTTTCTCTTCTGAGTTCAGAGAGTTTTAATGCAAATTTTGAATTTTTTTCGTTTTTATCAGCTTTTGCGGCTTTATTTTCATCTTTTTTTGTACTCATAGCAACCACCTCATTTATTACAAATAGTATTATATCACCGTATTACTATTTGTAAAGTGCGTTGTCCTATTTGTAATATTTTGTAATAATTGGCTTAAAAAGGAGCATTTCACAATGAAATCTTATAATTTATATTTCTTCCGTCACGGGATAACCAAAGGAAACTTAAACGCACAGTATATTGGGCATACGGATTTGCCACTCACTACAGATAGTATAAACGAGCTTCATTCAATCAAAGCAAAGTATCACTATCCAAAGGTTGACGCAGTGTTTTCCTCACCGCTGAAAAGGTGCAAAGACTCGGCTGAGATTATGTTTCCCGATAACACGATTATAACAATCGATGATTTTATCGAATATAACTTCGGCGAATTTGAGCAATGCACGGCTGATGATTTAAAAGATAACGAGGATTTTAAAAATTGGATAGGCGGCGACATTTATGCAAAAACACCGTATGGCGAAAGCAATGCGGAATTTGCACAGCGAATTTGTGCCGCATTTGAAAAGGTGATTGACGGCTGTATCAAAACGGGAACACAAAATATTGCAATTGTCGGCCACGCAGGCGTGCTTATGACCCTTCTTTCCTGCTACGGCTTGCCCGAAGCGCCTATGGCTCATTGGCAAATGGACCCCGGCTACGGCTTCAGGCTTCGTATCACCCCATCGCTTTGGATGCGAGCAAACAAGATTGAAGTTATTGACACTTCACCTGAAAGTATGCAATCGGTTGTGAATAAGTAGGCGAACAATGTTCGCCCCTACGGTATTCCAAAATCTGACGCACTACTGTACGGCAGATTTTGAAAGGAGGAGCAACGAAGTGAATGATAAATAACTTTTGCCAAAATAATAAACAAAAGTTATTTTGAGTGATACGCAGTTTGCGACGACGTAAGGTTGCGAAGAAGTAGTCAGAATTGGATTTTTAGTGAAGGGAGCTGTACGTGGGTACTGCCCCTTTGCTAAAAATTCAAAGTGCCCAACGTTTTGTCGCCGTATCCTTTAGGATATTAAGACAAAACGTTCAAATGTTATTGATATAAAAAATTAAGGATTAGATATTCGTAAATTAATACGAATACCTAATCCTTTTTTATTTTGCACGTTTATGACTGTTTATTCACAACCGCCTTATTTAACAGCTCCGCCGTTGTTTGATGATGCATATCCAATCCAAGTTGTGCCCACGTTAAGCTTTACATCATTTCCGTTTGTATCCTTAATTACAAGAACGCCGTTGTTTACGCTCCAATTAATATCAATAACTGTTCCGTTTGTTGCAAGCTTGCCCTTGCCGCCTGCAAGTTTATAGTTGCAGTAAACCTCGGCTGAACCGCTGTTTTTGTAGTTAGACTTTGAAACGTATTCGGTCTTATCAAAAAGAACAAGAAGATTTTTTCTTGCAACATCAGTCTTGTAATCGTTTGAATGATACATCTTGTCGCTTGAATCGTATGTCCAATCTCTTGTAGATGTTCTGTTAGAGAAAGTAAGTCCGAGAGCTTTACACTCTTTATCGCTTACCGTTGACTCCTCGCTTGCAAAATTGAACTTTGTATATTTGCTTTCATTAGCGTCTGTTCTAAAGCCCTCACCTTTAATAGCGCCGGCAATTTTTGAACCGTACATAACGCCTGTATGCTCGGTTGATACACCTCTTGAGGAATCCCTGCCAAAGAGTGCAACCTTGCCTGAATATGTCATTTGGTTGATATGGTCAACTTTGTCCTGCCTAAAGATTGTGTTGGCACCGATATAGTTAGTGCCTCTCTTCGTCTGGCTCTGTCCCCAATGGAGGAAAATAGCGTCAAAAAGCTCTGAAAATTTAATGTAAGGAGGCCTTGCACTTCTCATCGGTCCGATTTGTGACGGAACGGCAGTGTAATCTGCATACATCCAAAGCATTCTTGTTTCTCCGCCTTCAACCTCACCTTCAACAATAATGTCAGGCGGATTCTTGCTGTCGGCAATACCCCATTGCGGCCTTGCCGAAACAGAGTTTTCAACTACGCAGGCAATCGGTCTTTTGCCTACTGCCTTTTCATTAAAATCACTTTCGCCAGTAAGCGGATTTGTTTTGGTCACTACAGGTGCCGCTGTTGTTTGCCCCTGAGTAGTCTGCGGTGCAGTCGTTTGGGGCTCCTTGCTCTTGTTTTTAACAATAAATGCAGCTGCAACTGCAATTGCAACGATTAATACTGCAACAATCGCAATAATAATCGGCTTTTTGTTTCCTTTTTTTGGTGGCTTTTTGTCATTAGCCATATTAACAGCTTCCTTTCTTGTTACCTTTGGGGCATTATCCCTATCGGCTGAATTAAAAGCAGAAAAATCGTCAAAGCTTAGGCTTTCCTTTTTAGGCTCTTCCTTAATTTCCGGTTTAAATTCAGGTTCAGCCGCCTTTGGCGCTTCTTCCTCCTGCTTTGCAAAACTAAGCGGCGCTTCCGGCTTTTTCGGCTTTTCCTCCTTCGGCGCATTTATATTTTTAATTTCTTTCAAAATTTCATTTAATTCTTCTGAATCGGGCATTTTGATGCTCCTTTCAATTTTTAATATAGATATTGTACCATATATGTACTTAAATTTCATTATATTTTTGTTAAAATTTGAAATTTTATTGATTTAAAATACCACGTGTAGTAAAATACATATTGTCGGGAGGCGATTTTTTGGCTAAAACAATACCTATGATTATCACTAACAACAGCATATTGATTAAGGATAAGGAGTCGGGTGAATTTAAAACATTTACAATGCCTGCACTTATTGAAACTCCGAATATTCCTTTTTATCATCAATTTGCCGAAAAAATTGCCGAATGTCAGTATTATTTTAAGGAATTTATGAAAACGATTTACGGAAAAAAGCTTTCTAAGTATATTTTTGCTATAATCGTGCCTGATGATACAAGCAGACTTGAATCAATTTTTATTAACGAATTTTTTGTTAATTCCGACACGTGCAAGGCGGTTGCGCAAATGCCTATGGCGCTGGCACTTCAAAAAGACGAAAATAAATATGTTTCAATTTCAAAATCAAGCAGAAACATTGTTGTTGAATATGTAAGAAACCACGAAAGCGTTGTTACAAAATATTATGATATGACAACTGCCGACCCAAACGTGATTATGGCAGACGCCGCTAAGCTTCATATTGACCTTGAATACGAAAGCGTGCCGATTTTTATCAATAATTTTAATATGAATATGGACGAATATCTCTCTTTCGGCAATGTCGTAACGACAAAGCAATTTTTGGATAAAATTGCAGAAATTGATGTTGAAAAACTATAATAAAAAAATCACCTTTGCAAATCATAATTATTGCAGAGGTGATTTTTTATGAAAAATAATGATAAAAAAGATAAAAAGAATAAGAAAAGCAAAAGCAAATTCAATGATTATACGTCGTTTTTAAATCCTGAAATTGTTGCAAGCGACCCGCAGGGAATGTATACGGGTGTGCCTGCCGATATGTATTATAACGGCGAACTTGAAAAACCAATCCAAGACGCAGACGATTTATAAACAATCAACATAAACAATAAATAAAAAAGATACGCAATGTCAATTAAGACGTTGCGTATCTTTTTAGATAAACACAAAATGTATCAACAGCATATATCCTATTGTGCCGACGGCGATTGACAAAAGCGTATTCTTTTTCCAAATATGCACCACGGCAGTCAGTGCAACGCAAATAAGCTGAGGAATAATATAATTTATATCACCCTTTTCAAAATCTTTAAGGCAATAAACTATAAGAATACCTAAAATTGCAACAGGCAAAACGTTGCCGAGATATTTAATAAACTTCGGCACTTCCTTGCTTTGTCCGAAAAGTGCAAAAGGGAAAAGCCTTGTTCCAAACGTGACCGCACCGGCAACGGCAATCATTAAAATAAGGTGAGAAGTTGTCATTTCGCCACCTCCTCGGTTTCAAAAAACTTTTTAAACGAGGATAAAATCACAACCGTGATGATAAGCGAAGGAAGTAAAAATTTATCTGCCCCGAAAATAATTAAGCAAATTACGGCGCAAAATACACCGACTGCACCGATTATAGCCGATTTTCCTTTGTTATTTCTAATCAAATCTATAAAAATAACTACAAAAAGGGCAGTCATCGAAAAATCTATACCTGTAAAATCAATCGGAATAAGCTGGCTTAAAAGCGAGCCGAGCGCAGAGCCTGCTATCCAATAAAAATGGTTAAACTCGCCGATTAAAAATCTTGCCTTTGGCTCATCCACATTTTCAGGTACGCTTATAATTGACGAATTAACGGAATACGTTTCGTCAGTCAGCGTAAAAATCATAAAAGGATAACGCCATTTGCCAGCTTTGAATTTTTCAATATACGATAAGCCGTAAAACATGTGGCGTGTATTTATAAACAAAGTCATAAGCGCAGTTGTTGCGATATCCGCTTTTGCGCTGATTAACGACACGAGCAAAAACTGCCCTGAACCGGCATAAACAATAAGCGATATAAATATTGCCCACAGCCAATTGTAACCTGCCTTATAAAGCATTATTCCGAAAGCCGAGCCTAAGAACAAATAGCCAAACAAAACAGGAAGCGATTGCTTTAGCGCAAATTTTACAGTCGCACCTTTAGTGTAGTTCATATTTCCCTCTCTTTTGTGTAGTATTAAGATTATAACACTAAAAATAAATTAATCAAGTAATAATGTATAAAATCATAGGAATGCCTCGGACAGCATTCCTATATTAAGACAAAACGTTCAAATGTTATTGATATAAAAAATTAAGGATTAGATATTCGTAAATTGATACGAATACCTAATCCTTTTTCGTAGTGGGTCCCCGGAAAGCGTAAGCTTTTTGGGGAAAAGGAGAAAGGAATGAAGTGTTTATTATGAATTTCAAAGAAATTCATAATAAACACGGAATTTCTTTCGACGTGGCACGATTATGGCTATTTATTCACAACCGTAAAATTATCTGCCCATTTCGATATATGCAGGCCTGTTCTCGCTTAACTTGATATTTGATTTTCCGTAAATTTCCATTTGAAGCTCGTATGCGTCCTTTGGAATATCGGCAAGCCAAATCCAATTGCCCGGAGCGGCTGAGAATCTTGAACCGCCCTTACAGTTTTCAACAGCAGGAACATTCTTGGTTTTCATTTCGTAATCAAGCCAGCCGTCCCTAAGCGCCGTATTGCCGATAGAGATAAGTTCCTTTTTATTGTAGCCCGTATATACATAGCCTGCAAGCTGATTAACGGTTTTAACCGTATCAACTGTGCCGCTCTTTTTCATTTTATTAAGAATTGCGTTGAGAACGGTCTTTTGCCTGTTTGCCCTTGCGCCGTCAGAGTCAATATGCCTGATTCTGCAATATGCAAGTGCCTGCTTGCCGTTTAACTTCATTGTTCCTTCAGTTCCGTCAAAAGTCTGCTTGATAGTAACTTTTCCGTAAACTCTCGGATGATTGTTAATTTCATTAATCTCGGCAGAGGTAATTTTGATTGGTACACCGCCGAGTGCGTCAATAATCTTAGGGAATGAATTGAAGTTTACAACCGCATAGTTGTTAATAGCGATTTTATAATATCTTTCAATAGTGTTGATATAGCATTTCATACCGCCCATTGATGCCGCAGCATTGATTTTGCCGTACTGACCCTTGCCGTCAACCTCAAAATAAACATAAAGGTCACGCAAAACAGAGGTGAGATGAATTTCCTTAGTATCAACGTTAATGCTTGCAATAATTGCCGAGTCTGCACGGGAAGTGTCGGTTATCTTTTCATCCCTTGTATCCTCGCCGATAAGAAGAATGTTGAGAACGTGAGTTGAGCTTACAGGGTCGCCATTTTGATACCATTGCTTGAGGTATTCCTTATAGCTGTATACGTCGCCTGCATTTGCCTCCTCAATAGTAGGGAAGTCCTCTTTAAGGAAGTCCATACCGTTATAGTAGTTGCTCATTTCATAATCGGTTCCGCCGTTTTTATCGTCTGTAACCTTATTGAGCATATTATTTGCATAAAAAATCGCAAACACACCTGCCGCAACAATCATTACAAGAAGAATTACTATAATTGAAATTATTGCCTTGCCCTTTTTTGTCTTGGAAAATTTAACCTTTTCCTCTTTTTTAGGCTCTTCTGCCTTTTGCGGCAAGATTACTTCTCCGCCTGCAAGGGAAAAAAGGTCAACCATACCGTTATTTTCCTGAGGCTCGGCTTGCGATTGATTGATTGATGCAACACTTTCGTTTTCCTCAACCTCATCGGTATCGGTAAAAGCGTTTTTTTCCTCCTCAATGGTAGGAATAACAATATCAGCCGTGTCGCTTTTAGCGGTGTTTTCATCTTTTTCAATGAAAACCTCGGTTTTTGCAGGCTTGTCCTCTGCAACGCTTACCTTAACCTCAGGCTGTTCCTCTATTATATCAGCTTTAAGCTCAGGCTCTGCCTCAATATTCTTTTCAGGCTCTGCTTGCTTATATGTTTGAGCTGAGACTTGCGCCTCGGTATTGGCCTGCTCTCTGTTTTCGCTCTCTCTGCGCCTTTTGACTTCAGAGAGTATATCGTCAATACTGTAGGATTCTTTCTCCAACGCATTCACTCCTCTTTTTCAAACTAAAAACTTTTGACATTATATATCATATCTTATTAAAATACTATAGCTAAATTGTAAAAATTAATTTTTTGCGCTTTTAATAGACATATTTAGATATGATTATCTATTATTCGTCGCCGTTTTCCTGTTCTTCGCCTGCGTTTTCGACATTTTCATCATCTTCTGTCTCAATTTCGTCTTCCTCAAAGCGGTCAACAACACTGATTGTAGCAAGCTTTTCGCCCTCGTTTACTCTCATTACCTTAACACCCTTTGCAGGTCTTTGGAATGTAGAAATTTGGTCAACAGGCATACGAATAATAATTCCGTCGGTGGAAATCATAACAACGTCATTTTCTTCCGTAACAGCGGCAATATTAGCAACCTTGCCGAACTTTTCAACCCTGTAGTTAAGAAGTCCCTTACCGCCTCTTGACTGAACACGGTAATCGGAAAATTCACTCTTACGTCCGTATCCCGTTTCAGATACAGTAAGAAGTTTAACTCCCTCGTGCTCTGCAACAAAGCCCACAACATAGTCGCCCTCACTTAATGTGATTGCCTTAACACCTCTTGCCGTTCTGCCGATAAGCCTTGCGTCGCTTTCCTCAAAGCAAATGCTCATTCCGTCGTGAGTTGCGGCAACAAGTTTTCTGTTTCCGTCTGTAATATCAACCCAGCAAAGCTCATCGCCCTCGTCAAGATTGATAGCAATAATACCGTTTTTCCTGATATGGTCATATTGGTCAAGAGCAGTCCTCTTGATAATGCCGTTTTTAGTCATCATACAAAGGAATGAACGCTCCTCGTCCTTAGGCACTCTAACCATGGCGGTAATCTGCTCGCCTTGTTCAATAGGAAGAATGTTTACAACATTCATACCCTTGCCCGTTCTTGACGATTCCGGAATTTCATATCCTTTCATTTTAAATACTTTGCCCTTGTTGGTGAAAAGCATAATAAAATCGTGAGTAGAGCAGGCAAACATTGTTTTTGCAACGTCCTCTTCTCTTCTGCTCATACCCGAAACACCTCTGCCGCCTCTGTTTTGAGCCTTGTAGGTGTCAACAGTTTGGCGCTTCATATATCCCTTTTCTGTAAGAGTGAGAATACAGTCCTCAACAGGGATAAGGTCCTCGTCCTCAACGTCGCCGACTGCGGCAGAAATCTCTGTTCTTCTCTCATCTCCGAATTTAGCGGCTATTTCCCTTGTTTCGGTTTTTATAATCTCGTCAACTCTCTCGCTGTGTTCAAGAATGTCAGTCAAATCCTTAATTCTTTCGTGAAGTTCTTCGAGTTCATTCATTATCTTTTCAATTTCAAGACCTGCCAACTGACCCAAACGATAAGCCACGATTGCACTTGCCTGCGGGTCGTCAAAGCCAAACTTGTCCATAATAGCTTGCTTTGCCTCAGCTTGTCCGCCCTTGCAGGCACGAATTGTTGCAATAACCTCGTCAACAATATCTATAGCCTTTGCAAGACCTTCCAAAATATGCGCTCTGTCCTGCGCCTTTTTAAGGTCAAAGCGTGTTCTTCTTGAAATTACATTTCTTTGGAAATCAATATACTGCTGTAAAATTTCCTTAAGAGTTAATACTTTAGGAACGCCGTCAACAAGGGCAAGCATAATCGCACCGAACGTTACCTGCATATCTGTCATTTTGTAAAGATTGTTAAGCACAACCTGCGCATTTGCATCACGCTTAACGGTAACCTCAATGTGCATACCCTTTCTGTCTGAATAGTCCTGAACATCGGCTACGCCCTCAAGCCTTTTTTCCTTAACCAAATCGGCAATACGTGTAATAAGCCTTGCCTTGTTTACACCGTAAGGAATTTCAGTTACAACAATTTTGTATCTGTCGCCCTTAGTTTCAATAATTTCTGCCCTTGCACGAAGATAAATCTTGCCTCTGCCTGTTGCATAAGCCTCTTTAATTCCTCTTGTGCCCATAATAATGCCGGCAGTAGGGAAGTCGGGTCCCTTTATATATTGCATAATTTCTTCAAGCGATGCGTCGGGATTGTCAATAAGGCAACACATACCCTCAACAACCTCGTTCATATTATGAGGCGGAATATTTGTAGCCATACCTACTGCGATACCCGATGAACCGTTTACAAGCAAATTAGGATAACGTGACGGTAAAACGGTAGGCTCCTTGCTGTTATCGTCAAAGTTAGGAACAAAATCAACAGTATCTTTCTTGATATCCTCAAGCATTTTCATAGCGATTTTGCTCATTCTGCTTTCTGTATAACGGTAAGCAGCGGCAGGGTCACCGTCAACCGAACCGAAGTTACCGTGACCGTCAACAAGAATATGCCTCATTGAAAACGGCTGTGCAAGCCTAACCATAGCGTCATAAACAGATGCGTCGCCGTGAGGGTGATAGTGACCGAGCACTTCACCGACGGTGGTAGCGCATTTACGGTAAGGCCTGTCAGGATAAAGATTGTTAGTATACATAGCGTAAAGTATTCTTCTGTGAACAGGCTTTAAGCCGTCACGTACATCGGGAAGAGCACGCTGAACAATAACACTCATTGAATAATCAAGGAATGCCTTTCTTATCTCATCACTGATTTCTACATCTTTAATTTTTTGATTGTCGTAACGAATTTCATTACTATCCATTATCTAACCTCCAAAACAGAGTTAATTCTACTTTTTTACGGTGTATGGCAGGGATTTTTCTGCCTAAATATTTTTAATTTTTGTTAAAAAATAAATAATTCGGATTTTTCTTTATAATTTTTAATACATTTTCTTTTATTTCTTGCGGAATAATTGATTTAGGCACAATGTTTGTACCCGTTGTCGCAATAAAATAAAGATATTCCTTTGTTTCGATTATTGCGCCGAGCGTCAAATAAGGGTAAAAACCGATAAGCATCGGCTCGCCTTCATTTTTAGGCAACGTTTTAAACTCAATGCTTTTCTCGCTTATCGTAACCTCTCTTGGCTCACTGTATGTAACGTCGGCTTTAATACAGCGCTTAACCCTGATATCGGGTCTTATCTTTTTTATATAAAAAAGATAAATTCCTATTGCAACAATATAGAGCGCAGGAATAAGCAAATACGCATAATTTTTTTCGCTGAAAGCATAATATGTGTTCATTACAAGCATAATAAGTACCGTAATATATATCATGCTCATAAACTTGCTGCTTTTAAGCTTAAAAAGTTCAAAATTAATTAAATCATTTTTATCAAGAGAATAATTGAATTTATAATCCATTATTTCATTACCCCCTTACTTTTAAGCACCTTGATTATTTCATCAAGTTCCTTGCCGTATCTTTGTTTACTGATAACCGCAATGCCACGGCTGAGGGTAGGTAAAATTATAAGTTCACTTTTAGTTTCCTTAATCGAATAAATGCTTTGCCACGGGGCATAAACCTTTTCAAAACTTGAAAAAATTTCCAATCCTTCATCATAAAGTCTAAGCGTATTTTCGTCATTCAATATAATTGAGCGCTGAAATTCGATTGTAATGCTGTTTTTTGCCGAAATTTGTTTATAAACAAAAAGTATGCAAAGCAAAATCGCAAAAGGCAAAATAACCATTGCATTAACAATTCCCAGCACGGAAACGATTATTGACGCAATCATTATAACGACAAGGCTTACAATTTCCGCCATATTATTCAAGCCTATTTTTTGAATTTTATAATTATAGCCCTTATAAAATTCATCGGCTGTCATTTTATAAGTTAATTTCATATTTTATACATCCAAATTTTGAACAAATTTTGCGTTCTTTTCAATAAATTCTCTTCTCGGCTCAACATTGTCGCCCATAAGGATAGAAAAGTTTTCGCTTGCTCTTTGTGCATCCTCAATCGTTACACGAAGCATAGTTCTAAACTCAGGGTCCATAGTGGTTTCCCAAAGCTGTTCAGGGTCCATTTCACCAAGACCTTTGTATCGCTGAATGTCGCAATCTCCGCCAAGTTCTGCAATCTCAGCGTCTCTTTCCTCGTCAGAGAAAGCGTAGCTGCTCTTTTTACCCTTCGATACCTTAAAGAGAGGAGGTTGAGCAAGATAAACATAACCGTCCTCAATAATCTGCGGCATATATCTGAAGAAAAATGTTAAAAGAAGCGTTCTGATATGAGCACCGTCGACATCGGCATCCGCCATAATAATGATTTTGTGATATCTCAATTTATTGATATCAAAATCCTCGCCGATACCTGTTCCGAGTGCCATAACAACAGGAACAAGCTTTTCGTTAGTAATAACCTTGTCCACTCTTGCCTTTTCAACATTAAGCATTTTACCCCAAAGCGGAAGAATTGCCATGTGTTGCTTATCTCTGCCCTCTTTTGCAGAGCCGCCTGCCGAATCACCCTCGACGATATAAATTTCGCATTTTTCAGGGTCGTTGCTGATACAGTCTGCAAGCTTGCCCGGAAGTGAATTGCTTTCAAGCGGAGATTTTCTTCTTGCATTTTCCCTTGCACGTCTTGCCGCCTCTCTTGCACGGGAAGCGTCAAGTGATTTATTAAGTAAAGTTTTTGCAACATTCGGATTTTCTTCAAAATAAGTCATAAGCTTTTCATAAAGCATTGTTGAAACAAGACCTGTTATATCCGTGTTGCCGAGTTTACCTTTAGTCTGTCCTTCAAACTGAGCCTCTGTAAGTTTAACGCTTATAACTGCCGTTATACCCTCACGAACGTCATCACCGGTAAATTTCTTGTCGCTGTCCTTAAGAATACCGAATTTTTTGCCGTAATCGTTAAATACTCTTGTAAGCGCAGTTTTAAATCCTGTTTCGTGAGTACCGCCGTCGATAGTGTTGATATTATTAGCAAATGACAAAAGCGTTTCGTTATATGAGTCTGTATAGCAAAGCGCAACCTCCGCACTTCTGTCACCCTTTGTTGTTGAAAGGTGAATAACCTCATCCTGAATAGGATTAAGTCCACGGCTTGTGTTGATATATTCAACAAAAGATTTGATACCGCCGACGTAGCAAAATTCTTCGCCGCTGTCCTCATCTCCTCTTTTATCGGTAAGAGTGATTGAAAGACCTGCGTTAAGAAATGCCTGCTCTCTTAAACGTCTTGCAAGAATTTCATAATCGTAAACTGTGGTTTCCTGGAAAATTTCTGCGTCAGCCTTAAATCTTATTGTAGTTCCGTGGCCGTCGTGGTCTGCAATAATATGCAAATCATTAACAGGCTTGCCTCTTTCAAATTTTTGGCTGTAAACGTGGCCGTTTTGCGTAACCTCAACCTCAAGCCATTCTGAAAGCGCATTAACAACAGACGAACCTACACCGTGCAAACCGCCCGATACCTTATAGCCCGAACCGCCGAATTTACCGCCTGCGTGAAGCACGGTAAGTACAACCGTTACTGCCGGAAGCCCTGTTTTTTCATTAATGCCGGTCGGAATACCACGTCCGTTATCCTTAACCTCTATGACATCACCCGGCAAAATGTTACATTCAATGTGAGTACATACTCCTGCAAGTGCCTCGTCAATAGAGTTATCCACAATTTCATAAACAAGGTGGTGAAGTCCTCTCGGTCCCGTTGAGCCGATATACATACCCGGCCTTTTACGAACAGCCTCAAGTCCCTCAAGCACCTGAATATCCTTTGCCGAATATTCCTCGGTTACTTTTGTATCAATGTCAGCTTCTTCAAGTTCAATCTTGTTTTCTTCGCTCATATTGAATTAAATCTCCTTTTATATTTAACTTGGTAAATAAATTACATTATCCTTTTTGCCCTGCCTGCACTCTTTTAATAAGCGTTGAGGTATTTAGAGGGCAAATATATATTTTGTCCCTGCAAACTACAAAACTTTTCGGAAGTTCAAAGTTTACATAAACTGTTTTTTTATTTTTTTCGGCATTTGATAAATAGTCACGTGTAGCCTTATTAACCGTTGACGTGTCCATATCAAAAATACCGAGTATATCGTTTGTACTTATAACGGTGTTTCCGCCTAAATATATATACATCAGCCTATACACCTGCCGTTTTCAATATGAAAGGTTTTGCCCTTTTTAAGCCTTAAAACCGTGTTGGCATCACAGCACGTAATAAATACCTGCCAATTTTTAATGTGATTGAGAATATAATCCTGCCTTGACTCGTCAAGCTCACTCATAACGTCATCCAACAGCGCAAGCGGCTCATCGTCCGTCATTTCCTTAAGCAAGCTTGCCTCCGCAAGCTTAAGCGCAAGCACACAGCTTCTTTGCTGACCCTGTGAGCCGTAAAGACGTGCGCTTTTGCCGTTGATAAGAATTTCCATATCGTCCCTATGCGGACCTACGGTTGTTATTTTATTAATTAAATCATTGTTTCTGTTTGAAATAAGCTGCTTTGCAAACTCATTTTCAATTTCAGCCACAGTTAAATTTTTACATTCAAAGCCACAGTTAAGCCTTAAATCAATTTTTTCACGTCCTTTTGAAAGACCGTCAAAAATTTCCGTCGCAAACGGGAGCAATGCCTCAACATATTTTTCCCTTTGATAAATAATCTTGGCACCGCTTTTTGCAAGGTTTTTATCCCAAATATAAAGCATATCCTCAAGGTTGAAATTATTTTTTATATCCTTTAAAAGCATATTTCTCTGCGCAAGGCAACGGTTATATTCTTTTAATACGCTTCTGTAATTTGATTTAAGTTGGCAAAGTGAATTATCAATAAATTTTCTTCTCTCAATCGGCCCGTCCTTAACCATAGAAAGATGAACCGGTGAAAAAATAACTGCTTTTAATTCATCACCCAGGGCAGTTGCACTCTTTTTTTCAATTTCGTTTAACTTAGCCGTTCTCCTGCCCATAATTGACAGTTCGGCATTTTGCTTTCTTGATTTATTTTCAAAATCAATTTTAAGTTCTGCCTTTTTCTCGCCGAATTTGACAAGTTCCTTATCCCTTACACCTCTGAAACTTTTACTTCCTGTAAAAAGATAAATTGCTTCAATCAAATTCGTTTTGCCTTGTGCATTTTCGCCCCAAATTATGTTTACATCTTCAAAATTGAGTTTTAGCTTTTCTATATTTCTGAAATTTTCAATTTCTATAGAATTAATTTTCATCTGTAATAATCTTATAGTCAACCGAAAAAATTGAAACTGTGTCACCTGCATGGATTTTTTTGCCCCTTGCCGTGCACACTTCACCGTTTACTTTAACTATTCCGTCTTGAATAAATGTTTTAGCCTGACCGCCGGTTTCTGCTATTCCTTTAAATTTCAAAAAAGCGTCAAGCCTGATAAATTCGGTGGTTATTTTAACATTTTCATTTTTTCTCGGTGTTGCTTTTGCTTTAATTTTCATTTTTAAGCCTCATTGGTAATACTAAAAATAAAAAGGAATCATCATTAATCGGCAAAACCTTAACGGGGCTTACCGCACCGCCGAGTTCAATTCTTACTTGGTCTGTATCTGCGGCATGAAGAGCGTCAAGCACATATTTTGAATTAAATCCTATTTCAACTCTGTCACCGCTTACATTTGCGTGAGTATAGTTTACAACTCTGCCTATGCTTGAAACAGTTGAAACTCTCATCTCGTCAGCATCAAATAAGCATCTGATTGGGTTTTTCTTATCATTTTCAATAACCGGAAGTGTTCTTTCAATACAGTTAATTGCATCGTCTGTATTAATTAAAACAGTTGTGTTGCAAGTTTTAGGAACAGCAGCGTTATAATCAAGAAAATCACCGTCAAGCAAACGGCTGATAATACTGTAATTATCAACATCAAAAACAATATGCCTTTTTCCTACACTGATTGAAATATCTTTATCATTCTCGGCACTGAAAAGCTTAATAAGCTCTCTTATTGTTTTTTTAGGAACAATAAAGCTGATATCTTCGCCGTCATATTTAACCGTTTCTGTTCTTATTGCAAGCCTGTATCCGTCAACACCTATAAGCCTTAATTGATTTTGAGTAAGTTCAAATTTAAGACCTGTATGTACCGGCTTTGAAGCCTCACTGTCTGCAACGGCAAAAAGAGTTTGTGAAACCATATTTTGAAGAACACCCTCATTTAAAAATAAAGGATATCCTCCCGATACGGACGGAAGCTCCGGATAATCGTCTGCGTCAATACCTGAAATGTTATATTGCGCCGCACCGCTGATAATTGAAACAGATGTACCGCTGATTTCAAATGTAACCTTACCTTCAGGTAATTTTCTGATAATATCGCTTATTACTTTTGCATTAATTACGATTGCACCCGGTTCTACAACGCTTGCCTGAAGTGTTGTATTAATTCCGAATTCAAAATCATAACCGGTAAGGCTTAATGTATCAGAGCCACATTCCATAAGTATACCCTCAATTGTGGGAATAGTTACCTTTGTGCTTACCGCTCTCATAACATTTGAACAAGCTTCGCTTAATTCTTTTGTATTACAGGTAAATTTCATTTTTTTATACCCTCCGTCTATCTATATAGTCTAATTGTAGTAGTATGTAGTATAGGCTGCGGAAATTGTTGAAATCTTTTACAATCATTGATAATAAAGGAAATTTAATGCAATTTTTTTAATATCTCAATTGTTGAAAGATTTATTAAATTGTGCAAAAAATAAGTTTTCCGCATCCATTGTTAATTAAAAAGTAAAAAATGTTGAAAATTTTGTGGAAACTATTGAATACTTTTTGCATTGGAAATTATATCGTTAATTTGCCTTGCAAGCTTCGTATCCGTTTCAATATCCTTTTCAATTTGGTCAATGTTATACATAACCGTTGAATGATGCTTTTTAAATTCTGCGCCTATATCCTCATAACTCATATTTGTTACTTTTCTTATAACATAAAAGGTAATCTTTCGTGCGTCGGAAATAGTTTTCTTTCTTTGACCGCCGTAAATATCTTCAACAGATACACCTGTTGTTCTGCTGACCTCCTCAACAATTTTTTGAATTGTAACGGGAAGCGGCTGCGTATCCTCCATAACAACCTTAACAAAATTTTGCGCCAGTGCTATGGTAGGTGTGTTTTGATTAATATCGCAATAAGCATAAAGCTTCTTTGTAACGCCCTCAAGCTGACGAATATTTGATTTAACCTTGTCAGCAATATAATCAATAACAGGGTCGGGAATTTCAAAATTAAGCATCATTGCTTTGCGCTTGATTATTTCACATCTTGTTTCATACTCAGGTGGCTGAATATCGGCAAGAAGCCCGTCCTCAAATCGGGATTTAAGTCTGTCGGTAATAGATTGAATTTCCCTCGGCGGCCTGTCAGAAGTAATTACAACCTGCTTGCCTGCAAAAACAAGAGTGTCAAACGTATGGAAAAATTCCTCAATCGTTTGTTGCTTACCGGCAATAAACTGAATATCGTCAATCAAAAGCAAATCAATGCTGTTTCTAAACTTATCGTGAAATTCATCTGTTGTTTTATACTGAAGTGCCTGCATAAATTCATTTACAAATTGCTCTGCACGAATGTAAAGAATATTCATATCGGGAAATTTCTTTTTAACTTCATAGCAAATAGCATTTAACAGGTGAGTTTTGCCAAGCCCCGAATTACCGTAAATAAAAAGAGGATTATAGTTTCTCATTTTTGAATTTTTGGTAAGATTAAGCCCCGGGTCGCTTGCAACAGCCTTAGCTGCAACATAAGCAAATCGGTTGCTTGAGCCGACAATAAAATTTTCAAACGTGTATTGCTCGTTTTTATAATCCTCAAGGTGCTGCTTATCCTGATAAAATTTATGTTCCTCTCTGTCATTATCCTCGGCACAAACATATTTAATTTTAACTTCAAATCCCATTACCGCAGCAAAAGCCTCACTAAACATTGTGCCGTATTGCGAAATAACAACGTCCATATACATGGCACTGGGAAGTCTTAAAGTAATTGTTGCCGCCTCAAAGCTGACAAATTCAGTCTTTTTTATCCATAAATTGAAAGCCGTTTCCGTAACCCTTTGCTCACAATATGAAAGCACGGCATTCCAAATTTCATTATATGTATCCATTTTTACCTCCGTATTTTTACACAAAAATACAATACTCCAAATTAAATTTTAATACGTATTCTATATTAGCATATAAAATGTATTTAATCAATACTTATTTTAAATATTTATATATATTATTATATAGAATATTATATAGATATAAGAAAATTAATTAAATTAATTTTACTTACTTTTATTGTAAAATAAAAAATGATATTGTATAATAGGCAAAACGGGGGATACAATATGAGAATTTTTAAAAATCGAGGAGATATTTATTTTTCAAAAACAAATAAGAAAAAATCGACTGAACAAAAAATTCTTCTTATTGCGCTTACTGTTATTGTTTTGTTTTCGGTTGTATTTTTGTTTATAGTCGGAGCTAAAAATGATTTCAGCGCAAAAAAATTTTTTGAGCCTGAGGATTTATCAACTACCGCCGCAGCAGAGGAAAGCACAATTGCTCTCCCGCAAGTCAGCGGAAAAACGAACTATATTGTGACTGTATCGGAAGATAAAAATTTGCTTTTTGTTGAAATGATTCAGGTTGATTTGGATAATAAGTCATATAAAGTTTGCACGTTAAAATCATCAACGGAATATGACGGCAGTACGCTTGGATATATTTATGCTCATTCGGGAATACAAAATGTAAAAAGTGCGGCTGAAAATATGTTTTCAACCACATTTGATTATTACATTGATTTCCAGCGTGACGCATTTTGCGAATATTTTGACTCTTTGGGTGATGTAAATTATGCCCTTGTGTCCGATATCAAATATAAAAATAATAAATCGGCTGTTGCGTTTACCGTAAGAATGAAGGCAGGCGAGCAGGTAATTAAAGGCAGTCAGGCGGTTAATCTTGTAAGATATTTTCTTGAATCAAATAACCAGCAAAATGCAAATGACGTGCTTTTAACTTCTCTTTCAAAACAAATGAATCCTGATAATTTTGCAAATAAGGACAGCCTTTTTCAAAATTTGGTTACTAAGTCAAATACTAATATAACAGTTCGTGATTATTCTGCGGCAGATGACAGTATAACCGTGCTTTGCAACAGCCAAAACGGTATCAGCGTTTACGGCGCAGAAATTAAATATAAGAAAAATAAAATCACAAAGGATACCCTCCAAAACGCAAAGGGTTATTTTGTGAAGTAATTATTGACATACATTTGTTGTAAATATATAATATTTTCGGATAAGGAATACTGTCGAAAAACGGTAGGCGGTCAATCTTGCTCCCGAAAGGGGGCGTTGCCAATGGAATATTTATCTTTGATAATTGTTGTATTATTTGCAGCAACGGGGTATATTTTGGCAATAAAAAAGAAATAAACCGCCTGACTTCCACATAAGGCGATTTATTTCTAAAAAATCTACTTAATCTGTTTTTATTTTACAACAAGAAATTTATTTTGTCAATAATATAGGAGAAATTATGGATAAAGAAAGAATACAAAATGCAGTCAGGGAAATTCTTATTGCCGTAGGCGAAAATCCTGACCGTGAGGGTTTACTTGAAACGCCTAAAAGAGTTGCAAATATGTATGAGGAAATTTTTGCAGGCTTGACGGAGGACCCAAAACAGCATATTAAGCTTTTTAACGAGCAGTCAAATGACGAAATGGTAATCGTAAAGGATATTCCTTTTTATTCAATGTGTGAGCATCATTTGCTTCCGTTTTTCGGCAAGGCACATATAGGCTATATTCCGAGCGACAATAAAATTATCGGTCTTTCAAAGCTTGCAAGAATTGTTGATAATTTTGCAAAAAAGCCGCAGGTGCAGGAAAGGCTCACAAGCGATATTGCAGATTTTCTTAATGATAATCTTCAGCCTAAAGGTGTTGCCGTAATTATGGAGGCGGAACACATGTGTATGACTATGCGTGGTGCACGTGCCGCAGGCTCAAAAACTCAAACCTCAGCGCTCAGGGGCATTATGCGTACCGACGCCAAAACAAGAGCGGAAGTTTTATCGCTTCTTAAATAAGCAGTTAAAATTTCCTTTTATAATACGAAAGGGTAAATTATGATTTGGAAATGCAAAAATAAAGAAATAGAATACGGCAAAGATGTATTGATAATGGGTATTGTAAACGTTACACCTGACAGCTTTTCAGACGGTGGCGACCATTTTTCACCTGATGATGCAGTTGATTGTGCCTTTAAGCTTATTGATGACGGTGCAGATATAATAGATATCGGTGCACAATCCACCAGACCGGGCCATATTCCTGTTTCGGATAAAGAGGAATGGGAAAGGCTTGAGCCTGTTTTAAAAGCATTAAACGGCAAAATAAGCGTTCCTGTTTCGATTGACACATATTATCCCTATGTTGCCGAAAAATCGCTTTCTCTCGGCGCAGACATAATTAATGACGTCAGCGGTGTAATTAATCCCGATATGGCAAAAATAATTAAAGAAAGCGGTGCAGGATGGGTAATTATGCACAACGGTGCAGGCTCGGCTGAGGATATCAAAAACTTTTTTGAGGCATCTTTGGCTGAATGTAAGCGCTTAAATATAGATAAATCGCAAATTTGTTTAGATATGGGCATAGGTTTAGGTTTTGGAAAAAATTATAAAGAAAATCTTGAACTTTTGACAAAAATGGATTATTATAAGATTGAAGCCTTTCCGCTTTTGCTCGGAACTTCTCGAAAAAGTGTTATCGGTGAGGGAAGCAGGCAGAGCGAACCAAAGCAGCGTATATACGGAAATATTGCCGCAGACACCGTTGCAATAATGCAGGGTGTTGATATTATTCGTTTGCATGACGTTTTGCACGAAAAGCAGGGAATATATATGGCGCAGGCATTGCGTGATGCTTATGTCAAATAAAATATAGGGGCTTTGATATGGATAAAATTTTAATCCGTGATTTAAAAATATTTGCCTATCACGGAGTCAACGAAGAAGAAAAGGTCAACGGTCAGAATTTTATTTTTGATATTGACTTATCCGTAAATATGATTAAAGCGTGTTACAGTGATAATGTTGATGACACTGTAAGCTATGCAAAGGTCATTAAGACGGTAACAAGAGTCTTTACTGCCGAGAAGTACAACCTGCTTGAAAAAGCGGCTCAAATCACGGCAGAGGCAATTTTAGAAGAATATCAGGATGTTGCCAAGGTTGAATTAACACTTAAAAAGCCTGAGGCACCGATGAAAGCAGATTTCTCCTACGTGGGAGTAAAAATAGAGAGGGAACGCTAATGAGATACGTTATTGGCATCGGTAGTAATATCGGAGACAAGAAAGAAAATATTGAAAGGGCAATTGCGGCTATTGAAACATTGCCTAAAACGAGAATTGTGCTTAAAAGCTCAATTTATGAAACTCAGCCGGTAGGTTATGAAGATCAGGATGATTTTTATAATATCTGCCTTGAAGTTCAAAGTGTTTTCAATCCTTTTGAAATGATTGGGGCTGTTTTGGGAATTGAAGCAGGTTTCGGAAGAGTACGTACAATTAAGGACGGTCCGAGAATTATTGATATTGACATTATTTTTGTTGAAAATATGGTAATTCAGTCGCCTCATCTTACTGTTCCTCATCCTCAATATAAAAACAGACGTTTTGTTTTAGAGCCGCTTTGTGAAATGTATCCCGACGGAAGATTTATGGGTTACATATTTGGCGGTTTGAGTGAACAAATCGAAAATCAAAAAGTTAAAAAGCTCGAAGATTAACATATAATAAAGGTAGACACAATTTTTTGTGTCTACCTTATTTTTTGGAAAAATTAAAATTTAATAGCAAAATTTCTTTGCTTTATATTATTTGCTTTTTGCAAACAATATTATTGCACGATATGTGCAAGGAGGTAAAGAGATGAATAAAAAAGACACATCGAATATGATGAAAATTATGGGTGCAACGCTTGCCGTTTGCTCGGCGGCAGCAATTATGGGCGGTATGAAAACAAACAGCTTTTCAGCCAAAAAAACGATGAAAAAAGCAGGCGAGAAGGTAGTTGATTTCGTCGATACCGTAGCGTCGTTTATGTAAGAGCAAAAAAGCCAAGGAAAATTAACCAAGGAAAAATTTTCCTTGGTTTACATATTTAGGCTCCCTTGAAAAGGGAGCTGGCAAACCGTTAGGTTTGACTGAGGGATTAATAAGCACATATAGTGCATATAATGCGACCGATGGTCGCCTCTACGAAATTCAAATGTTATTGATATAAAAAACAAAGGAATTAGAAAAACGTAGATAAATACATATTTCTAATTCCTTTTCTATTTTGGCACGGTTATAACCGTTTATTCGCAATTTTTAGTCGTTTGCGTGACCTGTTGAACCGAATACTACGTCAATCTTGTGAGCAACAACCTCTTCAATAAGGTTTCTTGCAGGAGTGAGATACTGACGTGGGTCAAAGTGAGTCGGATTCTCTGCAAAATGCTCTCTGATAGCTGCTGTCATTGCAATACGGATATCAGAGTCAACATTAATCTTGCAAACAGCCATAGATGCAGCCTTACGAAGCATATCCTCAGGAATACCGATAGCATCAGGCATTTCGCCGCCAAACTTGTTAATAATCTTGATATGGTCTTGGTTTACAGATGATGCACCGTGAAGAACGATTGGGAAGCCCGGAAGCTTCTTGCCTACTTCTTCAAGAATGTCAAAACGAAGCTGTGGCTTTTGACCAGGCTTAAACTTGTATGCGCCGTGGCTTGTGCCGATAGCGATAGCAAGTGAGTCAACACCTGTTCTTGTTACGAAATCATAAACTTCTTCAGGTCTTGTGTAAGATGCGTTATCAGCGTCAACCTTAACGTCATCCTCAACGCCTGCCAATGTACCAAGCTCGCCTTCAACAACTACGCCGTGAGCGTGAGCATATTCAACAACCTTCTTTGTAAGAGCAACGTTTTCCTCATAAGGAAGAGAAGAACCGTCAATCATAACAGAAGTAAAGCCGCCGTCAATACATTCCTTGCAGGTTTCAAAATCAGGGCCGTGGTCAAGGTGAAGAGCGATTGGAAGACCTGTTTCCTCAGCTGCAGCCTTTACCATAGCAACAAGGTATTCGTGAGATGCATACTTTCTTGCACCTGCTGAGCATTGAAGAATAACAGGAGCGTTAAGCTTCTTTGCAGCACGGGTAATACCCTGAACAATTTCCATATTGTTTACGTTGAAAGCACCGATAGCATAGCCGCCTTCGTATGCCTTTTTAAACATTTCAGTAGTAGTAACTAATGGCATTTTAAAAATCTCCTTACATACTTGAAAAATTAGTTAGTGGCATAGTTAATACCTAACCACTTAACGCAGTTATTATACAACATTTAAAATTAAATATCAATAAAAATATGTGAACAAATAATCAATTTAGTCTATATTTGCGCATTTTCATCATAATCTATGATTTCACGTGCAATATAAATCGGTCGTTTCTTTGTTTCAATATAATTCTTGGCAAGATATTCGCCCATAATTCCGATTGTGAAAAGCTGAATACCGCCCAAAAAAGAAATGAGAATTACTAGCTGAGTAAAGCCGTCAACACTAATATTGCTTACAAGCTTTCTTATAACGGTAATTATTGCATAAACAAGGCTTAAAAATACCGTCAGTCCGCCGATATAGCTTGAAATTTTAAGCGGCATTGTTGAAAAAGCGATTATTCCGTCAAGACCGTATTTCAGAAGCTTGGAAAAATTAAAACTGCTTTTTCCGCTTTTTCTTTCTTCTGCAACGTAAGGAATGTATTTTGTGTTAAATCCTACCCAACTGAAAATGCCCTTGCTGAAGCGATAATATTCTCCCATTGAAAGAATGGCGTCCTTAACCCTGCTGCGAAATGTTCTGAAATCGCTTGCACCGTCAACAAAGTGCGTTTCGGTAAACTTGTCGGCAAGTTTGTAAAAGTTTTTTTTGCAAAATTTAGCAAATGAACTTTCGTGCCTGTTTTCCTGGCAGGCACAAACGCAGTCGATATCATCGTCATTTTCTAAAATATCAATCATTTCCTTTACTATTTCCGGGCTTTGCTGCAAATCCGTATCAATAATTGTGATATAGTCGCCCTTGCAGTTTTGAAGCCCTGCATACATAGCGGACTCCTTGCCGAAATTTCTTGAAAAATTAATTATTTTAATATTTTGCGTGCTTTCTTTTTTTAACTTTTTAAGTGAGCCTATCGTATTGTCACGGCTGCCGTCGTTAATAAATACAAGCTCGTAGTCTTTCGTATTCGGAAAAGCGTCAAGCACTGCTTTTGCAAATGCAATAACGTTATTTTCCTCATTAAAGCACGGACAAATAAATGATTGTTTCATTATTTTCACTTCCTTGCAGAGTATTCTACATTAAATAGCAGATAATGTCAAATAGAACACTTGTCTATAAAATCTATTCTAAATTATTGCTCAACAGCATAATTGCGGTAAGCGCCGCAACCGGTGCCGTCTGCGTTCTTAAAATGCGAGGGCCTAAGGAAGCGATTTTTCCGCCTGAGGCTTTAATCAGCTCAACCTCTTTTTCCTCAAATCCGCCTTCAGGGCCGATATATATCGAAACGCTTTTAATGTCTTGGTTTATCATAGATTTAAGGCTTTCTCCGCCGCCCTCATAAAAAAGGATTTTCAGCTCGCTGTCATCGTTTTTTACCGCTTTTTCAAGCGAGGTCATATCCATAATTTCAGGCACAATTCCACGTCCGCTTTGCTGAGCCGCCTCCAGCGCAATTTTTTCATATCTCTGCTTTTTCTTTTTTGCGCTTTTTTCGTCAGGCCTGCTTACACTTCTGTTGGTAAGCGTCGGGCAAATTGCCGATATTCCGAGTTCGGTGCATTTTTGAATAACGTCCTCAAGCTTGCTTGATTTCGGCACGCCCTGATAAAGCGTAACCTTAACGCTCGGCTCGCTGTTGTTTGCCTGCTTGTAGCAAACCGAAAGGGTAACAAGTCCGTCGTTTGTGTTTTCTATTATACAGCCATAATCGTTGCCGTTGCCGCTTGTAAGTGTGAGCATATCGCCTTTTCTCATTCTAAGCGATTTTGCAATGTGGCGTGATTGCTCCTCATTTAATGTAACTTGACCGTCAGGCTCAAAGTCTATAAAAAGCTTTTGCATAATTAATATATCCTTTTATATTTATTTCAAATTATTCCTTGCCCAATGAAACAGATATTGCTGGGCTATTCCGCCGATACCGTCAAAGCATTTCGGCAAGCCGTCGGGGTAATATTCCATAACCCTTTTCATCCAAACGTCAACGGGGAATGCGTCGTAAAAGCCGAAGCCGAAAAGAAGCGCACAGTTTGCAACCTTAATGCCTACTCCGTAAATGTTTAAAAGTTCTTTTCTTGCCTCATCAAGCGGTAAATTTTTTATTTTTTCAAGGTCAATTTCTCCGCTTGCAACGCCTTTTGCAAGTTTTTCAAGGTATTTTGCCCTATATCCCGTTCCGAGTTCTTCAAAATCCTCAACCGAAAGCTTTGAAAGCCTCTTTGCACTCGGAAAAGAATAAAATCCTTTTTTGACCTCTTGCCCGTATTTTTCGCAAAGCCTTTCTATAATACCTTTAATCCTTTTGATATTATTCTGTTGGCTTATAACAAACGAGCAAAGCGCCTCCCAACTGTCCTGATTAAGTATTCTTATTCCGTAATATTCGTCAATCGTTGAGGCTAACAGCTTATCTTCCTTCAGCGTTTCGCATATTTTAACATAATCCCTGTCAAAATCAAAATATTTTCTCCAAATATTTTCAAAATCGTTTTCGCTTGTGTCCTTTAACAAAAAAGTATCTTCGCCGATTTTGCTTATATTGAGATAAACACCGCTTGCAACACCGCTGAAGCTTGCGTCTTTTTCCTTAACCCAGCGAAAAGCCTGACCGCAATCGAGAGTTAATTCAAGGTCAAGGCATTTTACACCGTGCAAAATTATATCGTTGTTTTTAATTTCAATTTCCATAACGTCCTCTTGTCAACCTGTTTTGAAAAATTGTATTACTTTTGTAACAAATGCGTACTTAGAGTATAACATTTTTTTGTCAAGAGTGAAAGTTAAAAATAGCAAATTACACAAAAATATTAGTTTAATCTCGAACTTTCAAAAATGTTGAAAACTATGTGTAAAGTTATGAAAACTCTTAAATTTTAACATTAAAACGAGTTTTCAACAGTGAAAAACCCCTAAACTGCGTACTTTTCGCCATAGTTTTTAACATTTTCCACAGAGTTTTCCACAATGGCTTAATTGTAAGGTTAAATATACTTTTGGTTATATTGAAAGCTTGTCAAGAAAAAAATTTTATAAGAATTAACAAAATTCGACAAAAACTTTTTAGTATATTTGCCACATCTTTTTCCTACACTAATTGTATAAATTTCGAGTGAAAGGCAATGAGAAAAAAGATGATTAAGGGTGTAAGCAAGCAAATTTTAGAGGTTACAAATACAGATAATCCTTATTTTGAAAAAATAATATTTTTTGTTAAGCCCGAACATCAGTCTACAGACAGAAAAAAATTGCAAAAAGAGGCGGAAGCGGTTGCCGCATTAAAGCAAAAGCCGCCGAGGCTGAAGCTTACAAAAAAGCAGATTATTAAAACTGCGCTTTTGTCGTTGCTTTTCACCATGGCAGGGTGCGGAATAACTTTTGTTATTTCATTATTAGTATAGGAGAGAAACAATATGACAGTATATAAAGCATTTCGTAATTTTATTATTGCGCTTGCAATTGTCGCTATTATCGTGACAGGCTCGCTTATAGGCTTTTCGGTTTATAAAATTTACGATTATACCCAAAACAGCCAATATGTTGTGTCAAAGCTCGGCTCAAGCGGCGAAGAGGTAAAAAACATTCAAAAAAAGCTTTCCTCACTCGGTTTTTACGGTGGTTCGGTCGACGGCATTTACGGAAATAATACTAAAAGCGCAGTAAAAGCATTTCAAAAAAGCTGCGGTATTACAGCCGACGGAATTTGCGGCAAAACAACGCTTCTTTATCTCGGTCTTTCAGGCGGTTCGTCCTCCAATAATACCGAATATTCAAATTCCGACGTTGAGCTTTTGGCAAAGGTAATAAGCGCTGAGGCAAGGGGAGAGTCGTATGAAGGGCAGGTAGCAGTCGGCGCAGTTATTTTAAATCGAGTGAAGCACCCGTCATTTCCCGATTCGATAAGCGGTGTGGTATATCAAAAGGGCGCTTTTTCCTGTGTTAATGATTCAAACTGGTACGCCGCCGTTGCCGACTCCTCCAAAAGAGCTGCAATTGACGCTTTAAACGGCTGGGACCCGTCAGGCGGCGCAATCTATTATTTCAACGCCTCCAAAACGTCAGACGCCTTTATGCATTCCCGTCAGGTAATCAAAACAATCGGCAATCATAAATTCTGTATTTAATTATAGGATCTGCTTAATGAAATACAATACCGTAGGGGCGACCATTGGTCGCCTGTCTGTTATAATCATTAATCATCCTCATACCTGACAATATAATACCCCGTCATAACGCATTGGTCGTTTTTGATTTGATATTCTGTATCGGCGTTCACAATTTCATACCCGTCAAGCTCTCTTTCAGCCTCGATTGAGAGCTTTTTTCTTGCAAGGCTTACCATTTCATCGTTTGTTAAATCATATTTAACAGCGCTTATTGCCTGTTCGCTTGTAATTGTATATCCTATCGGTAGCGCCTTGCCCTTGATTTTTAAATATTTATCGCTTGTTTTTTCAAAATCGCCTTTTTTAATTTTGAAATAAAGGGGAATGTCAAGCGAGAAAAAGCGAAGCGTATAATAATTTTTTGTCTGCCTAATGCTTAATTTGCTTTGCTGTCTTTGTGCGGTAACGCTTATTTCTTTTCTTATTGCTTTAATTCCTTTTAGGCTGTATTCGTCAATATCGTCAATCTCTTTTCTTGTTTCGTTAATCTCAACTACGGCGGTTGTCCCTTTTCTGTTGATATGTACCCACGCAATATCGTCAAAATCGCTCATCATATCCCAAGCAATTGATTTTCTGTCAACTGCGCTCCACATAACTCCGCTTTTGAATTTGTGATTTTCAAGATAAGTTGAAATTGTAGCTTCGCTAAGAGTGTCGCACCCTTTTATTTCAACATTCCAGATAAACGAACTTAAAAACGAGAGAATAAATGCAAATAAAACAGCACCCAAAATAAAACCTGTTCGTTCATTTAGCGGTGCAAGGAAAAACGGTAAGCCGTGCTTTTTTAAAATTTTTACCTTACCGCCGTTTTTAAGTGCGATTTTGTGCAGATTTTTATACGTGCTTATTCTGCAAATTGCATTAAAACCGTTTTCGCAAAGCGTAATGTTTTGAATAAGTATTTCCTTTTCAAAACAGTCGTTTATGAAACCCTCGCTAAAACCGTTTATAAACTCAAATTCAACATATCCCAAAAGAAAACGAAAAAACTTAATCAAGATGAAAACTCCATTGACGTTATATTGCCCTGTACCACTGCGCCCTCACGTGTAAAAGAATTTATTTTCAAGTTGTCGCCCCAAAAAGTGATTTCCTGACTTCCGAGCGACACGGTGATTTTTGTGTTTGAATATTCTATTATTTTTTCAAGCCCGTCAACAAGACATTCGCTCCCTGCCATTTCAATTCTCGGCTTTCCGAAGTAATAGTCAAGCGGACTTTTGTTTTCTTTTTCCGTTTTTTTATTTTTAATAAGCTTCATTTTATCACCGCTAATATATATGCAAGGGTGATAAAAGATATTAGTTATTAAGAAAAACAAAAAGGAGAAGCGTCAAATTAACGTTTCTCCTTAAATTATCTTAATCTTATTTACTTTCTTTGTGCTTTGCCGCTGCCGTAACAAATCCACGGAAAAGAGGATGCGGCTTGTTAGGCCTTGACTTAAATTCAGGGTGGAATTGGCAGGCAACAAACCATGGGTGCTCCGGAATTTCAACCATTTCAACAATGTGGTTGTCAGGTGATGTTCCGGCAAAAATCATTCCGCCGCTCAAAAGGTCGTTTCTGTAATCGTTGTTGACCTCATATCTGTGCCTGTGTCTTTCATAAATCATCGATGCGCCGTAAAGCTCGTATGATTTTGACTCCGGATTAAGAGTGCATGGGTATTGACCGAGGCGCATTGTGCCGCCCATATCGGTAACATCTTTTTGCTCCGGCAAAATGTCAATAACAGGGTACGGCGTTTCAGGATTGATTTCAGCCGAATTAGCGTCATTCATACCAAGCACGTGCCTTGCAAATTCAATAATTGCAATCTGCATACCAAGGCAAATGCCGAGATAAGGGATACCGTGAGTTCTTGCATATTGGCAGGCGTTAATCTTGCCCTCAATTCCTCTGCTGCCGAAACCGCCCGGAACAAGAATACCGTCAACGTCGCCCAAAATTTCGTCAAGGTCAACGTCGCCTTCAAGTGTTTCCGAATCAATCCAATCAATGTCAACCGCACTTCTCGTTTCAATTCCGCCGTGCTTTAAAGCCTCGTTTACCGAAATGTAGCTGTCGTGAAGTTCAACATATTTGCCGACCATTGCGATTTTAACCGTCTGCTTAGGATTTCTCAAAGCATCGAGCATATGCTCCCAGTCAGAAAGGTCACGCTCGCCGCATTCAATGCCGAGTTTTTTAATTACAACATCATCCATATGCTGCTCTTTAAGCATCATAGGCACGGCATAAAGAATGTCGCAGTTGTTGTTTTCAATTACACATTCCTTGTCAACATTACAGAAAAGCGCAATTTTATTTTTAATATCGTCTGTAAGCGGGTGCTCCGTTCTGCAAACAATAATGTCAGGGCTGATACCGATAGAAAGCATTTCCTTAACCGAGTGCTGAGTAGGCTTGCTCTTAAGCTCGTCAGAAGCGGCAAGATAAGGAACAAGTGTTACGTGAATGAAAAGGCAGTTTTCTCTGCCGACTTCAACCGCAAATTGACGTATTGCTTCAAGAAACGGCTGGGATTCGATATCGCCGACCGTACCGCCGATTTCAACAAGGCAAACGTCAGCTCCTGTGTCGGCATTTCTGTTAATATAGCGCTTAATCTCGTTTGTTACGTGCGGAATAATTTGAATGGTTTGTCCGCCGTAAACGCCCTTTCTTTCGTCAGATATAACCTTCCAATAAACTCTGCCCGATGTAAGGTTTGAGTTTTGCGAAAGGCTCTCGTCAATAAATCTTTCGTAATGGCCGAGGTCAAGGTCGGTTTCCGCACCGTCATCTGTTACGAAAACTTCGCCGTGCTGAACGGGGTTCATAGTGCCGGGGTCAACGTTAAGATACGGGTCAAGCTTTTGCGCCGTAACTTTTAAGCCACGTGATTTTAAAAGTCTGCCGAGTGACGCTGCGGTAATGCCCTTGCCAAGACCCGATACAACGCCGCCGGTAATGAAAATATACTTCGTTTTGTTCATCAAATCACCTCTGAAAGTAAAAATAAGATAAAAAATTAAAATAAAAAACGGCTGTACGCACTGGTACAACCGTCTGTACTTATATATTATAAAGCAGTTTATTCCCTATTTCAATAGGAAATTCTAATTTTTTTAATTTTTTTTCAGCACGAACACGTCAGCCTTATGCCGAGCTTTTTAAGCACGTTTTCGTCAACCTGCGCAAGCATAACGGATGAATGCATTTCGCAATTTTTAAGCTTTGAAATCTGATTTAGCGCAAGCTTTGCTTTTTCGTCATTCACTGCTGAAATTGAAAGCGCAATAAGCGTTTCGTCGGTATGAAGTCGTGGGTTTTTGTTGCCCAAATGATTGATTTTAAGCTCCTGAATTGGTTTGATAACCTCAGGTGCGATAAGAAGAACATCATCGTCAATTCCCGCAAGCACCTTTAAAGCGTTTAAAAGCATAGCCGAAGCACAACCCAAAAGCGCAGATGTTTTGCCGGTGACCGTTTTTCCGTCTGAAAGTTCAATTGCCGCAGCAGGCGCACCTGTTTTTTCTTCAAGCCTTGTAGCCTCAAGCGCACATTTTCTGTCGTCAACGCATAAGCCTGCATTGTTCATAAGAAGTTCAAGCTTGTAAATCTCATCTTTGCTTGCTCTGCCCTTGATTTGGTTGCATTTTGCATTGAAAAATCTGCGTATAATCTCCTGATTAGCCGCTTCTTTAACCGCCTCGTCATCAAAAATACAGTTGCCTGCCATATTAACGCCCATATCCGTAGGCGATTTGTAAGGGCATTTTCCGTAAATTTTGTCAAACGTTGCCTTTAATACAGGGAAAATTTCAACGTCACGGTTGTAGTTTACCGTTGTTTCGCCGTAAGCCTCCAAGTGCCACGGGTCAATCATATTTACGTCGTTAAGGTCAGCCGTCGCCGCCTCATAAGCAATGTTTACAGGGTGCTTGAGTGCAATGTTCCAAATAGGGAATGTTTCAAATTTTGCATATCCTGCCTTAATTCCACGCTTGTTTTCATGGTAAAGCTGTGATAAGCAGGTAGCCATTTTACCGCTTCCCGGACCCGGTGCGGTGATTACAACGAGCGAACGGTTTGTCTTGATATAATCGTTTTTGCCGTAGCCCTCGTCACTTACGATTTTAGAAATGTTTGCAGGATATCCGTCAATAAGATAGTGGTGATAAAAAGGAATACCTCTTTCCTTTAGTTTCTGCTCAAAGGCGTTAACTCTCGGGGTTGAAACATACTTTGTAAGCACAACGCTTCCTACCATAAGCCCCATACCTTCAAACGCATTAATAAGCCTTAAAGCGTCTGTTGAATAGGTGATTCCGAGGTCGCCCCTGATTTTGTTTTTCTCAATATCGTCTGCGCTGATAACAATAACTATTTCTGCCTGCTCTTTAAGCTGAAGAAGCATTTGAAGCTTGCTGTCAGGCTGAAATCCCGGCAAAACTCTTGATGCGTGATAATCGTCAAAGAGCTTTCCGCCGAATTCAAGATAAAGCTTTCCGCCGAATTCGTTTATCCTCTCCTTGATTCTTTCACTTTGCATTTGCAAATATTTATTATTGTCAAATCCTACCTTATACATATTCCCTCTCCAAAATAATACAAAATAAAAACGGCTGTACCCACATACAACCGTTTGTACTTAAATATTATACAGAAACAGAGAAAATAAATCAACAGTTAATTTATAACTGCTTTTTTGTAGCCTTATTATTTACATAAATTCCTGCCTTGCCGTTTTTCCAATCCCTCCGGGTGCAACAAGTTGTACCCACCTCCCTTTGCAAGGGAGGCAAATATTTTTGTTTAATTCGGGGTCCCCGAAAAGCGTAAGCTTTTTGGGGAGAGGAGAAAGGAACGGAGTGTTTATTATGAATTTCAAGGAAATTCATTCAAACACGGAGTTTCTTTCGACGTTGTAGGGGCGAACATTGTTCGCCCGATTATATTTCATCAAAATCTGTTTCAATCAGCTTTGCGCTGTCTTTTGGGGAATACAGCCAATATGATATATGGCTGTCGTTATTGAAATACACAAGCTCTTTGCCCTTTTCGTCATAGTCGTAAGCCTCAACAATTATAAGCTTGATTTTCATTTTCTGCTTAATTATCGATTTAATGTAAACCGCTACGCTTTGCCCCTCAAACAAGCCGTCCTCAAGCTCGGCAAGCCCTGCCAAATTAGGCATAAGCTCAATGAATACGCCGTAATCCTCAATGCTTCTTATAACTCCTGTCACCGTTTCACCGGGAGTGAAAAGTTCTGCGTTTTCCTCCCACGTGCCGAGAAGTTCTTTTAGCGAAAATGTCAGCTTGTCGCCCTCTCTTTTGCGCAAAACAACCTTTATTTTTTGCCCTTCGCTTAGCCTCTGCCGTGGGTGGCTTATTCTTGAAACAGACAGCATATCAATCGGTATAAGTGCATTTATTCCTGCGCCGATATCAATAAAGGCGCCGAATTTTTCAAGATGAGTGACTTTTGCGTCAATGATATCGCCGAGCGCCAAATTATCCAAAAATTCTTCCTTGCACCTTTTTTGCACGTTTTTTCTTGAAAGTACGGCGCACGTGTTGCCGAAAACGTCACGCTGAAAGCCCATAATGTTAAAGCAAACGTTTTTCCCGACCTTGGAAATGAGCGCAATATCCCTGACTGTTCCGTCATCTATTCCGAGCGCACCCTCCTCTCGTTGAATTATGCCTCTTATTGCGCCTAAGTCAATATGTAAATTATGCTCCCTGTCGCAAAGCAGTACCTTGCCCTCGATTATTTCGTTTTTCATCATAGCGTTTTTTATTTCTTCAACGCTTTCAAAGGTTTTTGCAAGGCTCTTGCGGCAACCCTCCGGATAAAATTCCATTTGTTTCACTCTTTTCGATAGTCTTGTAGTTATATTTATATTCAAATAAGCGTCGTTTTATGATAATATTTTGTTGTAAATAATAGGCGATAGTGATATAATGTTTTAAATAATTAATAATATAGTATCTTTAATTTATATAAGGTGAAAAATATGCAACTCAAACTCGGTGACATTGTTGTGATGAAAAAAGCGCACCCTTGCGGCTCAAAGGAATTTGAAATAACAAGGCTCGGAGTTGACTATAAGCTCAGGTGCACAGGCTGTGGCAGAGAGGTTATGATTCCGAGAATTAAAGCAGATAAAAGCATTAAGGTGGTCAAAAGTGATGAAAAATAGCGCCCCTATCGGCTTTCTTGATTCGGGAATAGGCGGAAGCACTGTGCTTATAAAAACTCTTTCCGTTTTGCCGAATGAAAATTATGTGTTTTTCAGCGATTCTGCAAATTGCCCCTACGGCGATAAAAGTGACGGTGAAATTATTGAACGCTGCGATAAAATCGTTTCGTTTCTTATTAAAAATTACGGTTGCAAGGCAATAGTTATTGCGTGCAATACGGCTTCTGCCAAGGCTTCGGCTTATCTTAGGGAAAAATATTCTCTGCCGATAATTGCAATTGAGCCGGCATATAAAATGGTGTATGACCAAAATCCCGACGGCTTTACGCTTGTAATGGCAACCAAGGGTACGCTTGAAAGCGAAAAATTCCATAAACTTTATTATAAATATAATAACCACAAAACGGCGCTTATTGCCTGCGTCGGTCTTGCAGATATTATTGAGCACGGTACAAAGGAGGAGCTTTGCGATTATCTTGATAAAACGCTTGATAAATATAAGGGCAAAGCGCAAAATGTTGTTTTGGGCTGTACTCATTATCCGCTTGCAAAAAAGGAAATTAAAAACACTTTGGGTGACGTTGAGTTTTTTGACGGTGCAAACGGCGTAAGCAGGCAGCTTAAAAGAGTGCTTGAAGAAAAAGATTTAATAAGCGACAGCAAGGATAATGGAAATATAACCTTTATTGATTCAAGTTGTGACGAAAAAATAAGAGAAGAAAAGAAAAAAAGATTTTTTAATATTATAAGTGAGGCAGAGATATGATAGAAAAATTGCAAGAGGTTGAAAACAGATTTGAGGAAGTAAACGAGTTTGTTTGCAATCCCGATATCGTTTGTGACCAAGAGAAATATACTAAGCTTATGCGTGAGCTTAAGCATTTAACCCCTGTTGTTGAAAAATTTAGGGAATATAAAAAGGCTAAGGCAAGTGAGGAGGAGTCACGTGCAATGCTTGATGAGGGCGGAATGGACGCTGATTTTGCCCAGATGGTTAAAGAGGAGTACGAGCAAAGCCGAGAGGATATGGAAAGAATTGAGGAGGAGCTTAAAGTTCTTCTTTTGCCACGTGACCCTAACGATGATAAAAACGTAATTATTGAAATCCGTGGCGGTGCAGGAGGAGAGGAAAGCGCACTTTTTGCAGGTGTTCTTTTCAGAATGTACTCAATGTATGCCGAGTCAAAGGGTTTTAAAACAGAGATATTAAATGCTAACGAAACGGGGCTTGGCGGATATAAGGAAATCAGCTTTTCCGTTGAGGGCGACGGCGCATATTCCCGCTTTAAGTTTGAATCGGGTGTTCACCGTGTTCAGCGTGTACCCGAAACCGAAAGTCAGGGCAGAATACATACCTCCACCACAACGGTAGCGGTTTTGCCGGAGGCTGAGGACGTCGATTTTGAGATTAACCCTAAGGATTTGCAGATAGATACATTCCGTTCGTCGGGCGCAGGCGGTCAGCATATTAACAAAACATCATCTGCCATTCGTATTACCCATATACCTACAGGCACGGTTGTTGAATGTCAGGACGAAAGAAGCCAGCATAAAAACAAGGAAAAAGCGCTTAAAGTTTTGCGTTCCCGTCTTTATGACGCTGAAAAAGCTAAGCACGACGCAGAAATTGCAGGCGAAAGAAAGGCGCAGGTCGGCACAGGCGATCGAAGCGAGAGAATAAGAACATATAACTATCCGCAGGGCAGAGTGTCCGACCACAGAATAGGGCTTACTCTTTATAAGCTTGAGCAGTTTTTAAACGGTGATATGGATGAGATGATAGATGCGCTTATCACTGCAGATACTGCCGAAAAGCTTAAGGCGCAGGGCGAAGAATAATTATTTCAGAGGTAAAGTATGTCAATTAAACAAGGCGAATATTTAAAAAAGTTAAGAAATGATAAGGGAATAAGTCAGGACGCACTCGGCGAAGCGCTTGGTATTTCACGTCAATCCGTTTCAAAATGGGAGCAGGGCAATTCCACTCCTGATATTGATAATATAGGCAAGCTTGCCGAATTTTACGGCGTGTCTATTGATTCGATTGTTAAAGGCGAGGCTGACGAAGCAAAGGAAAACGAGCAAACGGCGCAAAGTGAAGAGGCAAAAGCTGTTAATGAGCTGATAGATGAATTTGAGGGCAAGGAAGAGCCTGAGAATAAAAAGGCAGAAGAAAGAAAATTTGATATGCCGCTTTCCGCTCCTGAGCCGTCGCTTAAGGAAAAGGAGCTTTTAAAAGAGCAAAAGGATGAAAAATATATTCTCGAAAGAGAAAAAGAACGTGAAGAAAGAAAAAAGGAAAAGAAAAGGCGAAGCTGGCTTTTCCCGTCCTATCCCATTCTTGCGGTTATTGCATATTGCTTAATCGGTGTATTTCTCGGCGCAAACGGCTGGAAAATCGGCTGGATTGTTCTTTTAACAATTCCTCTTTTTTACACGGGCATAATAGCGATTGAAAAGAAAAAGCCTGTCATTTTTTGCTATCCCGTTTTGGTGCTTATTGTATTTCTTCTTTTGGGATTTGCAAAAAGTTTGTGGCACCCTGCATGGATTCTTTTCTTAACTATTCCTATTTTTTACATAATAGCTGCAAAGGCAGGTAAACATAAGCATAATGGAAACTAAAGTATTATCAACAAATGATGAGGATATAGCCCTTGCGGGTAAAATCCTTGCAAACGGCGGTCTTGTTGCGTTTCCAACAGAAACAGTTTACGGCTTGGGTGCGAATGCGCTCAATGAGGACGCCGTCAAAAATATTTATAAGGCTAAGGGCAGGCCGAGCGATAATCCGCTTATTGTTCATATTGCAAACAAAGAGGATATCGTTCCTTTGGTTAAAGAGGTCACGCCTAAGGCGCAGGCACTTATTGATGCCTTTTTCCCCGGTCCGCTTACAATAATTTTGCCAAAGAGCGATTTGATAGGCAAGGTTGTCAGCGGCGGTCTTGATACGGTTGCCGTTCGTATGCCGATAAATGAGGTTGCAAATAAGGTGATTAAGGCAGCAGGCTGTCCCATTGCCGCACCGAGTGCAAATACCTCCGGCTTGCCGTCACCTACAAGAGCAAAATATGTTATTGACGATATGTCAGGCAAGATTGAGGCAATCATTGACGGCGGCGATTGCGAATTTGGCGTTGAATCAACCGTTGTCACTCTTGCAACCGATATTCCCACGGTTTTGCGTCCGGGCGCAGTTACTAAGGAAATGCTTGAGGGTGTAATAGGCGAGGTCGAGGTTGCAAATGCCGTGCTTCACGGAATGAAAGATAACGAAATGGCGGCTTCCCCCGGTATGAAATATAAGCACTATGCCCCAAAGGCGAGGGTGGTTATTGTTGATGCCGAGCGTAAGACTTACGAGGATTTTGTCAATAATCAAAAGGGAGCATTTGCGCTTTGTTTTGATGAGGACGAGGTCAGCGTGCCGAGAGTTAATTACGGAAGCGAAAACGACGATTTGTCGCAGGCGAGGGAGCTTTTTGACGCACTCAGACGTCTTGACGAAATGGGAGCAAAGACAGTTTATGCCCGTATTCCGCATACAACGGGTGTCGGAATGGCGGTTTACAACCGTCTTATCCGTGCGGCGGCATTCACGGTTATTGATTTGACTAAGCCTTTTACTCTCGGTTTAACGGGGCAGTCGGGCGCAGGCAAAAGCTATATATGCAAGAAGCTTAAAGAACGTGGCTTTAATATTATAGACTGCGACGAGGTTGTCAAAAATATTTATGATACCGACGAAGCCTTGGTTAAATCTCTTTGCGCCCAATTTGGCGATATAATGACAGACGGCAAAGTTGACAGGAAAAAGCTCGGTAATATTGTGTTTAATGATAAATCTAAGCTTGAAAGGCTTAATGAGCTTGTTCACCCGGCTGTTATTGACAGGTGTGTGTCGCTTTCAACTCTTTTGAGCGTTCTTGACGCACCCCAGCTTTTTGAGGCGGGTGCGCAGGATAAATGTTTTAAAACGATTGCTGTTTTGGCTGACGAAAAAACAAGATTAAATCGCATAATTAAGCGTGATAATATCAGCGAAAAAGCGGCAAAAAGCAGGCTTTCCTCTCAATTTAGCGAGGATTATTTCAAAGCCAATTGCGACTTTGTGATTTATAATAATGACGGTAATGATATTGACCGAGAAATTGACGATATTCTTCATTCTCTCGGATTTTAATAAAAATAATTTTCAGAAAGGTGATAAAAATGAGCGAAAAAGCAAAAGAATTGCAAAAAAAGCTTTTTAACAAAAAAGAAAACGGCGTAGATTTTATGAGCGATGAAGAGCTTAAGGCTTGCGACGATTTCTGCGAGGGATACAAAAAATTCCTCTTTGAAAATAAGACGGAAAGGGAATTTGCCGCATCTGCACTTAAGCTTGCACAGGAACACGGCTTTGTAGAATTTGATAAATTCGGCAAGGCACTTGAGCCGGGCGACAAGGTTTATTATTTCAACAGGGAAAAGGCAATTATTCTTGCAGTCAAGGGTAAAAGACCTATTTGCGACGGTGTAAGAATCAGCGCTGCTCATATTGATTCCCCACGTCTTGATTTAAAGCAGTGTCCTGTTTATGAGGATGGAAATCTCGGATTTTTCAAAACTCACTACTACGGCGGAATTAAAAAATATCAGTGGACAGCCATTCCGCTTTCTCTCCACGGCAGAATTTGCAAAAATGACGGCACGTATGTTGACGTTAAAGTAGGCGAGGACCCGGCTGACCCTAAGTTTTGCATTACGGATATTCTTCCTCATCTCGGCGCAGAGCAAATGTCAAGAAAAGCAAACGAGATTGTTAAGGGCGAGGAACTTAATGTTGTTATTGGCTCACGTCCGTTTAAGGATGACGAGGTAAGCGAAAAGATTAAGCTTAATCTTCTCAACATTCTCTTTGAAAAATACGGCATTGTTGAAAGAGATTTTCTTTCTGCCGAGCTTGAACTTGTGCCGGCATTTTCGGTTGACGATATCGGCTTTGACAGAAGCTTAATCGGCGGCTACGGCCATGATGACCGTGTTTGCTCATACCCTGCACTTCAGGCAATTCTTGATATTGACGAAGCACCGGAGTATACCGCTTTGACCGTTCTTACCGATAAAGAGGAAACAGGTTCTGACGGCAACACAGGTCTTAATTCAAGCTATCTTAAATATTTTGTTGAGGATTTGGCAAGGCTTGAGGGCTATGAGGGCAGAGATGTTCTTTCTAATTCTAAGTGCCTTTCAGCCGACGTTAATGCCGCATTTGACCCAACATGGTCAACTCCTTTTGAAAAGAATAATTCCTCATTCATTAACGAGGGTGTTTGCGTAACCAAGTTTACTGGTGCAAGAGGCAAGGGCGGCACGTCAGATGCTTCTGCCGAATATGTAAGCTTTGTTAAAAATCTTCTTGAATCAAACGGCGTTTTGTGGCAGAGCGGCGAGCTTGGCAAGGTTGACGCAGGCGGCGGCGGAACCGTTGCTATGTATATTGCAAACCTCAATGTTGACGTTATCGACGTTGGTGTGCCTGTTCTTTCCATGCATTCTCCTTACGAGATTGTCAGCAAGATAGATACGTATATGGCGTATAAGGCATTTAAGGTTTTCTTTACTAAATAAGACATTATGAAAATTTTGATTATTTCAACAGGCGGAACGATTGGTAGCAAAAAAGACGATAATATTCATCTTGACGCACCGTTTAAGGTAGTTCATTTTGCCGATGAAAATTTAATAAAGGGTGTTGAATTTTCGTTTTCATGTCCTTATACGATTTTGTCGGAAAATATGGATTTTTCGCATTTGCAAAGCCTTGTTGACGAGATAAAAGAGAGCGACAGCGATAATATTATCATTCTTCACGGCTCAGACACGCTGGCTTTTACTTCGTCGTTTATAGCAAATCTTTTTTGGGATAAAAATATTGTGCTAACCGCCTCCGATAAGCCGATTGAGGATAATTCGGCTAACGGAATTTCTAATTTTAATGAGGCGCTGAGACAAATAAAAAAAGGCGAAAAAGGTGTTTTTGTAAGCTACGACGGAATTTTCCCGGCAGACACAATAACGAGCGCCGACGGTCTTGATAAATTCAGGCAGACGGGCAAGTCGCAGCCGAAGTTTAAAAATCCCTGCCTTGCGCCAAAGAATATATTGGTAATTAAGCCTTATATTAATATTGATTATAATAATTATAATATAGAAAGCGCCGATTTGGTTTTGCACGAGATGTATCACAGCGCAACCGTGCCTGAAAGCTCAAAGGCTTTTGCCAAAAAGTGCAGGCAAAGCGGTGTACCGTTTTATTTTGTGACTTTCAAGTCCTCGGCTGATTATGAAACCTCGGCAGATATTTCGGATATGATTATTTTTAACACCACGCTTGAAAATGCATTTGCGAGATTTAATATTTCGCAAGCGGGCGATTAATAATCGCCCCTACGGCGTCGAAAGAAACTACGTGTTTGAATAAATTTTTTCAAAATTTATAATAAACACTCCGTTCCTTTCTCCTTTTCCCCACCAAATCTTCGATTTGTCGGGGACCCCGATTAAAAAATATCTTGACAACCGTTTTTTAACGTGCTAAAATGTCTTTACAAATTAAAAATGTAAACCGTTGAAACGGAGATAAAAACGAGATACGAACTTACAGAGAGTCCTCGGCGCTGAAAAGAGGGCAGTAAACGGCTTGTTAAATGGACCGTTGAGGGTACGGTGAAAGGCTTAGGCTTATTATTCCGTAACGTGATGACCTACGTTAGTGGTCGGAGATATGATAGTATCTTGCAAAGTGTATGGTAACCCATAAATCAAGGTGGCACCACGGAAAGTAATTTTCGCCCTTGGTAATACGTAAGTATTGCCGAGGGCTTTTTTGTTGCCCTTTTGCAAGAGGAAAGACAAGGGGAAATCAAATGAAAATTTATCCATCTGTTGAAGAAATTAAGGAAAAATATCAAAGCTTCAAAACAGTTCCCGTCAGCACGGAGATAGAAGCTGATGTGTCGGCACTCACGGTTTTGAAAAAGCTTAAAAACGTAAGTTCTCATTGCTATATGCTTGAGTCAAACGATGATGCCAACAACACGGGGCGTTACACCTTTTTGGGCTATGACCCAAAGGCAGAGGTTAGTTGCACAAATTATAATGTAAGAGTTATTGATTCATTCGGCGTTAAAAATTATACGGGCGATCCGAGAAAATATATAAAGCAAATGCTTGATGAGCATAAAGCACCTAAAATTGAAAATTTGCCTACCTTTACAGGCGGACTTGTGGGCTATTTCGGCTACGATTATGTAAAATACAGCGAGCCGAGCCTTAAGCTTGACGCACACGACGACGGCAATTTCAAGGATGTTGACTTAATGCTTTTTGATAAGGTAATCGCTTTTGATAACCGTGAAAATAAAATTATTCTTATAGTAAATATTCAAACGCAAGAAGTTAACGAAAATTATGCAATCGCCTTAAAAGAACTTGAAATAATGAAAAATATTATTTTAAACGGCGATGAGGCTGAAATTGAAAAGCCAAAGCTTAAAACGGAATTTAAGCCTCTTTTTGACGGTGAAAGATATGCAAAAATGGTTGAAAAGGCTAAGCATTATATTAAAGAGGGCGATATTTTTCAGGTGGTTCTTTCAAACAGGCTTGAGGCTGAAATGGACGGCTCGCTTTTTGGCACTTATGAGATTTTGAGAAAGCTTAATCCTTCGCCTTATATGTTCTATTTTTCGTCTGACGATATTGAAATGGCAGGTGCTTCGCCGGAAACACTTGTTAAGCTTGAAAACGGAAAATTAAGCACTTATCCGCTTGCAGGTACCCGACCGAGAGGAAAGAGCAAAACTGAGGACGATGAGCTTGAAAAAGAACTTCTTAAAGACCCAAAGGAGCTTGCGGAACATAATATGCTTGTTGACTTGGGCAGAAACGATTTAGGAAAAATCAGCAAGTTCGGCACGGTCAAGGTTGACAAGTATCATCAAATTTTAAAATTCAGCCACGTTATGCATATCGGGTCAACCGTAACAGGCGAAATCAGAGAAGATAAAACGGCGCTTGACGCAGTAGATGCGGTGCTTCCTGCAGGTACACTTTCGGGTGCGCCGAAAATCAGGGCAATGCAAATAATTAACGAGCTTGAAAATAACAAGCGTGGAATTTACGGCGGAGCAGTCGGATATATTGATTTGACAGGCAATCTTGATACTTGCATTGCAATTCGCTTGGCATTCAAAAAGCACGGCAAGGTATATGTTCGTTCGGGAGCAGGCATAGTTGCGGATTCGATTCCCGCTAAGGAGCACAGGGAATGTATAAACAAGGCGAAGGCGGTTGTTACGGCGCTCAAGCAAAGCGTGGAGGAAATGTAATGATTCTTTTGATTGATAATTATGACAGCTTTTCATATAACCTCTTTCAGCTTGTCGGCACAATAAACGAGGATATAAAGGTGATAAGAAACGACGAAATGAGCGTTGATGAAATAAGAAGCCTTGCGCCGAGCCACATTATTTTATCCCCGGGTCCTAAAAGACCGAAGGATGCAGGAGTTTGCATTGACGTGGTAAAGGAACTTGGAAGTGAAATGAAAATTCTCGGTGTTTGCCTCGGTCATCAGTCAATATGCGAGGCTTACGGCGGAGTTGTAGGCTATGCAAAAAATCTTATGCACGGCAAGCAAAGCAGGTGCGAGGTTGATAACACGTCTAAGCTTTTTAAAGGCTTGCCAAACACGATTGACGTTGCAAGATATCATTCGCTTTCGGCAGATGAGGGTGCGCTACCCGATTGCTTAAAAATCACGGCAAAAACAGATGACGGCGAAATAATGGCGCTTGAGCATAAGGAATATAACGTTTTCGGCGTTCAATTTCACCCTGAATCCATAATGACGCCAAACGGCATTGATATTTTAAGAAATTTCTTGGAGGTATAGCAAAATGATTAAAGAGTTACTTGCAAAGGTATCGGCAAAGCAGGACCTTACATTTGATGAAGCGAAACAGGCTATTGATGAAATAATGAGCGGCGAAGTAAGCGAGGCGGTTATATCTTCGTTTCTTACGGCGCTTGCAATGAAAGGCGAAACAGAGGAGGAAATCGCAGGTGCGGCAACGGGTATGCGCTCAAAGGCAATGGAATTTAATATCGGCGGCCACGCTCTTGATATTGTCGGCACCGGCGGAGATAAATCAAATTCCTTTAATATTTCAACAACCTCTGCTTTCGTTGCTGCGGCAGCAGGCGTAACGATTGTTAAGCACGGTAACCGTGCGGCTTCGTCAAAGTGCGGCACGGCAGATTGCCTTGAGGCACTCGGAGTTAAAATTGACTGCGAGCCGGAGGTTATGAAAAAATCACTTGATGAAAACAATATCGCTTTCCTTTTTGCACAAAAATATCACAGCGCAATGCGTTTTGTGGGTCCGGTAAGAAAACAAATCGGTATCAGAACGGTATTTAATATTTTAGGTCCTCTTACAAATCCTGGAAAGGCTGACAGAATGGTGCTCGGTGTTTTCAGCGAGGAATATGTTGAAAAAATTGCAAAGGCACTTGTTAAAATCGGCGTAACCGACGCTATGGTGGTTTACGGAACAGATTGTCTTGACGAAATAAGCGCATCGGCTGAAACAAAGGTTGCCGAGGTTAGGGGTAAAAATATCACTTATTATACCGTTAAGCCTGAGGATTTCGGCTTTGAGCGAGTAAATAAGACAGACCTTGTCGGCGGCACACCTGAGGAAAACGCAAAGATTACAACGGCTGTTCTTCAGGGCAAAGGCACAAAGGCTCAAAACACAGCCGTTGCACTCAATGCAGGTGCGGCAATTTATGCGGGTGAACTCGGCATTACTCTTAAAGACGCTGTTAAAAAAGCAAAAAATATCATTTCGTCAGGCGAGGGATATAAAATTCTTGAGGGCTTTATAAAGGTAACTAACGAATAATGAATATACTTGACACTATTGCCGAAAACACAAGGCAGAGATATAAAGAGATAATTAAAAATAAGCCTTTAGCTAAGGTGAAAGCCGAGGCGCTTGAAATGCCAAAGGGCAATTTTGAATTTGAAAAGGCGCTTGGCGGAGATACACTGTCGTTTATTTGCGAGGTTAAAAAGGCTTCGCCGTCAAAGGGTGTTATTGCAGAGGATTTTCCTTATCTTCAAATAGCAAAGGAATATGAGGCGGCAGGCGCAAGCGCAATAAGTTGCCTTACAGAGCCTAAGTGGTTTATGGGAAAAGACGAATATTTAAAGGAAATTTGCGAAAATGTTTCCATTCCTGTTTTGCGTAAGGATTTCACAATAAGCGACTATCAAATTTATGAGGCTAAGCTTTTGGGTGCAAAGGCGGTTTTGCTTATCTGTGCGCTTCTTGATACGGATAAAATCAAGGAATATATTTCAATTTGCGATACTCTCGGATTGTCGGCTCTTGTTGAGGCGCATAACGAGGACGAGGTCAATTCGGCTTTAAGTGCAGGCGCAAGAATAATCGGCGTTAATAATCGCAATCTTAAGGATTTCAGCGTTGACGTCAATAATTCAACAAGATACAGAGATATGATACCTAAAAATGTGCTTTTTGTGTCTGAAAGCGGAATAAAAACTCACTCTGACATAAAGGTTTTGCAAAATAATAAAACAGATGCGGTGCTTATCGGCGAAACGTTTATGAAAAGCGAGAATAAAAAGAAAATGCTTGAGGAATTGCTTTATGGCTAAGCTTAAAATATGCGGTTTAAAAAGAGTTGAGGATATTGATTATGTCAACGAACTGAAAGTCGATTATATCGGATTTATCTTAAGTGACGGTTATAAGCGAAGCATTGATTTTAAAACGGCGCAATCGCTTAAAAATCGCTTGTCAAAGGATATCAAGGCAATCGGAGTTTTTGTTGACGAAGATAAAAAATATATTGATTATTATATAAAAAACAATATAATAGATATAGTTCAGCTTCACGGCAACGAAGAGCCTGAATTTTGCAAAGGCTTTGACGTGCCGGTTATAAAGTGTTTTAATCCTGATACTTTCAGCAAAGTTGATGAATATGACACGGATTATTTCCTTTTCGATTCCGGTGCGGGAACGGGCAAGGAATTTGATTGGAGCATTTTGCCTGAATGTGAAAAGCCGTTTTTCCTTGCAGGCGGAATAAATAAGGATAATTTAAGACGTGCGCTTGACGAGGTAAAGCCTTTTTGCATTGATTTATCCTCGGCTGTGGAAACGCACGGTGTTAAAGATTATAACAAAATAAAAGAAATTGCGGAGATTATGAAAAATGAGTAAAGGACGTTACGGTATTCACGGCGGACAGTATGTTCCCGAAACACTGATGAATGAAATTATCAATCTTGAAAATGCTTATGAGCATTACAAAAACGACCCTGAATTTGTGCAGGAGCTTGACACGCTTTTGAGGGAATATGCAAACAGACCGTCGCTTCTCTATTATGCGGAAAATATGACCAAGGATTTGGGCGGCGCAAAAATTTATTTTAAGCGTGAGGATTTAAACCATACGGGCGCACATAAAATCAATAACGTTCTCGGTCAATGCCTTCTTGCAAAAAAGATGGGCAAAACAAGAGTAATTGCAGAAACGGGAGCAGGCCAGCACGGTGTTGCAACAGCAACTGCGGCGGCTCTTATGGGGCTTGAATGTGAAATATTTATGGGCAAGGAGGACACAGTCCGCCAGGCGCTCAATGTTTATCGAATGGAGCTTTTGGGCGCAAAGGTACACCCGGTAACTACAGGCACAATGACTCTTAAAGACGCAGTAAACGAGGCTATGCGTGAATGGGTAAGCAGGGTTGATGATACTCTTTATGTTTTAGGCTCTGTTATGGGACCTCACCCTTTCCCTATGATTGTAAGGGATTTTCAGTCTGTAATTTCTAAAGAAGCAAGGCAGCAGATACTTGAAAAAGAGGGCAAACTCCCTACGGCAGTTATGGCTTGCGTAGGCGGCGGCTCAAACGCTATGGGTATGTTTTATAATTTCATTAATGATAAGGATGTAAGGCTTATCGGCTGTGAGGCGGCAGGCAGAGGAATCCATACGGGTGAAACGGCGGCAACAATTTCAACCGGCTCTCTCGGTGTTTTCCACGGAATGAAGTCTTATTTTTGCCAAAACGAATACGGTCAAATTGCTCCTGTTTATTCTATCAGCGCAGGGCTTGACTATCCGGGTGTAGGTCCTGAGCACGCATATCTTCACGATATCGGCAGAGCGGAATATGTTGCCGTGACGGACGACGAGGCGGTTAATGCATTTGAATATATTGCCAAAACAGAGGGCATTATTTGCGCTATCGAGTCGGCTCATGCAGTTGCTCATCTTATGAAAATTGCACCTACCATGAGTAAGGACGATATAATTATTTGCTGTCTTTCGGGCAGAGGCGACAAGGACGTTGCCGCAATAGCAAGATACAGAGGAGTTGATTTACATGAGTAATATTTCTGACGCATTTAAAAACGGCAAGGCATTTATCGGCTTTGTAACGGCAGGCGACCCTGATTTGGATACCTCGCTTGAAATTATGACCTCTATGGCTCAGGGCGGTTGCGATTTGATAGAGATTGGTATTCCTTTTTCAGACCCTATCGCCGAGGGACCTGTTATTCAGGAGGCAGACCTTCGTTCTCTTGAAAACGGAACTACCACCGATAAAGTTTTTGACCTTACAAAAAAGCTTAAAGAAAGAGTGGATATTCCGCTTGTTTATATGACATATCTTAATGTTCTTTTTAAATACGGCTACGACAGATTTTTGCAAAATGCAAAGGAATCGGGTATCAGCGGTGTAATCGTTCCCGATTTGCCTTTTGAAGAAAAAAATGAACTTCAAAGCGTTGCAGATAAATATGATATTGACGTTATTTCCCTTGTCGCTCCCACGAGTGAGGACAGAATTAAGATGATTGCAGGCGATGCAAAGGGCTTTATTTATACCGTTTCCTCTATGGGCGTAACAGGTATGCGAAGCGAAATCACAACAGACTTAGGCTCAATCGTCAGCCATATCAAGAGCGTGACGGATACTCCTGTCGCTATCGGCTTCGGTATCAACACACCTGAGCAGGCAAAGAAATATTCCGCTTTTGCAGACGGTGTAATCGTCGGCTCTGCAATAGTTAATCTTGTTGCCGAGCACGGCAAGGAATCACCTAAATTTGTTTATGATTATGTTAAGTCGATGAAAGATGCAATAAAATAAAATAAAATAAAAAAACGGGCGATTGATAATCGCCCCTACGATACGTCGAAAGAAATTCCGTGTTCGAATAAATTTTTAAAAAATTTATAATGAACACTCCATTCCTTTCTCCTTTTCCCCACCAAATTTTCAATTTGTCGGGGACCCCGAATGGAATTTCGTTTTATTGCACGGCACGGTTTAGCCGCTTTCTCAAAGTCTGATTGCGTGTTTAAATTTTATACCCACAACTCCTTGTGGTTTAAAAATCAATGTGTTATTGCGGTTGTGCCGTTTATGAATAGATTGTAAATCTCATTATGAACAATTCACTATATATTGAAAATATCGGCGATATATGGTATAATAAGCACAACATATGGAAATGCATTTTATGTGTTCATTTTTAAGGAGGTGACAGTATGTCGCTTGAAAAAATGTATATTGTGTGGATTTGTGCCGCCGTGCTGTTTGGCATATTTGAGTCGCTGACCGCCCAGCTTGTGTCTGTTTGGTTTGTTATCGGGGCGGTTGCGGCGCTCGTTTCAAGCCTTGCCGGTGCAGAGTTTTACGTGCAAATTATTGTCTTTATTGCGGTTTCGGTTTTAATGCTTTTGATTACACGTCCATTGGTTAAGAAAAAGCTCATAGTCAAGTCAGAGCCTACCAATGCCGACAGATGCATAGGCAAAACGGCAACCGTCACCGAGGATATAGATAATATTAATGCAACAGGTCAGGTAAAGGTTGACGGGCAAATATGGACGGCTCGAAGTATAAATTCATCAATAATAAAAAAAGGGACAAACGTAACCGTTGAAAAAATTGACGGTGTAAAACTAATAGTAAAAGAAGATTAACATATACTTATATATTAAGGAGGAAAAATTATGAAAGTTGTTATTGTACTTCTTGTAATCATTGCAGTAATTATTTTATTTGTGCTTACAAATATCAGGATTGTGCCGCAGTCAAAGGCATTTGTTATTGAACGTCTCGGCGCATACTATGCAACTTGGGACACAGGACTTCATGTAAAAATTCCGTTTATTGACAGAGTGGCTAAAAACGTATCGCTTAAAGAGCAGGTTGTTGATTTTAAACCGCAGCCGGTTATTACTAAAGATAACGTAACTATGCAGATTGATACGGTTGTATTTTTCCAAATCACAGACCCTAAGCTTTATTGCTACGGTGTTGAAAGCCCTATCTCGGCTATCGAAAATCTTTCCGCAACCACCCTTCGTAACATTATCGGTGAACTTGAGCTTGACTCGACTCTTACCTCACGTGACACAATCAATGCCAAAATCAGAGTTATTCTTGATGAGGCTACGGACCCGTGGGGCATTAAGGTAAACCGTGTTGAACTTAAAAACATTATTCCGCCACGTGAAATTCAGGACGCAATGGAAAAGCAGATGAAAGCAGAACGTGAAAGACGTGAGGCAATCCTTCGTGCAGAGGGTGAAAAGCAATCACGTATTCTTGTTGCCGAGGGTCATAAGGAGTCAAAAATTCTTGAGGCTCAGGCTGAAAAGCAGTCTGCAATCCTTGCCGCAGAGGCTGAAAAGGAAGCAAAAATCCGTGAGGCAGAAGGTGAAGCAGAAGCTATTGCAAAGGTGCAAAAAGCAACGGCAGACGCAATCAAAATGCTTAATGAGGCAAACGCCGATGAGTCTGTTCTTAAACTCAAAGCCCTTGAAGCATTTGCAAAGGCAGCAGACGGTCAGGCAACAAAGATTATTATTCCGTCGGAAATTCAGGGTATGGCAGGTTTAGCCGAGGGTATAATCGAATCGGTTAAAAAATAATAATCGATAAATAAATAAAAAAAGCGTTGGAGATTTCTCCAACGCTCAAACTGTCGATAAAGTGGCTAAACCACGCCAAATAAAATTAATATACCTCTTTGCCTCCCTTGCAAAGGGAGGTGGGTGCAACTTATTGCACACGGAGGGATTGGAAAAACGGCAAGGACATCGAGTCCTTGCCGTTTTTGGCGCTTTCCGTCTTTTGCTCGGGGGCAGTACCCACGTACAGCACCCGCTCGCAAAATACGAAATTTATCTCACTTTCTCGAAGTTTGACAGAGTGTTTTTGCCCTATTTTTAATCATTATTTTCCGGTGTATATTCCTTGTTAAGCTTTTGAATTTCGTCAACCGTATCATTGAGCGTTTGCTCAAATTCGCTTGAATTTTTACCTGAAAAATAAAACAAATCATATTTTGACGAATTAACGCTGTCCTCATCATTTAAGAAAAGCGGAATATTATATCCCTTTTGCTCCCATTCACGGCTGTAAACTCTCTCGTCATTAATATAAAACGACTTGTAGCCGTAATCGTTAACCTCTTTTGCACTGTAAATCGGAGTGAACGCTCCTTTTTTCAGCTTGTATTCTCTCGAATTAGCCGTGAAACTGTATTTGTTTTCCATATCATAGTTGTTTGTGCAAAGATTGGTCGTTTTTTTACCCTTTTTAAGAAGCAAATAAAATACCGTGTCATCGTCAAAGTAAACGGAAACACATTCCTTGTTTAAAATTCGCTTTGCCGAACTGCCGTCCCATTTGTAAATATCAAGGCTATACTGCGGTTTGTCATAATAAATATAATCGCCTGAAAATTCGTCATATTTGCTCAAGCTCTTGTATGTTCGATATACCATACAAAGCTCTTCGTTGCCGTCGCCGTCAAAATCAATCTGCCTTACATAAGCAAGGCCGTCAATGTATTTTTCGCCGTTATCGCTTTTAATACTCGGGTCGCCGTATTTGTCAATCCTCTTTTTAACAACCTCATAGTAAGCGTTGGCTTTGCGCTCTTTTTCGCTCAAGGTGTTGGTGATTGCCTGTGAACTTATGTTTCCGAAAGCGTCAATGTTGGAGCTTACAAGGTCAACCGTTACTTCCGCCTTTGACTTTCTTAAGCATGAAAGCTCAATCGTTTCAAATTTATCCTTAACGTCTTTGCCACCGATTGAATAGGTGTCGCTTCCTATGTCATAAGTGGCATTGCCGCTTTTTTTGAATTTGCCGTGGTGAAGCGAATAAAGCGTGACATCGCTCGGCTTGCTCTTGTCGCTCTTGCAAATCAAATATCTGTCGCCTTTTCTGTAAAAAGCAGTCCAATATCCCTCGTTGACTTTTTCGCTTGAATTGGCTTCCTCTTTGTAAAGCTGAACGAATTTGCCGCCGTGATAACCCCATACCTCAAGGTAGTAAACATTGTTGTCGTTGTAGCAAATCATCAACTCGTCAGATTTGTCGCCGTTAAAGTCCATTTGCCTTGCATAGCAAAGACCTGTAAGCTTCGCCTTGTTTTCGCCGTATTTTGCCTCGTCAAGCGCTTCCCATTTAACGGCGCCGTATTTTTTTATGTAATTAATGCAAACGTTTCCTGCATCCTTGTCAAAGCGCTCCGCCTTTTTGTTCTTATTGCCGAGCGAAACGGAAAACGAAACCGCAATAATTATAATAAGAATAATTATCCCGAAAATCCATAAGCCTTTTATTACCTCGTGGCGCAAAAGAGGAAACTTGTCAATAACTTCAACGTCCTCCTCCGCCTCCTCAACAGCGGTGGCTTCTATTTTTTTGAGCTTGTTGATAACAGGGGATAAATCTATTTTAACTTTTGTTCTTTTTTTATTTGTTCTTTTTTCGTTTTCTTCCTCAATTTCATCGTCAAAATAATTATATTTGCTCACCGTTTCACCTCTTTTTGCAAATTATAGGCTTATTAAGATTTTTTCTTTTTTGATTTAGTCGATTTTTTGTCTTTGTTTTTATCGCTCTTTTTCTTGGTTGTCTTTTTCTTGTCTTTATCCTTCTTTGTTGTGGTTGCACTTTTCGGCTTTGCATATTTGCTGTATGTCGTGTAGTTTACGTTGCCGTCAACCGTTCGGGTAAGCACATAGCTTTTGCCGTCTTTTTTGATTTTTATGTCAACCTTGTTGGGCTTTATGTCCTCTTTCGCTTCAACCGTGCAGGTGAGCTTTCCGTCGTTTGCCGTAACAATCAGCCTTATATCGCAATTTGAATTGTTCACAAACTGAAAATCCTGACTGTTCCACTGCACCGTAGCGTCACCGCCGAGAGGAACATAGCTTATTTCAAGCGAATGGCACGCCCTTATCTTTATTTGAAGATTTGCACGTAGTACGCTTTGAAAAACGGTTGAGCTTACCTGGCAAATTCCGCCGCCGAGCCCGTCAACAAATTCGTCCCCTTGAACTACCTTTGCCGCTTGATATCCCGCAAGAACAGTCCTTTTGCCGACTGTTTGGTTAAAGGAAAATGTTTTTCCTGCCGGAATAACAATGCCGTTTAAATGGTCAACCGCCTCGTGAATATTTTTCGTTCTTGTTTCGTTAGACGAAAGATAATATGACGAATAGCTTGCAATTTCATAAGGAAAGCTTGAATCAAAATCCTTTTTCAGTGCCGGATAGATTGTGTTTGTTTCAGCCTCTTTAAACGTGGTTGAAAGGTCCTCCGTCGTTCTCATTGTTGTTGATTCGGTTGTGCTTGCAGAGTCAGCCGAGCTTTGCACATTGTTACCTGAAGCCTGCTGAGAATTTGAACAGGCTGCAAGCATTGACGTAATTAATACTGCCGTGCAAAATACGGCAATTATCTTTTTCAATTATTTTTTCTCCTTGTATGGCTTTTTAATGTTAACCCAATTTTCTTTTATTACCTGCCTTGCTCTCGCAATTGCAAGTGCATCTTCGGGAATGTTGTTTGTAATTGTTGAGCCTGCCGCAATGTATGCTTTTTCGCCAACCTCAACAGGTGCAATAAGGTTAGTGTTGCAACCTATGAATGCGCCGTCGCCGACTTTGCATCTCATCTTGTTCTTTCCGTCGTAGTTACAGGTTACCGTTCCGCAGCCGAAGTTTACGCCGGCACCGACGTCGCTGTCGCCGATATATGTTAAATGAGCGCTCTTTGTGCCTTCGCCTACAATTGAATTTTTAACCTCAACAAAGTTGCCGATATGAACACCTTTTTTAAGAATTGAGTTAGCCCTTACCTTAACGAACGGACCTGCGTCAACTCCGCTTTCAATCTCGCTGTCAAGGATTTTGCAATTGTCAAGTATAACGTCGTCGCCGACCGTAGCATTGTCAATATATGTGTTAGGGCCTATTGTGCAGTTTTCGCCGATAACTGTATTGCCTAAAATAATTGTGTTAGGCAAAATAACTGTTGATGAGCCGATTTTAACGTTTTTGCCAATCATAACTCCGTCGGTGCACGGAATGTCAACCCCGTTAATCATGTGCTTATCATTTATATTTCTTCTCATAATGTTGTTGAGATTGTTAAGCTGTTTTCTGTCGTTAGCGCCTAAGGTGACCTCGTTATTTTCAACAACATATGCACCTACATTTTTGCCTGCCGAGATAAGAATTTCAAGGCTGTCTGTAATATAGTATTCGTTTTGAGCGTTGTTGTTGGTGATTTTGCTGAGTGCGTATGATAGGTCACGGCCGTTGAACCAATAAAAACCGGCGTTTGACTCGTTGATTTTCTTTTCCTCGTCATTAGCGTCTTTATGCTCGATTATTCTTAAAAGTTTGCCGTTTTCGTCACGCTGAATATGACCTATTCCGTTTGTATCGTCAACAATTGCGCTGATAAGAGTGATTGAATTATCGTTATTTTTGTGATAATCAAAAGCCTTGTTGATAGTTTCGGCGTCGATAAGCGGACCGTCGCCGTTTAATATAATGATATCATCGTCCAAGTGCCTGTCAATAAAGCTTTGCGCCTGCATAACAGCGTGGCCCGTGCCAAGCTGCGGCTCTTGAAGTACGGTTTCGATTTTTTCGTCTTTTTCTGCAAGATAATTTTCAAGCAATTCGTGCTTATATCCGGTAATAACGCAAATATCCTCTGCGCCTGCCTCTTTTACTGCATCAACAACATAGCTTATCATAGGCTCAAAAAGCACATTACACATAACCTTCGGGCAGGTTGCTTTCATTCTTGTTCCTTTTCCGCCTGCCATAATTATTGCACATTTCATAATATTAAAATCCTCTCGATTATAAAAATCCATACTTTTAATTGTATCTAATTATGCAACAAAAAGCAAATATTTGCAAGTATTATTTAAAATATACGTAAATTCTTAATTTTTTTTATAAAAATATTTGTAATTTGCATTATATTGTGTTATAATTCTATCGCATTATACTGTAGAGGCAAGAATTGTTTGGTCCTAAAGTGGATTTTTGGCCTTGATTGAGAGTATAAGAATAATAAAGCTATAATATTTTTTAGGAGGTAACTCAAATGGCAAACAAGTGGGTTTACATGTTTGAAGAAGGCGACATGACAATGCGTAACTTGCTTGGCGGTAAGGGTGCAAACCTTGCAGAGATGACTAAAATCGGTCTTCCTGTACCTCAGGGTTTCACTGTTACAACCGAAGCTTGTACTCAGTATTATGAAGACGGTCGCAAAATCAATGACGAAATCATGGCTCAGGTTATGGAAGGCGTTAAGAAGATGGAAGAAATCAACGGCAAGAAGTTCGGCGATTTAAAGAATCCTCTTCTCGTATCTGTTCGTTCAGGTGCAAGAGCATCTATGCCGGGTATGATGGATACTATCCTCAACCTCGGTCTTAATGACGAAGTTGTTGCAACTATGATTGCAGGTAACGATGACCCTGCTTTCGAGCGTTTCGTATATGACTCATACAGAAGATTCATCCAGATGTTCTCTGATGTAGTTATGGAAGTTGGTAAGAAGTATTTTGAACAGCTTATCGACAAGATGAAAGAAGAAAAGGGCGTTCAGTATGACGTTGAGCTTACTGCCGCTGACCTTAAGGAACTTGCTCATCAGTTCAAGGATGAATATAAGGAGCAGCTTGGCTCTGACTTCCCGTCAGACCCTGTTGACCAGCTCAAGCTTGCTATCGAGGCTGTATTCCGTTCATGGGACAACCCTCGTGCAAACGTATATCGTCGTGATAACGATATCCCTTATTCATGGGGTACTGCAGTTAACGTAATGCCTATGGTATTCGGTAACCTTAACAACCAGTCAGGTACAGGTGTTGCATTCACTCGTGACCCTGCTACAGGCGAAAACAAGTTGATGGGTGAATTCCTTATCAACGCACAGGGCGAGGACGTAGTTGCAGGTGTTCGTACACCGATGCCAATCGCTCAGATGGAAAAAGAATTCCCTGAAGCTTATGCTGAATTTATCAAGGTTTGTGATACTCTTGAAAATCACTACCACGATATGCAGGATATGGAGTTCACTGTTGAAAACAAGAAGCTCTATATGCTCCAGTGCCGTAACGGTAAGAGAACAGCTCAGGCTGCTCTTAAGATTGCTTGTGACCTCGTAGACGAAGGCCATAAGACAGAGGCTGAGGCTGTTGCTATGATCGACCCTCGTAACCTCGATACTCTTCTTCACCCTCAGTTTGATGCTGCTGCTATTAAGGCTGCTACTCCAATCGGTAAGGGTCTTGGCGCATCTCCTGGTGCTGCTTGCGGTAAGGTTGTATTCACAGCTGACGACGCAGAGGCTTGGAACGAGAGAGGCGAGAAGGTTGTTCTTGTTCGTCTTGAAACTTCACCTGAGGATATCACAGGTATGAAGGCTTCACAGGGTATCCTCACAGTTCGTGGTGGTATGACATCTCACGCAGCAGTAGTTGCTCGTGGTATGGGTACTTGCTGCGTATCAGGTTGCGGCGATATCGTTATGGATGAAGAAAATAAGAAGTTTACTCTTGCAGGTAAGGAATACCACGAGGGCGACTATATTTCAATCGATGGCTCAACAGGTAACATTTATGACGGTATCATTCCTACAAAGGATGCTACTATCGCAGGCGAGTTTGGCAGAATTATGGGCTGGGCTGACAAGTTCAGAAAGCTTAAGGTTCGTACAAACGCTGATACTCCTGCTGATGCTAAGAAGGCTCGTGAGCTCGGCGCCGAGGGTATCGGTCTTTGCCGTACAGAGCATATGTTCTTTGAAGAGGACAGAATTGCTGCATTCAGAGAAATGATTTGTTCAGACACTGTTGAAGAGAGAGAAGCTGCTCTTGAGAAGATTCTTCCTTATCAGCAGGGCGACTTTGAGAAGCTTTATGAAGCACTTGAAGGTTGTCCGGTAACTATCCGTTTCCTTGACCCACCTCTTCATGAATTTGTTCCTACAGAGGAAGAAGATATTAAGAAGCTTGCTGATGCACAGGGCAAGAGCGTTGAGCAGATTAAGGCTATCATCGCTTCTCTTCACGAGTTTAACCCAATGATGGGCCACCGTGGTCTTCGTCTTGCAGTTACATATCCTGAAATTGCTAAGATGCAGACAAAGGCTGTTATCCGTGCAGCTATCAATGTTCAGAAGGCTCATCCTGATTGGACTGTTGCTCCTGAAATTATGATTCCTCTTTCATGTGACGCTAAGGAACTTAAGTATGTTAAGGATATCGTTGTTGCAACTGCTGATGCTGAAATTGCTGCTGCAGGCAGTGATATGAAGTATGAAGTTGGTACTATGATTGAGATTCCTCGTGCTGCTCTTACAGCAGGCGATATCGCTAAGGAAGCTGAATTCTTCTGCTTCGGTACTAACGACCTTACTCAGATGACTTACGGCTTCAGCCGTGACGATGCAGGTAAGTTCCTCAACGCTTACTATGACGCTAAAATCTTTGAAAGCGACCCATTTGCAAAGCTCGACCAGACAGGTGTTGGCCAGCTTATGGAAATGGCTGTTAAGAATGGTAAGGCTACCCGTCCTTCACTCCACTGCGGCATCTGCGGTGAGCACGGCGGCGACCCATCTTCAGTAGAATTCTGCCACAAGATTGGTCTTGATTATGTATCTTGCTCACCATTCAGAGTACCTATCGCAAGACTTGCTGCCGCTCAGGCTGCAATTGCAGAAATGGACTAATTTTTATATAGCTTTATATAATCAATTGCAGGGGCACTTCGGTGCCCCTGTTTTTTTGTTGCCAAAAACAGGATATATTCCAAATTTAAAAAACAGTGGCGAAATTTTATATATGACGTTATAATATAAGAAAGCGAGGGCGGTTAATATGATTGAAAAGAGATTTGAAGAATTAAATGAAAGAGCATACGAAAGAGGGTATAATACCTTTTCCGATTTTCTTAATATTGAGGAGCAAAGCGTACTGAAATCAACATATTTGCCGTGCGTTCTTTTCGGCGGATATCCTATGGCGGAGCGGGTTGTGGCAGGCTTTGGCAATGATTTGAACGATGAAAAATTTCCCATTGTTTGTATTTGCGTAAAGCCGCTTATGCAAAAATTTGCAGATGAGCTTTCTCACCGTGATTTTTTGGGTGCGCTGATGAATTTAGGTATTAAAAGGGAGCTTTTGGGCGATATAATCGTTAAGGATAACTGCGGCTATATTCTTTGCCTTGAGCATATTGCGCCTTATATTTGCGAAAATCTTGAACGTGTGCGCCATACGAGTGTTAAGTGTGAGAAAAGCAATTTGCCAAATGACTTGAAAAACGAAGCTGAGCCGACGGAGATTTTTGCCGCTTCAAAAAGAATTGACGTTGTAATTGCCGCTGTTTATAACCTTTCGAGAAACGAAACATCTAAGCTTATCAAGGCAGAAAAGGTTTTTGTTAATTCAAGGCTTGTGACGTCAAATTCATATATGCTTTGCGATAACGATATTGTATCCGTTCGTGGTTTCGGCAGATTTTCTTTTGATAAAGAAATCAAAACTACCAAAAAAGGCAGGCTTGTGCTTGAAGTGAAAAAATATTGACAGTCCAAAAAATTGAACTGCCAAAAATAAATGCTATATATAATATGTATATGTGATATAATCTGTTTGAAGGGACGTGAATTTATGAATACTGTTTTACTTTCGGCTATAATAATTTTGCTTATTGTGTGCCTGGTGCTTTTGATAAGGCTCGGCGCAAAAAAAGACGGCTCGTCAAATGAGCTTTTAAAGCAGCAAATTGAGCTTTCGTCAAAGGCGACGGACGACAAAATTTTAAGGCTCAGCGAGCAAATGGATACGCTGACGGATAAGAATTATAAACAGCAAATCGAACTTATGAAAACGCTTAACGACGGCACGCAAAAGCAAATGCAAATGACAGCCGAGTCGCTTGAGCGTATGCAGCAAAGCAACGAAAAAAAGCTTGAGCAAATGCGAAAAACAGTTGATGAAAAGCTTGATGAAACGCTTACGCAAAGGCTTAATTCCTCGTTTGAAACCGTGTCAAAACAGCTTAAAGACGTTTATAAAAGTCTTGGCGAAATGAAAGAACTCAGCTCAAATGTTACAGACAGCGTCGGCTCTTTAAACCGTGTTTTGACTAATGTTAAGGCTCGTGGCACGTGGGCAGAGGTCCAGCTTCAAAATATTCTCGACCAAACGATTGCAAATATGTATGAAACGAACGTCCAAACAAACCCGAATTATAACGGCAGGGTTGAATTTGCGGTTAAAATTCCAAACGGCGATAATGACGAATTTGCATATTTGCCGATTGATTCAAAATTCCCGATGGAGGATTATGCACGCCTTGCCGCTGCAAGTGAGGCAGGGGACGTTGACGCTCTTGCGCAGGCGAAAAAGGCGCTTGAAGTCAGAGTTAAGGACGAGGCGAAGCTGATTAAGCAGTATGTTTGCCCGCCGAATACAACTCCTTTTGCAATAATGTATCTTGCAACAGAGGGGCTTTATGCCGAAATTATTTCGTCTAAAACGGGCATTGCCGAGGCTTTGCAGGCGCAGGGAATTATGGTGGCAGGTCCGTCAACCATTACGGCGCTTCTCAATTCCCTTGCCATGGGATTCAAAACCGTTGCGATTAATAAAAAGGCAAACGAGGTTTATAAGGTGCTCGGTGCGGCAAAGGCGCAGTACGATAAGTTCGGCATCGTTCTTGCCAAGGCTCGCAAAAAGGTTGAAGAGGCAGGCAAGACGCTTGAGGATGCCGAAAGCCGAAACCGCATTATTCAAAAAAATCTTAAATCCGTCGAATCACTCTCCGCCGATAAGGCAGACCAAATTCTCGGCTTGGAATTTGAAAATGAAGAATGATTTGCCAAAAAGAAAACCGAATAGGTTAAAGGGTTTTGATTATTCAAGTGACGGAGTATATTTTATCAATCAAACAGGGCGATTTGCCCTGTTTTTTTTATACCACTTGACAAACGGCAGAAAATATTTTTTAATAAAATTAGAAATTTTTGTCACAAAATCAATTTTTTTAGGGATATAGTATAATGATAGGACTTTTTTTAAATCTGCTTGATACTCAAAGTGAAAAAGACAAATTCATAAAGCTTTACGATAAATACAAAAATATGCTTTATTGGATTTCGTACGGAAAAACGCAAAGCTGTCAGGATGCCGAGGAGTGCGTTCAGGAAACGTTTTTCTATGTCGCAAAACATTTTGAAAAAATCGGCGATGTCAATTCAAGCAAAACCAAGGGTTATCTTGCAACGATTGTAACGGGTTTTTCGATTGACGTTTATAATAAATCAAAAAAATACGGCCGCATTGATATTGAAAATAACAACATGGCGGAAAATTTATCGTATTTTGATAATATCGAAACCGTTGAGCTTTCTTCTGCAATTGAAAACGTGCTTAGCGAGGAAGAAAAAATTTATATCTATCTTAAGTATGCTTACGGCTACAAGAGCGCCGAAATTGCGGAAATTTATAATGTTACGGATATATCGGTGCGCAAAAAGCTTGAAAGAGCCAAAGCGAAATTAAAAAAATATTTTGAGGAGGAAACAAATGACTAATTTTGAAGAAGCCTGCAAAATGTCGGCTGAAAAATGGGCGGCATCTTTTCCCGACGAGGTTGAGGCGCATAAATTCAGCCAAAAGCATATTGACGCCATAAATGAAATTATATATCCAAAGCCTGCACTTAAGGTTAAAAAGCTTTCAAAGAAAACAGTTAGGTTTATCATTATTGCGGCTGTTTTGCTTGCGCTCGCAACTACTGCCATTGCTTCCCCTGCTTTCAGGCAATTTACTTTAAAGGATTTCTCAAACCATAGTGAATATAGGGTTGGTGATATTAAAAAGGCAAAAGCCGTATCATCATTAAAATTGAATTATATTCCCGATGAATTTAAAATGGTTGATAAATCCGAATCGGAGGCTTGGTTTAATTATAGTTATAAAATGGGTGAACAAAAGTTTGAAGTTGAAAAATTAAATTTACGTTCAACAATCAATTTTGATACAGAAAACAGCATAAAAGAAAAATTGCAAATAAACGGAGCGGACGCTGCATATTATCGTACGGCGGATAATTGGGGAACCGTGATATTTAATAACGGCGAATATATTTATTATATCGGCGGTAATATAAGCAAGGAAGAACTTGTTAAAATTGCACAAAACGTAGAATGATGAATTAGGCAAAATGCCGAATTTCCGATTTTTTTAAATTTCTTGTCACAAAATGACCTTTTTTAAGGATTGTGTATAATGAAGGCTTTAATTGGAAAGGAGGAACAGAATTGAAAATCAGTAATTTAGACGGTGTTCAGGTTAAGTTGATGCTTGCAGGAATTATGTGTATGCTTTTTACATTTAGTTGTGAATTTGAAAAAAATATTCCTGTTTGGGGCGATATAGTTTGCTTTTTGGCTATGTTTACTCCGTTTATAGGTATGATTTTGTTTGGTATCGGTTTGTTTACAACCTGCAAGTCAGACAGCGATAAGAATGACGAGTCGGATAAAAAGGAAAATGAATAAGATTTTTAAGTATATAAAAAATTAAAAAGCTTCATAGGCAATGCTAAGAAAGGCATTGCTTATGAAGCACCTCTGAATTATTTTACCCTTGACAAAAAATAAAAAAATATTTATTATAAAATCAGGGACTTTTTGTCATAAAATCGGAATTTTAGATATAGCGTGTAGAGGAAAACATTATGAGTAAATCAAAAAAATCAGTTATTATAATAATCTCTGCGATATGTGCGGCTTTGATTATTGCGCTTGGAATTTGCGTGGGTCAATTTTATTCGTCAACAACGGCAAGTGTTGAAGAATATTGCAAGGAAAATTCGTTCAAGGGTGCAGAGAACTTTGAGATTGATAAATCAAGTGAGCTTGACGGATATGTATTTTGCGTTTCAAAAGACGGCGACGACAGCAAGGGTCAAGAGCTTTTTATATTTTATGAAAAGCCCTTTGGCGCTATAAAAAATACAAACAGATATACCATTGAATATCAGTCGGACGAAAGCGGCGCACAGCCTGTCGGTTCATATCTCTTTAAGCCGAGAGGAAGCGACGAAAGCCGAATGGTTTTCTATTCAAACAATAATGAAAAAGCAACGGATTTTGAATATACGTCGGAATATAACCTTGACGGAAAAGATTGCAAAAGCACGGTTTCGTATTCATTTGGCGAAAATGACTGCGTTATTGCGATTTCAAATCAGCTTCAAAACGAGGAAGCAGTTAAGTCCGCAAGCCTAAAAAAGGGTACAAAGATTATTTATTCATATTGATTTTAAGCTTAAATTAGGAAAAAGAGTTATTCCTGCTCTTGGGAAAATCGAGGTGTGATTATGAAAAAGAAAAGTATAATTGTTATTTTGGCGCTTTTGATTATTACTGCCGCACTGAGCGCAGGGATAACATATTCGGTTATGAATAAGGGAAATGATTTGAGCCTTGGCGGCAGCTATTCAATGGCAGGCGAGGGTATGGGCAGTAAAAATGTGCTTGCACTCAGCGTTATTGACGAGAAAAGCGAAAGCGGCGGAAATTATAAAATTTACCGTGACAATAAGCTGACGCAAAGCGGAAAATATGTTATTTCAAGCGATAAAAAATCAGCCACGCTTTATCAAAACGATAAGCCGTGCGGATTGGTTTATATTAATGACGGCAAGTATTATTATACGGATTCAGCCTTTTCACCGTATGAGATAACAAGAATAAGCGACAGCGAGTTGGAATTTTAGTGCGGTTTTTGCAGGAATTATAGCAAGCGTTATTTATGTATTGTTTTGATTATAAATTTTAAAGAAAAGGAAAACAATAATACTAACTTTTTATTATGGGTGATTATTATGACAAAAAAACAATTTCATATTACTTACTCCGCATTGTTAGCAATATTATTGATTGCAAGCGAGGCTGTTATTTACATTCTGTTCGGCGAAAAGCAACTGACGGACAATGCGCAGATTAGTCGATTGACCGGTGTTGTTCTTATCGTGCCGATAATTTTGAGTTTTTTGAAAGATTTTGTTTTAGAAAAAAGGCAAAAATTGCAACTTGTTTTTCTTGATTTTTGTATAGCCGCATGTGCTTGTTGCAGCATTGTTGTAGCGGTGGCATATCAAAAAAATATTGTTTTGTCAGCTCCGCTTTGGGAGATTTTGGCAGTGATTGTTTTTGCTGTTGCGGTTTTGATGATAATTTTGTTTGTTATATATAAATCGGTTAAAAACAAAAACGTATAGGGTTTCAGGACGTTTTGACTGTTATATACATAATTTTGCGCAAGTGTGTTAATAAATAATTAATTGAACCGATAATAGAATACATTTTAATAAAAACCTTCTTTATTCTATTGATTATAGAGCGAGTATATGCGACTATATAATTGACAAAAGGACAAAGGAGGTTTTCATTATGAAAAAGATTTTGAAAAATTTAATTCCGCCGGCCCTTTATTGGATTACTTTTGCGGTTGGATTTTTTATCGTTTTGGTTTTCGATTTGCCGTCGGGGTATTGGTATCACGCTTTGCTTGCGGTAATGATTATCGTTAATTTGCTCGTGGCTTCTTTTGTAAATGCAAGGCAAATGAAATGGGGCATTTTGGTGCTGTTCATTCAGCTTTTGCTGTCAGGAATTATTCAAATCGCTTTGACAGGCAAGAGCGAATATCCTGAATTTTTCGCTTTGGGAAACTGTTTTTTGTATGGCGTGTTTTATTATGACAGCGCAACACCGCTTATTGTTGAAATTTTCCGCTTGCTGTTTTTATTGATAGCAATAATTATGCCTTATTATTTAGGCTGGTTGATTTATAAACGCAGAGGTAATAAATAAACTTATTTGCCTCCCTTGCAAAGGGAGGTGAGTGCAACTTGTTGCACTCGGAGGGATTGGAAAACGGGGGCTTGAACAATAAGTTCAAGCCCCCGTTCATTTTGTATTATTTTTTTGTGTAGCATACGTGGGAGAAATGTATGCCTTTGTCATGATAGCTTGCAAGAAGCTCTTTTTTATAATCAGCCTTATTAAACGCAGGGAAATATGCATCCGCATCAGGACATTCGGCTTCAATCTCGGTCAAATAAAGCTTTTGAGCCTTTGGCAAAAACTGCCTGTAAATGTCGCCGCCGCCGATGATAAATGCCGTGTCGCTTTCAACTTCATTAAGCGCCTCGCTGATTGAATGAACAACGGTTGCGCCCTCTGCCTTGTAATCTTCTCTTTTGGTGATGACTATATTCTTGCGCCTCGGAAGTGCCTTTGGCAGAGATTCAAACGTTTTTCTGCCCATGATAATTGAACTGCCCGTTGTGGTTTCTTTAAAGAAAGCCATATCATCTTTAAAATGCCAAATTAAATCGTTATCCTTGCCAAGCTCAAGATTTTTGCCTACTGCGGCTATCATACAAATTGTCATACGCTTCTCCTGCTTTTACTGCGAAATAGGGAATTTGATTTTGCCCATGTGTTTATAATCAATAAGCTTAACGTCGTTGCAATCTCTTGAATTGTCAAACTTAAAGAAATCGTCAATTTCGGGATTGAGCCAAAGCTTCGGCGCAGGCAAATCGCCCTGCTCGTCAAATCTTTTAAGCTGCTCCTTAATTCCGTCAATTTGATTAACATAAATATGAGCGTCTTTAATACTCCAGTCCATTGTGCCGGGCTTTAAGCCGCAAACCTGAGCAAGCATGCAAAGAAGTGTTGCATATTGGGTGACGTTAAACGGCAAGCCGAGCGGCACATCGCAAGAACGTTGATGAACCCAGCAGTTGAGCTTTCCGTCTGTCACATCCCATTCGCTTGACCAAACACAGCTTGGAAGAACGGCGGTGTCAAGGTAATCGTTTTGCCAAAGAGTCATTACCATTCGCCTGTCCTCAGGGTGATTTTTGATTTTATCAATAAGCTGCTGCGTCATTTGGAATTTGTTTACAATATAGCCGTAAGCCGTGCCGATTGTATGCGCCCATTCTTTGCCGAAAAACTTGTGAACAGGGGTTTTGACAAGCTTGCCGTTTTCGCCGGGAAGCATTTGAGATGCATTCCAATAGCCCTCGTCGTCAATTTCCCATTCGTTCCAAATTTTAACGTCCCTTTCCTGAAGCCAGCGCACATCGTTTGACTGCGCCTGATATATCCACAGCATTTCAAGAACTGCCTGACGGATAAATAACTGTTTTGTTGTTAAAATAGGGAATTCTTTTGATAAGTCAAAATGAAAATTGTGCGACGGCACCTTGATTGTGTTTGTACCCGTGCGGTTTACAACCTCTGTGCCTTCTTCAAGTATTCTTCTGCATAAACACAAATAATCCTTATCCCATTGCGACATAATAACAGCCCTTTCAAAATAAACTAACGGTATTTTAACACAAAGTTACACCCTTTTCAACAATAAATGCAGTTGAGAGTGTAATTGCCTAACTTTATATCAAATGAATATCAAATAAAAATCAAGTGTTTATTAAATTTTTGTAAAATCTATTTACTATCATTTTATTTGTGATATACTTGAATTGTTAATTTTTTATGAACCGAGGTGTCCTTATGGGAAAGGTTAAATCTTTTTTTAACAGTAAAATTGTTAAAAAAGATGTAGGCGAGCCGACGTATCTTACCTGGAAAGAAGCGTTGTCTTATGCAATGGGCAGAGGTGCTCAAGGTATGAGTACAAGTATGACGGCTTCTAAATATGTCAACTTTTTTATCACCGATGTGCTTCATATTAAAGCACGTCATGCAAGTAACATTCGTCTTTATTGCGGTATTTTTGATGCAATTAATGACCCTATAATGGGTGTAATTGTTGATAAAACACGTTCACGTTGGGGCAAAATGAGAGGCTATATCAAATTTGCACCTTATTTTGTTTCCCTTTTTATGATTCTTTTCTTTGTAGGCAATAACAATTTGTCATACGGATTTAAGATGGCGCTTACTGTTTTTGCTTTTGTAGGTCTTGATGTTACTTATACCGCATTTGACGTACCTATGGGAGCGCTTGCCTTTTCAATGACACCTAACGGAACGGAACGAACGAAGCTTTACGGCATTGCATCTATCGGTCGAATGATTATTGGCGCTATTCCTGCGGCTCTTGTTGCATTTGCCGCTTGGCTTCCTTATTTTAATTCAAATCTTGATAAGGCATATTTGGTTGCCGCAGTGTTATCCGCAGTATTTATTATTGTATTAACACGATTTACCTTTGCAAACTGTCAGGAGCGTATGGAGCACAGCGAGGATACTCCGTCGCTTAATGAATGTATCCATCTGCTTTTGACAAACCGTCCGCTTTTAATGCTTTTCCTTTGTAATATCTTTTTTGTTATTATTAAGGTTTCCGAGCAGTGCTCGTTTTATTTTGCGTATGACTCACTTTTCAACGCAAAGTATAACGGACTTCTCGATGTTGTTAAAGCTCCCGGTTCTGCTTTGGCAGGTGTGCTTGTTCCTATCATTGTTGAGCGATTGGGCGCAAAGAGCGACAGCAAAAAGTTCTATCAGGTTTGCTGCGTTTTGGGTATAATATTAAACGGTCTTTTTGCACTTTTAACATATAACGGCATTATGAATAAGCCTGCCGATAAGCCTGTTTCAACGCTTACGGGTATTATTGTTCTTGTATTTTCTATGCTTGTTACATTTCCGCTTGAATTTAAAAACCTTATGCAAAAGGAAATGGAAGCCGAAACAGTTGACTATGTTGAATGGAAATCAGGCAGACGTGTTGAGGGCACAATGCTTTCGATTATGTCGTTTACAGGTAAGCTTGAGGGCACACTTTCGTCGTTTATCTGCCTTCAGGTGCTTGCAAGAACAGGCTATGTTGAGCATACAAGCGATGTTTCAACCGTTCAAAATCATTCAACCCTTTTGGGTCTTTTCCTTATGACGACCGTGTTCCCGATGATAGGCTATCTTCTTATGCTTGTTCCTATGCATTTTTATAATATCACAGGCGACGGACACAGAAAAATGATTAAGGAAATTATGGAGCGCAGAGAGGCTGAAAAGGCTAAAAAAGAACAGAAAAATGCTGAAAGCGAAACTGTAGAGCAAAAAGCATAAGCAGACTGTCGATAAAGCGGCTAAACCGCGCCGAATATAATAAATAAACCTACTTGTCTCCCTTGCAAAGGGAGATGGGTGCAACTTGTTGCACTCAGAGGGATTGGAACAACGGCAAGGACATCGAGTCCTTGCCGTTGTTGGCGTTTTCCGTCTTTTGCTCGGGGGCAGTACCAACGTACAGCACCCACTCGCAAAATACGAAATTTATCTCACTTTCTCGAAGTCTTTCCAGCGTGTAGAAATTTATAATTCGTTTTTTCTACACGCTGAGACCTCATGTTTGTGAGGTCTTTTTTGTTGCCGTTTTTTATTGACAATAGGGCATAATGTGATAAAATAAATAAAAACGATATTTATCGGGGGAATATATATGAAAAAAATAATATCGCTTGCATTAAGCGTTATTTTGGCATTGTCAAGTCTGTCGTTTGGGGTGGTGACTGCGTTTGCAAACACTAAACAAACGGCGCCTAAAATCGGTTTGAATGAAACCGCTGAGGCTTATGTTGATGTAAATAATAAAAGTTATGTTGAATTTACTCCCGCCACAACGGGATATTATGAGTTTTACTGTTTCACTCAAAGCTATAGCGGAAATATAATGGCGTCGATAGTGGATTATGACGGCGAAACGGACAACAGTGTTATTAACGATAATTATAATCCGAATTTGCTTTGTGCGGCGGAGCTTATGGCAGGAAAAACTTATTATTATGTTCTTGAGTCCGCTCAGCCTGCTTTTTCAAGTGTTGTAAGCGTCAGAACGCATACTCACAACTTCGGCGCAGTTGAAACATATCCTGCTCATTTTGACCAAAATGACAGCGCTTTGAGCTATGACGGATACAGCGAGAGCATTTGTGCCTTTTGCCCTGCAAACACGATAACAGCGTATTATGTTGCACCGGGCAAGGCAAAGGCTAAAACAAAAACATTTACATATAATAAAAAGAAAAAAACAACAAAGATTACGGTTTATGACAGGGCGGGAAATATTATTTCGCCGTCGAATTACACCGTCAGCTACAAGAATAATACAAAACCCGGATTTGCCACGGTCAACATTAAGTTCAAGGGTGTTTATACAGGCTCAATGTCATATAGATTGACAATTAAGCCTAAATCTCAGTCGATATCTTCAATTAAAAGCAAGAGCAAAAAGAAAATAGCCCTTAAGTGGAAAAAGGATTCAACCGTTACGGGATATCAAATTCAGTATTCCACCACCAAAAAATATACTAAAAAAGCAACAAAAACTATCACGATTAATAAAAAAAGCACAACCTCTAAAACGATATCAAAGCTTAAATCAAAGAAAAAATATTATGTAAGAATTCGTGCCTATAAGCAGTCGCAGGGCAAAAAAATCTACGGCGCATATACAAAAACCAAAACTATTAAGGTTAAATAATGATTTTAATATAAATATAGCCTTGAAACGTCTATTATAATATGATAAAATCAAAAACGATGAATAATTTATTCCTAAAAAGGAGGCAAAAATATGCAAATGACTTTTCGCTGGTTCGGCAAGGACCTCGATACAGTTTCTCTTGAGCAAATCAAGCAGATTCCGGGCGTAGTCGGTGTTGTGCCTGCGCTTCATTATCTTCCTGCAGGCGAAGCGTGGGAGATGGAGGACGTGCAGAAAATGTACGACGAAATCACGGCAGCAGGCTTGACGATGGAATGTATCGAAAGCGTAAATGTTCACGAGGATATTAAGCTTGGTTTACCTACAAGGGACAAGCTTATTGAAAACTACAAAAAATCCATCAGAAATCTTGCAAAAGTAGGAGTTAAGGTTATATGCTATAACTTTATGCCTGTTTTTGACTGGACAAGGACAGACCTTTATATGCCTTTGCCTGACGGCTCTACCTGCCTTAGCTATGACGGCAAGCAGGTTGAGGGCAAATCTCCCGAAGATATGTTTAAGGAGATTGACGATAACTCAAACGGCTACGCAATGCCGGGTTGGGAAACCGAGAGAATGGGCGAGATTAAAGAGCTTTTTGCAAAATACAAGGGTGTAACCGCCGATGATTTATGGGCAAACCTTAAATATTTTCTTGAAGCTATTATGCCGACATGTGAGGAATGCGATGTTAAAATGGCAATCCATCCGGACGACCCGCCTTGGGGTATTTTTGGTCTTCCTCGCATTATTACGGGTAAAGAGGCTGTTGAAAAGCTTCTTAATATGGTGCCGAGCAAGTATAACGGACTTACTCTTTGCACAGGTTCACTCGGTGCAAGCCCTGATAACGATATGGTAGAAATTATTAAAGCAGCAGGAAATCGAATTTATTTTGCCCACCTTCGCAATGTTTCAATAAACGACAGATGGTTTAACGAAACCGCCCACGAAAGCGACTGTGGCTCGCTTGATATGTATGAGATTGTTAAGGCTTTGCAGGAGGTTGGATTTGACGGATATATCCGCCCTGACCACGGCAGAATGATTTGGGGCGAAGTTGCACGTCCGGGCTACGGTCTTTATGACAGAGCCTTGGGTGTAAGTTATCTCAACGGTCTTTGGGAAGCTGTTGAAAAAAGCAGAAAGGAAAAATAATTTTATGTTTAATCACGAAAATTTAAAAGGCAAGGTTGCTGTTGTAACAGGCGGCGGCGGTGTTCTTTGTGCCGCTTTTGCAAAAACTCTTGCAGCTCAGGGCTGTAAGGTAGCAGTTCTTGACCTTAATGAAGGCGCTGCGCAAAAATGTGCAGACGAAATCAACGCAAACGGCGGAGAGGCTATTGCAGTCGGCTGTAATGTTCTTGAACTTGAATCTATGGAGAATGCTCGCAAGACTGTTAATGAAAAGCTCGGTACATGCGATATTCTTTTAAACGGTGCAGGCGGTAATAACCCTAAGGGCACAACTACTAAGGATACTCTTGAAAAAATCGACCTTGTTCAAAAGGATGAAAACGTAAAGACATTCTTTGACCTTGACCCTAACGGTATCAGCTTTGTATTTAATCTTAACTTTCTTGGCACTCTTATTCCTACTCAGGTTTTCGCTAAGGATATGGCTGAAAAGGAAAAGGGCACAATCATTATGATTACTTCAATGAATGCCTTTAGACCTCTTACACGTATTCCTGCTTACAGTGCCGCAAAAGCCGCTGTTAAGAATTTCACCGAGTGGATGGCAGTTCATTTTGCACCGCTTGGAATCAGAGTGAATGCTATTGCTCCGGGATTCTTTTCAACAAAGCAGAATGCTACTCTTCTTTGGAACGAGGATGGCACTCCTACTGAAAGAACGGGCAAAATTCTTGCCGCAACACCTATGGACAGATTTGGCGAGCCTGAGGAGCTTTCAGGCACACTTCTTTTCCTTTGCGACGATACCTATTCAGGTTTCATTACAGGTGTAAACATTCCTGTTGACGGCGGATTTAACGCTTATTCGGGTGTTTAATTAATAATAAATATTACTAAGGGCGATTTGATTTACATTTCGCCCTTTTTAAATAGGTGATGAAATGGATAAAACCAAAAAGAAAAAGACGCTTGCAATAGTTATTTCCTGCATTGTTGTGATTTTGGCGGCAGTAGTTTTGTATATCGGTTTCGGCGTTATCGGAACTGACAGCAAGGTTGTTTACGGTCAAAGTAATTTGGTTAATGCAAACAAAAACGGCAGCAACACTACTGTTATCGACGTTAACACAAATTATCAGATTATGAACGGCTTTGGCGCTTCGGCTTGTTGGTGGAGCCAAGACGTCGGCGCTTGGGACAATGCAGACGAGATTATGCAAGCGCTTTATGATTCCGACAAAGGAATAGGGCTTAATATTTATCGCTACAATCTCGGGGCAGGCTCAAAAAACGACACTCATATTTTGACTGAAAATCGCAGAACAGAGTGCTTTTTGAATGCTGACGGAACTTATAATTTTAATAACGACAAAAATGCACAGGCTTGCCTTGAACTTGCAAAAAAATATGCAGGCAAGGATATGCGCTTAACTCTTTTTTGCAACAGCGCTCCCGTTTATCTTACCAAAAACGGTGCGTCTTATTGCATACCTTATAAAAATGAGGACGAGCCGTGGATATCCAATCTTGATAAATCAAAATATCCCGATTTTGCGGATTTTTGCTATAACAGTGCAGAGTATTTTGTAAATAAAGGATACCGTGTAACAAGCGTTTCGCCGATTAATGAGCCGCAATATAATTGGGCGGCTTGGTATAATGACGATAACACTTATAGCGTTAATCAAGAGGGCTGTTATTATTCTAAGTATGAGGCGAGGGATTTGCTCAAAACATTTGTAAAGAAATTTAAAGGCTCGGAGTTGGATAAAAAGGGCGTTAAGGTTTCTATGTTTGAATCAGGCTCAATGGAGGGCGACGATTCAAGCTGTGCGGCATATATGGATTGTATTTTAGGCAGAGGGCCTAAATATGTTTTTAAAAATGCAAAGCTTCGCAAATATTTTAAAGAAGTAAGTATGCATTCTTATTGGTCGGGTGCAGATACTAAGAAAAATGCGGAAAATTATATCAGCGATAAATATTCCAAGTATTCTGTTGCCGCTACGGAATATTGCCAAATGACCGACGATAAAAATACAGGTGTTTATGATCTTATTGCTAAGGAGAAAAAAGGTACTAACGGCACATCTATAAAATACGGCGTCGCAATGGCAAATACCATTGTTGACGATTTGACTATAATGAATGCAAACGAATGGGATTGGTGGACTGCGTGTTCTTACGGCACTTATACCGACGGACTTATTTATCTTGATGAGGATAATCACGAAAATCTCGATTTTTCAAAGAGATATTACTGCCTCGGCAATTTTTCAAAATTCATTAAAGAGGGTGCGGTAAGAGTTGCGTGTTCTTCGGGTGTCAAAAATGTAAGAAGCGTTGCCTTTGTGAATGAGGATAATACTGTTGTAACTGTATATGTTAATAATAATGATAAAAAAGCATATACAACAATTGACTGCGAAGGCGATTATGCTGTTTATACAACCGACAGGGACAACGACATTGCAAAAACCGACTTCGGCAAAGCCAAAAAGGTCAAGGTTTCACTTCCTGCTTCAAGCGTTGTAACCGTAGTTTATGAAGCAAAATAAAAATGTATAATTAAACACCTCAGGGGTAATAATACTCTTGAGGTGTTTTTTATGGCTACAAAAGATAAACCAAATAATAAAAATTTAAGAGCGCTTTTCTCTGTCATTTGCCTTTGCATTGTTGCACTTGGGCTGATAGTTTATTTTTCAACCAATTCTGCCCACACAACGGATGTAAACGAGGCGACAACGGTTGTTGATAAGGCTAAGGACAAAGAAAAAAAGATTACGACTCAACCGTCAACTGCCCTGACAACGCAGGAAAATACGCAAGCTCAAACAACAAAAAAGAGCGAAAATAAAAAGCCGACAACAGTTACCTCAACCGAGGTTTCAACAATGACGTCGAGTGATACAAATATTCCCTATAAATCTTTTTATAAATACCCTTGCGATGAAACGGTATTGACGCCTTACAGCGAGGAACTTGTTAAAAACAAAACTATGAACGATTACAGAGCGCATACTGCAATCGATTTTAAAGCGGCAAAGGGTACAAAGGTCATTTCTATTAACGACGGACTTGTGCTTTCGGTAACGAAGGACGCTATGCTCGGCACGGTTATTGAAATTGACCACGGCTCAAAGCTTGTCGCTCGCTATTGCGGTATGGATACGGTTAATGTGTCTGAGGGGGATTATGTAACTATCGGCGAAGTCCTCGGCACTCTCGGAACAACTCCGTTTGAGGAAAAAAGCGAAAGCCATCTTCATTTTGAAACTTTGCTTGATAATAAATATGTAAATCCGCTTAATGTAATGGGCAAAACAGAGTAAACTTTTGATAAAGTGAAAACAGCGACTTGAACTTATCAATTCAAGCCGCTGTTTTTGTATAAATGTTATAATATATAATTTGTGGGGGCGAACATTGTTCGCCCGTTTTTATTCGTTTATATCCGTATTTTCGTCTGATGGCTGTTGTTCGTTTTCGTTATCCTGAACTTCAACCGAAGTGCTTTCGTCATTTGCCTCAGGCGATTGAACGGTAGGATGATAATATTCATCAACCTCGCTGTTTGCCGCCTCGCTTGGTGCGCTGTTGTTTTCGGCTGCTATATCGTCAGTATTCGCATACGACGGATATGAACCACTTTGAACAGGCTCTTGCTCTGTCGGAACACTGTTTGGATTGTAGGAATAAAACGGAGCTGCATTTTGATTTTGTGCAGTTTCGTTTTGAGCACTGCTTTGTGTATTATCACAATTATTAGGATTGTAGTAATAATTGCTTTGATTGTTGTTATCGTTATAGTTTTGATTGCCGTTTTGAGCACCTGCAAAAGCATATTTAGCCGCTCTTTGCTCTTGCGAAAGAAAATCATCCTCGGTAATTTTTCCCTCTTGAAGCGCCCTGAGTTTGAAGTTTTCATAATAGAGTGCCTGAGTGGTGAAATAATAAGGAATTACATAAATGCTTGCAATGCCGAATGTGATGCAGGTAAGAAGCCACCAGCCGATAAAGCTTAAATCAAGAGCGAAAAGCTCGCCTCTGTTGCCGGCAACCATTTTTTTAGATAACTTGAGAGCCTCTGTCGGCTTCAAATTCGGGTTTTCGCACATAAGCTGGAATGCAAAGTATGAACTGTAGTGATAAACTATTCCCGGGATTACGAAAAGAAGCGACCAAAGGAATTCAAAAACACCTCTTAAAATATAAATAACGATTTTGTTGCCGTATGTAGGACCGAACGAAATCTTGAAAATATTTTGAATTTCTTTGCCAAGCCCCAATTGCTCGTTAGGGTCACGCTTAATAAGCAAAACGTAAAAGCCGCAAAGCGAAACAAAAAGAGGCGAAAGTATCACCGAAACAACAGTAAGGCTTTTTAATCCTATATCTTCAAGACCGATGTTTCCGTTTACAAACATCGTTGACGGCTTGGTTGAACTGCCGATTATTTTATCTGACGGAGTATATTTTTGACCGAAGCTTTCAATCGGGTTGTCGCTTGAGCTGTCGCCTGAATCGTTACCATCATCGTAGTCATAATCGTGATTGCCGTTTCCAAAATAATTAAAGAAATCCTCAGGTGTGTTTTGACCTGAACTGTTATCGCTTGAGCCGTTGCTTGGGCCGAAAATGTCTTCCAAATTGTCTCTGCTGTTGTATGCGGAAATGCCTACCGTTAAGCCGTTTACCAAAAACAAAACGATTGCGCTTAACACAAACAGTGCAAATATCTTTTCTTTAATAATCTGCTTAGCCTGCGATTTAACTAAGCTTCTGTTGATTTTGTTCATAATTTTATCCTCCTTTGGATAAACTAAAACTCAACCTTTTCCTCAATAAACTTTGAAAGTTCATCAATAGAAATTCTAACCTGCTCCATAGTGTCACGGTCACGTACTGTTACGCAGTTATCCTCAACCGAGTCAAAGTCATAGGTTATGCAGTAAGGAGTACCGATTTCGTCCTGACGGCGATATCTCTTGCCGATAGAGCCGGCGTCGTCATAGTCAATGTTGAATTTTTTAGAAAGCATTGCATAAACCTCGCCTGCCTGCTCGTTAAGCTTTTTTGAAAGCGGAAGAACCGCAGCCTTAAACGGCGCAATAGCAGGGTGGAAGTGCATAACAATTCTCTTGTCGTTCTTTTCTTCGTCAAGAACCTCTTCGTCATAAGCTTCGGTAAGAAGTGCCAAGAATAAACGCTCAACACCGAGTGACGGCTCAATAACGTAAGGAACATATTTTTCGCCTGTTGCCTGGTCAAAATATTCAAGGTTTTTGCCGCTTGTTTTGATATGCTGAGTGAGGTCGTAGTCTGTTCTGTCTGCAACGCCCCAAAGCTCACCCCAACCAAACGGGAATTTATATTCAAAGTCTGTAGTTGCCTTGGAATAGAAGCAAAGCTCCTCTTGGTCGTGGTCACGAAGTCTGAGGTTATCCTTGCTGATGTTAAGAGAATAAAGCCAATCACGGCAGAAGCTTCTCCAATAATCAAACCATTCAAGGTCAGTGCCCGGTTTGCAGAAAAATTCAAGCTCCATTTGCTCAAATTCTCTTACACGGAAGATAAACTTACCCGGTGTAATCTCGTTACGGAAGGATTTGCCGACCTGTGCAACACCGAAAGGAATTTTCTTTCTTGTTGTTCTTTGAACGTTTGCAAAGTTTACAAAAATACCCTGTGCAGTTTCAGGACGGAGATAAATTTCGTCCTTAGCATCCTCAGTAACACCCTGAAAAGTTTTAAACATAAGGTTGAATTGGCGGATGTCGGTAAAGTTGTGAGCGCCGCAATTAGGGCAAGGAATATTGTGCTCCTTAATATAAGCAGCCATTTCCTCGTTACTCCAACCTGCAACATTTGTGCCGTCAAAGCTTTCAATCAAGTCGTCTGCTCTGTGCCTTGTTTTACATTCGCAACAGTCCATAAGCGGGTCAGAGAAGCCGCCGAGGTGACCTGAAGCAACCCAAGTCTGCGGATTCATAAGAATTGCGCTGTCAAGGCCTACATTGTATTGGTTTTCCTGGATGAATTTTTTTCTCCAAGCTTTTTTGATGTTTTCCTTAAGTTCAACGCCGAGCGGACCGTAGTCCCATGTATTTGCAAGACCGCCGTAAATCTCAGAGCCGGGGTAAACAAATCCTCTTCCCTTGCAAAGAGCAACAAGCTGGTCTAAAGTTTTTTCTGAATTATCCATTGCATTTTCCTCCGTTAGTATATAAACCATAGTTATATACATTATATTCTACTATGTTTTTATTAATAAGTCAATTATAAGTTGTGAATAAGTAGCCACAACCCGCCCGATATATGTAATTATTAGATTATTTATTTTCAATAGTGTAACCATTAAGTTATGATAATCATATCATCGGCATTTGAACGTTTTGTCTTAATATCCTAAAGGATACGGCGACAAAACGTTGGGCGTTTGAATTTTTAGCAAAGGGGCAGTACCAACGTACAGCTCCCTTCACTAAAAATCCAATTCTGACTACTTCTTCGCAACTTTTTCTTTTCAAACACGGAGTTTAAAAAGAAAAAGGGAAAGCATTGCTTTCCCTTAAACGAACCTTAATTAATTTATACTTACCAGCCTAAGCGCATAATTGTAAGTGTGCACTTGCCGGTGCCGTATCTGTAGCAAGCTCTGTGTCCTTCAGGTGTGAAGATATCTACTCGACCTACCTGTGAAAGTCCTGAGCCGCCTCTGTCAACTACTGTGTAGTTTGTGCCGTCAATATTGACGATTGAGCCCATAGGAAGCCAATTGCAGGCAATGTAATAAGGATTTTTCATTCCGTTTGATACATGTCTGCCGCTTGCAGTTTGACCTGAGCCTGTGCCGCAAGTACCGCATGCACAATAGTGGGTGTATCTGCCTGTAATAACTTGACCTACCTTGTAGCCTCTTTTTTTCGATACGCCGTTGGTTTTAACCTTTGCGCCGTCTGTTTCTTTAGTGCCAACCTTTACTACCTGGTTTTTTGCCTTGGTAATAACCTTTTTGCTGACAACCTTTTGAGTTTTCTTTTTGCCGTTTACATATTTAACTTTATATGTTACGTTGGCAGTACCCTTTTTACCCTTTTTAACTACGGTTTCAATACCTTCGTAAACATCGTCGTTTTCTTTTTCAACGGTTTTATATTTGATTTTTTCTTTTTTGGTAACTTGCTTATATGTTACACGGTTTACCGTTACCTTGGTTTTTTTGGTAATCTGCTTGTTTTGAGCCGGAGTGGTGTAGTCGTTGCTTCCCAAATCTACGTTTGCTGCGTCAAGAAGGTCTGATACCGTTCCGCTTACAACAGGCACCTTGTATGTTTCGCCGTCAACCTTAAGTGTGGTTGTCTTAGATGAAATATACTTGATTACCATACCGCTTGTAACTGTATCGCTGAGCTGGCAGTTAAGAGTAACATTGTTTGTGTTAAAGCCGATTTCGTCGAGCGCCTCTTTAACTGTGTCGCCATATACGTTATAAGTGTTGATAGTTCCATTGAACTCTACATTAACATCATTAAGTCTGTCAATTTTGATTACTCCGCCCTTACCTGCGTTAAAAGAGCTGATATCGAGTTTGTCTGTATCGTTCAATGCAATGTTTGCTTGCGACAGGATTTCGATAGGTTCCGTTTCGTTTGTCGTAATTGAATATGTGTTATTATCAACGTCAATTTGAACATTATAGTTAGAAGCCATTTGAGCAAATGCTGTTGATGCAAAAATTACGATTGCCAACACGAATACAATTACTGCCGTTACGACTTTGCGACTTAAGCCACGTATGTCTCCGGCTGTTGATTGGTTAGTCATCTTAATCTCCTTTTGTGATAGAAATATTAGGGTTTCGCTTTGAAACATAGTTCCTAATACCGACACGAATGTAGCTACATAAAATTTCGTATCGAGCAGAGTTGTTTTTTCTGCTTCACCGTTATTATTTCCTCGAGCGATTGCCATTATAGTGACAAATGCATAATGTGTCAATAATTCAGAAGTTAAGATTTTGTATAATATGCACAAACGTTTTTAACATTGTAGTATGGTTACAAAAGGGTTACACTATATCTTGTGGTTATATTCTTTAATGATTTAGCGTACAAAAGTATTTTTTTGTAAAATCCTTAGAAATGCCACTTTTAAATCTTACAATTTGTAACATTTTTATTTGTGGCTTTTTAAAAACTCAATATATTGTATAAAACAGAGAAAAAAAGAAAACGCACAACATTATATAGATATTGTACGAAAAGCTAACTGTTAGTGTTTCGTACAATTATTTTTGCCGTATTGTAAGCACTTTTGTTCGATAAAATGCTCTGAAATCGCACCGTTACTTATATATGATATTTATTATATATTATATTATTTAAAACTATTATATATAGAAGTGCAAAATGCAGACAAGAAAAAAGTCTGTAACCGTAAAATCAGGTTACAGACTGTAATTATTTGCGATTTTAAGTCGTTATTTTGAATCGAGTGATTTGGTGATTTTAACATTTGCAAAAACAGAGATTGCCGCAAGCAAAACTCCCAAAACTATGCTTACACAGCAAGCACCGTTTACCGCCGACGTAAATGCCGTTTGATAAATTTGCGGTGAAATGTTAAGCCCTTGCGAAATTCTTGCAATAAGGCTTGCTATGCCTGCTGCGGTGAATGTAAATCCTGTTACGGTAAATGCAACAAAGATATTAAACATAATTTCACGTGAACGCCTAAACAAAACAAGAAGTAATATTATAGGTAAAGCAACTAAAAGAATCCCGATTGAAAGAAAATGCAAATAATTGCTGTTGAAAGTGCTGATAAAATCAGCGATGGCCTCCGTGTTCTTCAGCCCAAAGCAGTCGGAATAAGCTTGAGCCGCCTTTACCGCCGTGTTGTGAATAAGCACTTCGTCATATTGCATATTGTTGCCCTCAAGATATTCCTTGCAAAGAGAGTCAAACTGCGCAATTTGATTGTTTGAATAAAGGTCGGGGTTGTCCTGATTGTAAAGCCTTGTAAGTGCGCTTGAATTTGAAATGTCATTATTTTTGTATACTGCGTCAAAAACTCTTGACGGAATACCGCTTTGCGCCTCAAGCACGCTTATTTGGTCCTTAAATGCTTTTTCACATTGCTCGCTTACATTGCATTTGTCAAAAACATAATCCATATATTTTTGCGACAAAACAGTAGATTTTGTTATTGAAATTCCGAATAATAAAATCGAACCTGCGGCAATGAGCAGGGTAAGGATAAAGCATATTGCTTTTCGTGATTTTGAAAGTGTCATCTGCTCCTCCTTATGCGTTTACCTTGGCGCCGCTTTTCATAACCGCAACGCAAACATAGTATTCGTTTGATATTCCTGCTCCGACGCTATTGTCTGTATAAAGCACAAGTGCTCTTGAAAGCCCTGCACCGGCATTTTTTAGCTCGTGCTTGTTATGAGCGGTGTATATGCTTTTAATTGTGTATTCATAAGAGGAATAGAAAGTGTCAATATTTATTGTGTCACCCTTGCTTGCAAGTTTGATTTTTGCACTGTTATTTTTGTAAACTTCTGCAAAGCAGGTGCCGATTTCACCCGGAAGCGATGAGCCTATATTAATGTTAAATCTTTCGTTAGCATTGACTTTATCTGCCTTGTAAATAAGCGGCAGGCTCTCGTCGCCGACGCTTATTGTGCCGATTACAGAGTTGTTTTCAAGCTTGTTAAACGATGATTTTTTTATATTTCCGTTTTCCTCTTTAATGTCAAAAGAGGTTATTTCATTAACTTGCTTGCCCTGCTCGGCTGCCATTTGAAAGCCTTTATCAGGGGTAAGTGCGTTAATGATTCCCACATACAAAACAGAAAGTATAATCGCTGTAAAAATCGGCAAAAGTATTCCGTTAATTAATAATCTTTTTTCATTTTTTGTCATATTTTTGCCCTGCTATCTGTTGATATCCTGCGCCTGAAGGGCGTTTTGCATAAAATTATTCTTTTTCTTCTTAGGCTTGTATGCAGGTGGGTTTTTAAGCTTCTTCATAAGGCTGCTGCCTTTTTTTGCGGTGAGCTTGTTAATCTCGTGAACAGGGCCTGACATATAGTCTGACATATACTTGTCAGCCACAGCCATCATATCCTTGTCATTTTGCATAGCACCCAAAATGGTTACGCCGATAACGTCCTGAACCTCGTTTGTGCCGTCCTCATAAACTTCGTTGAGCATTTTGAAAAGCCTTTTTTGGTCAGCGCTGTTTCCGTTTTTGATTACATCTATTACCTTAGGTGTGCCAATCTCCGTGAAAAATGTTTCAGGTAAAAATTCACCGTATTTTACAATATTTTTCTTGATATCTTCTTTAAATTCGGGATATAAAGCGCCAAATCTGTTTGCAAGTGAGTCGCAATCATAGCTGATAACTCCGTTTTTAGCCTTTGTTCTTGAAACAGCCTTAGGCATTTTAACCTTGTCAAGATTAACCTGCTTTCTTGCCTTGAAAATTCCGCTGATTTCGTCGTTGATTTCGTTGCCGAGGCTCTTTGCGTCTTTTTCATTGTAAGTCTCTGCATCAAAAAGCGAACGTGAAATAGTATCAAACTGAGGTTCGCTAGCCTTGTAATCATAGCAACATTCAAAAGCCATCGTGCTTGCATTGATGTCGTACATAATTCTGTATGCGCCTTTTTCGCCTGCAAAAGTTATGCTCTTTTCATCCTCGTTAACTTTTTTGAAGTCAAGTTCCTCGTTAGTTTGGATGAGCTGTTTTTCTGCAATCTTAAAAACTTCACTTATTTCCATATCTTTATCGTTCTCCAATTAAATTTTAAATTAAAAGCTAAATATTTTAATCAGCTTATTATAACATTAAAGTGTGTGCTTGTCACTATATTTTTTATTTGTTAATAATTATTATATTATAAATATAAAATCTTTATTATAAAAGTAACTATTTGTATATAATACATTATTGATTATTGAATGTGATTGTGATAAAATATTATGAATATATATAGATTTAGGTGACTCAAATGATAAATAATGATAAAAAAATAACCCTTGCGGTTATATTTGGCGGCGTATCGTCGGAGCACGATATCAGCTGCATTTCGGCTAAGGGTATCGTTTCAAACATTGATTATAACAAATATAATTTAATTCTTCTCGGTATTACCAAGGACGGAAGATGGTTTATTTTTAATGATAATATCGAACTTTTGCCTGAGGATAAGTGGCTCAATTCAAAAAGCCTTGTCCCTGCCTATATTTCGCCGGACTCCTCTGTCCACGGCATAGTTACGGCTAAGGGTGAAATCATTAAGCTTGACTGTGTATTTCCTGTTCTCCACGGCAAAAACGGCGAGGACGGAACTGTTCAGGGGCTTTTGCAGCTTGCTCAAATTCCTTATGTAGGATGTGACGCAACCTCGTCAGGTGTTTGTATGGATAAGGCTGTTGCAAATGCCGTTGCAGATGCATTTGGCATCAATCAAGCGAAGTGGTGTGCTTTTACCCAATATGATTTTAATAAAAACAGGCAGGAATGTATTGATACTGCCGTTAATAAGCTCGGCTTTCCTATCTTTGTTAAGCCGGCAAATGCAGGTTCTTCTGTCGGAATTACAAAGGCTCACGATATTCCTGAGCTTATTGAAGCTATGAATGTTGCGTTTAATGAGGATAAAAAGGCTGTTTTGGAGGAATTTATTGACGGCCACGAGGTTGAGTGTGCCGTTTTGGGCAATGAAGAACCTATTGTAGCCGAGGTTGGCGAGATTAAGGCTGCGGCTGAATTTTACGATTTTGACGCTAAATATAATAATCCTGCAAGCGAGCTTTGTATCCCTGCCGATATTGACCTTGAAAAGAGAAATGAAGTTAAGGCACAGGCTGTTAAGGCGTATAAGGCTCTCGGTTGCGAGGGTATGTCTCGTGTTGATTTCTTTGTAAGAAACAGTGACGGCGCAGTTCTTCTTAACGAAATAAATACTATTCCGGGTCAAACTCCTATCAGTATGTATCCTAAGCTTTTTGAAGCAGCAGGCGTACCTTATAAGGAGCTTATTGACAGGCTTATCGGTTGTGCGTTGTCACGTGGCGGCAAGTTTTAATTATGGAAAAGGTATTAATTGAAGTAATAGGAACTCAAAATATCGACAGTCAGTTTGACAAAACGGAGCTTAAAACAGTCGGAACATTTGAGGAACTTGAAGAAAAATATATTATCAGATATAAGGAAGAGCAAGGCGAAGGGGAAGCGCCTGTTGACGTAAGCGTTGTTGTTTTGAAGGACGAAAGCGTTGTTGAAATGACTCGTGACGGCGCAATTTCCTCAAGACTTGTTATTGAGCGTTCACAGAGAAATCTTTGCCATTACGGCACAGCTTACGGCGATATACTTATGGGCATTTCGGGCCACTCAATTGAGCATGAGCCAAATGAAAACGGCGGCAAATTCTCATTTGGATATGATATTGATATCAACGGTGCCCTTGCTTCCAAAAATCGTGTTAAGCTTACATATAAAAAGAAAAAGCAACCTAAATAACAGGAGTAAATAAGATGTCAAAAATAGTTAAAAAGACAGAAATTGAATTAAAAAATATAATTGAGCAGGCTGTTAAAAAGGCTGTTTCAAACGGTGCTTTGCCTGAGGCTGAAATGCCGCAATTTAACATTGAAAAGCCGGCTAATAAGGATAACGGCGATTATTCAACAAACGTTGCAATGGCGGGCGCACGTGCTTTCAAGAAAGCGCCGAGAATGATTGCTGAGGCTATTGTTTCTTGCATTGACCTTGACGGCACAGCATTTGAAAGGGTAGAGATTGCAGGCCCAGGCTTTATGAATTTCTTTTTATCTCAGCAGTTTTATTCAAATGTGCTTAAGGACGTTTTTTCTTGCGGCAAGGATTACGGCAAGAGCGATTACGGTCAGGGCAAAAGGGTGCTTGTGGAATTTGTATCTGCCAACCCGACAGGCCCTATGCATATCGGCAATGCCCGTGGCGGTGCAATAGGCGACTGCCTTGCAAGCGTACTTGATTGGGCAGGCTTCAGCGTTAACCGTGAGTTTTATGTAAACGATGCCGGCAACCAGATTGAAAAGTTCGCAACCTCGCTTGAGGTTAGATATCTTCAGCATTATGAACCGTCAATTGAGCTTCCTGAGGACGCTTATCACGGTCAGGATATTGTTGAACACGCCGAGAATTTTATTAAGGAATACGGCGACAAATATGTAAATGCAGACTCAAAGGAGCGTCGCAAAGCGCTTGTTGATTTTGCACTTCCTAAGAATATTGCGGGCCTTGAAAGGGACCTTGGAAGATACAGAATTACTTATGACAAATGGTTTAGAGAGTCAACACTTCATAATGACGGCTCTGTTCAAAGGGTTATTGACGCACTTAAGGAAAAAGGCGTAACTTATGAGCAAGACGGCGCATTGTGGTTTAAAGCAAGCGAATACGGCAATGATAAGGATATAGTTCTTGTAAGGGCTAACGGACTTCCGACATATATTGTGCCTGATATCGCTTATCATTATAATAAGCTTGTTACCCGTGGTTATGATAAAGCTATCGACGTTTTGGGCGCTGACCACCACGGCTATGTTCCACGTATGAAAGCGGCTCTTACAGCTTTAGGGCTTGACGCTTCAAGGCTTGACTGCGTAATTATGCAGATGGTAAGGCTTGTAAGAGAGGGCGAAACAATTAAGCTTTCAAAGCGTTCGGGCAAGGCAATTACCCTTAACACTCTTATTGACGAAGTGCCGCTTGACGCTGCAAGATTTTTCTTTAATTTAAGGGAGCCTAATTCTCATTTTGATTTTGATTTGGAACTTGCGGCTAAGCAGTCAAGCGAAAATCCGGTATATTATGTTCAATATGCTAACGCAAGAATTTGCTCTATTATTAAAAAGGCTCAGGAGCAGGGAGTTGAGCTTAAAACACCGAGTGATGACGAGCTTGCGCTTCTCAATTCCAAAGAAGAGAAGGACCTTATCCGTCACCTTTCATTGCTTACTGATGAAATTGTTTCGGCGGCGAAATCCTATGACCCGGCTAAAATTACGCATTATGTTATTGAGCTCGCAACTCTTTTCCATAAATTCTATAATGCACAAAGAGTTATGCTTGATGATAACGAAGGCCTTATGCAGGCAAGACTTTTCCTTTGCAAGGCTGTTAAGGACACGATTTATAATATTTTGACTATGCTTAAAATAACTGCTCCTGAAGTTATGTAAGAGAGGTAATATATGGCAAATATTAAGGATAAAACGCTTTATTTTGTGGGAAATAAGCTGCTTAAATACGTTTATAAAAACCCTCAAAAAAATATGCTAAAGCTAATAAAGATAGGCAAGGCGGTTGCAGGCAAGATGTACCCTGAAAGCACTTTTACAAAGCCTATCGAAATTATCAGCGACCCTACCAATGTTTGGCATAAATATTTATTTGACGGCTTGAGGGATATCGACCCTGATTTCTTTTGCTCTGCGGCGCTTACCTTTGCGATTGATTTGGGGCTTAACGGCACTAAGACCATTCGTAAAAGACGTGAGCAGGAGCATTGCAATATCCCTTGGGTAATTCTTATGGACCCGACTTCTGCCTGCAATTTGAAATGCAAGGGCTGTTGGGCTGCCGAATACGGCTATAATTCAAATCTTACTCTTGACGAAATGCGCAGAGTTATAAGCGAAAGCAAGGCGCTCGGCACTCATTTTTATATGTTTACGGGCGGCGAACCGCTTATTCGCAAAAAGGATATTATTACCCTTGCAAGGGAAAATAAGGATTGCATTTTCCTTGCGTTTACCAACGGCACACTTGTTGACGATAAGCTTTGCGAGGACATCAAATCTTGCGGCAACCTTGCGCTTGCGCTTTCGATTGAAGGTTCTGAGGAAGTTAATGACAGTAGGCGAGGCGAGGGTGTTTATCAAAAAACGCTTAATGCTATGAAGCTTCTTAAAAAGCATAAATGCCTTTTCGGCACTTCTGTTTGCTATACTTCTAAGAATTATGACAGCGTAACGAGTGATGAATTTTATGATTTTATGATAGAAAACGGCGCAAAATTTGCGTGGTATTTCCACTATATGCCTGTCGGCGCAGATGCTGATACAGAGCTTCTTTTAACTCCTGAGCAAAGAGAGCACGTTTATCGCACCATTCGCCAAAACCGTAACAGCAAAACGGGCAAGCCTATTTTTACGGTAGATTTTCAAAATGACGGCGAGTTTGTCGGCGGCTGCATTGCAGGCGGACGTAACTATTTCCACGTCAACAGCGAGGGCGATGTTGAGCCTTGCGTATTTATTCACTACAGCGATTCAAATATAAGGGAAAAGAGCATTTTGGAATGTCTTAAATCTCCTCTTTTCCACGAATATTATAAGGGTCAGCCGTTTAATGATAATATGCTTCGCCCGTGCCCTATGCTTGAAAATCCGCAAAAGCTCAGGCAGCTTATTAATAAGACCAGTGCTAAGTCAACAAATCTTCTCCAGCCTGAAAGCGCAGAGGAGCTTTGCTCAAAGTGCGACCTTTATGCTCAAAATTGGGCGCCAAAGGCTAAGGAAATTTGGGAGGAGCAGGAGCGCTTCCACCCATTCACGCAGTACTACCGTGACACTCCTGAGGGCAAAAAAGAGTTTGCGAATAAGTAGCCATAATCGTGCCGGAATAAAAAAGGATTAGGTATTCGTATTAATTTACGAATATCTAATCCTTAATTTTTTATATCAATAACATTTGAACGTTTTGTCTTAATATCCTAAAGGATACGGCGACAAAACGTTGGGCACTTTGAATTTTTAGCAAAGGGGCAGTACCAATGTACAGCTCCCTTCACTAAAAATCCAATTCTGACTACTTCTTCGCAACCTTACGTCGTTGCAAACTGCGTATCACTTAAAACTTGCTGTATAGTAGTGCGGCAAATTTTGGAATACCGTAGGGGCGAACATTGTTCGCCCGTTTCTCAAACGTGAAAATTCAATCGGGGTCCCCGGAAAGCGTGAGCTTTTTGGGGAAAAGGAGAAAGGAATGAAGTGTTTATTATGAATTTCAAAGAAATTCATTCAAACACGGAATTTCTTTCGACGTAGCGTAGGGGCGAACATTGTTCGCCTGATTAAAACGAAAACCCCCGATGCGAATTTTCACATCGGGGGTTAGTGTTTTTAATTACTTATTTCTGTAAATAATTGCTTCTCTTTCAGGGCCGTTTGATACCATTGTGATAGGATAGCCGATTTCCTTTTCGATAAATTCAACGTAATCCTTAGTTTCCTGAGGGAGGTCGTCATAATTCTTGATACCTCTGATATCGCAGTGCCAGCCCTTCATAGTTGTGAATACAGGCTTGCATTTCTTAAGTGTCGGGGTGGTTGGGAAGTCTTTAATAACCTTGCCGTCAACCTCATAGCCTGTGCAAATCTTGATTTCTTCAAGATATGAAAGGCAGTCAAGCGCTGTCATAACAACCTGAGTAGCGCCCTGGCAAGAAACGCCGTAGCGTGTAGCAACGCAGTCAAACCAGCCGACTCTTCTTGGTCTGCCTGTTGTTGCGCCGAACTCGCCCTTGTCGCCGCCGTGAATACGAAGTTCCTGTGCCTCGTCCTCGTCAAGAATTTCGGAAATAAATTCGCCTGCGCCTACTGCTGATGAATAAGCCTTTGTAACAACAATGATATCCTCGATTGAATGAGGCGGTAAGCCTGCACCTACAGCGCCGTAGCCTGCAAGTGTTGAAGAAGAGGTTACCATAGGATAAATACCGAAGTCAGGGTCCTTAAGTGTACCGAGCTGACCCTCAAGAAGAATGTTTTTGCCCTCTTTAAGTGCGTTTTGAAGATATGTATGTGTATCGCAAACGTAAGGAGCAATCTTCTCTCTGTATTCAAGGCAGGTTTTGTAAAGCTCGTTTTCGTCAAGAAGTGGCTTGTTATATACATATTTGATAGTAAGATTTTTGAGTGTGCAGATATTCTTAAGCTTAGCCTTAAGTGTTTCGTCATCAAAAAGCTCGTTTACCTGAATACCGATTTTAGCATACTTGTCGCTGAAAAACGGAGCAATACCGCTCTTAGTTGAGCCGAATGCATTTTTGCCGAGCCTTTCCTCCTCATATTCGTCAAGCAAAATATGATAAGGCATAAGAATTTGCGCTCTTTCGCTTACCAAAAGTTTAGGATTAAGTCCTGCTTTCTTTACGTCGTCAAGTTCCTTGCAAAACTTGTTAATATCAAGCGCAACGCCGTTGCCGATAATGCAAGTTGTGTGGTCGTAACATACACCCGACGGCATAAGGTGAAATGCAAATCTGCCGTGCTCGTTAATAATTGTGTGACCTGCGTTTGCACCGCCTTGGAAACGAATAACGATGTCGCTTTGGCCTGCGAATAAATCAGTGATTTTACCTTTACCTTCGTCGCCCCAGTTTGCGCCGACAATAGCTCTAACCATTTTAAAAATCTCCTGTTTTAATTATTAAATCAAATTTTAAAAGCGCAGTGATGGATTGCTCACTGCGCCCTTGATTTATTATATAATAGGTATCCTGTAAAGTCAACTTTATTTTTTGATTTTACCGCCCTTATTGCCGGAATATTTAATTTTGCTGACTGAAACCTTGCCTGCAGCCGAGCTTATATATATTCCTTTTTTCTTGTTTTTCTGTATTTTGCAGTTTTTTATTGAACCCTTTGACTTGCTTACAAAGTAAATTCCGTTGCCTTTGTTTGATGACACAGTGCAGTTTTTAATATTTGCCGTGCTTTTTGTAATGTATATTCCGTCGCTTTTGTTAGACGATACGGTGCATTTGTTAATCGTTGCGCTTGAGCCTTGGGTTAAATAAATTCCGTGAAGCTTTGCCCCTGTTGTTTTGTTGCTTGTTAAGGTGTTTGACTTTGATTTAATAAGGAAAATTGCATTGTCAACATAAGGCACACCCTTAACATTAACCGTGTTTTTGTTCAAATTAACCTTGCTTGAATTTGCAAGCCTGATGCCGAAAACCTTTTGCTTTGTTTTGTATTTTTTATTTGTAAATGTTATTTTATTATTCTTAATATTGCTTTTCTTTGCTCCGTCAATCCAAATTCCCGTAGCGCTTCTTGCAACTGAAATGGTATTGTTTGATACCATAATATTTTGAACGGAGTAATCGCCCTTTTTCGCAATTTTTTCGTTTGATTTAACAACCTCGCCGTAAAGCCTTATTCCGTAAGGCCATTGCTTCATAGATGAATCCTTGGTGTCAACAATGCTTATTGTGTTGCCTGAAATTTGAGATGATTTGTCAACGGTAGGCGAATATGATTTGCCTGAGCATTTGTATGTGTTTGGCCTTTGCGATTTGCTGTTAGGTTTGGGATTAATGCTCTTATAATAAATTCCTGCGCCGCAGTTGTTAATTGAATTATTGTTGATTGTAACATTTAAAAAGCTTGAAGCAAGAACGGCATAGCCTGAAACATTGTTAAATGTGTTATTTGAAATATTAATGTTTTTCATATATTTGCCTGAAAAAACACTGTGAGCACCGACTCCACGATTAACATTATCAAACACGTTGCCCAAAATATTAATGTTTTCATTCATTGTGCCGTCGTATGAACGGGAGTGACCTTTGTAGTTTGGGAAGTGACTTTCTTCAAGAATGTCAAGCTGAACGGCTTCCATATTATCGCCGCTTTTACTGCCCTGACCCATAAAGGTGCAAGCGGTAATATTCACATTGTTACATCCGGCAAAGGTGATATGATGCCCGTTGTAGCAATCCTTAAAAACTGCGCCGTTAATTGTTACATTACTTGCATGCGCAAAGCTTAATATACTGCCGTTATTTTTATTTGCATCGAAGGTGCCGCCGTTTATTGTTATGTTTTTATAAAAATCCTTGCCGTACGGTGCATCTTGATTTTGACCTATTGCAAGCATAGTGCTGTTTTGATAATTTTTAATAAAAGTTGCGCCTTCGCAATTGAATGTTGTGTTTGAATAAACCACAAGTCGGCTTGAAAGGATATATGTTCCCTCTACCGTAACGGTAAGCGGTGTCGAGGAGTCATATTTATTTTTATCAAGCGCTTTTTGAATATCAATTTCGCTTGAGAAATTATTTGCAAGCGCACTTGCGGCAAACCCCGTGCAAGAACACAAAATCATTAGTATTGATAAAAATATTGACAGTGCCTTTTTCATAACTTCATCCCCCTTAATTGTTAATATTATTATAACATAATTGTTTTGACATTGTAAACTATAGATAAGGTTTTCCTGTTGTAAATATCAAAAAACTATGATATTATATGTTTGATTGAAATAAACTTATTGAGGTATGAATATGAAAATTTATAATGTTATGCAATACGGCGCAAAGGGCGACGGAAAAACGAACGATGCTTTTTCCATTCAGCACGCTGTTGACGATTGTGCAAAATCAGGCGGCGGCAGGGTTGTTCTTCCGAGCGGATATGTTTTTTACAGTGATTCAATCAGGCTTAAAAAGAATGTTGACCTCCATATCCAAAAGGGCGCTACCATTAAGGCTACAAGCAATATTGACGGATATATCAGGCCAAACAAGCTTATCAATGACCCTAAAACGGCGCTTATAGGCAATCCTGTAACAGGCAAGCCGAGTTTTGTATTTATTTATGCTTATGAGGCAGACGGCTGTTCAATTTCAGGCGAGGGTACAATTGACGCCAACGGTCACGCTTTTGTCGCTCGTAAGGACCAATATTATGTGACAGGCGATTTTTATCCCCGTCCGACGGTTATGTATGTTGAAAAAAGCAATCACATTTCGTTTAGGGACTTCACGGTTGTTGACGCTCCGTTTTGGACTCTTCATCCGGCAGGCTGCGATGACGTTTTGATTGATAAAATCAGGATTTTGAACGACCTTGATGTTGCAAACAGTGACGGCATCGACCCTGACCATTGCTCAAATGTAAGGATTCTCGGCTGCCACGTAACGTGTGCCGACGATTGCATTTGTCTCAAGGCCTCCAAGGGTAACAGTGAATACGGCCCTTGCGAAAATATTATAATCGACGGCTGTACTCTCGTTTCAACCTCTGCCGCTATTAAGATAGGCACAGAAGGTGTGGGCGATTTCAAAAATGTTATTGTTTCTAACTGCATTATCAGCCGTTCAAACAGGGGACTTTCTATCCAAATTCGTGACGGCGGTTGCGTTGAAAACGTAAGCTATTCAAATATTATTATTGAAACAAGGCGTTTTTGCCCTGATTGGTGGGGCACTGCCGAGCCTATTGTTATTACTACATTTAACCGTGACGAAAACACAAAGAGCGGTACGATTAAAAATATTCGCTTCTTTAATGTTACCGCCAAGGGTGAAAACGGCGTTCTTATTCACGGCAACGAGGATAACATTATTGAGGATGTCACATTTGAAAACTGCTCAGTTGAGCTTACAAAAACAAGCAAGTGGCAGTGCGGGCTTTACGATTTGCGCCCGTGCCTTGATTACGGTGTTGAAAGCTACGATAACTCGGCATTTTTTATCCGCTATGCCAAGGATATAAATATCAGAAAGACCAAAACACGTTGGGGCAATCTTTGCGACAGCTACAGTTATGCCATTGATGCCGCAAATGTTGAAAATCTTAATCTTTATGAGTTTGACGGCAAGAGCGCTAAGGAAAATATTGATGATATCAAAATTGACCGTGTTAAATTAAATTATAAAAAGTAAGAGGTTTAAATTATGGTAGAGCTCAGAGCGTTTAAGGTAAATAAGCTTGAGATTGAAAATACGGTTGCACCCGGCACTCAGCTTAAACTTCAAAATCAGGTTAAATATAATGTGAACTATATGGATGGCGACAAAAAGTGCGTCGGTATTTTAGAACTCAGAGTGGCAGATGCAGATTTGCAGCCGTTTGAAATCAAGATTGAGACAGTTGCGGAATTTGCCTACGGTGATGAGGATGCAAAGCCGGATATTCATACTTCGTCTTTTGACCAGCTTTTCCCATTTGTAAGAGAGATTATTCATAACGTAACGGGATATACGGGAATGTCGGGGCTTCTTATCCCGATTATCCGTCTTAATAAGGACACCGTCAAGGTCGGCGGCCCTAATGATAAGGAAACTTCACCGCTGAATTAATATTACGGTCACGAAGAAACAGCCACAACCGTGCCGGAATAAAAAAGGATTAGGTATTCGTATTAATTTACGAATATCTAATCCTTAATTTTTTATATCAATAACATTTGAACGTTTTGTCTTAATATCCTAAAGGATACGGCGACAAAACGTTGGGCACTTTGAATTTTTAGCAAAGGGGCAGTACCATCGTACAGCTCCCTTCACTAAAAATCCAATTCTGACTACTTCTTCGCAACCGTGTTATTCACAAAAATTTCAATCGGGGTCCCCGAAAAGCGTGAGCTTTTTGGGGAAGAGGAGAAAGGAACGGAGTGTTTATTATGAATTTTGCAAAAATTCATTCAAACACGGAATTTCTTTCGACGACGTCGTCGCAAACTGCGTATCACTCAAAATAACTTTTGTTTATTATTTTGGCAAAAGTTATTTATCATTCACTTCGTTGCTCCTCCTTTCAAAATCTGCCGTACAGTAGTGCGTCAGATTTTGGAATACCGTAGGGGCGAACATTGTTCGCCCGTTTAAATATCATAATGAAAAAAGCAGACTCGAATGAGTCTGCTTTATCTTTATCAGAAAATTAAGCGTTTACCTTTTTTGCAAGGTTGCTCTTCTTTCTTGCTGCACAGTTCTTGTGGATAAGGTTGTTAGCGGCAGCCTTGTCAATCTTCTTAACTGCGTCTTTAACAAGTACATCCTTATCGGCAGCGTTTGTTTCGATAGCAACGTTAGCCTTTTTGATAGCTGTCTTAAGTGCTGAATTAGCAGCCTTGTTAGCAGCAGCCTTCTTAGCGTTTACCTTTACTCTCTTCTTTGCTGACTTAATGTTTGGCATATTTTTCACTCCTTTTAAAACGTGATGTGTATATACGGGAATACTATTCCCTTGTGTTCTAATGCTTAAACATATTATCACAAACTTTTTGAAATTGCAAGTATTTTTTTATTTTTGGGCATACTTTTAATAAAAAACTTTGATTTTAGGTGGTTTTTATGGAAAATTGTACCGATTTGGCTGTTGAATCGTATGAAAACGGCGGAAAAACCGTTTTGGACGGAGTAAAGGTTGAGGAAAACGGAAAAATCACAACCGTGACCGTTTTTAACGAAAAAGGGGCACAGGCGCTCGGCAAGGCAGTAGGGAAATATATAACCTATTGCAGCGATGCATCGATTGACGATTCACAGATTTTTGACGGCAGACTCGACGAGCTTTCTGAAATTCTGACCTCGCTTTTACCCCAAAATATTAAAAGTGTGCTTGTTGCAGGGCTTGGAAATACAGATATAACTGCCGATGCACTTGGACCCAAGGTTGTAAATTATGTCCTTGCCACACGCCATATTATTAATGATTATAATAATGATAACAAATATTTTTCTGACTTTTTTAATGTTTCGTCAATTTCAACAGGTGTGCTCGGTGATACGGGTATAGAATCTGCCGAAATCATCAAAGGGGTAGTCAACCAAATTAATCCTGATTGTGTGATTGCGGTTGATGCTCTTGCCGCTTCGTCTGCTTCTCGATTGGGCAACACGGTTCAGCTTTGCAATGCCGGTATTTCTCCCGGTTCGGGTGTTGGCAACCATAGGTATGAAATATCCGAAAACACTCTTGGTATTCCTGTTATTTCAATCGGTATTCCCACCGTTGTTTCCACCTCTGTTATCAAAGGAAAAAACGGCGGCGACGGTATGTTTGTCACTCCAAGGGAAATCGACAGAATTATTGAGCACGGTGCAAAGCTTATTGCAATGACCGTAAACGTCTGCCTGCAAAAAAATATTGACGCAAAAGATTTATTTTCTTTGGTCGGGTGATATATTTCACTTTTTTTCGCCATATATATTAGGTATAAAATAATATATACTATCGGTGAAGATATGAAAAAGGATTTATATACATTAATAATTAATTCAATTTTGGCTGTGTGCATAACCGTCGGTGTTGTGCTTGGCGCACCAAAAGCATCTGTTATAAGCAATTCAAAAGCGGTTGACGTTTTTTCTCCGTCGCAAATATTTTCTCAAATTAAAGATAAATATAATAAGAACAATACTGTTAATAAAACACAAAAGGACAATAAGGAAAAAACAGATACCACTGCACCTGCTCAAAACATAAGTTCAAATATTACAGACATTCCGTCGGATATTCAAGCTCTTATGGATAAAGCGCAAAAGAATATTTCAAATGAAAAGAAAATCGGCAAAACAACGGAAGAAGCGTACTTCGGCGGCGGAACTTTGATTAAAAGCGGCGGTATAGAAATTCAAAGCAAAATTCCCGATAGCTTTTATAAAATAAATGCAAAAAAATTGCTCGATGAAAAAGCCGATTTAAAAATTACCGACCCCTCTAAGCCGACAGTTTTGATTTATCATACCCATACCACCGAAGCGTATTCGCTTCTCGACGTCGGCTACTACACCGGTTCGCTTGATACCCGTTCGTCAAAGGCAGACAGAAATATGGTGCGTGTCGGCGATGATTTGTGCAAATATCTTAACGATATGGGGATTAACACAATCCACGATACACAAATTCACGATGATAATTACACGGGTGCATACAAGCATTCTCGCAAATCCGTTTTAAAATATCTTGAGCAATATCCTTCTATTGATATTACCATTGATGTTCACCGTGACGATATAACGTATGAAAATAAAACAAAGGTTAAACCTACCGCCGTCGTAAACGGTAAAAAAGCAGCTCGTATGATGATTATTGCAGGCGCAGAGTACGGTTCGGTCAGTAATTATTCAACGTGGGAGTATAATTTGCGCTTCGATATGGCAGTTCAAAACAGAGTCAACAGTATGTACCCTTCTTTAATGCGCCCGATACTTTTTGCCGAGCGCAAATATAATATGGATTTAACGCATAATTCCTTTTTGCTTGAAATAGGAACGGACGCTAACACTTTGGACGAGGCAACATATTCTGCCCGCTTGTTTGCAACGGCACTCGGCGGACTTTTAAAGGATGATTATATTGAAAAATAAAATTAAGGTAGTTATGATTTTTGTGCTCTCGGCAGTTATTTTAACTCTCGGCATATCGGTTGCATATTACAATACGTGCTCGCTTGCGTTTGACGGCGAGCCTGTAATTGCGTGCGTAAATGATGAGAAAATTTCATTTCTTGATTTTTCCGTTTCCAGAAAAGAACTGAAAAAGATAAAAAATGAAATTGAAAAAGCAATACCAGACAGAGCAATCAATATGTAAGCTGTATACTATTATATATAGTACGGTGTGATTTTATAGAGTAAAAATGCGGACAACCTACATTATTTAGTGCCTGCTATATATTATATACATTATATATAGTACAAGTTATCAAAACAGCAAAAACCGCCGAAATGAAACGCTCGGTAGAGTGTGACAAAACCTGTTGACAAAGGAGAGAATAGGTGGTAATATGTGTAAGTCGCAACGAGA